>CAJDUH010000077.1_pt1 | contig 9823 bp, 7 predicted proteins | sample 7389931 | NCBI WGS metagenome assembly CAJDUH01 (sample SAMEA7055663, study PRJEB34461) | soil metagenome | biome: terrestrial ecosystem; feature: Peninsula; material: soil | place: Antarctica | collected 2016 | reverse complement strand
CGGCGCCGTCATGAAAGGTCGCGGGCAATTCTGCCGCCAGTTCGGCCACGCGCACTTCATCGTCTAGCGCCACGCCCTGCCTCATGGCCGACAACGCGGTCAATCGGTATAGCGCACCGCTGTCGAGAAAATGAAAGCCCAGCGCAGCCGCGACCCGCTCAGCCACAGTGCCTTTGCCTGATGCCGATGGACCGTCGAGGGTGATGCTCGTCAACAGCTCTTCTTCCTGTGCGAAGTGCAGGCGAAGGATGGCGTCGAGGGAGTAGAGGATGCGTCGCGCCTCGCTGCGGTCCTCATCCGCGAAGCCATCGACGGACGCATCGTCGACGAGCCGATCGAGCAGCGAAGCGAGGTGGAAGATCTCCTGGTGGGTGCGGCTCATGGACGCCAACGGATCGTTCCCGCCGAGGCGTTCGGCGACCCCGGGGTAGATCTGCGACTCGTCCTCGCGCTCGTGCGGAACGATCTCCTCGGAGATCCGCGCAGCCACCCCGCGCAACGATGCGAGCGATGTCGAATCGTCGGCGGTGTCCAGGCCGCCTGCGACCGATCGGAGTTCTTCGAGAACCAGCATGAGCGGTCCGTGCCCTTCCGCGAGCTGGCGGCTCCATGAGTCGGGCACCACTCCGGTGTGCTGCAACGACCGCGGCGGACGCAGCGCCCGAAGCGCCGTGCCGATCGCCAACACGTCGATCACCTCCTGCGCGAACGCACCACCGACCGGTGCGAGCAGCCCGACCGCTGCGGCCCCCATCCCGACCAGCGACAGACCCATGCCGAGCAGCACGCTCTGGCGAGCGATCGCCCGTGCCCGCTTCGCGATGACGACACCGACCGCCAACCGGTCGAGTCGATCGACGATCAACACCACGTCGGCAGCCTCCGACGATGCGGTCGCACCACGTGCTCCCATCGCCACCCCGAGATCGGCCGCCGCCAGTGCCGGCGCATCGTTGACACCGTCGCCGACCATCACGGTGATCCCAGAGCGCTGCGACGACTCGGTTCGCACCACATCGAGCTTCTCGGCCGGAGTCCGGTCGGCAAAGACCTGATCGATGCCCAACGACGCCCCGATCGGTTCCGCCACCTCGAGCCGGTCACCGGTGACCATCACCACCCGATCGACGCCAGAGCGCCGCAATGCGCGCAACGCTGCGGACGCGTCGGCCCGGAGCTCGTCGGTGAACAGGATCAGCCCGGCCGGTTCGCCATCGACGATCACGACCGTCGCACTGCAACCCTCCCGTCGAGCCCGACGCTCGGCCGCAGCCAACCACGGCGCCCGTTCCTGGTCGTCGACTGCACTGATCGCGCCCACCCACACGTCGTGCCCGCTGACGGTGCCACCAACGCCACTTCCCGGCTGCTCCACCACTCCAGCTGGCTCGACAATCGCCAGGCCCCGATCACGGGCCTCGCGCACCAACATGGCGGCCAGCACGTGCGGCGACGCTTGTTCGATCGACGCTGCCAGGGCGAGCACGTCCGCGGCCTCGCGGCCCGGCGCGGCCACCAAGGCGACGACACGAGCCCGCCCAGCCGTGAGCGTGCCCGTCTTGTCCAACAGCACCGTGCGTGTCTGCCCCATCGCCTCCAACGCCGCGCCGTCTTTGACCACGACTCCATTGCGTGCCGCGCAGGCGATCCCGGACACGATCGCCACCGGTGCGGCCAGCACGAGCGGGCACGGTGTGGCGACAACCAGCACGGCGAGCATCCGTGTCGAATCACCCGACAGCAGCCATGTTGCACCCGCGATCAGGAACACGGCGGGGACGAACATCACGGCATACCGGTCCGCCAGTCGCACGAACGGTGCCCGGCCGACGCCCGCGGACTGCACCAGCTTCACGATCCCCGCATAGGAACTCTCCGACGCCGACGCCGACGCCGACAACCGGAACGCCCCGCCGGCATTCAGCGACCCGCTGCGCGCCCACTCACCTTCCTCACGCTGCACCGACTGCGCCTCGCCGGTCAGCACCGACTCGTCGAGTACCGCCGACTCCAGCACCGTGCCATCGACCGGCACGACCTCGCCAGGCTTGACGAGCAGCACCTCACCCGGCCTGACCTCGTCGACCGGAACGGTGTCGAACGAACCATCCACCAGTCGGTGGGCGACCTTCGGCGCCAACGAGAGCAACTCCGACAACGACCGCTCCGCCCGACGATGCGCGTACTGCTCGAGCGCATCACCCGAGGCAACCATCAACGCCAGGATCACCGCGGCGAGTTCCTCGCCCATCACCATCGCCGCCACCAAAGCGACCAGCGCAACGAGGTCGACCGCAACCCTCCCCTCACGCAACCGAGCAATCGTGACCACCACCAGATCCACTGCGACGACCCCCGACGCCACCAACCACACAGCGACGGCGAGGTCGTCAGCGCCCCCGATCGACGCAACCACACCGACCGCCAACGCAACCGCCACGAACGGCAACAACGCGCGGCGGAAGGCCGCTACGAGAGTTTTCACTCCCACCAGCATCGTCGTGTCACAACGGTGTGGGCCAGGGCACAACGTCGGTCATCTGGACGGTGGAAGGAGTGAAACCGCCGGGTCGTTCGACTCTGTTTCCACGCCGAGCACGCGCCCACGCTGAAGGGCAGACGAAGCGTCGCCCGCCGGCGAGAGGCTGGTGGATCCCGCTCGCCGAGCCAGTCAGTGTCGTATCCGGACAGCGTCCATCGGACACGTCCGGTCGAGGAACGAGGTCTGCCATGCGCAGGTTCGATGTTCGTTGGGTCCCGTTGGCAATCGCTGCAGGTGCCTTCGCTGGTTCCGCCCTGGTGAGTTCTGGCGCAGCCGCAAGCGACGAGTCACCCCCGGTCGACGAGCCCGCGCTGTTCCGGCTCCCGCCGATCCAGCCCCCACCGATCAAGGGGACCTCGGCTCGATCGCCATCGACGAGAGCGGCGACGGCATCGTCTCCGTCGAGCCGCCGGGTCCACCATTCGACGACATCGCAGTCGTGGAGGTGGTGCTACCCAACGTCGAGACAATGGCGGAGGCAGCGGACGAGACGGTGGCCCCCGACGTCGGGGCGGCGCACGGAGATCCGACCGGCCCGGCGCTCGTCGAGTCGGTGGACGGCGCGATGACGCTGGAGGAGCCTGCTGCTCCCCCCATCGAGTCCGACGCTCCGCTCGCGGCCGAAGAACCAGAGGAGGGCCACGAGGGTGGCTCCGGCGGCCAAGGCAATCCGTACCGCATGACGTTCACCGTGGTCTGGCTCGATCCGAACGGGACGCCGATCGACGACCTCGACGCGGTGCTCCCGGACTACTGGCGCGACTTCGAACTCGTGGCGATCAGCACGACCGGAAAGAGCATGACGACGTCCGCGACGTGCACCTACCCCGACGGGAGCGACGTGCTCCAGTGCGTGTTCGAAAACCGGGGTCATGGCTTGGTCACTGACGGACTCATCATCCCCGCCCGACCCACTGCGACCTACACGGTCACCGTGAACTGGCCGACGACCGGTTGGACCATCGACGGCGCGAACGCCGATTCGTACTCGGCACGCGACCTCTGCCCGCGTGGTGGCGGCGGAGAGGAAGGTGGCGGCGGCCACGAAGGTGGCGGAGAAGAAGGCGGCGGCGCGGTCTACTGCGAGCATGTAGTCGAGCTGCAACAGATCCCCATGGCCGTCGTCCCGCCGACCGTTCCGCCCGCCGTCGAACCCGAGGCGGGGGCGATCCCACCGGTCGTGACCCCACCGGTCGTGACCCCACCGGCAGCGACCCAGACCCAACCGGCTGTCGCATCGGCAGCGCCTCGCTCGCTCCCAGCCACGGGCAGCTCGTCCTCGATGATCCTCCTGATCGCCGCCCTGCTGGTCGCCATCGGCTCGGTGGCCGCGGGGGTGACCCGACGGACGTCGTAGATCTTCTCAGCGCGACGTTGCCGAACGTCGCCCACACCTTCCGAAGCCCTGGTGGATCGCACGACCCACCAGGGCGTTCTCGTCGGTGGCCGAGTGGTCAGGAGCCGACGGTGGCGGTCGGCCGCCCGGCCAACGACGACGCTGAGGTCTGCGTTGGCGGGTGGCGTGCGTCAAGTCGGTTCGTCGTTGTCGATCGCGTCGAGGATCTTGTGGACGGTGCCGGCGAGTTTGCCGGTGATGCCGTCGTGCTCGGCGATTTCCTCCATGCGAGCGTCGACGACGCCGAGCTGCGCGCGGCCCATCTCGACGAGTGAGATCTTGCCGTCGGCGTCGAGGTCGTAGGCATCGATCTCCTCCGGCGAAGCCGTCTCGACATCATCGTGCTGGCGGAACACACGCCCCTCGTCGATCTCGTTGTCGTCCATCGGCCCAGTATGCCCCGAGGTCAGGGGGCGTCGGCGGCAGAGACAGGATCCTCCGTGGCCCAGGCGAAGTGCATGCGGCCGTGGTCGGCATTGGCAGCCATGATTCCACCGACGGTGCCGTCGGCCCACGGCGCGCCGGAGATCTTCGAGGCGAGGTCCTCGTCGGACAGCTCCGCGAGCAGCGCCAACGTGTCGGCGCGGACCGCCTGGCCGAGACGCACCAGCTCGCCGAACTCCTTGCCGCTGTGCTCGGCTTTCCACTCCTCGGTCCACGAATGGATCGACGCCATGATCTCGTCCATCGATTGCGGCGAACCGTCGCTGCGCAACCGGGCGTCCAGACCTCGTTCGCCTGCAATGTGGCGTCGAAACATCGCGTTCCAGTTCTGTTCGATGAGGGTGGTGTGCACGAAGTGATCGGCGAACGACCAGCGACTCTCCGGGTCGTGCTCGCTGAACGTGCGCGGCGCCGTCAGTTCGTCGGTCGACATGGCCCCGAGCCGCTCGAGCAACCAGGCGCGGTCACGGTTCAGCTTGATCTCGACCTCGATGCGATCCATCACGTGAACGTAACGATCAGGACGAGAGACAGCGTGGTCGGAGCACCACCGCGGCCGAGAACAAGGGGCTTGACATCGCTCGCGACAATCCCCAAGATACGAACAATCATTCGCGTTATTGATCGGGGGATCACATGCGACGTGCACTCATTGGGGGACTCCTCGCTGCATCGGCAGCGATTCCAGCAGCGGCAACCGCGGCTGCGTCACCGCCGGCCACAGCTGCGCCGATTGACGCACGGATCGCTGCGTCGTTCGAACTCGCACCGGCGCCAGTGGTGTTGCCGACCGCGGCGGTTGCGATGGGCGACAGCTTCATCTCGGGTGAGGGTGCCGGCGACTATCAGCCGGTGGTCGACGTCAACGGGGTCCCGCAGGGATTCCCTGGCTGGGCGGCGCCGAACAACAACGCCTTCTTCTGTCACCGCTCGGCGAACGCTTCGCTCCTCGTTGCCCCGCTCGCCGGTATCGACGCACGGTTCAACCTGGCCTGCTCCGGTGGCCAGCCGCACGATTTCGCCAACGACTCGGTCAACCGCGCCAAGGGCCGTACGGTCGAGGCGCAGATCGACCAGCTCCGCACCGTCGCCCAGAACTACGACATCGACGTCGTGCTCGTTGGGCTCGGATCGAACAACTCCAGCTTCACCTTCGGTGACGCCGCCGCCGAATGCGCCGGCCGTTTCGTCGCCGACGGCTACATCGGCTGGTGGGAATTCTGGGTGCCGATGATCAACTGGATCACCGGCGCGACGAGCCCCCAGTCGCCGTGCACCGCAAACGACCTCGCCACGGCGCAGGAGCTGGCAGCCGCACAGGCGGAGACGACCGCCGCGCTCCGAACGCTGATGCAGGTGCTCGACGAGATCGACGCCGACGGACAGCACCGAGTAATCATGCAGGACTACACCAACCCGCTGCCGACCGAGTACGACAACAAGTTCTACTCGGAGGGCGGTCGCACCGACACCCGTGACAAGTTCCGCGACCTCGTCCGCGAACGTTACGCAGCCGGTTGTCCAGCCCACCGAGCGAGCCTCGGCCCGGCGCACCAGTTCTCCCAGGGCCTCGGCTCACTCGTGCAAGGCGCGCACGCCACGCTGCGCGCCGAGTTCCCCAACGACGAACTCGTCTACCTCAACGTGCAGCACGCCTTTGACGGGGCACGTCTGTGCGAGAACGCAGCCAGCCCGACCGGAACGCTGGCGACGCCGGTGAGGTTGATGGACAAGACGGGCGCCGGTGTGCCCACCGGGGTGCATCTCACCAGTATCAACGGCACCGACAAGCTCGACATCGCGCGGATCCAGGGCGTGTGCACGGACTTCTTCCAAACGTGTCAGGAGTCGTGGCATCCCAACGCAGCCGGCCACGCCGTACTCGGACAGTGCCTCGCCGCCGCCGTCGCCGTCACCAACGACGACCGCATCGACTGCGTGCGCAATCCATACTCGGGGGCACTCAGCGCCTCGTGACGAGCGCGGCCCGAGCGACACCGCAGCAGGATCGATCGCGGGCCACCGTCGAGAAGATCCTCGCGGCCGCCGATGTCGAGTTCGCCGCCCGCGGTTCGACCGGCGTGACCACCACCCAGATCGCCAAGCGGGCAGGTGTGTCGGTCGGCGCGCTGTATCGGTTCTTTCCCGACAAGCAGGCCATCGCTGCCGCACTGGCTGAGCGGTATCTGCTCGATGCGCAGGCTCGGTTCGTGCCGCTCCTCGCCTCGATCGACCGACCCGATGCCGTGCCCGAAGGCCTGCGGCCGATCGTGGAAGCGGCCGCTGAACTCGCGCTCGCTCACCCTGGCTACTACCAGCTGACCCGCGAGATCATCCCCGGCGCGGCGGGATCCGTGGGTGCTCTGGTGCGCTCGGTCGTCGTCGACGAATTCGACGAGTTGATCGGTCGATTCGGCACGATCGACGCCCGACGTCGACGCGTGCTGGTCTCGTTGGTGGTCGAGACCGTCCGCCACACGCTGGCCACTTGCACGTCGGACGAACCCGAACGGACGATCGTGGTGGAGGAATTGACCGAGCTGGTGGTGACCTATGCCCACCACCGCCTCGCCGACCCCGCGAGCGGGGACGCGTCCGACTGACAGGATTCGTCGCCGGAGTCATCCTGGGCGACGTCGTGTGGGATCGTCAGCCGAAGGTGATCACGCTGCGAGCGACGTTGCCGGTCTTCATGTCCGCGAAGCCGTCGTTGATCTCGTCGAGCGTGATCGTCTTCGACACCATCTCATCGAGTTGCAGGCGTCCGTCGAGGTACATGTCGACGTAGCGAGGCATGTCGGTGCGGAACTGGTTCGAGCCCATGTTCGACCCGGTCAGCGTCTTTTCGTAGAGCAGCTCGGGACCGTGGATCTCGATCATGGTGCCCACCGGGATCATGCCGATGACGGTGGCCTGGCCTCCGTTGCGCAGCATCTGATACGCCTGCTCGGCGGTCTGCTTGAGCCCAACCGCCTCGAACGAATGGTGCACACCCCCGCCGGTGAGGTCCTTCACAGCGGCCACCGGGTCATCGGAGGACGCGTTGACCACGTGAGTGGCGCCCATCTGCTGGGCGAGTTCCAACTTCGAGGAGGCCATGTCGACGGCGATGATCTTGTTCGCTCCGGCGATCCGGGCGCCTTGGACAGCAGACAACCCGATGCCACCACAACCGATGACCACCACCGTCTCACCCGGTGCGACCCGAGCGGTGCGGAACACCGCACCGAGCCCAGTCGTGACACCACAGCCGATCAGGGCGGCCTTGTCGAGCGGCATGTCACGGTCGATCTTCACGAGTGCCTGCTCGTGCACGAGCATCTGCTCGGCGAACGACGACAGGTGCAGGTACTGATTCACCGTCTCGCCGCCGGCGCGACTCAGACGTGGCGGCTCGCCCGGTTGGCGGACCAGTTCGGTGCCCTTGTTCTCGCACAGCGACAGGTGGCCATCGGTGCACTGCGAGCAATGTCCGCAGAACGCCGACAGACAGGTGATCACGTGGTCGCCCGGCGCCACGTAGTGCACCATCGAACCGACCGCTTCGACCACGCCAGCCGACTCGTGACCGAGCACCGCCGGGCACGGGAACGGGTACTTGCCCTCCATGAAGTGCAGATCGCTGTGGCAGAGCCCGGCAGCGGAGGTGCGGATCAAGACCTCTCGCGGTCCCGGCTCGCCGATCTCGACGTCTTCGATGTCGAGCTGACCCGGAATCGAGTTGAGTACTGCTGCTTTCATGACCGACCCCCAGATGTCGTCCGACGATGCAGAGAACGTAGTCGGTACATCGATCGGTCCCGTGGCTGGAACCAGCCGGAAATGCGCGTTCGCAGCGCGGCAACGGGCAGAATCTCGGCCGTGTCCGATGACGTCACGACAGATGAACTGACCACTGAAGATCACCACGCTCCCATGCCGCGGCCGTGGAGCGCCTCTGAACGACGTCTCCCCCGTGCGGTCGTGCGGCCGTTCCGTCGTTTTGCCGATACCGAAGCGGCTGGCGGCGTCGTCATGCTGGCCATGGCCGTGGTCGCACTGGTGTGGGCCAACTCCCCGCTCGGCGACGGCTACCGCGACCTGTGGGACACGGTCATCTCGGTACGCATCGGCGACCTCGTCGACATCGATCTGAACCTGCGGGGATGGATCAACGACCTCGCAATGGCGTTCTTCTTCTTCGTCGTTGCGCTCGAGATCAAACGCGAAATGGTGCGAGGCGATCTCCGCGATCCGCGCGCCGCGGCACTCCCGGCGCTCGCAGCGCTCGGTGGGATGATCGTGCCGGCGCTGATCTTCACGTTGTTCAACGCCGGCGCCGCCGGCGCCGACGGCTGGGGCATCCCGATGGCCACCGACATCGCATTCGCGGTTGGCGTGCTGTCGCTCCTCGGCAAGCGGGTGCCGTCGTCGCTCGTCGTGTTCCTCCTGACACTCGCGATCGTCGACGATCTCGGCGCCATCGTGGTGATCGCCGTCTTCTACACCTCGAACCTGTCGTTTGGTTGGCTCGCCATCGCAATCGCCTGTATCGCCGGAGCCGTGGTGATGAACCGCGCCGACATCCGATCGCTGGTGCCGTACTTGATACTGGCCGCCTTCTGCTGGTTCGCGCTGCACGAATCCGGCGTCCACGCCACGCTTGCCGGTGTCGCGTTCGGCCTGGCCACGCCGAGCCACGCATTCCTCCCACCGTCGCACTTCGGGCCGCGCGCTCGCGATCTCATCTCGCGGGTCGAACGAGCCAAGGCCGCGGAAGGACGCGCGAACGATCAGGAAGACGAAGAGGGCCTCGAAGCAGACGCTCTCAACGAACTGATCACGTTGTCGGCCGAGAGCCAACCGCCGCTCGACCGGCTCGAGCACCGGCTCTTGCCGTGGACGACCTTCGTCATCGTGCCGGTCTTCGCACTCGCCAACGCCGGCGTGCGGGTCAGTTGGGACGAACTCGTCAACGCATTCTCCGACTCGGTCACCCTCGGCGTGATGTTCGGCCTCGTCATCGGCAAGCCGCTCGGAATCTTCCTGTTCGCGCTGGTCGCGGTTCGACTCGGCATCGGCAAGAAGCCGGCCGGGGCATCGTGGCTCCAAATTCTCGGGGTGGCCATGCTCGGTGGAGTTGGCTTCACCGTCGCGCTGTTCGTCACCGAACTCGCCTTCGAGCCGGGGGCGCTCGCAGATCTCGCCAAGATCGGCATCCTCGCCGCGTCGGCGATCGCCGGCACGATCGGCTACGTGTTCCTCCGAGTCGTCGGCAACGACACCAACGACGACTGATCTCATCCCGGCCGTCCGCAACCGCGGTCCGGCCAACTCTGTGACACCCCCTCTCTATGGTTGGATACATGGAGATCGCAGGGGTTGTCGAGCGGGTGGAGCGCATTGCGTTGGTGCGTGCGAACCCTGCCGCTGATGCTGATCTGATCCGCTCCGGCCTTGTC
>CAJDUH010000145.1_pt1 | contig 9848 bp, 6 predicted proteins | sample 7389931 | NCBI WGS metagenome assembly CAJDUH01 (sample SAMEA7055663, study PRJEB34461) | soil metagenome | biome: terrestrial ecosystem; feature: Peninsula; material: soil | place: Antarctica | collected 2016 | reverse complement strand
GCGGTGTGGAGTTTCATGATGGCGCTGCGCGAGCGTGCGATGGGGTCGGCATGGACCACGATCCACTTGATGGACGGCGGTGAGGCCGAAGCGGCCGAGCTCCTGGGGATTCCCCACGACCGCTACACCCAGGCCGGTCTGTTCCCGATCGCGTACACGATCGGCACCGACTTCAAGCTCGCCAAACGCCTCCCGCTCGACACCGTGCTGCACTGGGACGCCTGGTAGCCGCCCTCGGTCCTCTGGCGGGTCTCTGGCTGTCGTCTGACGGTCCGTTCGTCGGCGTGGTTGCCGGGGTGCGAAACTCGCACCCATGTCTGATCGCGTCCTCATCACCATCACCGACGGCGTCGCCGACGTGGTCTTCAACCGTGCCGACAAGCGCAACGCCCTCGACAACGCCATGTTCACGGCGATCGCGGAGGCTGGCGAGCAGCTGAAGTCCGAGCCGGGTCTCCGCGCCGTCGTGCTGTCAGGTGACGGTGCCTCGTTCTGCGCCGGACTCGACTTCTCATCGTTCCAAGCAATGGCGGGCGGCGACGATGCGTCGAGCGCAGCCACACGCTCGGACGGCAATCCCGGTCAGATGGCAGAGGGTCGCATCACCCATCTCGGCCAGCAGGTGTGCTGGGTCTGGCAGGAGTTGAAGGTGCCGGTGATCGCCGCGGTTCATGGCCACGCGCTCGGAGGCGGACTGCAGATCGCGCTCGGTGCTGACATCCGCATCGTCCATCCCGACACGAAGATGTCGGTGCGCGAGGTCTACTGGGGGTTGGTGCCCGACATGACCGGTACGTTCATCCTGTCCAAGCTCGTGCGCCCTGACATCGCCAAGGAGCTCACGTTCACCGCCCGCGTCTTCTCCGGTACCGAGGCCGCCGACATGGGCCTGGTGACCAAGCTGAGCGACAACCCGAAGGACGACGCGATCGCGATGGCCAACGAGATCGCCGGGATGAGTCCGGGCGCCGTGCAGGGTGCGAAGTCGCTGTTCAACCGTCTCGCCAGCGACGGCGCAGCCGAACAGTTCGCCGAAGAACGCCGGCTGATCGGTGCTCAGATCGGTACGCCGAACCAGATCGAAGCGGTGATGGCCGGCTTCGAAAAGCGCCCAGCGGTCTTCGCCGACGTCTGAGATTTCCCCGCCCAGGTATGGACGCGCGATCTGTGCCCCGAGGGTCCTGGAAACCGGGACGGAAGGGGCACAGATTGCGCGGTGGGACGCAGGGGGCGCAGATTGTGGAGCGCGAAACGGCTGAGTCAGGTGCTCCAGAAGTCGCGGAGGCGGGTGACGAAGCGGTCGGGGTCGACGAGGTGCGGGTAGTGGCCGTACTGGTGATCGGGGCCGTCCCAGAACTCGACGATCGAGCCGGGGATGCGCTCAGCGAGCCAGGCGGCGTAGCCGTCGCCAGGGTCGAGGCCGAACAGCGCGAGAGCGGGCACGTCGCGACCGTGGTATCCGGCCAGTGCGGCGTCGACGGTCGAGGCGATCTCGTCGACGGGCTGCGTCAGGAGCTGCTCCCAGACGCCGAGCACCACCTCGTGGTCGGCATGGCGGAGGCCGGTGATCCGGACCCGCTCGTCGGCTGACAGCAAGTCGCCCATCATCATCTCGAACATCGCGTCGAGCACGAGCTGGTAGTGGGCGGGGTCGCGCAGCATTGCCTCGGCGGGAGCGAGTTGGGCCTTGAACGAATCGAGCTGGAGCGACTGGTCGATGTCGACCACGCTCGCCACGTCGAGCATCGATCCCGCCGCCGTGACCACCGCGCCACCGAGTGAGTGTCCGACCAGGTGGGGGCGACTCACGCCGGCCGCCGCGACGACTGCGGCGACGTCGCCGACCATCGACCCGAGGTCGTAGCGGGCAGCGAGACCAGATTCGCCATGGCCACGCAGGTCGAGGGTGATCACCTCGTTGGTAGGGGAGAGGCGGGCGGTGATCGGATCGAATGTCGCGGCCGATTCGGTGATGCCGTGCACCAGCACCACCGGGTCACCCGAGCCGGTTCGGCTCCAGGCGATCGAGGTTCCATCTGCAGCGGTTGCGGTGTGCTGGTGTGCCATCTGCGGAGTCTGGTCCGCGAGTTCACGAGCGAACGATCTTTCCGATGGCCGGTCCCGCCCCTATGATGTGATTTCCCCCGCTTCGAGCCAACGTTGTCTCGGGCACCCCGTGTGAGCAGGTCATCGTCGACCGCTCTCGCCGGTCATCGACGACCGGGTCGCCACGGGGCCGTGCAATTTCGAGACACGCGGATGTGATGATGCAACAGCCACCGGGCCCGATCGGCCTGTACGACCCCCGGAACGAACACGACTCGTGTGGTGTGTCGTTCGTCGCTCACTTGAAGGGTGTGCGCTCCAACGAGCTCGTACTCACCGGACTCAAGGCGTTGACCAACATGGAGCACCGTGGGGCAACGGGCGCAGAGCCCGACTCCGGTGACGGTGCCGGCATCCTCCTCCAGGTACCCGACAGATTCCTGAGGGAGGTCGTCGACTTCGAACTCCCCGCGGCTGGCGCCTACGCGGCGGGCATCGCGTTCCTGCCGGCCGACTCCGGAGCCTGCGAGAAGGCGATCGCCGCGATCGAGGCCACGGTCGACGAGGCCGGCCTGAACGTCCTCGGGTGGCGTGACGTCCCGATCAACCCCGATTGCCTCGGCCAGACCGCACGGGCGGCGATGCCGACGTTCAAGCAGCTGTTCGTCTCGGACCCCGCCGGAGCGACAGGTATCGACCTCGACCGCAAGGCCTTCGTGGCCCGCAAGCGCAGCCGACGCGAGCTCGAAGGCGACCTCGACACGTATTTCGCGTCGTTGTCGTCCCGGACGATCGTGTACAAGGGCATGCTCACCACGCCGCAGCTGAGCGAGTTCTTCCCCGATCTCCTCGATCCCCGGGTCGAATCGGCGTTGCTGCTCGTGCACTCGAGATTCTCGACCAACACGTTCCCGTCATGGCCGCTCGCGCACCCCTACCGATTCGTTGCCCACAACGGTGAGATCAACACAGTGCAGGGCAACCAGAACTGGATGCGCGCCCGCGAGGCGATGCTCGCGAGCGACCTGCTCCCCGGCATCGACCAGGCGTTCCCGATCTGCACGCCCGGTTCGTCCGACACCGCACGGTTCGACGAAGTGCTCGAGCTCCTCCACCTCGGTGGCTACCCGATTCACCACGCGATGTTGATGATGATCCCGGAAGCCTGGGAGAACCACGAGACGATGTCGCAGGAACAGCGCGACTTCTACCGGTTCCACGCCGCGATGATGGAGCCATGGGACGGCCCTGCGAGCGTGGCCTTCACCGACGGCGAGATGATCGGTGCTGTTCTCGACCGCAACGGTCTGCGACCCAGCCGCTACTGGGTGACCGATGACGACCTCGTCATCATGGCGTCGGAGGTCGGCGTGATCGACGTCGATCCGGCCAAGGTCGTCGCCAAGGGTCGCCTCCAGCCGGGCAAGATGTTCCTGATCGATACCCGCCAGGGTCGCATCGTCAGCGATGACGAGATCAAGTCCGGACTCGCCGGTCTGCATCCCTACGGGGAGTGGCTCGCCGACGGCATGGTTGCGTTGCCCGATCTCCCCGAACGTGAGCACGTCGTGTTCAGCCACGACAGCGTGCTGCGCCGCCAGCAGATGTTCGGCTACACCCACGAAGAGCTCAAGATCCTCATCACGCCGATGGCAGCGGGCGGGGGAGAAGCGCTCGGGTCGATGGGCACCGACACTCCGCTGGCCGTGCTCTCCGAGCGTCCCCGGATGCTGTTCGACTATTTCAAGCAGCTCTTCGCGCAGGTGACCAATCCGCCGCTGGATGCGATCCGAGAAGAGGTCGTCACCGCGGTGTCGTCATCGGTCGGGCCCGAGGCCAATCTGCTCGACCCTGGACCCGAGAGCTGCCGCCAGTTGTCGCTGCCCTTCCCGATCATCGACAACGACGAACTGGCGAAGATCATCCACATCAACGACGACGGCACGCGTCCAGGCCTACAGGCCCAGGTGCTGTCAGGCCTCTTCCGCGTCGCCGACGGTGGTGCGGGCCTGAGGACCGCGCTCGACCGCATCTGCCAGCAGGCGTCCGATGCCATCGAGGCGGGCGCCCGCATCATCGTGCTCTCGGATCGCAACGCCGACACCGTGGAGGCACCGATTCCGTCGCTGCTCCTGACCGCTGCCGTGCACCATCACCTGGTGCGCACCAAGCAGCGCACCATGGCCGGTCTGATCGTCGAAGCCGGTGACGCCCGCGAGGTGCACCACATGGCGCTCCTCATCGGCTACGGCGCCGGCGCGATCAACCCGTACCTGGCGTTCGAGTCGATCGAGGACCTGATCGCCGAGGAGATGCACGGCCTCGGCGGAATGGACTCGGTCAAGGCGGTCAAGAACTACATCAAGGCCTGCGGTAAGGGCGTGCTGAAGATCATGTCGAAGATGGGCGTATCGACCGTGGCGTCGTACACGGGAGCCCAGATCTTCGAGGCGATCGGTCTCGGCAGGTCCGTGGTCGACGCGTACTTCACCGGCACGATCTCGCAACTCGGTGGCATCGGTCTCGACGAGATCGCCGCCGAGGTCGGCGCGCGCCATGCGATGGCCAACCCGAGCCGTCCGGAAGAACGCGCGCATCGCAAGCTCGAGCTCGGTGGCGAGTACCAATGGCGTCGCGAGGGCGAGCTGCATCTGTTCAACCCCGAGACGGTGTTCAAGCTGCAGCACGCAACGCGGGCCAAGCGCTACGACGTCTTCAAGGAGTACACCTCGAAGGTCGACGACCAGTCCGAGAAGCTGATGACGCTGCGCGGGCTGTTCGAGTTCACCAGCGACCGTCCGTCGATACCGATCGACGACGTCGAGCCGATCAGCGAGATCATCGAGCGGTTCTCGACGGGCGCCATGAGCTACGGCTCGATCTCCGCGGAGGCGCACGAGACATTGGCCATTGCGATGAATCACATCGGCGCCAAGTCGAACACGGGCGAAGGCGGAGAAGACGTCGAGCGTCTGTACGACCCAGAACGTCGCTCGTCGATCAAGCAGGTGGCGTCGGGGCGTTTCGGTGTGACCTCGGAGTACCTCACCAACTCCGATGACATCCAGATCAAGATGGCCCAGGGCGCCAAGCCTGGCGAGGGCGGCCAGCTGCCCGGCCACAAGGTGTATCCGTGGATCGCTTCCACCCGTCACTCGACGCCGGGCGTCGGGTTGATCAGCCCGCCGCCGCACCACGACATCTACTCGATCGAAGATCTCAAGCAGTTGATCCACGATCTGAAGAACGCGAACCCGTCGGCTCGGGTGCACGTCAAACTCGTCGCCGAAACCGGTGTCGGTACAGTCGCCGCCGGCGTGTCGAAGGCCAAGGCCGACGTGGTGCTGATCTCCGGCCACCAGCAGACACTGCTGCTCAACGGGCTGCGTGACCGCATCGTCGTGCAGGCCGACGGTCAGATGAAGACGGGGAGAGATGTGGTGATCGCCGCGTTGCTCGGCGCGGAGGAGTACGGCTTCGCCACGGCGCCGCTGGTGGTGTCGGGCTGCATCATGATGCGCGTGTGCCACCTCGACACGTGCCCCGTGGGCATCGCCACGCAGAACCCCGAGCTGCGATCCCGCTTCAGCGGCAAGCCGGAATTCGTCGAGACCTTCTTCGAGTACATCGCCACCGAGGTACGCGAGCTGATGGCCGAACTCGGGTTCCGCACGATGGGCGAGATGATCGGCCATGTCGAGACACTCGATGCGCGCAAGGCGATCGACCACTGGAAGGCGTCGGGTCTGGACATCAGCCCGATCCTCGCCGTGCCGCAGAATCCGTACGGCCAGACGCTGATCCAGAGTGTCGGCCAGGATCACGGCCTCGACGAGGCACTCGACCAGCAGTTGATCCAGTTGGCCCAATCGGCCATCGAGGATGCCCATCACGTGACGATCGACCTGCCGGTGCGCAATGTCAACCGCACGGTCGGCACGTTGCTCGGCCACGAGGTCACCAAGAAGTGGAAGGGCGCCGGGCTGCCCGACGGCACCATCGACATCACGCTGACCGGGTCGGCGGGCCAGAGCCTTGGCGCGTTCTTGCCGGCCGGCATCCAGATTCGGCTGGTCGGTGACGCCAACGACTACGTCGGCAAGGGATTGTCCGGCGGGCGGGTCATCGTGCATCCGCATCCGTTCTCACCCTTCGTCGCCGAGGAACAGATCATCGCCGGCAACGTGATCGGCTATGGGGCAACCGGGGGAGAGATCTTCCTACGTGGGATCGTCGGCGAACGCTTCTGTGTCCGCAACTCGGGCGCTACAGCGGTGAGCGAAGGTGTCGGCGACCATGGGTGTGAATACATGACCGGGGGACGCGTGGTGGTGCTCGGCCCGACCGGCCGGAACTTCGGCGCGGGGATGTCGGGCGGGATCGCGTACGTGTACGACCCAGACGAGTTGTTCGCCAGCAGGGTCAACTACGAGATGGTCGAACTCCAAGCGCTCGACGCGACCGACCGTGACTTCCTCGAGACCACGATCAGGCGCCACCGTGACCTGACAGGTTCGGCCGTGGCGGAGCGCATCCTCGGAGACTGGGAGCAGGCGGTGACCTCGTTCCGAAAGGTGATGCCGAAGGACTACCAACGGGTGCTCGACGTCATCGCCGAGTCCGAGGCCGCCGGCCTCGATGAAGCAGCCACCGTCGACAAGATCATGGAAGCAGCCCGAGCGTGAAGATGAACAGACAAAGCGACCGCCCGGTGGTGAGGGAAGCGCCAGCGACGAGCCACACCCGATCGAGGAGAACCGAAGGGCCGACGAGGAGGGCTTCGTAATGGGTGAACCGACTGGGTTCTTGAAATGGGATCGTGAGACGCCGGAGCGGCGTCCCGTCCCCGTGCGGCTGCGCGACTGGAAGGAGGTGTACGAGGACTTCGACGAGGATGAACTCCAACACCAGGCCGGGCGCTGCATGGACTGCGGTATTCCGTTCTGCAACAACGGTTGTCCGCTCGGCAACCTGATCCCCGACTGGAACGATCTCGTCTACCGCGATCACTGGCAGGACGCGATCGAGCGGCTGCACGCCACCAACAACTTCCCTGAATTCACCGGGCGGCTGTGCCCTGCGCCGTGCGAGTCGGCGTGCGTGCTCGGCATCAACCAGAACCCGGTGGCGATCAAACAGGTCGAGGTCGAGATCATCGATCGCGCCTGGGACGAGGGCTGGGTCACCCCGCACGTTTCCGGGGTGCGAACCGGAAAGCGCATCGCCGTGATCGGTTCGGGCCCCGCTGGGCTCGCCGTGGCGCAGCAGCTCACGCGGGCGGGCCACGAGGTCGTCGTGCTGGAACGGGCCGATCGCATCGGAGGACTGCTTCGTTACGGCATCCCCGAGTTCAAGATGGAGAAGCGCCACATCGATCGACGCGTCGAGCAGATGGAGGCCGAAGGCACCGAGTTCCGAACCAACGCGGTCGTCGGCGAGAACGTCGACATCGAAGTGCTGCGTGCGTCACACGATGCCGTCGTGCTGGCGTGCGGTGCCACGTCGTGGCGTGACCTGCCGATCCCCGGTCGAGAACTCGGCGGGATCCATCAGGCAATGGAGTACCTGCCGTACGCGAACCGGGTGCAGTTGGGCGACATCGAACAGTCGCCGATCGACGTGAACGGCAAGCACGTCGTGATCATCGGCAGGGCGCAGCGTCGGTGACGCAACTCGAGATCCTCCCGAAGCCGCCCGAACACCGCGGCGCCAACAATCCCTGGCCACAGTTCGCGATGACCTACAAGGTCACCTCAGCACACGAGGAGGGCGGCGAGCGCCTGTTCAGCGTGAACACAGAACAGTTCCTCGACGACGGCAACGGTCGGGTTCGGGCGTTGCGGCTGCACGAGGTCGAGCTGGTCGACGGAGCGTTCGTGAAGGTGGAGGGCAGCGACCACGAGATCCCCGCCGACTTCGTGTTCCTCGCACTCGGCTTCGTCGGCCCAGAGAAGGGTTCGTGGCTCGAGTCGTTGGAGGTCGAGTACGACGCTCGCGGCAACGTGGCGCGCGATCACCGCTACATGACCAACCACCACGGGCTCTTCGTCGCCGGCGACATGGGGCGCGGGCAAAGTCTGATCGTGTGGGCGATCGCCGAAGGTCGCGCGTGCGCTGCCGGCGTCGACGCGTATCTGATGGGTGAGACCCGGCTGCCGTCGCCGGTGAAGCCGACCGACCGACCGCTGGTCTGACCATTCGAATTTCGGCTCAGGTCTCGGCTCAGGTCTCGGCCGATGATGTGGACGATCGACGCACGACATCGGGGCTGACCACACTGGCTCGTCTGGAGGGCGTACGATTACTGCCATGCAATCGTCAAGTTCTCCGGCCGTCGTGCGTCGCCTCGGCGTGCTCGTCGGCCCGGCGCTGCTCGGTGCCTTCGTATTGGCCTCGTGCGGCGGCGGTGAGAGCGGTGCCACCCAGTCGACCCTCGATCTCAGTGCCGCCTCCACGGCGTTCGTCGTGCGGCCACCGGCCACCACCGAACCGCCGATCGATACTGCCACCGCTGATCCGGCCGCAGTGGTCGAAGGCACGCAGGACTACACCATTCAGTCCGGCGACTACTGGTACGGGCTCGTCGGCAGGTTCGAGGTCAGTATCGAGGATCTGTTGGCCGTCAACGAATGGACCGACATCAACGCGTTCCCGAATCCGGGTGACGTCATCCTGATTCCGCCCGGCGGCAAGTCGGTCGACGCGGTCGCTGCAGCGTCGACGGACACCTCAGCCGACGCGTCTACCGGTGACACGTCCGGGGCCGCGCCGGCCGACACGATCCCAGACGCCGGCGACAACTGTGCCCCTGGCAAGTACACGATCGTCGACGGTGACTACCTCGGCAAGGTGGCAGGCAAGTTCGATGTCACCGTCGATGCACTCAACGCCGCCAACGTCAACACAGCTGGTTACGCCTCGTTCTACGTCGGCCTCGAGATCGTGATCCCCGCCAAGTCCGACTGCTGACCGGGCTGGTCGCCTACTGGAAGACGAAGTTGGTTTCTTTGACCACGTCCATGGTGGCGCTGCTCGCGATCGAGTAGCGGTGGCCGGGGAACAAGATCGTGCTGTCGGGAACCTCCGCGAGGCGTCGCAGGCTCTCGATCATCTTGGCCGGATCGGATCCAGGAAGGTCGGTGCGTCCGCAGCCTTCGAGGAACAGCGTGTCGCCGGCGATCAACCGATCGTCGACGAAGAAGCACTGGCTACCCGGCGTGTGTCCCGGCGTGTGCACGAGAGAGATCTCGATGCCGCCAACGGTGAGCACGTCACCCGAGTCGTGACCGATCAGGTGGTCGGCGGTCACCTTGGTCGATTTCGTGACCCACTCGACTTCGTCGTGCTGCACGTGGATCGGACAGTCGACGTGATCGAGTAGCTCGGCGATGCCCTCGATCGAGTGCCCCATCATCGATCCCCCGACGTGATCGGGGTGATAGTGCGTTGCCAGTGCGCCCGTGACCGTCATGCCGTCGGCGCCGACGAGATCGACGAGCTCCTTCACCGCGTAGGCGGGGTCGACGAGCACGCATTCACCGGTGCGACGGTCACCGACCGCGTAGACGAAGTTCACCATCTGTGCGGCAAGCGGGTCGCCGACGGCGAAGTCACGACCGGACAGCAGCTGGCGGAAGTAGAGCGGAGACGTGGACACGTGCCTACGCTAACCCCGTGTCGTCACAGCCCCAGGTACGAGCGCTCACCCGCATCACCGAGGGGCAAGAGATCCCGTTCGGCGGCGACCGGGTGGCAGTGGTGTCCGGCGAACTCGCCCAGCGGTTCCGTGAGGGAGACCGCCT
>CAJDUH010000032.1_pt1 | contig 9849 bp, 11 predicted proteins | sample 7389931 | NCBI WGS metagenome assembly CAJDUH01 (sample SAMEA7055663, study PRJEB34461) | soil metagenome | biome: terrestrial ecosystem; feature: Peninsula; material: soil | place: Antarctica | collected 2016 | reverse complement strand
AAGCCGAGCGGATGATGGCGGTGGGCGTGATGCTCATCATGGTTCCTCTCGTGTCATCGCGGGCGCCGGAGTGCTGACCCGGTTGGATACACAATCACGTCCCGAACGGTCGGGTCAAGGGAGTTTCTGCGAGTTCACCAAGATTCCTGTCGCGAACGTTGGCCGACCGGCGTCGCAGCGACAAGAGTGACGGCGTGGATCTCGCGTTGTTCGGCGTCGGTTGGATCCTTGGATGGCTGCTGTTGTGGCGGCTGCGACCAGTACCGCCGGTGCCACCCCTCGACGCAGCGAGCCTCGAACGACCGTCGTTGGCGATCGTGATCCCTGCTCGCAACGAAGCCGATGCGCTCCCCCATCTCCTGCCGGCGCTGGCTGCGCAATTGCGTTCCGGCGACCAATTCGTGGTGGTCGACGACCACTCCGACGACGACACCAGCGAGGTGGCCACGCGGTTCGGCGCCCAGGTGGTGCACCCACCGGCACTCCCTGACGGCTGGCTGGGTAAGCCGCACGCGTGCTGGCACGGTGCCCGATCGACCACGGCGCCGCTGCTCGTGTTCATCGATGCCGACGTCCGTCCTGCACCCGACCTGCTCGATCGCATCGCAACCGCCTGGTCGGCTGATCCGGACGCGGTGGTCTCGATGCAGCCGTGGCACGACACAGGGGGCTGGGTCGAGCAGGCGAGTCTGCTCGCCAACGTGACCGCGTTGATGGGATCGGGGGGCTTCACCGTTACTGGCGCATGGCTGGCGCCGAGGGTTGCGTTCGGTCCGGTACTCGCTATCGGGCGTGCGACCTACGACGAGGTCGGCGGGCATGCCGCCGTTCGTACGATGCACACCGAGGACATCGGTCTGGCCCAACTGGTCGGTCGCTCGATGCTGTACTCCGGACGCCCCGACACATCGTTTCGCATGTACCCAGACGGGTTCCGTCAGCTCGTTCAGGGCTGGACCCGCAGCATCGCCACCGGCACCCGTTTCACGCCGTGGTGGTTGTCGCTCGCTGTCGCGTTCTGGGTGTGGTCGCTGGCCGGCGGGTGGATCGCCGAGCCGCTGGTGTACCCGCTGAGCGCCGTGCAGTTCTGGGTGCTCGGGCGGCGGGCCGGGTCGATGCATCCGGTGACGGCGTTGCTCTATCCGCTCGCAGTGGTCGTGTTCGCCTGGATCTTCCTGCGCAGCCTGTTCGCGATGGTGTTCCGGCGCGACGTGACCTGGAAGCAGCGCTCGGTCGCCGCTCGCCCGGACTGAGCGGTCACACGCTCACACGCTCAGAGGTCGATCAGGATCTTGCCGACGTTGGCGTTGGCCTCCATGTGCCGGTGGGCGTCGGCGATGTCGTCGAACGCGTAGCGCGAATCGATCACCGGACGCAGCGCACCGCTGTCGAACAGCGGCAGCATCTCGTCGATGAAACGCTGGCTCAGTGCCAGCTTGCGTTCGACCGGACGAGCCCGCAGCGTGGTGCCGATCCAGGTGATCCGCTTCGACAGGATGAGCCCGATGTTGACCGACGCGTTGCCGCCACCCATCAGGCCGACCTGCACGATCGTGGCGTCCATCCGGACCGCCTTCAGGTTGCGGTCGGTCTCCTCGCCACCGATCACGTCGAGCACCACGTCAACGCCGCCGGGCACCTGTTCGGACAGCGCACCGAGCCAATCGGACGGGCTTCGTTCGAGCACCACATCGGCGCCGAGTTCGCGGCAGGCATCGATCTTTCCAGCCGAGCACGTGACGGCGATCCGGGCGCCGATCGCCTTTGCGATCTGGATGCCGGCGGTGCCGACGCCGGATGCGCCGGCGTGCACGAGCGCCCAGCGTCCGCTGGTGAGCCCGCCCTGCACGACGAGGGCGTCCCAGGCGGTGAGGAACACCTCGGGAATCGCAGCGGCATCGACGGACGCAACCGCTGCGGGCACCGGGAGCGCCTGGCGGGCATGCGTGACGACCTTCTCGGCGTAGCAGCCGCCGGCCTCGATGCCCATCGCCCGGTCGCCGACGGTCCAGCCGTTGACGTCGGCGCCGACCGCCGAGACGACACCCGCGTATTCGAGACCGGGGATCTCCAGCGGCTGGTTGCGTGGATCGGGGTACAGGCCCAGGCGCTGAAGGATGTCGGCGCGATTGATGGCGGTGTGTTCGACGTCGACGACGATGTCGTCGCGACCTGGCGTGGGGTCGTCGACCTCCTCGATCGTCAAGACCTCGGGGCCACCATGGGAACGAAGAACGACAGCGCGCATCTGCCGGAACCTATCGGCTCCGGCAGATGGCAGAAGGCCCAGGGATTGGAGAACCCGAACCTCGAACGTTGGTGATCACGACCTCGTGACGTCGCTCTCTCGACAACAAACATACCCTCGCGGGTATCAAGGCGCAGGGGCCGTTCGACCCTATTCTCCGGATTGCTCGCCGTCCGTGGCCGCCGGCTCGGCCGACGATGTCACGGGCACGAAGACGTGCTCGCGGTAGTAGACCATCTCGCGGATCGACTCGCGGATGTCGTCGAGCGCGCGGTGCGAACCCTGACCGCGGGGACGGTTGGCGTCGACGCCCGGGTACCAGCGCTTGACGAGTTCCTTCACGCTCGACACGTCGATCGAGCGGTAGTGCAGGTGGTTCTCGATGTCGGGCAGATACGCAGCGAGGAACCGACGGTCGGTACCGATCGAGTTCCCGCACAGCGGCACGCTCGCCGGTTCAGGCACATGCTGCTTGATGAATTCGAGCGTCGCCGCACCGGCGACCTCGAGGCTGACGTCGGATGCCTTGATCTGGTCGAGCAGTCCGGACTTGGTGTGCATGTCGACCACGAACGGATCCATCGTCGCGAGAACGTCGTCGGGTTGATGGATGACCAGATCGGGGCCTTCGGCGATGATCACCAGGTCGTCGTCGGTGACGATCGTCGCGATCTCGACGATCACATCAGTCGTGTGATCGAGTCCGGTCATCTCCAGGTCCATCCACACCAACATCGACATCACTGTACGGCCGAGATGCTGCGATCATGGGGAGATGACAGCGTTCGCCACCCTCCTCGCGCAGCCGGGGGTGGAGGAGGTCACCGAACTACGTGGCCGGGTGGGGTTCATGGCGTATCACGGCGGGGCGCTCGAGGCGATGACCGACGTGATCGCCCGTCGGGCCGCCGAGCGCGCCGACGCGTCGTGCTACAGCGTGATCCAGCCGCCGGGCATGCGTGACCATCTCCCGTCGATCGAGGTCAGCCCGGACGAGTCCGGCGAGCTCGCCGCCTTCGTCGAGCACGTCGACATCGTGATCACCGTGCACGGCTACGGGCGTCGCGGTCTGTTCGGATCCCTGCTGCTCGGTGGGAGCAATCGCACGTTTGCCGACCACGTCGGCGCCGCACTTCGGCGCACGTTGCCGGCCTATGACATCCGCACCGACATCGGCGCGATCCCGAAGCCACTGCGAGGGCTCCATCCGGCCAACCCGGTCAACCTGCCGCGAGACGGTGGCGTGCAGATCGAGTTGCCACCACGAGTGCGCGGGTCGAGCCCGCTGTGGTGGGATTGGGAGGGTCCGGGCCTCACACCACACACCGAGTCGCTCATCGATGGGCTGGCCGAGGCTGCCACGTCGTGGACAGCGCCGTCGTCGTCGACGTCAGACGGGTAGGGCGATCTCGACGATGCCGCCCGGACCGTCGGCCACGCCGATGGTGCCGCCGTGCGCGGTCACGATGCCACGGGCGATCGAGAGCCCGAGGCCGGCGGTGCCGGTGCGGAGGTCGCGGGCCGGGTCGGCACGGGTGAACGGTTCGAAGGCCTTGTCGCGGAAGTCGGCTGGAAAGCCCTCGCCCTGGTCGACCACCCGGAGCGTGGCCACCTCAGGGGTCGCTGCGACCTGGACCAACACGACGGAGCCGTCGGGCGCATGGCGAATCGCGTTCTCGAGCAGATTGCGAAGCACCCGTGCGAGCTGCGAACCATCGGCGTCGACGTTGACACGCTGCTCGGCCTCGAGCAACAACGCCACGTGGCGGGTCTCTGCGAGCGGACGCAACGTCTCCATGGCTTCGTCGGCGAGTTCGGTGAGGTCGAGCCGGGCACGCCTGATGTCGATCGTGCCGCTGACGATCCGGCTGTGGAGTTGGAGGTCGTCGACGAGCGCCGCGAGCGCCCAGATCTGACGCTCCATGCCCGAGAGATAGGCGTCCGGATCCGGTGCCACACCATCGCGGATCGCTTCGACCGACGCACGCAGCGCCGCGAGTGGCGTGCGCAGGTCGTGCGAGATCGACGACAACATGACGGCGCGTTCGCGTTCGATGGCGTCGAGCCGGTCGACCATCGTGTCGAACATCGCCGCCGCCTCACCCAGTTCATCGGAGCGCACCACGCCGGTGCGGGCGCTCAGATCACCTTCGGCCACACGCATCGCGGCGTCGCAGATCTTGGAAGCGTCACGCGCGACCGGCCGCGCCATCAGCATCGCCACGAGCGCAGCACCGAGCACCGCTGGCACGAGCACCCACATCAAGAGGCGCTGGTCGTGGTCGTTGATGAACATCGACTGTGCCGCGATGGCGATCATCACGACCGCGACCCCCAACACGGCGAGCATGGCCACGACGAATCGAACGCCGATGCGGTCGAACGGGCGCAGACGCCGAGCGTGGTCCGTCACGGCTCGAACCGGTAGCCGACGCCCCACACCGTGGTGATCCAACGCGGATGTTCGGGATCGTCCTCGATCTTGTTGCGGATGCGGCGTACGTGCACGGTCACGGTCGCGGGGTCCTGCCACTCGGGCGACGACTGCCACACCGACTCCAAGAGCTGGGCACGTGAGAACACCTGACGGGGCGACGCTGCCAGGAAGGCGAGGACATCGAATTCCTTCGGCGTCATCTCGATCACGCGGCCGTCGAGGGTGACCTGTCGGCTGAGCGGTTCGACCGTGAGCGGTCCGTGCACGATCGGGCCCAGTGCCGGGGCCTGGCGACCGTTGGTTCGCCGCAGCACCCCGTTGACGCGGGCTGCGAGTTCACGCGGCGAGAACGGTTTGACGACGTAGTCGTCGGCACCGAGTTCCAAGCCGGCCACCCGGTCGGACTCCTCGGCCCGCGCGGTCAACATGATCACGGGGATGTCGCTCGTGGCGCGCACCCGACGGAGCACGTCGAGTCCGTGCACGCCTGGCAGCATCATGTCGAGGACCACCAGGTCGGGTGGGTCCGCTTCGAGCAGTTCCAATGCCGCTGTGCCATCGGCCGCCTCGGCGACCTCGTGGCCGTCACGACGCAGGTATCCAACGACCACCTCGCGCACGGTCGGCTCGTCGTCGACCACCAGCACTTTCGTCATGTCCCCAGCCTCGCCCCTCCCCGACCCCCGTTCAACCCTCCCGCCCGCAGTTTCCCGATCGTTCCCACCCCCGCCCTGCTCACCACCACCCGAAAAATTGCGCGAGCGTTGCGCTCAGCGCAACGCTGACGCGCCATTTCAGGCATCCCTTGGGCTCGTCAGGGGGCGAGGCGGGTGATGCTCCAGGTGGCGCCGCCGTGGCGGTAGTTGAGGCGGTCGTGGAGGCGGCTGGGACGGCCTTGCCAGAACTCCCACTCGAACGGGATCAGGCGCCAGCCGCCCCAGTGCGGCGGACGCGGAACCTCATCATCGGCGAAACGCTCGTCGAAGGCGATCATCCGCTCTTCGAGCACCGATCGATCGTGGATCTCGTCGCTCTGCGGTGATGCCCAGGCGCCGAGTTGGCTGGCGCGGGGCCTCGACGCGAAGTACGCATCGCTCTCGGCGTCGGTGACCCGTTCGACGTTGGCGCGGAGCCTGACCTGGCGGTGCAGGTCGAGCCACGAGAACACCGCCGACGCAACGGGTGCTGCGTCGAGTTGTCGGCTCTTGGCGCCGTCGTAGTTGGTGTAGAAGACCAGACCCTGCTGATCGACGGTGCGCACGAGCACGATCCGAGAATCCGGCACACCATCGGCGCCGATCGTGGCGAGCGTCATCGCGTTCGGTTCGGCGACGCCGCCGGTGAGCGCATCGTCGTGCCACCGATGCCACTGCACCACCGGATCGGGGTCGACATCGGCGATGTCGAGGCCCGCCGTTTCGTACTGGACGCGCCGACCCCACAGCTCTGCCCGTTTGTCGGAAGCTGCCCAGTCGGTCATCGCGTCAGACTGATTTCCGATTCGACCTTCGACCCCGACGTCGGCTCGATGCGTTCGATGCCGCGCATGTAGGGCCGCAGCGCGTCGGGCACGGTGACCGAGCCGTCGGGGTTGCGATAGTTCTCGATGATCGCCGCCCACACCCGGGGAACCGCGAGGGCGGATCCGTTGAGGGTGTGCACGAACTCGGTGCCCTTCACCGCTTTGCCATCGGCATCGTGGCGCTTGAAACGAACGTTGCCGCGGCGAGCCTGGTAGTCGCCGAACCAGCTGATCGACGACACTTCGAGCCACGCATCTGCGCCCGGCGCATACACCTCGATGTCGAAGCTGCGATGGTGGCTCTGGCCCATGTCGCCGGTGCAGATCTCGATGATGCGGTACGGCAGGTCGAGGCCGGCGATGGCCCGTTCGGCGCGGGCGACCATGTCGACGAGCAGCGCCGGGGCCTGCTCGGGGGTGGCGAACGCCAAGATCTCGACCTTGTCGAACTCGTGGGCACGCAGCATGCCCCGGGTGTCGCGACCAGCCGAGCCCGCCTCGCGCCGGTACGACGAGCTGTGCGCCATCACCCGGATCGGCAACACGGTGTCGTCGAGGGTCTCGTCGGCGTAGATCGAGGTGAGTGGCACCTCGGCGGTGGGGATACACCACAGGTCGTCGCGCTCGACGGCGTATGCATCGTCGGCGAACTTCGGCAACTGCCCCGTGGCGGTGAGCGTGGCGGTGCTGACCAACGACGGTGGCCGAACTTCTTCGTGGACGTCGGCGTTGAGGTCGAGCCCGTATTGACACAACGCCCGAGCGAGCGTGGCGCCGGCCCCGCGCTGCATCGTGAACATCGCGCCGGAGATCTTCACCGCGCGTTCGTTGTCGAGGATTCCGAGCGCAGTGGCGGTCTCCCAGTGCGGTACTCGTAGGTGGTCGGCGATCTGATCGCTCAACCCGATCGGCCCGGTGACGATCGGGTTGTCGGTGTCGTCGGCGCCGTCGGGTGCATCGGGGTGCGGCAGGTTGGGGATGCCGAGCAACAACTCGCGCATCGCAGCTGACACCTGATCGTGTTCCCCGGCGAGCGTTCGTTCCTCGTCACCGAGTTCCCGGCTCTCTGCCTGCAGGGTCTCGGCGGCAACGACGTCAGCATCGCTCGCCCCGGTATCTGCGAGGGGGCGGCGGAGTCGGCCGACCTCTTTGGAGATGATGTTGACTCGGGCCCTGATGGCGTCACGGCGACCCGTGATGTCGAGCAACCGAGCATCGAGCCGAGCGGCTTCGTCGACGTCATCGAGCAGCGTGGGGTTCCCCCGCCGCGCCAAGGCTGCCTTGACGCCGACGAGGTCGGTGCGCAGGAGCCGCTGGTCGATCACGCGAGGAACGCTACCGCGCGTCGGTCGACCGTGTTCGATCCGTTACGACGAGCGGTCGTCCGGCGCGGCCGGCACTTTGGCGAACTCGCGCTCGATGTCAGCCGTGGTCAACGGAGGTTGGGTGTCGGCGTCGATGTCGCCGGTGAGTTCCGCCGCCGGAATCGAATGGTCCCTGCGGTAGCTGTCGGCGTTCTCACTCGTGTAGCCGGCAGCGAAGCGACGGAAGAACAGGAACACGATGATCGCCCACAGAAAGATGCCGCCACCGGTCTTCATGATGGCACCGGCGAGTTGTTGGTCGTGTTGCACCGACATCCCCCAGACCCGGACCGGCTGATCGTAGGTCTTGTAGACGGCTCCCTCGGCGAAGGTGAGCCAGGCCGCGGGGATGGTGGGCACCAGCGACTGCATGAACAGGTAGATGCACTTGCCGATGGCGGTGATCTGCAGTTCGGGGAACGGCCCGACCACCGGCATCCACATCAACAACGACGCCAAGACGACGGCGAAATGCAGCGAGTAGTGCAGCGGGCCGTTGCCGACCGACGCGGTGACCATGCCGGGGATGTGCGTGACGATGACGACGGCGTTGAAGACCACCGCAGCGATCACGGGCTTGCACATGAAGGCGAGGCCCCGATAGAGCTTGCCGTCGCCGACCAGTACACGCAGCAACCATTGGGGCGTGGCCATCAGCACCAGTGGCGGCAAGAAGTAGCTCAACATCATGTGCTGGAGCATGTGCGCCGAGTACAAGTACTCCTCGCCGATGTCGTGGATCGGCCAGTCGCTGGCAACCCACAGCATCACCATCGCACCGATGAAGCAGCCGATGTTGAACCGGGTCACCACGGGCTGTCCGTGTGGCACCGCCTTCGGCCCGATCACGCGAACCATGTAGATGTACGCGCCGGTCAGGAAGGCGACGAGCACCCACACTTCCGGGTGCCACTGGTATCTCCAGGGATCGAGGACTTGAGCGAGCATGGGGGGCGCCCCTTCGGGACGGTGTGGGGGTCAGTCGAGGAAGAAGTGGAACGTGGAGAGCACCACGGAATACAGCACGACCGCTCCAATGAGCCCCACGTAGAAGCTGAACTTGAACAGGCCGCTGTCGTGCTTGAGGTGCATGAAATAGCTGACGACGATGAAGAACTTGATCGCCATCATGATCAGCAGCGCAGGAATCAGGAACGAACCGAGGCCGACCTCGGTCGAGGCGACCTCGAGCGCAGTCAGCACGGCGAGGATGAGGGCGATGACGATGTACTGCTTGTCGGAGATCTGGTGGACCTGGGACGGATCGTGAGCGTCTTCCTCGGCGGACTCGGGCAGGATGTGATGGGTGGTTTCAGCGCTCATGTCAGGCAGGAATCAGGTAGACGAGGGTGAAGATGACGATCCAGACGACGTCGACGAAGTGCCAGTACAGACCGACCATCTCGACGGTTTCAGCCTTGTCGCCGACGATCTTGCCCTTGGAGAGCATGCCCGCCAGCGAGAGCAGCATGATGATGCCGACCGCGACGTGGACGCCGTGGAATCCGGTGAGCGTGTAGAAGCTCGACGAGAACAGGCTGGTGGTGTACCCGAGGCCCTCTCGGTAGAAGACCGTGAACTCGTACACCTGACCGGCGAGGAACAACCCGCCGAGCAAGGCGGTCACCGTGAGCCACAGGCGCATGCCTCGATCGTCCTTGCGCTTGGCTGCCGACACTGCCAGCACCATGGTGAGCGACGACATCAACAGCACGAAGCTGGTGGCCGACGTGAAGGGAATGTCCCACAACTGATCAGGCCCGATCGCGCTCGCCTGGCGGTTGCGGTAGAGCATGTAGGTGGAGATCAACCCACCGAACAGCAGGCATTCGGAGCCGAGGAACAACCACATCGCCAGCTTGGTGTTCGACAAGCCGGTCGCCGTGTGGTGAACGAGGCCGATGTGGTCCTGGCCGTCGTCGTAGCCGACGGGGATCGCGGGTTCGGCGGTCACCGGCGGTTCGATAGTGGTGTCAGACATGCGCGAGTTCCTTGCTCGGCTGGCCGCCATCGGATGACGGAGGATCGAATTCGGAGTCGTCGGCCGTCGGCGGTTCGAGGGCCCATCCGAACAACGCCAGGATGGCAATGGATGCACCAGCGGCGAGCAGCAGCGGCGTGTAGATCACACCGTAAGCGATGACCAACATGCCGAACGCCAGGATGATCGGCCAGTACGACGGCGAGGGCAGGTGGATGTGCGCATCGGCGTGCGCCTCTTCCTCGGCAATCACCTGGTCGCCGGTCTTCATCTGCTTGAAATCGTGGCTACCGTCTT
>CAJDUH010000050.1_pt1 | contig 9904 bp, 6 predicted proteins | sample 7389931 | NCBI WGS metagenome assembly CAJDUH01 (sample SAMEA7055663, study PRJEB34461) | soil metagenome | biome: terrestrial ecosystem; feature: Peninsula; material: soil | place: Antarctica | collected 2016 | reverse complement strand
CCGCCGCTGGGTGTACTCGGGCCAGTACTCGGCCGGTTTCGATCGTCGCCACGGCGCACCCGCCGACGACATCGACCATCGCCGATTCATCGTGTTCGACACCAACCACGACCACGTCGGCAACACGCCCGCCGGTGCGCGCATGCTCAGCGACGCCTCGGCGGACGACCCGCGCCGCCGTCTCGCCGCGGCTGCGATCCTGCTGTCGCCGTTCACCCCGATGTTGTTCATGGGTGAGGAGTACGGCGAGACCGCGCCGTTCCCGTATTTCATCGACCACGGTGACCCGGAGTTGGTCGAGGCCGTGCGTCAGGGACGTCGACGGGAGTTTGCCGACTCGGTCGGAGGTGGCGAGGTCGCCGACCCCGCTGATCCGGCGACGTTCGCCGCCGCCGTGCTCGACCCGACGCTCGGCGACCGCGAACCGCACCGGCTGGCGATGTACACCGAGTTGCTCCGAGTCCGGCGCGAGCATCCGGTGCTCACCGACCCGGCGGCGCAGCAACACGTGTCGATCGTCGACGACGCCATCTTCGTGGTGCGTTCGCTGCCTGGCATCACCGCATCGCTGAGCTTCAACTTCTCCGACCTGGTGGTGCAGAGCCCAGCTCCGCACCCAACCGACAACATCGTGTTCGACAGCGACGACGAGCGGTGGGGCGGCGGCGGCTCGAGTGCACCGTCGGTGGCTGCGTGGTCGGCGCGGCTCACGGTGATCGAGCGTGGCTGAGGTCGAGGTTGCGCCACCGGACCAGCTTCCCCACGTCGTGATCGTCGGCGGGGGTTTCGGCGGGATCGCAGCGGCACGGAGCCTGACCGACGCCCGTGTCGAGATCACGCTGATCGACCGCCGCAACCACCACCTGTTCCAACCGTTGCTCTATCAGGTGGCCACCGCCGGCCTCGCGCCCGGCGACATCGCCCAGCCGATCCGGTCGATCCTGGCTCGACAGGCCAATCTGCGGGTGGTGCTCGGTGAGGTGATCCACGTCGAGCGAGCGCCAGGGGTGGTTCGTCTCGCCGATGGGATCGACATCACCTTCGATCACCTCATCGTGGCCACGGGTACTACCCCGTCGTACTTCGGACGTCCACAGTGGGAACAGTTCGCACCGGGATTGAAGACCATCGAGGACGCACTCGAGATCCGGCGTCGCCTGTTGACTGCGTTCGAGTTCGCCGAACGAACCGACGACGCCGACGAACGCCGAGCGTGTCTCACCTTCGTGGTGATCGGAGGCGGTCCGACCGGCGTGGAGATGGCCGGGGCGATCGCAGAGATCGCGTTCAAGACGCTCGTCAGCGACTTTCGCTCGATCGATCCGGCGACCGCGCAGGTCATCCTCCTGGAGGGTGCCGACCGGGTGCTGTCCACGTACCCGGCGTCACTGTCGGAGAAGGCGAGGCGGCAACTCGTCGACCTCGGAGTCGACGTGCGCCTCGGTGTCACGGTCACCGACATCGACGACCAGGCGGTGACGACCTCGGCGGGAACGATCGCCGCGCGCACGGTGGTGTGGGGTGCCGGGAATGTGGCATCGCCGTTGGCCGCCCTGCTCGGTGCCGACACCGACCCGGCGGGGCGCGTCGAGGTGGCCGATGACCTGTCGGTGCACGGCGCATCCAACATCTTCGCGATCGGTGACATCGCCCACGCCCGCTCCGACGGCAAACCTGTCCCGGGCGTGGCGCAGGGGGCGATGCAGGGTGGTCGGCACGCCGCAGCAATGATCCAGGCAGACCTTGCCGGCCAGCCGCGGCGGCCGTTCCGCTACCGGGACAAGGGGGAGCTGGCGACGATCGGGCGGTCGTCGGCCGTCGGTGTCATCGGCAGGTTGCGACTCTCGGGCTGGATTGCGTGGATGGCGTGGTGGTCGGTGCACATCGTGTTCCTGATCGACTTCCGCAGCCGGATCTCGGTCGTGACCAACTGGGCATGGAACTACCTGACGTTCCAGCGCGGATCGCGCTTGATCACCGGACCCTGGCACCCCCGAGCCGGCGGCTGACCGCGCTGCGGCGATGCTCGATCGGTCAGGTGTCGGTGCGTTCGAGAACGGCGACGGGGAACGAGTCGAGCCATCGGCCGACCGCAATCGTCTCACCGCCGGCAACCACCTCGTCGTTGTCGACCAACACGCTCCGCCAGGAGCCGGCGGGCAACTCGACCCCCGTGTCGCCCCACGACGGCCCGCCGCCCGATCGCATGGCGACGAGCGTGACCACGAGCGGCTGCTCTCCCGCTTCGCCGGGAGCCGTTCGGGCGAATGCCAGCACGCGATCGGCCCCGGAACCGGTGACCGCGAGCGGGAGGTAGCCAGCAGCCGACCCGAACGCCATCGCCCGCCGACGCCGAAGGGCGAGCGTGCGGGTGATCACGACGGCCTTGGCAGCCTCGACGTCGTCGCCGAGCCACGCGGTGGGACCGTCGACGGCCTCGGCAGCCTCGACCAGGGTTCGGCGCTCGTCCCAGTCGGGCTCGACGCGATTGTCGGGATCGACGAGCGAGTACGTGAACGATGCGGTGCCCTGGTAGAGATCGGGCACACCCGGTGCCGTCAAGCGGACGGCGAGCAGGCTCAGCGACGTCGCCCAACCGGGTCGCAGCACTCGGTTGACGATGCCGCCGAGACCGTCATCGGAGGGGTCATCGTGGAGTTCCGTTTCGAGCTCCACGGCGAGCGACTGCAGGGCGGCTTCGTAGGCGGCGTCGACATCCGTCCACGCGGTGTGCTCGTCGGCCTCGCGTGCCGATTTCACGAGGTACTCCCCCAGACGGTCGGCGTCGATCGGCCACGCCGTTACCGCGGTATGCATTGCGAGCATCACCGTGGCTGCGTCGAGGCCGTTCGCGGCGCGTCCAGCGATCCAGCGGCGCACGACCGCACTCCAATCCTCAGCGATCTCCGCGAGCGCCAACGAGCGTGCCCGCACCCCCTCGGATCGCTTCGTGTCGTGCGTCGTCCCGGCGAGCATCGTGATCGGCGTGAGCCGCTGCACCTGGGCGTTCTCACGGTGGAACTCGTCGACCGGCAGCGAGAAGGTTCCGGGCGAGCCGCCGACCTCGCACAGCGATGGGGCACGGAGATACCGATAGAAGGCTCGGTCCTCGGCGCCCTTCGCCATCACCGGGCTGGTCAGCTGCTCCCACCGGGTTGCGACCTCTAGTCGGGAGCGGATCTGGTCGACCATGTCGTCGATCACGTCGGCGAGGTCGCTCCGGGCATCGAGCGCCCTCCGATGCGCGTCGTCGAGTTCGACCAGCGATGCCGGGTCGTCGGGTAGGTAGGTGCGGTAGCGGTGGACGCCGATCGTCAGCTCGACGAGCGCCTGTCGCACCCGTTCGATGGCGTCTGCCGCCTCCGGGGAGTCGTCGCCGGCGCCAGCGACGAGTCGGACCAGGCGGTCAAGGTCGGGGCGGAGCCCGCCGTCCAACACCTCGCGCCTCGCCAGGTCCTCGATCTCGGCGAAGGACCGGGCGTCACCGGTGATCTCGGTCCACAGCGTGGTGAGCGGCCGCTCGGCGGTCGGGTCGAGGAAGGCGTGCTCGGCAGCTCGGATGTGTTCGTAGCCGGTGGTGCCGTCGACTGGCCACGAGGGCGCCAACGTTTCGTCGGGGGCGAGGATCTTCTCGACGAGCAGCCATCGATCGGGTCCGATGCGCTGGCGGAGTCCACGGAGATATGCCTCGGGATCCGCGAGGCCGTCGACGTGGTCGACGCGTACGCCGGCGAACGCCGGGTGGTCGGCGAGACGGGTCGGGATGGTGTCGATCAACTCGGCGACGGACGGGTCCTCGGCACGAACGGCAACGAGATCGTCGATCGTGAAGAACCGCCGCACGTTGCGCTGCGGATCGCGCCACCAGATCAGGCGGTAGTGCTGCTGTTCGAGCGCGTCGGCGACGGGGAGCGACTCGGTGCCGGGCGCGAGTGGGAAGCGCAGCGGACCGTAGCGGACCTCGGGGCCCCGATCGCCGTCGCCGATCGTGATCCCACCAGCTGCGAGCACCTCATCGAGCGGATCACCCAGCTTGGGGACGAGGACGCAGCCGCCGGATGCTGCCCAGTCGACGTCGAACCACGACGCAGCCGGCGAGTCCGGTCCGTCACGGAGCATCTGCCACCACCACGGGTTCAGGTGAGCCTCCGCTGCCGACATGTGATTGGGCACGTGGTCGATCACGACGCCGATTCCGCGATCACCGGCGGCGTCGAGCAGCCCGGACAGCCCTGACTCGCCACCGAAGTCGGTGCGCACGACGGTGTGATCGATCACGTCGTAGCCGTGGAGGCTTCCCGGCACGGCCTCGGCGACCGGCGACAGGTACAGGTGGCTGACACCGAGCCGACCGAGGTGATCGAGGATCCCGATCGTTTCGGCGAAACCGAACGACGGCGTCAGCTGCACCCGATAGGAGGCAATCAGAAGCTTTCGATCGTTGCTCATCGTTCAGTGTCTACCGACTCCGACGGCCAACCATGCGTCGCCCAGCGACGAGGTGCGCAGCAACACCGGGTGGGTCGTCGACCACCAGCACTCGCTCCACGACACGGCAGCCTGCCGAGTCGTGGAGCGGTCAGTCACAGCTGATTCTGAACGAGTCGTCGAGATCGAGTGGGAGGATGAGGGTACGGAATCCGCTCGAACGGGCGGACTCGCAAACCCGTCGCGGATCGTCGATGAAGTCCTCCTGGTATTCCGCGTTGAACACGGGTTTGCCCTGCACGATGAACGGAGCGACTTGATCGCACTCGGCGAACTCGTGGCACTGCTCGCTGACGGCGAAGTCGAAGTGGTCGACGAGGTCGACGACCTGGTCGCCGCTGTTCTTCAACCCGACGAGGAGGCCGCGCCCCCGAGCGGCGTCGGTGAGGTACCGGTTGAAGTCGAGCTGATCGAGCGTCGATCCGAGGTCGGCAGCGGTGAAACCATCGGCATCCGGTCGCCAACCTTCGTACGAGCCGGCCGAGAAGTAGCAGATGACAACCCGCCCGTCGGCCCGCAGGGCATCGAACGCCGAGTCGGGTGTGTCAAACAGATCGATGTCGTAGAGGTCGACGTCGTAGCCGGTGTTGATGTCGCCCTGCAGCTGCCATTGCCAGGTCGTTTCCACAGAGAGCGAATTCGCTGGCGACGGCGACGTTGTTTCGATCGGGACAGACAACTCGAAGCGGTCGATCTCATCGCCGGACACCACGAGGTCGACGCCCCAGTCGGCGAAGTCCCAGCGCAGCGCCTCGGCCGAACCGTGCGACGAGCCCGACGAAGAGGGCGGCTGATGGAGCAGAACGATCGTGAACGCAGCATCCGACGCGCTCGCCTCGTTGGCGAGCCACTGCCGCTGCCGTTCGAGTTTGGCACCGTCATCGCGGTGGCACGTCTCCAGCGAGTCGAGTGCGAAGACGTGGATGTCGCCGATGCGGGCCTCGTAGTAGGTCTCGTCCTCGGGTCCGACCGGCAGTGCGAAGTACTCGAGGTAGGCGTCGAGGTCGGCCGGGGCGTCCCGATCGTCACACCGATCGCCGTAGTCGTGATCACCGGGGATCGGAAAGAACGCTCCGGCATCGATCCAGTTGCCGTAGACCCCACCGACCGACTCCTCGAACGCGGCGACCGTGCGACCTTCGGTGGTGTACTCGTTGTCGCCGCCGGTGAACACGGCGTCCGGTTGTCGGGCATCGATCAGTGCGGACACCGCGAGGGTGTCGTCGTTCAGTTCGCCGGCGTCGCCGACGATCGCGATCACCGTGTCGCCCGCCCGGCGTTCCACCGTTGCGACCGGGCCGAGCGGTATGACCGAATCGGCCCCACCGGCCGCATCGTCGGCGCCTCCGCCGCATGCTGCCAGCCCGAGCGCCCCGACGAGCGCAATGACGCCGATCGATCGGGTTGTCCGACACCAGAACACCACCGCTGCACTCCCGGGCATGTCGCCCGTCGACGTCAAACGAGGGCAACGACGGCGGAGCCCATGAGATCGACGAAGTTGTCGTTGTAGAACCGCTGGCGAATGTCCTCCGAACGGTCGCCAAGGCTCTTCTCGAACCGTTCGAACGGGCGGCGGCCGCCCTCGACGTGCGGGTAGTCGGTGTTGAACAGCAGCACATTCGGGCCGATCTGATCGGTCACCCAGCCGACGTCCTCGGTCGGGTACGGCGTGACCCGAACCTGGCGCTCGACGAATTCGCCGGGCCGCATGGACAGTTTCTGGAGACGTTCCTCGTGGCGGCCGAAGGCGTCCATCGCCGACTCCATCTGCTTGAGCCAGCTCGGCAACCAGATGCAGCCTTGCTCGATCACGCCGATACGCAGCTTCGGGAACCGGTCGAGCACGCCATCGAAGATCAGCGTGGCAAGGGTCTGCATCGGCGGGAATGGAATCGCCATGTAGTCGACCGAGCGGAAGTTCTCTGCGCCACCATGGAAGTCGGCCGGGATCGGCAGTCCGTTCTGGAAGTACGCCGGGTCGATCAGGTCGCCGGTGCCGCCGACGTGGAACACAATCGGGATGCCGGCCTCCTCGGCCTGACGCCAGACGGGATCGAGAGCGATGTGCGACGGCGAGTGACCCGCCGGGCAGCCCGATGCAACCAACAGTGCTGCTGCGCCCATCTCGATCGCCTCGGTGGCCATGGCGGCCGATCGTTCGAAATCGGCCAGCGGCACGTAGCAGGTGGCCAACAGACGGGGGTCGACCGAGCAGAACTCGATCATGCCGCGGTTGTGGGCACGAGCAGCGCCGTAGGCGAGGTCGAGGTCGGGCTGGTGCTCCCACTGGTACAGCCGGCTGTTGTGGAACGTGTTGAACAGCAACTGGCTCTGCACACCGATGAAGTCGAGCACCCGCGGGCGGTCCTCAGCCAAGAACGCTCCGGTCGCCGCGAAGTTCTTGCGGTTCATCACGTCGACGGCCTCGTTCGCCAGGAACTCCTCGGTGCGATGGCGTTGTGTCAGCCGGTCGAACGCAGCGTCGATCAGTTCCTGGTCGCCGCCGTGATCACCATCGCCGGTCTGGGCGAGTTCGTTGGCGTAGCCGGGCCGTTCGATGCGGTCGCGAATGTCAGGATCGGCGTGGTCGCGCAGCCAGTTCGGCGGCTCCATGATGTGGGCGTCGGCATCATGGGCAAGGCGGTCGGCAATGTAGGCCATGGAACATTCTGTTCGATCCGGGGTGGTCTGTTCGTATCGTTGGTGGATTCCCCCTTTGGAGCATGCGATGAACGACGACCACGACGACCCCACCACAGACACCCACGACGGCGATGCACCCACCGATGAGGCGCAGACCGCCGATGAGGCGCAGACCGCCGAGCCGACCCAAGACGAGCCGACCCAGGACGAGCAGACCCCGGAGACATCCGCCAACGAGCCGAACGCCGACGGGTTTGCATCGTTGGGCCTGATGCCCGAGCTCCTCAAGGCGCTCGACATTCTGGGTTACGAGGAGCCCACCCCAATCCAGCGCGAGACGATACCGCTGCTGCTGACCGGGCAGGACCTGCTGGGCCAGGCCGCCACCGGCACCGGCAAGACCGCAGCGTTCGCGCTGCCAGCGCTGCAGATGATCGATGCCTCACGTCGCGTGCCGCAGGTGCTCGTGCTGGTTCCCACTCGCGAGCTCGCCGTGCAGGTGAGCGAGGCGATGTTCAAGTACGGCAGCGAGCTGGGCGTCAAGGTGGTGCCGGTGTTCGGCGGTCAACCGATCGGGCGACAGCTCCAGGCGCTCGACCGCGGCGCCCACGTCGTCGTCGCCACGCCCGGGCGGGCGCTCGACCACATCGGACGCGGATCGCTCGCTCTCGATGCCATCCAGACGTTGATCCTCGACGAGGCCGACGAGATGCTCGACATGGGCTTCACCGACGACATCGAATCGATCCTCGAAAGCACGCCCGATGATCGCCAGACGGTGCTCTTCTCGGCGACGATGCCGAAGCGGATCATCTCGATCGCCAAGCGCTACCAGCGCAACCCGCAGCGCATCACGATCGGGCGGCCCGACGCCGAACCGGGCGTGAAGGCGCTCGTCCGCCAGGTGGCCGAAGCACTGCACGGCGGCATGGACCAGGGCCAGCGCGACCGCGTGATGGCTCGCCTGCGTGACGGGACCGCCGAGCTGCTGGTCGCCACTGACGTGGCGGCACGCGGGCTCGACATCGACACGCTCACCCACGTCGTGAACTACGACGTGCCGTCGGCGGCGGAAAGCTACGTGCACCGCATCGGTCGCGTCGGGCGCGCCGGGCGCGAAGGTGTCGCCATCACGTTGGCCGAACCTCGCGAGCGGCGCGGGTTGGAGAACATCGAACGCCTCACCAAGCAGAAGTTCGAGATCGCCAAGGTGCCCACGGTGGCCGACCTGCGCGAGCGCCAGATCGAGATGACCGTGGGGGCCATACGCGAGGCGCTGACTGCGGTCGACCTCGAAGACTTCGACACCGTGCTGCACGCATTGTCCGGCGAGGACAGCGACCGCAACATCGCGCTTGCTGCGATCAAGCTGGTGCACGAATCGCGCGGCGCCACGATCGACGAACTCGAGATTCCCGACGCGTCCGACCGGCTGCGCGGCAAATCGTCCGACGGCAAGAAGAAGTTCGACAAGAACGCGCCACGCAACGCCGGCGAGAAGGACCGCTCAGGCGGCAAGGGCAAGCGCTCGAGTGGTGGAGCCGGCACCGCATTCGTGCACGTGAGCCTCGGCCGCAAGGCCGGCGTTCGCCCGGGTGACCTCGTCGGGGCGATCGCCAACGAAACCGGTCTGGTCGGGCGCGAGATCGGCCCGATCCGCATCTCCGAGGCGTTCTCGGTGGTCGGCGTGCCTGAAGCCTCGGTCGAGCACGTGATCGAGACGATGCAGTCGACCACGATGCGCGGCAAGCGCGCCCGGGTCCGCCGCTTCGTCGAATAGCCGTCAGCTCGCAACTCCGCTCAGGAACCCGCCTCCACGTCATTGGAGAGGCGGGCTCGGCGGCGCACCGAAGGAGTGATCCGGTGCCGAACGGAGTGTCAGTGGTCGTTGCCGCTTACTTCGACGTGTCTCTGATCTTGTCGACGACGTCATCGATCTTGTCCTTGACGTCGCCGACGGCATCTTTCACCTTGCCGGCAGCTTCATCCTTCTTGCCCTCGTTCTTGAGGTCGTCGTTGTCAGTCAGATCGCCGGCGGCCTGCTTGATGCGGATTGGGCCTACCGCACCGGCGGGCATCCCAAACAATCGTCGACCGCCGGAGTTCAACCGAGCGCATCGATGATGCAGGCCGCTTCACGTACCAGCCGTTTGGCGAGCACCACGCGGCTCGGCTCATCGAGTCCGGGGAGGTCACCGACTCGTACCGGGTGCCCGTCGCTGAGCATGCGCAATGCGCCAATCGCGGTTGTCGGCAGCGTGAGCGTGCGGTCACCGAGATGCACCGTGATGCGCTCGGGCGCCGCCGTCCAGCGGTCGTGACCTCGCAGCCCGTCCCAGTGGCCGAGGCGTCCGTCGACCTCGTCGACGGCGCGAGCGAGCGGTTCTGGGGCGACCCACTGGATCATCGTGTCGGCGTCGAGGTCGTCGACCTGCACGATCGAGGTGAGTCGACCTGCCCCCAGCGGACGCGCCAGCCGCCTCGTCTGCTCGTGTTCGACGATCGTGCTGAGGTCGGTGGAACCGATGAGGTCGAGCACGTCATCGAGAGCAGCGTCCAGACTCTGTTCGAGTTGATCACGATGGGATGGGTGGCGGTACCCGAGCGGAAGGGGTGCGTCGAGCGACTCGGGCCCCGCGCGAAGCATCCGTTCGATCACCTGGCGACGCGTCACCCGGATGATCCCGATGGTGAGGTGCAGAGATGTCTCGATGGCGGTCTCGGCGCGATGGCGTGCGCCGCGCGGCACGTTGCCGAAGTCGTGGCCGTC
>CAJDUH010000031.1_pt1 | contig 9925 bp, 8 predicted proteins | sample 7389931 | NCBI WGS metagenome assembly CAJDUH01 (sample SAMEA7055663, study PRJEB34461) | soil metagenome | biome: terrestrial ecosystem; feature: Peninsula; material: soil | place: Antarctica | collected 2016 | reverse complement strand
GCTCTTCTTGGCAACGGCCGTCCTGGCAACGGTCTTCTTCGCCGGCGCCTTCTTGGCGTTGTCGGCCTTGATCATCTCGACGACGCGCTGGTTCATGTCACGGTTCAGCGACACGGCACGCTCGACGAAGTCGAGGTAGCGCTCGCCAGCGACGGTCGGCGTCGGGAAGCGATCGGCGAACGGAAGGTCGACGTTGACCTGGTTGCGGATCTGCTCGGCGACACGGTCGGCGGTGGTGACGGCGGCGTCGACGATGCGACGGTTGGCGTCGAGCACGGCATCGAGGACTTGGTCGCTCGTGGTCGTGAAGCGGGTGGTGATGTCACTGTCGTTGATGGCGTCGGTGACGCTGTCGGTCGCCTCGTTGGCGAACTTGGTGATCTGCTCGAACATGTCGAACTCCTTGTTTCGTGGGTGATTACTGGGGGCTTGCGGCAGACCGGGCGATTGCTCGATCTACCGTTCTGTTGCTAACTATATCTTGCATTCCGTGATGCACAACGTTTGTGCTTGAAATATCTCGCACGGAGTGGTGGGGCTCGGTTGCGAACCTCGGGTGCCTCGACGGACACCGCTGGCGTAACGTGGCGGCGTGGGAGCGAACCGGGTGCCTCGCAGAGCACGGTCAGCGCAACTTGTTGCTGCCGCGCTGTTGGCCGCGTTCGTGATCGCCGCATGCGACAGCGACGACACCACCCCGACCGACGTCGTCGGTCCGGCCGACGCGATCACGGCGGTGGTTGCGTGGCAGGCGGACGAGCAGGAGCCCGTGTTCGACGACAACGGCGAGGAACTCCTCCCGGTGATCTTCGTGGTGGCCGACAACGGCACCGAGATCGACATCGGCGTGCAGGCAGACGTTGCAGCGGCCACGGTCGACTGGGCCACAGTGCGCTTCGCCGACGACGTGACCGATACCTTCGACCCCGATCTCGACGGCGACCCCGTTCGCGACGACGGCGTCATGCTGCTCATCGGGCCGATGCCGGAACCAGCACGCTCGATCGAGCTCGACCTCGTTCGCTACACCACGGTCGACGTTGGGGAGCCGTTCATGTTGGAGATCACGAGTGACCCGACGACCACGGATTCCGAGAACTCCACGCCACGCGCGTCGGTCACGGCGGTGACGCAGCCCTGATCATCGAGTCGGCGAGCTGCAACGCCCGCAGCACGTCAGCCTCACCCACGACCTGATCGACGTCGATCGACCGGCGACGCAGCTCGTCGAGTTGGCACCGCTCGTCGGCATCAGCCATCGGTCCGGCCACGCTCTGGGCCAGGTCGACCGCGGCCGACGCATCGACGATGGCCACCCGCAGCGATCCTGCCTCCCATGCCTGATGGGCCATCGCCAGCCGAGCGTGGGCGCCACCGAGGTGTTCCTCGGGCGGGCCCTCGAAACGGTGTGCCTCGCGAATGCCGCGCACGAACACCACCAATGCTGGGACGTAGATGGCCGTCAGCACGGTCATGCTCACCTCGACCGGCAGCGAGATCGGCGTCGCGAGGACACCGCCGAACACCCAGGCCAATTGGAACCGCGTCTCGTAGCGCGCCCCCGCGCGACCGAGCAATGCTTCAGGGGCTCGTCGCTGGAGCAGCCCGTCGAACGCGTTGCGACCGAGGGTTGTCGACAGCCCGACCAGGCCGGAGGTCACGATCAGCAACGGCACCGACGCGCCGAGAATGCCGATCGCCGTGAACACCGCCGGCAGGGCCAGCGCTAGCCCGATCAACTGCTCTTCGCTGAACCATCGTCGCAGCACCGTCGCCGCGGTGTGACCGAGGAATGCCCCGATGCCGTATGCAGCTGCGGCCAGCCCATAGACGAGCGCCGGCTCGCTGGAGCGTCGAAGCGTGAAGGCCAGCGTGAAGATGAAGAAGCCGACGGCGGCGCGGATCGCGAGCAGACCGATCGATGACACCACCACGGTCGGCAGGTGGGTCTCGGCGTATTCGACGTCGTCAGGTGTCACGGCGACCGTCGAGCGCGGTCGGGCCCGCAAGACGGCGAGCCCGGCAAATGCAAACAGCACGGCGCCGACACGAAGCGACCACTCGGCGCCGGCAGCGGCGAAGACCCCGCTCGCGGCCGCCACGCCGATCGCCGCAGTGATGCTGGCGAACCGTGCGAGCCGGGCGTTGGTGGCGACGAGTTCTTCGGGGTCGTCGATCAGCGTCTGCACGAGCGTCTGCTTGACGATGCCCGACGCCTTGCTGGCGATCAGCAGCAGCAGCACCACCGGGTAGAAGGTGACCTGCAAGAGCGTGAGCGCGAGCAGGAGGCAGAAGACGCCGCGCGACACGAAGAAGCCAGCAGCGACGAAGCGCTGCGAACGGCGGAACCGGTCGACGGCCGGGCCGACCAACGGCGACAGCACGGCGAGCGGCGCCATCGTGATCAGGAGATACAGCAGCACCTGCTCACGCGACGCGTTGGGGCTGACACTGAAGAACAGCGACCCGGCGAGGCTCACCGACACGAACGCATCGCCAGCAGCAGCGAGTCCGTGCGCGGTGGCCAGCGGCACCACCGCCCCCCTGCCGATCAGGGTGCGGCGAAGGCGGACGTGAACCGGCACGCGTTCGCTGACGACGGGCTCGGTCCCCTCGTGCACACCGCCAGCGGCCATCGCCTCCATCTTGCTGCATGTGGCACTGCGACGCCCCGATGGGCACCGACCGACGGAGGCCGTTGTGCGAGAGTTTCCCGGTGCGTGCAGTCGACGACATCAACAAGTGGGCATCGTGACGTTTCCATCGGATCTTGACATCGCGCGGCAGGCCAAGCTCCGGCCGCTCACCGACATCGCCTCATCGGCCGGGATCCCGCTCGAGCTCCTCGAGCCGTACGGCACCGGCGCAGCGAAGATCGGCCTGCAGGCGATCGAGGCACTGGCCGATCGGCCACGGGCAAAGTACGTCGTCGTGTCGGCGATCACCCCGACGCCGCTCGGCGAGGGCAAGACCACCGTTGCCGTCGGTCTGGCCCAAGGGTTCTCGCACATCGGCAAGAACGCCACGCTGGCAATCCGCCAGCCGTCGATGGGGCCGACGTTCGGGATCAAGGGCGGCGCCGCCGGCGGCGGCTACAGCCAGGTGGTGCCGATGGAACTGCTCAACCTGCACCTCACCGGCGACGTCCACGCCGTCACCGCGGCCACCAACATGTGCGCTGCGGCCGTCGACGCGCACGTGTTCCACGGCAATGCATCCGAGCTCGATCCGCACCAGATCACCTGGCGACGCTCGATCGACATCAACGACCGGTCGCTGCGCAACGTCATCACCGGGCTCGGCACGCGCCTCGACGGTGTTCCACGCGAGACGGGCTTCGACATCACGGCGGCGTCGGAGGTGATGGCGACGTTGGCGCTGGCGAGCGATCTGCAGGATCTCCGGGCGCGACTCGGGCGCATCGTCGTCGGCTACACGAAGGCGGGCGATCCGGTCACCGCCGAGGACGTCGAGGTCGCCGGTGCGATGGCGGTGATCCTGCGCGAAGCGATCAAGCCGAACCTGATGCAGACGCTGGAGAACACACCGGTGCTCGTGCACGCCGGGCCGTTCGGCAACATCGCCACCGGCAACTCGTCGATCGTCGCCGACTTGATCGGCATCCACATGGGCGACTACCTCGTCACCGAGGCCGGCTTCGGTGCCGACATGGGTGCCGAACGGTTCTTCAACATCAAGTGCCGCATGTCGGGTCTTGCTCCGGACGCAGCGGTGCTCGTCGCCACCGTTCGCGGCTTGAAGGCGCACAGCGGCAAGCACCACATCGTCGCCGGGCGGCCACTTCCCGAGGCCATCCTGGCCGAGAACCCCGACGAGGTCCACGAGGGTGGCGCCAACCTGCGCAAGCAGTTGGAGAACATGCGCATCCACGGCTGCACACCAGTGGTGGCGATCAACGTGTTCCCCGGCGATCATCCGGCCGACATCGCCGCGATCGAGGAGATCGCCGCCGAGTTCGGTGCCCGGTCAGCCGTCTCGACGCACTTCGTCGACGGCGGCGCCGGGGCGAAGGAACTCGCGCAGGTGGTCGCCGAGGCAGCGGAGGAGCCGAGCGAGTTCGCGGTCCTGTATCCCGACGACATGTCGCTGCGCGACAAGATCCACACCATCGCCACCAAGGTCTACGGCGCCGACGGGGTCGACTACACGCCGCTCGCCAACCGCCAGCTCGACAACTACGAACGAAACGGATTCGGGAACCTGCCGGTGTGCATCGCCAAGACGCACCTGTCGATCTCGTCCGACCCGACGCTGCGCGGCGCACCGACCGGATGGACGCTGCCGGTGCGCGAGGTGCGCGCATCGGTGGGCGCCGGGTTCGTGTATCCGATCTGCGGCGCAATGAGCACCATGCCCGGCCTCGGCGCATCACCCGCGCTGCAGCGCATCGACATCGACGCCGACGGCAACATCGTCGGGCTGAGCTGACGCCCGAACACCATGACAATCACACCGATCGACGCCCTGCGAGCCCTGCACGACGAACTGTGGGATCCCGAGCGCGGCATGGACCGCTACGCGCCGGGCGTCAACCCCGGCATCGACATCTCGACGTTCAACCTCCACGCCGTCCGCGAGACCGCCAACGGCGCGTTCCTCGACCTGCAAGACGGCAACGTCGAGCGCGCTGTGGTTGCGCTGCGCAGCGTGTTGGCACTGCAGTACCCGGTGTCGGAGTGGCCGTGGAGCGGGACGTTTCCGGCGTCGGACCGGCAGCCCGAGCCGCCCGGCGACGATGCCGTCGAATGGGTGCACTACGACCCGAACTGGCGCCAGTTCCTCGGCGTGACGCTGGCGCTGTGCGCGATCGTGCACGGCCCGTCACTGCCGACCGACGTGACGAGCGGGATCAACGCCGCGCTCGAACGGTGCGTGGCAGGCGAGCCCGACGACCGGATCCCTCGCTGGTACACCAATCCGAACCTGATGCACGCCTGGTTGCAGGGGCACGTCGCCTCGATCACCGGTGACGTCGAGCTGCGGGCCGCTGCCCACACACGCCTCGCCGTGCCGATGGAACGCCTGCTGCGCTACGGCGACCTCGACGAGTACAACTCGCCGACCTACGACGGCATCGACCTCTTGGCGATCGGGCTGTGGGCCTTGTATCCGCCCACTCAGGGTTTTGCCGACGCTGCAGCGACCATGCTGCCCCGGATCGGCGAGCGGATCTCGACGCTCTACCACCAGCGATTCGGCACGTCGTGCGGGCCGTACATCCGCGCCTACGGGCTGGAGCCGACCGAGTACGTGTCGTTGTCGGGTTTGCTGTACTCGGTCTGCGGCGAGCTCGCGGAGACCGTGCTGCCGTCGCCGATCACGGCCGACACCGTCCACGTGCACGACCTCTACTTCCTGCCGCTGCTCGAGCATCTCGCGCCGGTGCTCACGCCGCACCTGCGGTTCGCGCCGGTCGTCGACGAGCGGCGCCATACACAGCGTTTCGGCAGCTCCGTCGCCGAGAGCCTGCTGCGCCCCGACCTCGCCGTTGGCTGGGACACCGGGCGCCGCCACGAGGCGTCACTCAACCAATACGCGCCGTTCACCGCCCACGTGGCCGAGGGAGACGGCAGCACGACCGCGTTCGGCGTGATGCTGCCCCCCGAGACCGCGTGGGTCGACGTCGAACGCGTCGGCGATCTCGAGTTCATCGTGCGAGCGGCTGGTCGGGAGGGAACGGTCGGGCTCCGCCTCGTCGGTGTCGCCGCGGCGCAGTTCGCCGACCGTGTGCTCCGCATCGGTCGCGTGATCGTCGAGTTCGATTCCCCACCCATCGAGCTGACCGACGGCTCGACGTACGGCAGACCCGAACTCGCCCTGAAGTGGTCGGCCGAGACCGTGGTCGCGAACGTCTCGATCACCGACTGATCGAGGTCCGGTCGGCCGATCGGCCAGTCCGTCACTGTCGGCGCAGACGCTCCCGAGACGCCCGCAGCGGGCGAGACGTGAGGCGGATCGCGAACTCACTGGCTCGCGCCGGCATCGGCACGAAGGGGCCCTGGAGGCTGAGCGGCACAGCATCCTCGACCACCAACCGGTACGCGACATACGCCGCGATCAGGGCGTGGGTGACGACGAGGCACCAAAAGAACGAGGTCTCACCGAACGACGCCATGACCACGCCGGCGATGACCGGTCCGAGCACGGCACCGGTGCCGTTGACCCTCAGCGACGTGCCGCTCGCTCCCATTGCCGTGCCGGGCGCCGCACGGTCGAGGGTGTGCGTCAACAGCAGCGAGTACAGCGGGTACGTGAGGCCGCCGAGCACGAAGATCACGGGCAGCGTGACGCCACTGCCCTCGGGGATCCCGCCGAGCACGGCCGCCGTCGACGCTGCAGCCACCGCCACGACGAAGATGACGCCGCGACGCGGCAGACGGTCCGACGCCCATCCGATCGGCCATTGGAAGCACAGCGCGCCGAGCGATGGCAACGCGAGGAACGCAGCGGTGGCACCCGGCCCGAACCCGGCCCGGGTTGCGTACACCGCGCTGAGGCCGAACAGGATGCCGTGCGAGGCGCCGGTGAAGAAGATCCCCACCATCCCCGTCGGCGCGGTGCGGTAGAACTCGCGCAGCCTCATCGTCGGCGACACGCGCACCGGCGGCGCGTCGGTGGTGGCGGCGAGCGCGATCGGCACGAACGACATCGACACCAGGATCGAGGCCACGACGAAGAGGGTGGCGTTGCGCGGGTCACCGGTGGCGATCAGGAGCTGTCCGATGCCAATGCCGCCCATCGACGCGATCATGTACACCGCCAATGTGCGTCCGCGGGTGCGTGGCGTGGATGCGTCGTTCAGCCACGACTCGACCACCACGTACAGCCCGGCCATGCAGAACCCGAACACGAACCGCAGCACACCCCAACTGATGGGGTTCACCCACACGAAGTGCACCAGCACGACGCACGACGCCAGCGAGGCGAGACTGGCGAACACTCGGATGTGTCCGACCCCCGACAGCCATCTGACCACGAGCACCGGGCCGAGCAGGAAGCCCGCGAAGTAGCACGCCATCACCACACCGCTCGTTCGCACGCTGAAGCCCTCGTCGACCATGCGCACGCCGATCACGGCGAGGTTGAGGCCGTTGCCCACCATCAGCATCAAGAAGCCGAGGAACAGCGTCCACAGGGCCATGCCGCCGCGCACGGACGGTTGCGGCTGCTCGTCGAGCTCCGACTGCGGTTCGGAGTGAGAGTCAGAGTGAGAGTCGGTCAGGGCCACGCGACGCGCACACTACCGACGGCGACCATGAGTTCGATCGGCCGCTACTTCGATCGGCCGCGGAGGCGGTCCAGTTGGCGCTTGTCTCGCTTGGTTGGCCGGCCGGTGCCGCGATCACGCTGGAAGACCGGCACGTCGCGCTCGCGTTCGGGCGGAGGTGGGCTGAAGTCGACGAAGCACTCGACCGCCACCGCCGCGCCGACACGCTTGACGATCAGTTGGCTGACTTCGAGGATCCGCTCGCGGTCGTGGAGGTAGGCCTCGACGCGATCGCCGACCTTCACCGGCGTCGCCGGCTTCGCCGCCTTTCCGTTGACCTTGACGTGCCCACCTCGGCACGCCGCGGAGGCGTCGCTGCGCGTCTTGGTCATCCGCACCGACCACAACCACTGATCGACGCGGGCGGTCTCGCTCACGATGCCGGGAGTTGTTGGGTGATGCAGTGGATGCCACCGCCACCGCCGGCCAGGATCGCTCCCACCTCGAGGGCGATCGCCTCGCGGCCGGGGTACTGCTCAGCGATCAGGGCCACCATGTCGGCGTCGGCACGATGACCGCAGGTGGGGATCAGCACGAAGCCGTTGCCGAGGTAGTAGTTGAGGTACGGCACCGCGACCCGCTCGGGGCCGTCGCCACGGTCGATCTCGGCGAACGGGAGCACGGGCACCGTCACGACGTCGATTGCTCGACCCCGGGCGTCGAGGGCGCCCTGCGCCACCCGGCGGTCGACGTCGAGTCGAAGCCAATCCCCCTCGTCAGGATCATCGCAGCCCTGCAGCACGAGACGACCAGGAGCAGCGAACGACGCGATGTTGTCGACGTGGCCGTCGGTGTCGTCGTCGAGGGCAAGTCCGTACGGCAACCAGATCGTGCGCTCGGCGCCGAGTTCTGTGCGCAACATCGCCTCGATCTCGGCTTGCGTCATCGTCGGATTGCGGTTGGGATGCATGAGGCACTGCGTGGTGGTGGCGAGCGTGCCGTCGCCGTCGCCGGTGATCGATCCGCCCTCGAACACCATGTCGATCGATCGGACCGGATCGACGCGACGTGCAGCGAACCGACCGGCAGCCGCCGCGTCATCCGCGAACGGCAGGAACTTCTCGCCCCACGAGTTGAATCGCCAGTCGGTTGCCACTCGATCGCCCGCGTCGTCGACCACGTAGATCGGTCCGGTGTCGCGGAACCACGAATCGTCGATCGCCTGCTCGACCACCTCGACGCCTGGTCCGCACAGCGCCGCCGCTCGCTCGGCGGTGCGCGGCGCTGCCAGCATCGTCACCGTCTCGAATCGGGCGATCGCGTTGGCGACCTCGGCGTGAGCCGCTTCGGCGTCGGTGTACAGATCGCCCCACATGTCGGCGCGCACCGGCCAACACATTGCCGTGCCCTCGTGCGGCTCCCACTCGGCCGGCAGGCGCGTCATGCCCGCCCTCCCAGCGATGAGCCACACGCCGGCATTCGGGCGGTTCGCTCATCGCTTGACGGTCTCACGGCCGGCCGATCCCGTGCTGGCCGTCGAGCGTGACGATCGGTCCGTACAGCTCGGGGCGGCGGTCGCGGAACAGACCCCAGGCAGCACGTTGGGTGCGCAGCTGTTCGCGGTCGAACGTTGCGACCAACACCGCTTCGTCATCGCGACCCGCCTCGGCGACCTTGGCGCCGGTGTTGTCGGCGATGAACGACGATCCGTAGAACGTGATCTCACACGTCTGGCCGACTTCGCGTCCGATGCGATTCGCTGCCACGAGCGGCATCAGGTTGGCGCCGGCGTGACCTTGCATGACCCGTTGCCAGTGGCCGCTCGAGTCCCACGTGGGGTCGGGCGGCTCGCTACCGATCGCCGTGGGATACAGCAGGACCTCGGCGCCGAGCAGCGCCATCGAGCGAGCCGACTCGGGAAACCACTGATCCCAGCAGATCCCGACGCCGATCGTGCCATGCATCGTGTCCCACACCCGGAAACCGGTGTCGCCGGGGCTGAAGTAGTACTTCTCGGTGTAGCCAGGGCCGTCGGGGATGTGGCTCTTGCGGTAGCAACCGAGCGTGCTCCCGTCGGCGTCGACGATCACGACCGTGTTGAACAGCGCCTGGCCGGCGCGTTCGTAGACGCTGAGCGGAAGCACCACGCCCAACTCGGCGGCGACGGCGGCGAAGTGAACGATCGTCGGATGACCGTCGAGCGGGCGGGCTCGATCCAGGTGCTCGGGCAGCTGGTCCTTGCAGAAATACGGCCCCTCGAACAGCTCGGGGATCAAGATGATCTGGGCCCCTCGCGCGGCGGCGTCACGCACGAGGCGCTCGGCGGCCGCCACGTTGGCGTCGAGGTCGTCGACCATCGCCATCTGCAGGGCCGCGACCCGAAGTTCACTCATCGGCGAGACGCTACTTCCCGGCGCTGCGGTCAGTCGTCGGTGAGGGCGTCCGCTCGCTGCCACGCCGCTTCGAGCCGATCGAGGCGCTCGGTCGCGCTGGAGCGAAGCGCGGTTGCGACATCGGCGACGAGCAGGTCGAGCAGGGCGAGCGTGCCGACGTGGCTGTCGAATGGCCCCGCCGACGCGGCCTCGACGACGAACGAGTGATCGGCGGCGCGAGCGAGCGGCGACAACACGCTGTCGGTGATCGCGACCACGGCCGCCCCGTTCGAGCGCGCCTCGCGCTGGGCGTCGATCAGCCAGC
>CAJDUH010000030.1_pt1 | contig 9960 bp, 10 predicted proteins | sample 7389931 | NCBI WGS metagenome assembly CAJDUH01 (sample SAMEA7055663, study PRJEB34461) | soil metagenome | biome: terrestrial ecosystem; feature: Peninsula; material: soil | place: Antarctica | collected 2016 | reverse complement strand
TCGACTGCTCGAGCTGGGACTTGTCCTTCCGCCGCCGATGCCGGCGCCGCCCGGTGTGGTGATGGCGTTCAGTCCTGTCATCGTGCGCGGAGATCGGGCGGTGGTGTCCGGGCACGGCCCCCAAGAGCCCGACGGGTCGGTCGCTCGTCCCCTCGGCAAGGTCGGCGCAGAACTGACTGCCGAACAGGGCTACCACGCCGCGCGCCTCACCGCCCTGGGGATCCTGGGGTCACTCGAGCGAGCGATCGGTGACCTCGATCGGATCACTGGTTGGACTCGCGTGTTCGGCATGGTCAACGCGGCGCCCGGATTCGTGGGCTTGCCGGGTGTGATCAACGGCTTCTCTGATCTGATCATCGAGGTGTTCGGTGCCGATGTCGGCGCGCATGCCCGCAGTGCAGTGGGTCTTGCGGAGCTTCCCTTCTCGATTCCCGTCGAGATCGAATGCGAGGTCGAGATCCGGTGACTCGGAACCGATCGCCCCGTGTCGACGTCCACGCTCACCCGGGCCGGTGCTTTCTCGGCGGCATCCCCGATGCAGACCCTGCGAGAGCCGTGCTCGGCAGCGACGACGCCATCGCTGGTTTCCGGGGAGCGGAGGACGCTGGGATGGCGGCCGTGAGCTTCGCGACGGTTGCCGACCTCTGCGTCCTGCAACTCGTCGGGAGCCGATTTGCTGCCGCTCGAGAGTTCGCCCCTGGAGAGGCCTATGCCGACCATCAGCGGCAGCTCGAATCGATCCTGGATGTCGCCCGCCAGGTGGACGCGACTGTCGTGTCTGGGGCCGAGGACATCTTGCGTCTGCACCGCACAGGCCAGACCGGTCTGCTCGTCACCTGCGAGGGCGCAGACTTCGTCGAGAACGGCCCCGATGCCGACGCCTTCGAACGGGTGCACGAGGCGCATGCAGCCGGTGTTCGATCGATCACCGTCGTCCACTACCGCCAGAACAGATACGGCGATCTCCAAACCGAGCCGCCTTTCCACCACGGGCTGTCGACAGCAGGTCGCGAGCTCGTCGCGGTGATGAACGATCTCGGCATGATCGTCGATTTGGCGCACGCGTCATTTGCGACGACCGTGGACGCGGTGGCGGTCTCGCGCCACCCGGTGATGATCTCGCACTCCCACCTCGCCGGGCCTCGAAGCGACCATCCGCGATTGGTGACCGACGAGCACGCGCGTGCCGTCAGCGATGCCGGCGGGTTGATCGGGGCGTGGCCATCGGGCGTGGTGTCGCAGACACTCGACGACTTCATCGATGAGGTGATTCGGCTGGTCGACCTGGTGGGTGTCGAGCACGTGGCGATCGGCACGGACCTCGACGCCAACTTTCGGCCGGTGTTGACCGAATACGGGCAGTTCGACGATCTCGACGATGGCCTCGCGGTGCGTGGGCTCAGTGCCGAGGACATCGATCGGGTGCTCGGCGGGAACGCCGTCGATCTCATTCGAACCGTCTGTGGTTCGTAAGCGCAAAAAGCACCCGTGCTCGGTGAACCGCCACCACAATTGGCATCGGGAGAATCACTCGGAATCGGTTCGTTCCCGGTGCCGTCACCGTTGCGGGGTGCGCCACACGACCTCACCACACTCGGGCTGCGTTCCCGAACCGAACTCGCTCATGGCGAGCGATCGCTTCCGTTGATCGCTGGCACTCAGGTGATCATGCCAGTTCGAGACCGGCGAGCGAACCCTCGGCGCGCCAGTCTTCGAGCACCTTGATGAACGCGATCGACCCGGCGCCGTAGCTGCCGTTCTTCACGCTGCGCTCACTCGGCTTTCCCTCGTTGTTGTAGTAGCCGGGCGTACACGATTCGAGGAACCGCAGATTCATCTGCGAGAGGCCCACGATCGTGTCGACCCACGTCGCCTCGGCGTCGGCGTCCGTTTCGATCAGCGTGACCCCGCGCTCGGCTGCCTCGGCGAGGATGTAGGCGAGGTGCTTGCTCTGCTCGTTGAGCATGTGCGGGAAGTTCACCGTGAAGCCGGACTGCACGTTGCTGAAGATGAAGCAGTTCGGGAACCCGCGGCTGTGCATGCCGTGCAACGTCGATGCGCCGTCGTGCCACGCCTCGGTGAGGGTCAGACTGTCTCGGCCGTGCAACTCGTAGCCGGCTCGACGCGTGTAGTCGGTGCCCACCTCGAACCCGGTCGCGTAGATCAGGCAGTCGAGTTCGAACTCCTCTTCGACCAGCTCACCGTTGGCGTTGTGGCGTTCGACGACGACGCCGGCCGGGGTGATCCGCTTCACGCCGCGACCCTCGGTGTCGATCAGTTCGACGTTCGGCCGGTTGAACGTGTCGAGATACTGGTCGTGAAAGCACGGTCGCTTGCAGAACTGGCGGTACCAGGGCTTGAGCGCCTCGGCCGTGTTCGGGTCGTTCACGATCGTCTCGACCCGCGAGCGGATCTGTTCCATCTTCTCGAAGTCGGCCAGCTCCATCGTCTTCATCAATCCGTCGGGTGTCATGTCGCCCTCACCGCGCCGCACCCGGATGAGGAGGTTGCCGATGATGTCGGTCCAGCCGTCGTCGACGAGGTCTTCCGACTCCGGGATACCCGACACGAGGTTGTTGAAGTTCTCCATCCGGCGCTCCTGCCAGCCCGGCTCGAGGCCGGCGGCCCACTCAGGATCGGTTGGGCGGTTGTTGCGCACGTCGATCGACGACGGGGTGCGCTGGAACACGAAGAGCTGCTGGGCGCTCGCACCGAGGTGCGGCACGCACTGCACGGCGGTGGCACCGGTGCCGATGATGCCGACGCGCTTGTCCGCAAGCAGGTCGAGGCCGCCGTCGGAGCCGCCACCGGTGTAGTCGTAGTCCCACCGGCTGGTGTGGAACGTGTGTCCCTCGAACGACGTGATGCCCTCGATGCCGGGCAGCTTCGGACGGTGCAACGGGCCGCTCGCCATCACGATGTAGCGGGCGCGCATTGCATCGCCACGGCTGGTGCCGACGATCCAGCGACGGTCGGCGTCGTCCCAACGCATCTCGGTGACCTCGGTCTGGAAACACGCGTTGCGATAGAGGTCGAAGTGGTGGCCGATCGCCTGGCTGTGGGCGAGGATCTCGGCGGCCTGGGAGTACTTCTCCCTCGGCATGTAGCCGATCTCTTCGAGCAGCGGCAGGTACACGTACGACTCGACGTCGCACGCTGCGCCCGGGTAGCGGTTCCAGTACCAGGTGCCGCCGAAGTCGCCGCCCTTCTCGACCATGCGGATGTCGTCGATGCCCGCGGCACGCAGTCGGGCACCGGCGAGCAAGCCACCGAAGCCACCACCGATGATCAACACCTCGACCTCGTCGGTCAGTGGCTCACGATCGATCGGATCGACGTACGGGTCGAGGATGTACCGCTCGAACTCTCCGACCACCTCGATGTACTGCTCGTTACCGACGTCGCGCAACCGCTTGTCGCGCTCGGTGCGGTACTTGTCGCGCAGTGCGTCAGGATCGAACGTCGCGGTGCTCATCGAGATGTTGTAGCCGGAACAGAATCGACCCGGCGACCCGAACACGCGTGACGAGGGAAGCACCAGCGACGAGTCGCCCCCGAGTGAGGAGAACCGAAGGTCCGACGAGTGAGGGCACCAGGATGGCGTCTCGCTAGGTTTCGACGTCGGCGAAGCGGTTGATGTCGGCGCGGTGGCCGGCGACCACGATCAGGTCGTGTACGCCGAGGTCGGTAGCGCTCTCGGCGTACGTGAAGGCTTGACCCTCGGGCTTGATGCACACGACGGTGACCTTGTAGGTGGCGCGGAGGTCGGTGTCGCCCAGCTTCTTGCCGGCCAGGTTGCGCGGCACCTTCATCTCGATCAGGACGAAGTCGTCGTCGAGCGCGAAGTACTCGATGAGCGCGCCCGTGACCAGCCGGGCGACACGGCTGCCCATGTCCGCTTCGGGGTAGACCACGTGGTGGGCGCCGACACGTTCCAGTATCCGACCGTGCGGTCGCGTGAGCGCTTTGGCCCAGATGTTGGGGACACCGATGTCGACCAGTGCGCCGGTGGTGAGCACACTTGCTTGGACGTCGGCGCCGATCGCCACGACTGCGGTGACGGCGTCGCCGACACCGAGCTGGCGCAGCGTCTTTTCGTTGGTCGTGTCTGCTTGGGCGACATGGGTGAGCAACTCTGCGTGTTGTTGGACGCGGTCCTCGTCGGCGTCGAGGCCGAGCACCTCGTGGCCCATCTCAATGAGGGTGCTGGCGAGCGCCGACCCGAATCGGCCCAACCCGATGACGACGATCTCGCCTCGGTGTTGGACCTGCGGGCGCATCCCGCCCAGCATCGTGTGAAGAATTTTGTCAGCCAATGATCGGTCGCTCCTCGGGGTAACGATACGCAGGGATGCGCTCGCGCAGTGCAAGCGCCGTGACGAACGTGACCGGGCCCACGCGGCCGGCGAGCATCACGAGCACCAACAGGAGGTGTCCTGATGCACCGATACTGCCGGTGACTCCGGTGGACAAGCCGACCGTTCCGAACGCCGACGTGATCTCGAACAACGCTGGCGTGAGCGACAGGTCCTCCACGCTCATCAGCACCAGGGTCGCTCCGACCACCAGACCGATTGCCAGCAGGGCCACCGTCAGCGCCTGCCGGATCAGGTTCGCCGGAAGGCGCCGTCCGAACACGTTCATGTCGGTGTTGCCACGCACTTCCGACCACAGCACGAAGCCGAGCACGGCGAATGTCGTCACCTTGATGCCGCCGGCCGTCGAGGCGGGGCCGGCGCCGATGAACATCAAGGTGGTGATCACGAGCAGGGTTGGCTCGTTCATACCGCCGATGTCGACGGTGTTGAAGCCGGCGGTCCTCGGCGTGACGCCTTGGAACCATCCGGCGAGGATCTTGTCGAACGTGTCGAGCGGGCCGAGCGTGGCCGGGTTCGTCCACTCGAAGGTCATCACCACCAGGGGTCCGAACACCAGGAGCGCGGCGGTGATCATCAGGGTGATCTTGGTGTGCAACGTCCAGTGGGCGGAGCGGGTTGCCGTGCGGCGCTGGGCGGCGCGGCGCCAGAACTCCACCAGGATCGGGAAACCGAGGCCACCGATGATGAAGCCGCCCGACACGCTGAGTACCACGACGGGGTCGCCGACGAAGCGGGCCATGTTGTCGGAGTACAGCGAGATGCCGGCGTTGTTGAACGACGCGATCGAGTGGAAGATGCCCGAGTATGCCGAAGCGATCGGCCCGTCTTCGTAGCCCTTTTGCCAGAACCGCAGGAACAAGATCAGTGCGAGCCCGCCCTCGACGGCGAGTGTGATCTTGGCGATTGCGAGGATCAGGCGGCGCAGATCGCCGATGTCGACAGCCCCGATCTCGGCTTGGGCGAGCATGCGTTGGCGCAGGCCGACGCGATGCGATGCGATGATCGCGAGAACCGAGCCGATCGTCATGATGCCGAAGCCGCCGATCTGGATCAGCACCAGGATGACGAGTTCACCGAACAGCGAGTATCGAGAGATGTCGGTGGAAGCAAGACCGGTCACCGTCGCTGCGGACGTCGATGTGAACAAGGCGTCCTCCAATCCGATGTGGCCCGGACCGTCTGCAGAGATCGGTAGCCACAACAGCGCGGTGCCGAACAGGATGAAGGTGGTGAACGCACCGACCACGAGTTGGGCAGGATTCCTGATCTCGGCGAGCAGTCCCCCACGCGGCACCGAACGAGCATAGAAGGCGGCATCCTGTGGCCATGTTTCTCGGAGCGGATCTCCTCGCGTGGCTGGTGTTGGCGTTCGGCGGCGCCTTGTTCGTCGGGAACTTCCTGGCGATCGTGAAGCCGCCGGCGAAGCAACTCGACGACTCCAACCTCGAGCGGGCACCGGTCGTGCGCAGCGTGGTGTACGCGGGAATCGGTCTGGTGGCCGCCGTGTGGGCGTTGGCGTCGCTGATCAGCGGGTGATCACCGTGTCGTCAGCTTCCGTGGTGATCAGCTCTTGCTGTAGACCGAGACGTTGACCTGGTTCTCGCCCTGATCACCGAGGTAGAAGATGCCGACGGTCCAGTCGTCATTCGAGTACACGTTGTTGATCGTGCCGTCCGACGTGAACGTCGAGTCCTCGTTGAAACCCGCTGACTCGAGCGCACTTGCATAGCTCTTGACGAAACCCTCACCGTCGTCGACCGTGCCGACAACGTTGAACACCTGATCGGTGGACGACCCGATCACGGTGGCGCTGGCGATCGCCAGTCCATTCGGTTCGGGGATCTCTCTCGGCCACTCCTCGGGGAGTTCGGTGGTTGCACCCGAACTGAAGCTGCCGTCTTCGCTCTCCATGGAGAACTCACCGGTCTCTGAGTCGGCGTTGCCGGTGAGGACCGAGCCATTGGCATCGGTGATGACGAAGTTGCCGTTCTCGTCGATCGACATGCCGCCCTCCTCGGTCTGGACGGAGAAACCGTTGTCGCCGTTGAGGTCGAGGTCCACGTTGCCGCCGCTCTGCGACTCGATGAGCTTCTCGAGGCCGGTCTCGGAGGCCTTCTCGCAGCCGCTGAACGCGAGTGCGAACCCGGCCACGCCGAGGATGATGAGGGGCCGTCGGATGGTGCTGCGTTGCATTCGCCAACTGTACGACGCGGTGCGGTTGGGATGCGAGCGTTTCTCTCGGTGCCCCAACATTTCCAGTTGTGTCCTGCTGCCGGTGTGGTGACGAACCGGATGATGCGAGGATGACGCCATGAGTGGCCCCCTTCGCCTGACGTTCGTGCAGTCCGCCAGCCGGGTCGACCAGCTCCCCGAGTCGCCCGCCGAGGTCGCGTTCGTCGGACGTTCCAACGTTGGCAAGTCGTCGTTGGTCAACGCGCTCGCCAATCGCAAGCAGCTGGCGCGGGTGTCGAACACGCCGGGTCGGACGCAGCTGATCAACATGTTCGAGGTCGACAGCAAGCGACCCGACATCGCCACGATGGTCGACCTGCCCGGCTACGGCTTCGCCAAGGCGGCGAAGAACATCAAGCGGGACTGGCCGGAGATGATCGAGGGCTACCTCCTCGAACGCGCCAACCTGGCCATGGTGTTCGTCCTCGTCGACGGCCCGATCGGCCCGACGAAGCTCGACGAGCAGATGCTCGACTGGCTCCGCTACAACGGTGTGCCCCACACCGTGGTGGCCACCAAGTTCGACAAGGTGAAGTCGTCGAAGCGAGCGACGCGCAAGAAGGAGCTGGCGGCCGGTTGTCAGCTCGACCAGGGTGACATCGTGTGGGTCAGCGCAGCCAAGGGCGACGGCATCGACGCCCTGCGCTCGCTCGTGCGGACCTGGGTGGGCTGACCGGCTGGGCGTCGGGGTTAGCGTCGTGCGCATGTCGCTCGTCGAACTGCCGTCTGTCTCGATCACCGGAACGGGCCTGTTCACTCCGCCCGAATCGGTCACCAACGCGGAACTGGTGGCGTCGCTCACCGAGGCGGTGCTGAAGTGGAATGCCGAGCACGCCGAGGAGATCGCTCGCGGTGAGGCCGTCGAACGCGCCGCGCCCGACGAGGAATTCATTGTGAAGGCGTCGGGAATCGAACGGCGCTACGTGATGGAGAAGTCCGGTGTGCTCGACCCGGCACGGATGCGCCCGCGACTCGAGACGCGCACCGAGGATCAGCTCGGCATCCAGGCGGAGATGTCGATGCCGGCTGTCCACGAGGCTCTGGCCCAGGCCGGGCGAGAACCGGGCGACGTCGACGCCGTGATCGTCGGGTGTTCGAACCTGCAGCGTGCGTATCCGGCAGTGGCGATCGAGATCCAGGACGCGCTCGGCGCCGAGGGCTGGGGCTACGACATGAACGTGGCCTGCTCGTCGGCCACCTTCTCGGTGCAGGCAGCCGTCGATGCGCTGCGCAATGGGTCGGCCAACTGCGTGGTCGTCGTCAACCCGGAGATCACATCCGGGCACAACAACTTCGACATGCGCGACTTCCACTTCATCTTCGGTGATGCGTGCACGGCGCTCGTGCTCGAACGCACCGCCGACGCCGTGGGGGCGGAGCAGTGGGAGGTGCTCGGCACCAAGCTGGTCACCAAGTTCTCCAACAACATTCGCAACGACTTCGGCTTCTTGAACTCCTCGGAGGTCACCGAGCGCGACCCACAGGAACTCGTGTTCCGCCAGAACGGTCAGATGGTGTTCCGCGAGGTCTGCCCGATGGTGGCCGAGCACATCACCGATCACCTCGCGCAGCTCGACCTCGCGGCTGATGACGTTCGCCGTTTCTGGCTGCACCAGGCGAACCTCAAGATGAATCAGCTGATCGCAAAGGGCGTGCTCGGTCGCCTACCGACCGAGGATGAAGCGCCGGTGATCCTCGACGAGTTCGCCAACACCAGCTCGGCCGGATCGGTGATTGCCTTCCACCGCCATCGCGACGATCTGGTCGGCGGTGACATCGGTGTGCTCTGCTCGTTCGGCGCCGGCTACTCCGTCGGCAGCGTCATCCTCCGCCGCCGCTGACCCGTTTCCATTCACGTTTGCGCTGTACTTCGGGTGGCGCGTACCACCGAAAATCCAGCGCAAACGGGGATTCCGCAACGAGACACGTGCTGTACTGAGAAGCCATGACGTTCCGTGTCGGTGTCCAACTCCACCCGCAAGCCACCTCCTACGTCGAGATCCGCGACGCCTGGCGCCGCGCCGAATCGATCGGTGTCGACTCGATCTGGACATGGGACCACTTCTTCCCGCTGTACGGCGAACCCGACGCCGACCACTTCGAAGGGTGGACCATCCTCACGGCGATGGCCGCCGACACCGAGCGCGCCAAGCTCGGGATGCTGGTCACCTGCAACGGCTACCGCAATCCCGAACTGCTCGCCGACATGGCGCGTACCGCCGACCACGTGTCGGGCGGTCGCATGTACCTGGGTATCGGTGCCGGATGGTTCGAGCGTGACTACGCCGAGTACGGCTTCGAGTTCGGCACGGCGATCAACCGCCTGAACAAGCTGCGAGACGATCTGCCGCGTCTCAAGGATCGCCTCGGCAAGCTGAACCCGGCGCCGATCGGTGATCTGCCCCTGCTGATCGGTGGCTCCGGTGAGAAGGTCACCTTGAAGCTCACCGCCGAACACGCCGATGCGTGGAACTCATTCGGCCCGCCGGAGACGTTCGCCCACAAGAACTCGGTACTCGACCGCTGGTGCGACGAGCTCGGACGTGACCCGAAGGAGATCGAGCGAACCGTCGCCATCGGACCCGACGACGTCGGGCAACTCGACGCGTTCCTCGAGGCAGGGGCAACGCACCTCATCGTGATGATCGGTCACCCCTTCGACCTGGGTTCGGTCGAAGCCCTCGTCGCCCGACGCGACTCCTGACGCGACGCCGGACCGGCGTGCCGCTGCTCAACGAGGGGCGTTGACGCTGACGAAGTCGTCGAGCACGTTGTCGGCGTAGGTGCGGTCGAATCCGTCGCTCGACATGAAGCGGGCGAACAAGAAGCTGCCGACGAGTGCCGCCAAGCTTCGGCGTACGTCGATGTCGGCTCGGAGCTCGCCACGCTCGATCGCCCGGTCGAACGCCACGCTGAAGGCCTGCTCGAAGAGGGTCACGAACTCATTGCGGACCGTGACCACCGTGGCGTCGTGCAATGCTCGTTCCATCATGTTGGCGATCATCGGCGCCCGCTGATCGTCGATCAGGTCGATGATCAAGTGCTCGCACAGCGTGTCGAGATCGACGCGGATCGGGCCGGTGAGTGCGCTCTCATCGGGTTTCACGCGTCCCACCGAGTCGATCGCGGCTCGGAGGAGGTCCTCCCGGGTGGGCCAGTGGTTGTAGACGGTCGTCCGGCTGACGTTGGCCGCGCTCGCGACGTTGGCGTGGGTGATCGCACCCGGTCCCTCGGCGACCATGAGGTCCGAAGCGGCCTCGATCACGGCCGCACGCGTGCGCTCGACTCGTGGGTCGTCGCTGCGGGGGGCGCTGAGCTCGTCGGAGGTCGTGGTCATCAGTTGGTGCAG
>CAJDUH010000277.1_pt1 | contig 10111 bp, 10 predicted proteins | sample 7389931 | NCBI WGS metagenome assembly CAJDUH01 (sample SAMEA7055663, study PRJEB34461) | soil metagenome | biome: terrestrial ecosystem; feature: Peninsula; material: soil | place: Antarctica | collected 2016 | reverse complement strand
ACGTCGCGGACCGCTGCCTCCACCATCGCCAGGCGATCGGACGCCGGCATGATGGCTCGGCTGCCCTCCTTCTGCCACGGCACGTTGGCCACCATCAGGATCACCAGATCGAGATCGAGCGCGTGCCGAACGTTGACGGCCGTCACGAGGTGGCCCACGTGCGGCGGGTCGAACGTGCCCCCGAAGAGCCCGACACGACGCAGCGATGGATCGGTTGCGGGCACGATTCCCATATTTTATGGGTTCATGACGAAAATCGGACGCAACCGACCCGACAGGGGCTTGACAGGTCTGTTACTGTAAATCGCTCCCTCATATACCCCCGAGAACACGGTTTACGACGGCTTCTTTCGGGAAGCCCCTCGTTATCGGCGTCTGCCGCACCTCGATCGCCTCGCTGGAACCGCACGCTCACGTGCAGAACCGGCATCGCTTCGATCCGCATGGCCGATGCAGTGTGTCGAACGACACAGCTTGGCCCCGGAATCAACAAGTACACGAACGGTTGTAGGAAACATCATGAACGACTCAATTGGTCTCTACCTGAACGATATCGGCAAGGTCGCACTGCTGACCGCCGAAGACGAGCGTGAGCTGTCGCGCATCATCGAAGCTGGCCGCGAAGCACAAGAGCAACTCGACAACGGCAAGCGTGGCGTTGCCCTCAAGCGTCAGGTACGCGAAGCCGCCAAGGCCAAGGATCGGTTCATCCGCTCCAACCTGCGCCTAGTGGTCAGCATCGCCCGCCGCTACCCGCTGCCCCAGGGCATGGACCTGCTCGACCTCATTCAAGAAGGCAACCTCGGCCTCGAGCACGCCGTCGACAAGTTCGACTGGCGCCGTGGATTCAAGTTCTCCACCTACGCAACCTTCTGGATCCGCCAGGCCATCGGCCGTGCGCTCGACCAGAAGGCAAGCCTCATCCGCATCCCCGGCGACCGGTCAGCAAGCCTCCGCGCTGCGCTGCGTCAGGCCTCCGGGGACGGCGAGACCCTCGACCAGACCAACGCCGAACTGCACCGACTCACCACCCCGGTCAGCCTCGACAAGACGGTCGGCGACGATGGCGACGCCACGCTCGGCGACCTGATGGCCAACGGCGACGGCACGCCGGAAGATCACGTGATGACAATGGTCGACAGCGAGCTGCTCGACGAACTGCTCGGCACGCTCGACTCGCGGGCCCGCTTCGCCGTCGAGTCCCGCTTCGGCCTCGTCGACGGTGAGCGCAAGAGCTTCCGCGAAGTGGGCGAGCAGCTGGGCGTCACCGCCGAAGCCGCCCGTCGCCTCGTCAGCCGAGCAGTCGCCGGCCTGCGCGACGATGCCGAGCGCATCCTCGCCGTCTGAGCACCGACGACCTGACGAACTGAAAAACCGACGAGAGCGGCCCGTGGAAACGGGTCGCTCTTGTCGTTTTCAGCCCGGGTAGCCTGACCCGATGTCTGACTCCCGAGGACCCTGGTCGCCGTCGTCGTGGCACGACCACCCGGTCGGCCAACAGCCCGATTGGCCCGACAGCGGTGCCCTCGAGGCAGCACTCAAGCAGATCTCCTCGATGCCACCGCTGGTGTTCGCAGGAGAAGCGCGATCGCTGCAATCCGAGCTGGCCCGCGTTGCCGGCGGTCGAGCGTTCCTGCTCCAGGCCGGCGACTGTGCCGAGAGCTTCGAAGAGTTCTCCGCCGACAACATCCGAGAGAAGCTGCGCGTCATCTTGCAGATGGCCGTCGTGCTCACCTACTCCGTCGGCGTGCCGATCGTGAAGGTGGGCCGCATCGCCGGACAGTTCGCGAAGCCACGATCCTCCCCCACCGAAACCATCGACGGCCTCGAGTTGCCGTCGTTCCGCGGCCACATCGTCAACGACGTCAACCCATCCGAGGCGGCACGAGTGCCGAACCCCGAGCGGCTCGTGCAGGCCTACCACCAGTCGGCGTCCACCCTGAACCTGCTGCGGGCATTCACCAAGGGCGGCTTCGCCGATCTGTCACGAGTGCACGCCTGGACCCAGGAGTTCGTGGCGTCCAGCCCCGCCGGACAGCGCTACGAGAGTGTCGCGGCGGAAATCGAGCGGGCGCTGTCGTTCATGCGGGCCTGCGGCATCGACACCGAGTCGAACCCGAACCTCGCCCAGGTCGACGTGTACACCTCGCACGAGGCCCTGATCCTCGGCTACGAAGAAGCCCTCACCCGCCAGGATTCACTCACCGGCGGCTGGTTCGACTGCTCGGCGCACATGTTGTGGATCGGCGAGCGGACGCGAGAACTCGATGGTGCCCACGTCGAGTTCCTGCGCGGTGTCGGCAACCCGATCGGATGCAAGGTCGGCCCCACCACCACCGCCGAATTCGTCCTCGAGCTGTGCGAGGTGCTGAACCCGTCGCGCATCCCCGGCCGGCTCACGCTGATCACCCGGATGGGCGCCGACAAGGTCGAGAGTTCGCTGCGGCCGTTGCTGCGCTCCGTCACCGACGCCGGTCATCCCGTTGTGTGGGCTTGCGATCCGATGCACGCCAACACCTACACCGCGGCCAACGGGCTCAAGACCCGCCACTTCGACGATGTCATCGCCGAGATCGGCGGGTTCGTCCGAGCCCATCGCGCCGAAGGAACCTGGCCGGGCGGCATCCACATCGAGTTGACGGGCGAGAACGTCACCGAGTGCCTGGGTGGTGGTGACGAACTGTCCGACACCGACCTCGATCATCGGTACGAAACGATGTGCGACCCGAGGTTGAACGCCCGCCAGAGCGTCGACCTCTCGTTCCGGGTCGCCGAACTCCTTCGCCAGTTCACCTGAGCGGGCCGGATCGACGGCGGTGACTGCACTCGAACTCACCTCCCACTGGCCGGTCCCTCACGTCTCCGCCGCGGTCCTGCGCGGCGGCGAAGTCGTCGCCGGCGTCGGCGACGTCGACCGGGTGCAGCGACTTGCGTCGATCTCCAAGCCGATGGCAGCGTGGGCGATCCTGATCGCGGTCGAGGAAGGCGTCGTCGAACTCGACCAACCCGTCGGCCAGCCCGGCTGCACGCTGCGCCACCTGCTCGCCCATGCCGGCGGCTATCCGTTCGAGGGCAACGATCCGATCGCCCGTCCCGAGGTGACGCGCATGTACTCGAACGCTGGCTTCAGCCTGGCTGCGCAAGCGATCGAGAAGGCAACCGACATGGCCTTCGCCGACTACCTCCACGAAGCCGTGTTCGAACCACTCGGCATGGGGTCGAGCGTTCTGCGGGGCTCGGCAGCGCACGGGGTTCGATCGGACCTGGCCGACACGTGCCGGTTCGTCGCCGAGGTGATGCGTCCGACCCTCATTCACGCGACCACCGCCGCGGATGCCGAACGCATCCAGTACCCCACGCTCCCGGGTATCGTTCCGGGCGTGGGTCGCTACGAGCAGTGCCCTTGGGGGCTGGGTTTCGAAGTGCGTGGCACGAAGGAGCCGCATTGGACCGGGACGACGAACTCGTCGCGCACGTTCGGGCACTTCGGTCGCCCTCGCCGATCGCAACTTCGACGAGTGGGCACATACCGCTATGGAAGCCTGGCCGGAGCTGTCCGATGCGGTGATCGCCGAGTATGGCGGCAGCCCAGGAGTGCCGGGGTGACCGTCTTCAACCACGGTGACCGGATCCGCTACGCCACCACCGGCGAGGACGGCCTGCCGTGGGTGCGCTACGGCTTCATCGGCGGTGTCAGCGGCCCCGACGGCCCGATCGTGGTGATGCTCGACGGTGAACTCGGCGGCGACGTCGTCGAGGCCGACCACGTCGAACCGGTGCACATCTGCAACGTCACGCTCACCCTCGCCGGATCCGACCTGCTCGACGACCCGTCGCTACGCCAAGGGCTCGTCAACCTCTGGGCCGCCGAAGCCGAGAGCGCCGGGCTGCAACTCGCCGCGCTGCACAGCATCGGTACCGGCGTGCGCGACTCCAGCGAGGGTTACGCCCTGGCCGAACTCTCCAGCGGCGGCGAGCAATACGTGCTGCGCGCCACCCGTTGCATCAAACAGTACGACGCCATTGTCGTGCACGCCGACCGCCCCAACCGCTGGGAAGTCCTCTGAGGCGATGAGCACATCACTCCACATCGCCGCACCCGCATTTCGCGACATGGCTCACTCGATCGTCTGGTGCACCGTCGCGACCGTCACTCCATCCGGCAGCCCCAGCACCCGAGTCCTGCACCCGATCTGGGAGTGGAACGGCACGTCACTGCAGGGTTGGATCGCGACGGGACCGACATCGCCGAAGGCGACCGATCTGGCTGCCAACCCCACGGTGTCGCTCACCTATTGGGCCCCGAATCAGGACACGTGCACTGCGCATTGCTCGACCACCTGGCTCACCTCCGACGCCGAGCGGCGAGCAGGCTGGGACCGGTTCGCCGACGGTCCCGCACCCGTCGGCTACGACCCCTCGCTCATCCCACCTTGGACGAGTCCAGAGGCCGAGGCGTTCGGGATTCTGCACCTCGAACCGAATTGGCTCCGCGTGCAGCCCGGAACGCTGATGACCGCCGGCACCGGCGAGCTGCTCACGTGGTCAGCGTGACGGCGATGCTCAGCTGAGACGTTCGATGATCATGGCCATGCCCTGGCCGCCACCGACACACATCGTCTCGAGGCCGATGGTCTTGTCCTGATCCTTCAAGTTGTTGATCAGGGTGGTCATGATGCGGGCGCCGGTCATGCCGAACGGGTGGCCGAGCGCGATGGCGCCGCCGTTGATGTTGACCTGATCGAGGCTGAATCCGAGGTGCTTGGCCGACGGGATGACCTGGGCAGCAAACGCCTCGTTGATCTCGACGAGGTCGATGTCGTCGGCGCTCATGCCGGCGCGCTCCATCGCCATACGACTCGCGCCGATCGGGCCGAGACCCATGATCTCGGGGTTGAGCCCGGTCACGCCCGACGACACGATGCGAGCGAGCGGGGTGAGGCCGAGCTCTGCTGCCTTCGTGGCGCTCATCACCATCACCGCAGCGGCACCGTCGTTGAGCGGACAGGCGTTGCCGGCGGTGATTTCGCCGTCGGGCCGGAACACCGGCTTCAGCTGGGCCAGCTTCTCCGCAGTGGTGCCGTCACGAGGGCCATCGTCGGCCGACACGATCGTGCCATCGGGCAAGGTGAGCGGTGTGATCTCGTTCTCGAAATGACCGCGCTTGACCGCGGCGACCGCGAGCTGCTGGCTGCGAGCGCCGAACTCGTCCATCTCCTCACGGGTGACACCTTCGACCTCGCGGACGTTCTCGGCGGTCTGGCCCATCGCGATGTAGAAGTCAGGCAGCCCCTCCGGTGGGGTCCATGTGGGCTGGCCACCCTGGGCACGCAGTGCCGTACGCTCGGCGGGGCCGGCGAAGATCGGGTTGGGCGCAGTGTCGCTCGCGCCATAGGACCGGCGGCGATGAAGCAGTCGCCTTCGCCGGCCTTGATGGCGTGAGCTGCCATCCGGATGGTCTGCAGGCTGGAGGAGCAGTAGCGGTTCACGGTGACGCCGGGGACGTCGTCGAGCCCGGCGAGCCCGGCAACCATCCGACCGATGTTGAACCCGGCCTCGCCGGCGGGCTGACCGCATCCCATGATGAGATCCTCGACGTCGCTCGCCGACACCGACGGCACCTTGGCCATCAACGCTCGGACGATCTGAGCAGCCATGTCATCGGGCCGCAAGTCGACGAGCGATCCCTTGACGGCACGCCCGATCGGGCTGCGGGCGGTGGCAACGATCACTGCTTCTGTCATACGACGATGGTAACGACGCCCCCGCCGCTCATCCCAACGTCACACGTCCGGCGGTGAGCGATCAGCGGGACGATTGGGTAGGTTCGGTCGGCGATGGGGCAGGTGATCGCAGTGATGGACGTCGGGGGGACGTCGATCAAGACCGGGGCAGTCCGGTTCGACGACGGCGACCCGCGGATCGAGGTCGGTCCCGCACTTCCCACCAACTCGAACGAGGCAGCCGACGTCGTCCTCGACTCGCTCGCTGCCGGCGTCGACGCTGCCCTCGATCTGGCTGGCGGCGTTCTGGCTGGCGGCGACGTGTCCGGACTGGCGGTCGCCATCTGCGGGCCGTTCGACATCGACGCCGGGATCTCCCGGATGCACGGGGTGCACAAGTTCGACGACATCTTCGGCATCGACCTCCGGGGGGCGCTCCGCGAGCGCTCGAACGTGTCGAACCTCATGATCCGATTCGCTCGCGATGCCGAGTCGGCCGGCACTGGTGAAGCCCTGGCGGGGGCGGGCGCCGGGATCGACCGGGTGTTGACGATCACCGTCGGTACCGGGCTCGGTACGTGCCTCACCGACCACGCTCGTCCGGTCGAGTTCGTCGACGGCTTCGGCGTCGAACATCTCGCAATGCGTGACACGCCATGGGGCGGCCGGGCCGACGACGTGCTCTCCGCTCACGGCCTCGCCGATCGACTGGGCGTCGCGATGGGCGACCTACGCGAGGCCGTGGAAGATCCGGCCAACGCAGACATCGTGACCGATCACGGCACCCGGCTCGGCACGTTCCTCGCTCCCGTGGTCGCCGAGTTCGACGCTCACGTGGTGGTGATCGGCGGCGGCTTCTCCGGATCGTTCGATCGGTTCGGGCCCGCTCTGCAGTCCGCCATCGGCGCAGTCCCTGTCCACCCCGCGGCGCTCGGTACAGCCGGCCCCCTCCTCGGCGCCGCCCACCTCACCTTCCGCACCTGAGCGATGAGATTGCGGTCCCAGGCCCGGGCCAAGATCTCATCGCCGGAGATCAGCGCTGCCGTGCGATGAGATTGCGGACCACGGTCTGGTCCAAAATCTCATCGCTCGCGGAACGTGACCGGACCTCAGCGGGTGTCGCAGACGCGGAAGAGTTCGGCGCTACTGCCTTCGGGAAGGCCGTGCTCGACGGCGAGCTGCTGAAAGCGGGCGCCGACGCGTTCCATCATGGCGTCGGGGTCGACATGCTGGCTCACGTGACAACGCAACGCTCGGAACTTGCGCTCGATCTGGGCGGTGATGTCGACGACGGCCAGATCGGGGTTGCCACCCATCGGACCAGCCTGGATCCACACCTCCTGCACCTTCCAGTCCTCCAACTCGGCGCACGGCATGCCGGCGAACGCGAACGGGTTGCGGGCATCGGGGTAGACGGCGCACATCGTCGCCTCGCCGGTGGCGGTGTGATCGGGGTGCGAGCCGTACGTCGAGGCGAGGCTGCGCAGCGGCGACTGGGTGATGACCACCTGCGGACGCACCTGGCGGATGATCAGGCTGATGTCGTGGCGCAGCTCCATCGTGACCTCCACGGTGCCGTCCATGAATCCGAGGAACCGGAGATCGGTGACACCGACCTCGGCGGCCGCCTTGGTCTGCTCCTCGCGGCGGATCGACGCCATCTCCTTGCGCGGGATCGAGTGATCGAACCCGCCGGCCTGCCCATCGGTGACGAGGCAGTAGGTGACCTCCACGCCGGCATCGGTCAGAGTGGCGACCGTGCCGGCAGCACCGAAGTCGACGTCGTCGGGGTGGGCGGTGACGACGAGGACACGTTCGATCTCGGAGAACGGAAGCATCGACCCATTCAACGGCGGATCTCTGCGCTTCTCAACCCGACGTCACCATCCGCAGAGTGCACCATGGCGCGACGGGCTCTCGTACAGTCGCACCCATGACGACGATCGCGCCGCACGACGAGGTCAGCCTCGATGCCTTCGACCTCTCCGACCCCGAGTTCTGGCTCGCTCCCCGGACGTTCCGCGAAGGAGCCTTCAAAGCGCTGCGCGACGCACCGGGACTGGTCCATTTCGACGAACGCGAGATACCCGAGCTCCCGTTCCCGCCCGGTCCCGGCTACTGGGCGGTGACGCGCCACGACGACATCTGGCACGTCAGCCGCAATCCGAAGCTGTTCTGCTCCGGCCAGGGCTCGAACATCGGCGATCTGCCCCAGGAGATGAACGAGTTCTTCGGCTCGATGATCAACATGGATGACCCGAAACACTTCCGGCTCCGCTCGATCGTGTCGAAGGGGTTCACCCCGAAGGAGATCACCGCAGTCGAGGACGTCGTCAAGACCAAGGCGAATGACATCATCGACCGGCTCGTCGCCGACTTCCCCGACAAGACGTGCGATTTCGTGGAGCACGTGGCCGCAGCGCTCCCCCTCGAGATCATCTGCGACATGATGGGCATCCCGCCGGAGGACTACGCCAAGATCTTCAAGTGGACCAACACCATCCTCGGCGGCGGTGACCCCGACTTCGTGACCTCCTATGAAGACCTGATGGGCCAGGCGCTCGAGATGTTCATGTTCGCCCAGGCGCTCGGCGAAGACCGCAAGGCGAACCCCCAGGACGACATCACCTCGGTCATGATGGCCGCCGACGTCGACGGCGAGCAGCTGACGGCCCAGGAGTTCGGATCGTTCTTCATCCTGCTCGTGGTGGCCGGCAACGAGACGACCCGCAATGCGATCAGCCACGCCATGTTGGCGTTCACCGAGCATCCCGATCAGCGCGATCTGCTGTACGGGGACTTCGACACCTACTCGAAGGGAGCCGTCGAGGAGATCGTGCGATGGGGAACGCCGGTGATCCACTTCCGCCGGACCGCCACCGAGGACACCGAACTCGGCGGACAGGTGGTGAAGGCCGGCGAGAAGGTGGTGATGTTCTACAACTCCGGTAACCGCGACGAGCGGACATTCGCTCATCCGTACGCATTCGACATCACCCGCGAGCCCAACCCCGCCCAGATCGGCTTCGGCGCCGGTGGTCCCCACTTCTGCCTCGGAGCCAACCTTGCCCGACGGGAGATCACCGTGATGTTCGACGTCATCCGCGAGCGGCTCCCGTCGCTGCGGATCACGGGCGAGCCCGCATTTCTCCAGAGCGCATTCATCAACGGCATCAAACGGCTGCAGTGTGCCTGGGACTGACCTGACGCCCGAACGGCGGGCCGACCTCGTCCATCAACTCACGATCGTCGGCTGGTTGTTGCTCGGCGGACCGATCGGATTCCCGCGTCCGCCGGGTGGGCGCGCAACCATTCGCCAGCGTGTGGGATCAGCGGATCGAGGTGTTGAGCTTCCTGATGCTGCCACCCAACCTGGTCGTGCTGGCCCCGGCGGTGTTCGTCGCTGCGCTCGCCATCTGGCTGGCCGGAAACGACCGCGATCCGTGGCTGACGACGCTGTTGCGCCTCGGCGCCGGCATGGCGATCACGTTTGCCGGCATCGGCGTGCTGTCGATCGTGAGCATCATCGCTCGCGACGAGGCCGGCTCGTTCGACATCGAGAGCGTGTTCCTGCGCCTCGGCGGCGTCGCCACGGCCGCCGGTCTCGCAGTGATCTGCCGCACCGCCGACCAACTCACGTCCTGACACTCGGTAGTTCCAGGTGGTCTGTGCGGATCTGGTTGCGGCTTCCGCAACCGATTCCGCACAGACCGCTTGGGCGCCGAACTGTGCGACAGCCCCTGGTCAAGGTGGCGGCATGTGCCTTCAATGTGACGGATATTCATTCGAGCAGTCGATGCTCTCCCTCGATCTCACGATCCGCACCTACGGGTGGCAACTCCAGCAGGTCACCGACACCAATCCGTGGTCATACACGATCGGTCTCCTCGAGAGTTACGACCATCCCGAGCTCATGGTCACCGGCCTCCGACTCGAGAAGCAGAACATCGTGATCCGCAAGATCGTCGACTCGATCGCGAAGACCGGCTGCGTCGACCACGCCTTCCTCGAGAAGGAAGGCGTCACGCTCGTCGAGGTCCATCCCAACCACCTGGCGGGCGACTGGTTCGGCACCTGGTCGAACTTCTACGAGCGGCTCCCGGCGCCCGGGTCGTTCCTCCAGATCGTGCCACCGTCGGATTGGTTCTGCGACTGCCACGCCCACTCGATGCCCCACTTCGAGCTGCCGGGCCCGATCCGCTTCGGCAATCGAGCCGACCGCCGCCGCCGGGGTCGCCGGTGATCGCGTACGCGTGCGCAGCCTCAACGCGTACGTTTACGCTGTGGAGATGGCCATGACCGCATCGGCGCTGAGGCGAGACATCTACCGGATCCTCGATCGCGTGTTGGAGACCGGCGAGCCGGTCATCATCGAGCGCAACGGTCGG
>CAJDUH010000083.1_pt1 | contig 10242 bp, 13 predicted proteins | sample 7389931 | NCBI WGS metagenome assembly CAJDUH01 (sample SAMEA7055663, study PRJEB34461) | soil metagenome | biome: terrestrial ecosystem; feature: Peninsula; material: soil | place: Antarctica | collected 2016 | reverse complement strand
CATGGGGTTCGTCGCGGGTGTTGATGATCGGACGGCTGCGGGTGGTGGCCGACGACACGCCCTCCCAGATGTGCTCGGCGCGCTGTGCGATCGAGTACGTCGCTCCCCTGGCAGTCTGCAGCACCTTGCCGGCGCCGGCATAGATCTGACGGGAGACGAAGAACGGGATCAGCACCTCGGCGTAGTGGCCGAGATCGTCGTCGCGGCGCGTGAGGTAGTTCTCGTGGCACCCGTAGGAGTTACCGGCCGAGTCGGTGTTGTTCTTGAACAGGTAGATCGTGCCGCGGATCGATTCCTCGGCAAGACGCTGCTCGGCAGACTCGACGAGCTGCTCGAGGATCCGCTCGCCTGCCTTGTCGTGCACGACCAGCTCGTACAGCGAGTCGCATTCGGGTGTTGCGTACTCGGGGTGCGATCCGACGTCGAGATACAACCGGGCACCGTTCTGGAGGAACACGTTGGAACTGCGGCCCCACGACACGACCCGCCGGAAGAGGTAGCGGGCGACCTCGTCGGGGCTGAGACGGCGTTGCCCTCGCAGGGTGCACGTGACGCCGTACTCGTTCTCGAGTCCGTAGATGCGTCGGTCCATCAACCGCAACCTATCGACGTCCACGGTGCCCCGCCAGGTCAGGCGCGTCGGAACCGGACCACCGCGCCGGGTCGGGTCTGCACGAGGTCCGGCAGGTCGTCGGGGTCGACGACAGCGATCACCGGGTAGCCGCCGGTGGTGGGATGGTTGGCGAGCATCACGATGGGCTCGCCCGCCGGCGTGATCTGGATCGCGCCGACAGTCAGCCCGATGCTCGGCATCTGCGGCTGTGACCGTGTGGTCCGAGCGAACTCCCCAGCCTTCAGGCGCACACCGACGCGGCTCAGTTCGTTCGTCACCGGCCAGGGCCGTTCCACCAGCGTCTGGCGGCCCCCGATGAACCAGTCGTGCTGCGGCCCGTCCCAGATACGCACGCTCTCGTCGTTGCGGCGTCGATCGGGAGCGTGATCGGCCACGAGCTCGGTGGCGGGGTCGGCTCCAACGCTCAGCACGTCATCGGTGCGCAGCGGTGCCGGCCCGACGTGGCCGAGCGTGTCGGTACTGCGAGATCCGAGCACCGGCTCGACATCGATACCACCGCGCACCGACAGGTACGCCCACACCGAATCGGGAGCTGCGTCGATACGGAACCGGTCACCGGTGGCGAGTGTGTGGCGACTGGCGTCGGTGCTGCGCGCCACGACGACCGGTCGGAGCGCTTCCATGATCAGGCCACCGAGGGTCTCGATCGTGGCGGCGTCGGGCAGATTGCCGACCAACCGGTTCATCAGGTCGTGCGTTCGCCGGTCGACGGCGCCGGCAGCGGGCACACCAACATGCGCCAAGCCGCTGCGGCCCCGGTCCTGCACCGTGGTGGCGAAGCCGACCTGCACGATACGCAGCGCCGGGTTCATGCCTGAACCCGGCTGAACCGCACGCCACGACCGGGGCGCAGCAGCGCTGGCGGGTCACGCTCGACATCCCAGAGCGCGGTCGTCGTGTGGCCGATCAGGTACCAACCGCCAGGCGATGCCGACGGGTACACGCAGGTGTATCCCGCAGCGATCCCGACCGATCCGGCGGGTACGGACGTGCGCGGCGTGTCGCGCCTCGGAACGTGGAGGCGTTGATCGATGCCGCGCAGGTAGCCGAACCCGGGACTGAACCCGCAGAAGGCGACATCGTAGGTGCCGGTCGCGTGGAGACGTACGACGTCATCGATCGAGACCTGGGCTGCGTACGCCAGATCCGCAATGTCGGGCCCGTCATAGACGACGTCGATCGTGAGCGGCGGCTCGCGTTCGAACGACACCTCGGCTGGGACCACGATGTCGAGCACGAGCCCGATCGCGTCGTGACGCTGACGTACGCATCGCACGACGACGGAGGTTTCGGCCGGGACGATCTCCTCCACGCCGGGAACCTCCATCGCGCACAACGCGTCGGCCCACGCCGCGGGCTCGGCGACGTCGTCCACCAGCCACGCCGTGGGTCCGTAGGGCCGCCGGTTCATTGTCGTGTCATCGCCAGCGCAACGCGTCAGTGCACTCGGGCGTCGGGGAAGATGCGCAGGAAGTTCTCCGCGTAGAAATTGTCGCGGACGTCGTCGGGTCGTTCGCCGAGGGATCCCTCGAAGCGACCGATGGGATCCTTGCCGCCCTCGACATGCGGGTAGTCGCTGGAGAACAGGTAGAGCTCGTCGGACGACTGGTCGATCAGACCACCGACGTCTTCGAACACGTACGGGGTGAACGCCATCTGTTCGCGCAACGTCTCCGATGGGGTGCGTTGCAGCTGCGCCAGATACTGGTCGACCTTGCTCCACGAACGCACCACCCAGTCGAGTCGGGTGAGCATCGCCGGAACCCAGCCGGCGCCGAGTTCGACGCAGGCGCCTCTCAGGCCAGGGTGCTGTTCGAACACCGCGTCCATCACCATCACCGAGATGAACGTCTCCGGGCCTTGGTGCAGCACCGCCATGTCCTTGCTGCGGATGTTCTCGCCGCCGCCCATCCAGTCGCGTGCGGCCGGGCGGCCGGTGTTGGCCCAGCGGGGGTCGAGCTGCAGTGGTGAGCCACCGACGTGCAGGAGGAACGGGGTGTCCGATTCGGCGAGGCGGGCCCAGAACGGGGCGAGGTCGACGTGGCCGGGCGACCGCTCCCCTGCCGGATGGTGCGGCACCCAGATCGCTTCGAGTCCGGCGGCGAGCGCGAACTCCAGTTCGAGCAGCGCCAGGTCGGGATCTTCCAGGGGAACGATGCCGACGCCCATCAGCCGGTCGTCGTCGGAACAGAATTCGCTCATCGCCCGGTTGTGGGCCCGGGTGGCGCCGTAGCGGACGTCGTTCGACAGCTTGCGACTCGGTGAGAAGGGCGTGGCCACGCTGTGGGTGGCGAAGACGAGCTGCTTGCGGAATCCGAGCATGTCGAGCGCCACCGAGCGGTCATCCCGGTCGAACGCCCCCAGGGCCTGGATCTCCTTCGACTGCGCGATCAGCTGGTCGCCGAGCACGATCTGCGCCTCGACGTGCTCGGCGGTGTGCCGGTTGCCGTTGGCGACGATCAGCTCGACTTCTTCGTCGGTGACGAGCGATGCGGCATAGCTGACCTGCGGAATCAGCTCGCGGATCGAGGGATCGGCGTAGTCGCGCAGGAAGTCGGGCAGCTCCATGATGTGGCTGTCGGCGTCGTAGAAGGCCCGGTCGGCTGGCGCGTAGGTCATGGCGTGAAACGGTAGACGCCGACGCCTGCGGCATCGAGTGCTGAACGGACTGCCCGAGCGAGATCCACCGCTCCAGGGGTGTCGCCGTGGACGCAGATCGAGCGGGCACGGATGCTCACCACGGTTCCGTCGACGGCAACGACCTCGTTGTCGGTGGCGATCCGAACAGCGCGCGCGGCAACCTCGTCGGGGTCGGTCAGCACGCTTCCCGGTTCGCGGCGCGACACCAGCCCGCCGTCGGGCCGGTAAGCGCGATCGGCGAACGCTTCGGGGACCGATTCCAGTCCCGCAGCGTCGGCGGCAGCGAGCAGCTCGGAGCCGGGCAGCCCGAGGATCGCGAGTGACGAGTCGTACTCCGCGGCGGCCGCAACCAGTGCCTGCGCGGCTGACGGATGGGTCGCTGTCGTGTGATAGAGCGCCCCATGCGGTTTGACGTAGGCGATCTCGGCTCCCGCGACCTGGGCGAAGGCGTCGAGGGCGCCCAGCTGGTAGAGCACGGCGTCGCGGAGCTCGTCGGGAGCCATGTCGAGATGTCGGCGTCCGAAACCGGGCAGGTCGGGGAACGAGACCTGCGCCCCGATCGCCACGTCGTTCTGCACGGCGAGCGTGCAGGTCGCCCGCAGCACCGACGGGTCGCCGGCGTGGAAGCCGCATGCCACGTTGGCGCTGGTGACGATGCCCAGCATCGCTGCGTCGTCACCGAGCGACCAGACTCCGTACGACTCCCCCAGGTCACTGTTGACATCGATGGCCACCATGCGCCGATGGTACGCCCCCTGGCGAGGCGGTGCTTGCGTGTCATGCTCGGGCGATGCCTTCCTCGTCGACAGTGCAGATCCGGATACTCACCGCCGACGACTGGGCGACGTGGCGCGAGGTGCGGCTGCGGGCGCTCGCCGAGGCTCCCGACGCGTTTGGCTCGAAGCTGGCCGACTGGCAGGGCGACAACGACCGAGAGGAGCGCTGGCGTGCACGGTTCGACAATGTGGCGTTCAACGCCGTGGCGGCGGCCAATAGTCGCGTTGTCGGCACCGTCGGGGGCATCCATCGTGGCGATGGCCTGGTCGAGCTGATCTCGATGTGGGTCGCCCCCGAAGTGCGCGGCTCCGGCGTCGGCGAGATCTTGATCGCATCAGGGGCCGAGTGGGCGGTGTCAGAATCGGTCGAGACGATGACATTGGCGGTCCGCCGACACAACCGCCATGCAATCGCCCTCTATGAGCGAGCTGGGTTTCGGCTCGCCGGACCGAACCCAGATGACGCCGAGGAAGACCTGATGGTTCGGGGAGTCAGGGCCTGAACGACTGGCCCGCTCCGCCACAGCAGCAGAGCGAGTTCTCGGGCAACTCCCGTGAACAGGCGGCGTTTCCGCCCGGCATCGCCGGCCATCTCGGCCTCGTTGGCCCGGCGCTGCAACAACGAGGCTGAGCCGACGGCTCCGATTGTGGCTCTGGCCTGGCGTCGGGTGGTGGCCGATGCTGATCGCAGGCCCGGAGTAGGTTCGTCGACATGACGTCACTCCAGAACCGGCCGAATACCGCGCTGGTCGTGATCGACATGCAGCGCGGTGTCGTCGCCGACGCAGTTGGCGTCGACGGTGTCGTCGCCAACATCAACACCCTCGTCGACAGGGCTCGTACCGAAAGCGTGCCGGTGATCTGGGTGCAGCACTCCGACGCCGAACTCGCTGAGGGGTCCGACGCGTGGCAGTACGTCGACGAACTCCAGCGCGCCGACGACGAGCCTGTCGTCCACAAGAGCTACGGCGACTCGTTCGAGGACACCGACCTCGAATCGATTCTGGCCGAGCACCGCGTTGGTCGTCTCGTCGTCACCGGAGCCCAGACCGATGCGTGCATCCGCTCGACGTTGCACGGCGCCCTGGCTCGGGGCTACGACGCGACGCTGGTCGCCGACGCACACACCACCGAAGACATGCGTCAGTGGGGCTCGCCCATCAGCCCCGACCAGGCGATCGCGTACACGAACCTCTACTGGAGTTTCTCGGACGCACCGGGCCGCACGGGCACCACGCTCCCCACCGCCGAGATCAGCTTCTCGCCGGCCAGGTGACGCTTGGTTGGCGCCAACGATGGGTACATCTGTGACCATGGCTGACGATCCCAACGAACGTTCCATCAGAGCCCGCCAGACGGTCAGGGTCGTCCTGTGGGTGGCGATCGCAGCGGTGGTGGTCGCCTTGGCACTCGCCAACACCCAGGACGTCACCGTCGACTGGCTGTTCAGCGACTTCGGCACTTCGCTCTGGGTCGTGATCATCGCTTCCGCCACCGTCGGTGCGGTACTCGGCTATCTCGCCCGCTGGCGACGCGACTGAGTCCGAACCGAAGCCCCGACGACGGTCAGGCGCTGAGTTCGGGCTTGGTGAGTCGATGGAAGCAGCGGCGACCGTTGGTGCGCGCGAGGTCGGCGACTTCGAGGTCGTCGTCGGCAATCTCGCGGTCCGGTCCCCCGACCGCCGACCGTCCGAGGGTGATCGCTGACGACCGATCGAGACCGTCGGTCCAGGTCTCGGCGAGACGAGCGTTGATCGCCTCGGCGTCGCCGCCGATCGCTGCGTAGTCGCGTTCATCCATCACGGTGCCGTCGTAGAGGATGTGGAACATCTGGTCGCCGGCCGGCTCGAGGCCGACCTCGGCGACGAGGATCTCGACCTCCATCGGCTTCATCTCGTGGGTGAAGATCGTTCCGAGCATCTGCGCGTAGCTGTTGGCGAGGCTGCGGGCGTCGACGTCGTCACGCGAGTACTGGAAACCCTTCAGGTCGGCCGCCCTCACCCCGGCGACGCGCAGCTGGTCGAACTCGTTGTACTTGCCAACCCCGGCGAACGCGATGCGGTCGTAGATCTCACTCACTTTTCGCAGCGTCTCCGACGCGTTCTCGGCGACGATCACGATGCCGTCGGAGTAGCGGACCGCCGCCAACGCCCGCCCGCGGGCGATGCCCTTGCGCGCGAAGTCGGCGCGGTCCTTCATCATCTGTTCGGGGGCGACGTAGAACGGCATGCTCATCGTGAACGCACCTCCGCCACGATCGCCTCGTACCGGGTGGCGAGATCGTCGTCGTCGAGTCGAGTCCAACCACTCGCATCGATGGTTGCGACCACCGGATAGATCCCCCGGAGTGTGTCGGGCCCGCCGGTCGCCGAGTCGGCGTCGGCCGCCTCCCACAATGCTCTCGCAGCGAGGTTGACGGCGTCGTCACGACTCATGTCGCCTCGGAAGCCGACCTTGATCACCGTGCCGGCGTGCAGGCTGCCGGACCCGGTGGCGACGTAGTCGCGTTCTTCGTACCGTCCGCCGGTGGCGTCGTAGTCCCAGAGTCGACCACATTCTCGTCGCAGGTCGTAGCCACCGAAGATCGGCACGACGACCATGCCCATCATCGCCTGCTGCAGATTGCCGCGGACCATCATCGAGAGTTGGTTGGCCTTGCCCTCCAAGCTCAGTGCCGTGCCCTCGACCTTCTCGTAGTGCTCGAGCTGGAGTTGGAACAGCTTGATCATCTCGAGTGCCGTGCCAGCGGTCGCGCATCAGGTCGATGGAGGCACCGACCATCGGCTCGGGACCGAGACCGACCCGCCGCAACAGCTCCGGGAAGCTCGAGCCCGGGTCATCCGAGGTCGAGAACAACGGCATCGTCACGGGTTACTGTCCGCCCTTTTGCACGTACGACTTCACGAAGTCTTCAGCGTTGGTCTCCAACACCTCGTCGATCTCGTCGAGGAGATCGTCGAGTTCCGCCTTGAGCTTCTCGCCGGTCTCGGTGACCGCCGGCGCCGCCTCAGCGGTCGTCTCGGCGTCGCGGCTCGTGGTGCTCTTCGACTTCTGGGTGCGTTCTGCCATCAGCTGGTGCTTCCCTTCGGTGAGTCGGATGAATCGTGTTCGATCATTGCCCGAGCCGGTCGAGGAGTTCTCGCGCCGTCTCGCTCTGGTCGATCAAGGTACCAACGTGTTCGGCGGTCCCGCGCAACGGTTCCATCATCGGAACCCGCCGCAAGGGATCGCGTCCGATGTCGAACACGAGCGAATCCCAGTTCGCCGCCACCACATCGTCGGGGAACTTCTGCAGGCAGCGCCCGCGGAAGTACGCACGAGTCGTGGTCGGTGGCTCGGTCATGGCCGCGACGACCTCGGCGGGAGTGACCATCGTGTCGAGGCCGGCTCGCAACGCCAGGCACCGGTCGACGCGCAGGTCGTGGTACTGGAGGTCGATCGCCTTCAACTTCGCCGAGCCAACCTCGACGTCGTGCCGGGCGGCGTAACCGTCGACCAAGCGCTGCTTGGCGACCCAATCGACCCAGTTCGCCACCGACGCCAGGTCGGACTCGAGCCCGGCGAGCACGGTCTCCCACTTGTCGAGCACGTCAGCGCCGATGCCTTCGCCCACACACTCGAGCCCGTGCGACTGCTCGTACTTGCGTGCTCGTTCGAGCAGTCCCCACTGAACCTCCAACGCTGTTGCACGGTTCCCGTCGCGCAGCATGATCGTCTGACGCAGCGTCGGGTCGTGGCTCACCTGGCGGATCGCTGCGACCGGGTTGCCCAGCAGCCACTCGTCGCCGAGTTCGTCGTCCTCGATCATCGCCAGCACGATGGCGGTCGTACCAACCTTGAGATAGGTGGCGACCTCGCTCATGTTGGCATCGCCGACGATCACGTGGAGCCGTCGATACTTCTGCGCATCGGCGTGCGGCTCGTCGCGGGTGTTCACGATGGGCCGCTTCAGGGTGGTCTCGAGGCCGATCTCCTCTTCGAAGAAGTCGGCGCGCTGGCTCAGCTGGTACGGCACGTAGTCGTTGGGGCGACCGGGCAGCTCGCAGCCGACCTTGCCGGCGCCGCAGAACACCTGGCGGGTCACGAAATGCGGCGTGATCTGGCTGGCCATCCGACCGAACGGCGTCTCACGGGCGATCAGATAGTTCTCGTGGCAGCCGTAGCTGTTGCCCTTGCCGTCGGAGTTGTTCTTGTGCACGATGATCTCGCCGCCGTCCGGCAGCAGCGATCGCACGTGTTGCATCGAGGCCCGCACGATCTCTTCAGCGGCCCGGTCCCACACGAGCGCTTCGCGTGCGGTGGTGACTTCGGGGGTGGAGATCTCGGGGTGGGCGTGGTCGACGTAGTAGCGGGCGCCATTGGTGAGCACGGCGTTGACGAGCATCGTCTCGACCTCGGGCGCCAGCGAGGTGTCGATCTCGAACCCACGCGCGTCGTTGGTCGGCTGCTCGTCCTCGAAGTCCCAACCGATACGACCACGATCCCGGTTGGTCGCCGAGACGTAGGCGTTGATCAACATCGACGACGCCGAGACCGGGTTGTTGTCGCCACCGCGCACGACGATCCCGTACTCGGTCTCGATCCCGCACACCTTGGGGAGCGCCATGGCCTTGAACCTAGCGGAGCGAGGGTCTCCGGTGATGTCCAGCTCCCAGTTCCCCGTGCCCAGGTCTCCGGGAACCAAGCTGGTCCCCCGTGCCCTGGGCACGGGGGACTACGAACTACAGGACATCGAAGCGAACGCCGGCGTGAGCTTCGAGGCGTTCGACCAACGCGTCGCCGAACGCGCTGGCGGGCGTCCAGAAGCCGCCACCGACGTCGGCGGCGTCCAGGTCGAGGAACGCGACGGCCGACTCGCCGAGCATCTTGGCCGTCGATCCGTAGCCCGGATCGGCATCGCCGGTCACCTTGGTTCGGATCTCCTGGCCGTTCGCCGTGCGGCCCACGAAGCGCAGATCGAAGAATCCGGCGGTCTGCTTCGCTTCGCTCGGACCGGCGCCCGGCTTCGGGATCACCTTGCCCAACAGCTTCCGGGTCGGTGAGAAGCTGGCTGCACCTGCGAAGGCGGCCAGTCCAGCGGTCATGCCCCAGGCTGCCACCCTGCCCGTCAGGCCATCGCCGGTCATCATGGTCTCGCCGTACGTGAAGTCGCGACCCCACGGCTGGCCCAGTAGCGCATGGCTGCGCAACACGACCGCAGAGTTCGTCGGCGCCATCACGAACGGCGCCACCCAGGCTTCGGCCCCTGGCGCAGATCGAGCGGAGCGAGGACGTACGGATCTCCGACCACCTTGCGAAGTTCGGGATCCTCGGCCATCTCCTCGAACATCTGCATCCCACTCGCCGCGGTACCGCCACTGACGCCACCTCTGGCGCCCTTGACCGACATCCGCACCTCGGTGCACGGCTCGCCGAACTGCTCGATCGCACGCTGCTGTGTGAACCAGGTGCCGAGATCTGACGGGATCGAGTCGAATCCACACGTATGCACGATTCGGGCGCCGGTCTCCTCGGCGCGAGCCTGATGCGCGTCGATCATCCGTCGCATCCACTGCACCTCGCCCGTGAGGTCGCAGTAATCGCCCCCGGCCTCGACAACGGCAGCGACCAGCTCGGATCCATACAGCGCGTACGGCCCGACCGTCGAGAGCACGATCGGCAGCGTCAGCGACGATCCGTGGAACATCGGCGCCCGTGGCGGCGGCGACCTCGTCGAGTTTCGATGCGCTCCGCCCAGCGATCGCCCAGCGCAGATCGCCGTCGGTGCCGTGGCGACCAACGAGGTACTTGCAGAGGATCTGGCCCACGAAGCTGGTCGCTCCGTAGACGACGATGTCGTGTTGGCGAGATGTCATCTCGCCATTCAACCTCGTGTCAGCTTCGTCGAGCAGCGAATGTCACGAGCCCACCACCGAGCAGCAACGCAGCCAGCGCCATCCAGACGAGCCCGTCGGTGGTCTGCCCCGTCGCCGGCAGCACAACTGCCGCTGTCGTCGTGGTCGTCGCAGCGGTGGCCGGAGCCACAGCAGCAGCAATCGTGGTCGTGGTCGGAGGCAGCGTGGTCGTAGTCGTGGTGGTGGTGGTGGTGGTGGTGGTGGCCGCGTTGACGATCAACGTCTTGGGTTGCGAGTTCAAGAAGCTGTCGTTGACGCACGCGTAATAGGTCGCCGTGATGAGGTACGTGCCCGGTGT
>CAJDUH010000186.1_pt1 | contig 10252 bp, 10 predicted proteins | sample 7389931 | NCBI WGS metagenome assembly CAJDUH01 (sample SAMEA7055663, study PRJEB34461) | soil metagenome | biome: terrestrial ecosystem; feature: Peninsula; material: soil | place: Antarctica | collected 2016 | reverse complement strand
CGGCAGGAATCCGATGCACGCGCCGATCAACACTGCCGTGATCAGCGAAGCCAGGTTGAAGTACTCGGCCTCCCCCACCACGCGCGCCAAAAGGTAGCTATAGATGAAAAAGACGCCATTCGCGATGAGCGCGACACCGGCAACGAGGCCGTCAAGGCCGTCGATGAAATTCACCGCGTTCATCACCAGCACGACCGCACCGACGGTCAACACCAGCCCGAGCACTGGGGGCACAACGGTGATCCCACCGGCGATCGGCACCGTGACGAGCTGAACGCCCTGCCAGACCAGAAGCCCAGCCGCAATAATTTGTCCCGCCAGTTTGGTGAGCCAGTCGAGATCCCAGATGTCGTCCGCAACCCCGATCAACACGATGATGAGGGCGGCACCGAGGATCGCGAAGATTTGAGCTGGACGCGCGAACACAAGATGAAACCAACTCACTTGGCTGGCCACGGCAAACGCGACCAGGATTCCGACGAACATGGCGACACCGCCAAGTCGCGGCGTTGGCGTTGAGTGCACGTCACGCTCCCGGATGGCAGGGTACAGGCGATAGCGGGAGCTCAGTTTCCAGATGACCCACGACAGGGTTGCGGTCACGATCGCCGCAATGACTGCGACGAGAATATAGAAGATCACTGGAGCGCCTCGAGAATGGCCGCCTCGGAAATGGCGCCGTGCCGCACGATGTTGAGCTCCTTGCCCATCAGCAGTCCCGTCGCATCGACGATCGTCGAACCGGCCTCCTGCCCCTCGTCACCCTCAGGGCCAACCCTGCCGCCGTCCAGGTACAGCGAAACCAAGTCACCGAACGACTGGTATGCCTCCTGTGCCGTTACCGCAGCGCGGTTCCCTGTGAGGTTCGCTGAGGACACAGCGAGCGGCCCGGTCTCTGAAAGCAATTCGAGCGCAATGTGGTTGTTGGGCATCCTGAGCGCGACGGTTCCGTGGGTCTCGCCAAGGTCCCAGGTCAGCGACTCACGCGCGGGAAGGATGACCGTGAGCGCGCCGGGCCAGAACGCAGCGACCAAGGTCGCGACCTGCTCCGGCACTTCCTCGGCGAGCGCGGCCAAGGTAGGAATGCCCGGAATCAGTACCGGCGGCGGGGCTGCGCGACCGCGCCCCTTCGTGTCGAGCAGCCGGGCGCCGACCCCGTCAGCGATCGGGAGCACTGGATCGGTGAGGTAGGTGTCGAAGATCTGGTACGGATGCAGCAGGTGCCGCTGGTCAGCGGCGATGATTCGGTCGGTGTCGTGCGGGGCCATCCCCGCAGTATCGCCGGATTACATCAGGGGTCAGACCCGCGATGTAATCCGAGCCCGAGCGGGAACTGACATACTGCAACCGAGGGTGTGAGCCATGACGAAGCACGTGGTGTCGGTGTCACTGGGGAGTTCGACGCGCGACAAGAGCGTGGTCGTCGAGCTGGGGGGCGTGGAAGTACACGCCGAGCGTCGTGGCGTCGATGGCGACCTCGCTGCGTTCAACCGCCTGATGCGTGAACTCGACGGCAACGTCGACGTGCTCTCGGTCGGCGGTACCGAGATCGCCTTCCACGTCGATGGCGATGTGCTGAGGTTTCGCTCGACCGACAAGCTCATCGAGGGCGTCACGAAGACGCCGCTCGTCGACGGTGCCGGGCTGAAGCTCACCCTCGAACGGCGAGTGTTCGAGCTCACGGCAGCCGCACCGGCGATGGATCCAGCACCGCGTTTCCAGCAGGCGTTTCTCAACATCGCACTCGACCGGTGGGGCATGGCGCTCGCCGTCGGCGAGGTGAGCGACTCGGTCGTGTACGGCGACCTGATGTTCGGCTTCGGCGTGCCGGTTGCGCTTCGCAGCCTGAGACAGGTCAAGCGAATGGCCCACATGCTCGTGCCGGTTGCCGGACGGCTCCCGCTCAAATGGCTGTATCCGACCGGCGAGAGCCAGACGGTCCGCGACCCCAAGTTCGCGAAGCACTTCGAAGCAGCCGATCTGATCTGCGGCGACTTTCTCTACATCGGCAAACACGCGCCGGATGACCTCTCCGGCAAGACGATCCTCACGAACACCACGACCGAGGCGAACGTCGAGTGGTTGAGTGGCACCGGAGCTGCCCGACTGATCACGACGACACCACGATTCGACGGTCGTAGTTTCGGCACGAACCTGACCGAGGCGCTGATCACCGCCGCCGTCGGCGCTGATCGACCGCTGACGATCGACGAGATGAACGCAGCGATCGACGACCTCGGCATTCGCCCCAGCGTCACGAGTTTCTGAAGCTGCCAACCCCACGTTCGCGTGGCATTTCCGGTGGGCCGGGTCACCAGAAACCCATCACAAACGCAAGGGTGCGAAGTCTTGGAAATTGTTTCCTAGACTATGCATCTGTGCCGAACGCCGTGACCCGAACCCCTGTGACCCGAACCCCGTGACCCGAACGCCTGACGGCCTCACGAACGACGACGTCGAGCGCCTTCGCCTGGTGGTGCTGCGCCTCTCCCGACGCATCCGCACCAATTCGGTCGACGAACTCACCCCGTCGCAGCAAGCGGTATTCGCGTCGATCGCCAAGAACGGGCCGGTCACGATCGGTCGGATCGCCGAGCTCGAACACGTGCAACCGCCGTCGGCGAGCAAGATCGTTGCCTCGCTCGAATCGCGCGATCTGGTCGAACGTCGATCCGATCCCGACGACCGGCGCTGCTCGGTGATCGCGATCACCGACGCCGGGTCGACCTACCTCGAAGAGGCCCGCGCTGCGGGACGGTCGTGGCTGGCGGCCCAGCTCACCGAACTCGACGCCACGGATGTCGGCACGCTCGTGGCTGCACTGCCAGCGCTCGAGCACCTCGTGGCGGCCGAATCGTGAACGAGCGTGTCGCCGCGATCTCCAGTCGCACGTTCGCCGCATTGCGGTTCCGCAACTACCGGCTGTACTTCTTCAGCCAGGTCGTGTCGTTCTCGGGCACCTGGATGCAGGGCATCGCGCAAGCCTGGCTCGTGCTCGAACTCACTGGCAGCGGCACCGCGCTCGGAACCGTTGTGGCCATGCAGTTCCTCCCCACGCCGACCGCTTCGAGAAGCGCAAACTGATCATGGCCACCCAGTCGATCGCCGGGCTGCTCGCGCTGACGCTCGGCATCCTGACGATCACCGGGAGGGTCGAGCTCTGGATGGTCTATGTGATCGCAGCCTGCTTCGGCGCGGTCACTGCAATCGACAATCCGAGCCGTCAGACCTTCGTGATGGAGATGGTCGGCCCCGCCGACATCGCCAACGCCGTCACGCTGAACAGCGTGGTCGTCAACGCCGCGAGGGCGATCGGCCCAGCCATCGGCGGCGTCGTCATCGCCACGGTTGGCATCGGCGAGTGCTTCGTCGTCAATGCGTTCAGCTACCTGGCCGTGATCATCGCCTTGGTGCTCATCCGCCAGTCGGAACTCCATCCGTCAGCGAGGAGCGCTCGCGCCCCGGGCCAGCTCCGGGAGGGCTTCAGGTATGCCTGGAACACCCCGACGCTGCGGGTCACCCTCGTGATGCTGGCGATCATCGGCACGTTCACCTATGAGTTCACCACCACGCTCCCGCTGTTCTCCGAGTTCACGTTTGGCGCCGGCAGCAGCGGTCTCGCAACGATGACCGCGCTGATGGGTGTCGGCGCCGTCGTTGGCGGGTTGATCGTTGCATCGAGCGGACCGCCCACCGCCCGTCGCTTGGTGATGGTGGCCGCGTCGTTCGGCACCTCGGTGCTGGTGGCTGCGATCATGCCGACGATCGGTTTGGTCTTTCTGGTGATGCCGTTCGTCGGCGCCGCCAGCGTGGCGGTCATCTCACTCTCGAACGCGACGCTGCAGCTCAACTCCGACCCCAAGCTGCGTGGGCGGGTGATGGCGATTTTCTCGATGGCGCTCATCGGGTCCACCCCGATCGGTGGGCCGCTGATGGGCTGGATCGGCGAAACGATCAGCGCCCGTGTGTCGCTGCTGATCGGTGGGTTCGCCGCCGTCGTTGCCGCCATGTACGGCTGGTGGAGCCTCACGCGTTCCGTCGTGCCAGCTCCGGATGCGGGTGTGATCGGACAGCGCCCGGCCGAGGCGGTCACCTCGACCTGATGGTGTTCGGCGACACCGTCTGCTCGCTCTGCGGTGTGGAACACTCGCCGGATGGCAGGCAACCGTTGGCTCGAGAAGATCGAGGAGAACCCCGACCACTCCGAATGGTACGTCGAACGCTTTCGGACGATGGCCACCGAGGGCGTCGATCTGCACGGCGAGGCTCGCCTGATCGACGCGATGGTGGCACGCCGATCACGTGTGCTCGATGCGGGATGCGGTCCCGGCAGGGTCGGCGGTCATCTCGCCCAACTCGGCCACGACGTCGTCGGTGTCGACCTCGATCCGGTGCTGATCGCGGCGGCCGAGCTGGACCATCCGGGCCCGACCTGGCTGGTTGCTGACCTGTCCGAACTCGACCTCGCCGCACTCGGTGTCGAACCCGGCTTCGACGCGGTGGTGTGCGCCGGCAACGTGATGGGATTCCTCGACCCCGCCACGCGACGGCGGGTGCTCGAACGATTGGCGTCGACGATCGGTGTCGGTGGCCGCATCGTCACCGGTTTCGGCTCGGGCGGCGACTATCAGTTCGACGAGTTCTTCGACGACGTCGAAGCAGCGGGGCTGACGGTCGAGCTCCGGCTGTCGACGTGGGATCTCCGGCCGTTCACATCCGACTCCGACTTCCTCGTCGCGGTGATGTCGAAGTCCTGACGGACGCTCGATTCGAACCTGGTCCAGATCAACCTGGTCCAGATCGACCTGGTCCAGATCGAGAGGGACCGCACGGCCGGAGGGGACTTTGTGCACTGTTTCACAAAGTCTTGCTCCGCAACACTGGAGACCCATGGACACACCCACTGCGCTCCGCCACGACGACCTGCGAACCTGGATCGACGAGATGGTCGAACTCTGCGAACCCGATCGGGTCCACTGGTGCGACGGCACCGACGATGAGTACGACCAGCTGACCGCCGAACTCGTCGAGGCCGGCACCTTCACCCGGCTCGACGATGAGTACCGCCCGAACAGCTTCCTCGCCCGATCGGACCCGAGCGACGTCGCTCGCGTCGAGGACCGCACCTACATCTGCAGCCGCACCCGCGCCGACGCCGGACCAACCAACAACTGGATGGACCCCGCCGAGATGAAGGGAATCCTGCAGGGACTCTTCGCCGGCTGCATGAAGGGTCGCACGATGTACGTGATCCCGTTCAGCATGGGCCCGATCGGCTCGCCGATCGCCCAGATCGGCGTGGAGATCAGCGACTCCGCCTACGTCGCAGTGAACATGAAGATCATGACCCGCATGGGAACCGTTGCCCTCGACGCACTCGGCGATGACGGCCCGTTCATTCCCTGCGTGCACTCGTTGGGTGCGCCACTCGCCGCCGGTGACACCGATGTGACGTGGCCGTGCAATCCCGACGTCAAGTACATCGTCCACTTCCCTGAGGAGCGAGCGATCTGGTCGTACGGCAGCGGCTACGGCGGCAATGCCCTTCTCGGCAAGAAGTGCCTGGCACTGCGTATCGCGTCCACCATGGGTCGCGACGACGGCTGGCTTGCCGAGCACATGTTGATCATGGGGGTGGCCGACCCCAGCGGCGAGACCACCTACGTTGCAGCGGCGTTCCCGAGCGCCTGCGGCAAGACGAACTTCGCCATGCTCGAGCCTCCTCCCGCCTTCGCCGAGGCCGGTTGGAAGGTGACCACGGTCGGCGACGACATCGCCTGGATCAAGCCCGCTGCCGACGGCAAGGTGTACGCCATCAACCCCGAGGCCGGCTACTTTGGTGTCGCCCCCGGCACGTCGGTGAAGACCAACCCGAGCGCGATGGCGTCGATCCGGGCCAACACCATCTTCACCAACGTCGCCCTCACCGACGACGGCGATGTCTGGTGGGAAGGGATCGGCACGCCGGCGCCCGATCATCTGATCGACTGGACCGGCGCCGACTGGACGCCCGACTGCGGCCGCAAGGCGGCACATGCCAACTCGCGTTTCACCGCGCCGGCCGAGCAGAACCCGGTGATCGACGAACGATGGAACGATCCGGCCGGTGTGCCGATCAGTGCGTTCGTGTTCGGCGGCCGCCGCTCGGGCACGATGCCACTGGTGTACCAGTCGTTCAACTGGGCGCACGGGGTGTACCTCGCCGCGACGATGGGGTCGGAGACGACCGCCGCAGCATTCGGAGAGCAGGGCGTGGTTCGCCGTGACCCGTTCGCGATGCTGCCGTTCGCCGGCTATCACATGGCCGACTACTTCAACCACTGGCTCTCGTTCGGCAGGACGATCTCCAATCCGCCGCGAATCTTCGGGGTCAACTGGTTCCGAACCGACGACGAGGGCAATTTCGTGTGGCCGGGCTTCGGCGAGAACATGCGGGTGCTCGAGTGGATCGTCGAGCGGTCACGGGGCCGGGCGTATGCGCTGGAGAGCCCGATCGGCTGGATGCCGCGATTCTCGGATCTCGACATGTCCGGGCTCGACGACTTCGGCGAGGAGGCGTTCCTCCAGGCGATGTCGATCGACCGCGACGACTGGGACAAGGAGATCCTCGCCCACGACGAACTCTTCATCCGTCTGAACGACCGCATCCCGAAGGAACTGCTCGCGATCCGCGACCTCACCCTGTCGGCGCTGTGGCGGTCGCCCGAACACTGGGAGATGGTGCACGACCCGACGTGACCGGTGCGCCAACCGGGGTCTCACCCCGATTGGCGCACCCTGTTCGTCGATCACGCCTGGGGTCTGACCCCAGGCGTGATCGTTGTCTCAGGCGAGATCGAAGCGGTCGAGGTTCATGACCTTGGTCCAGGCCGTCACGAAGTCGTTGACGAACTTCGCTTCAGCATCGCTTGCGCCGTAGACCTCCGAGATCGCTCGCAGCTGCGAGTTCGACCCGAAGATCAGGTCACAGCGGGAGCCGGTCCACTTCAGGTCGCCGCTCGAACGATCGCGACCCTCGAACACCTCGGCGTCGGCCGAGGTCGGCGCCCACTCGATCGACAGGTCGAGGACGTTGACGAAGAAGTCGTTCGTCAACGATCCGACCCGGTCGGTGAACACTCCCCGATCGGAGCCGTCGGCATTGGCGCCGAGTGCCCGCATCCCACCGACGAGCACTGACATCTCCGGCGCGCTCAATGTGAGCAACTGGGCCTTGTCGACCATCAGCGCCTCCGCCGACAGCGCGGGGGCCTTGCCGACGTAGTTGCGGAACGCATCGGCCTTCGGCTCGAGCGGCGCGAACGAGTCGGCGTCGGTCTGCTCCTCGGTGGCATCGGTGCGACCAGGCGAGAACGCCACGGTCACATCGTGGCCGGCAGCCTTCGCTGCTGCTTCGACACCGGCGCATCCACCGAGCACGATCAGGTCGGCGAGCGAGACCGGCTTGGCGAAGCCCACCCTGATCTCCTCGAGCTTGGCCAGCACCCGGCGCAGCTGTGACGGGTTGTTGACCTCCCAATCATTCTGCGGGGCGAGGCGCACTCGGGCGCCGTTGGCCCCACCACGCCGGTCGCTGTCGCGGTACGTCGACGCTGACGCCCAGGCCGTCGCCACCAACTCGGAGACCGTGAGGCCCGAGTCGAGGATCGTCTGCTTGAGAGCAGCGATGTCCGCGTTGCCGATCAGTTCGTGGTCGACAGCCGGAACCGGGTCCTGCCAGATGTAGATCGGGTCCATCCGCAGTGCCATGTCGGCGGTGCTCATCATCGGTGCGTGACGCCGCGACGGGTCGTGGGCGTCGGGCACGATGTCCTGCGCCTCGGGGTTCGAGGCCTTCCACTGCTTGGCGCCGGCCGGGCTCTCGGTGAGCTCCCACTCCCAGCCGAACAGCGTGTCGAAGTAGCTGTTGTCCCACGTGATCGGCGTCGGCGTCCAGGCACCTTCGACGCCACTGGTCGTGGTGTCGACGCCCTTGCCGGTGCCGAAGCTGTTCTTCCAGCCCTTGCCCATCTGCTCGATGGGTGCGCCTGCAGGCTCAGGGCCCACCAGGTTCGGGTCGCCGGCGCCGTGCGCCTTGCCGAAGGTGTGGCCACCGGCGACGAGCGCAACGGTCTCGTAGTCGTTCATCGCCATTCGGGCAAACGTCTCGCGGATGTCGCGGGCCGACCCGAGCGGATCTGGATTGCCGTTGGGGCCTTCGGGGTTCACGTAGATCAGGCCCATCTGCACCGCTCCGAGCGGGTTCTCGAGCTGGCGGTCGCCGTGGTACCGCTCGTCGCCGAGCCATTCGGTCTCGGGGCCCCAGTAGATGTCCTCCTCGGGAGCGAACACGTCGGCGCGGCCACCGGCGAAGCCGAACATCTTCAGCCCCATCGACTCCATCGCCACGTTGCCGGTGAGCAGCATCAGGTCGGCCCACGAGATCGCGCGGCCGTACTTCTGCTTGATCGGCTGCAGCAACATCCGAGCCTTGTCGAGATTGCCGTTGTCGGGCCAGCTGTTCAACGGGGCGAACCGCTGTGTGCCGTTGCCGCCGCCGCCGCGACCGTCCTCGATGCGGTAGGTGCCGGCGCTGTGCCACGCCATGCGGATGAAGAACGGGCCGTAGTGGCCGTAGTCGGCAGGCCACCAGTCCTGCGAGTCGGTCATCAGCGCCGTGAGGTCGGCCTTGAGGGCGGCGTAGTCGAGGCTTTCGAACGCCTCGGCGTAATCGAAGTCGTCATCCATCGGGCTCGATGCCGGCGAGTTCTGGTGCAGCATCCGCAGGTTGAGCTGGTTCGGCCACCAATGCTCGTTGGCGGTCATGCCGCGGGCGGTGTGGCCAGCGTTCGCCCCGTGCATCACGGGGCAACCCTGCTGGCTGTCATTGACCTCGAAGGCGTCGGTGGTGTCGCTCATGATGTGCTCCTTGGTGTGAGTGGTCGTGTGAGTGGTCGTGTGAGTGGTCGTGTGAGTGGTGGTGTGAGTGGTGAGTTGGATTCTTGGTTGGCGTTCACGTTGCGGATCTGGCCGCCGCTCGACAGTCCGGGCAGTGGCCCCAGTAGATGACTTCGGCTTCGTCGATCTCGAAGCCGTGGTCGTCGGCGGCGGTGAGACAGGGCGTGTACCCGACTGCGCAGTCGATGTCGACGACGACACGGCACCCGCGACAGATCAAGTGATGGTGGTTGTCGCCAGTGCGGTTCTCGTAGCGCGCTGAGGATCCGGCGGGTTGGATGCGTCGCAGGAGACCCCGTTCGGTGAGGACTCCGAGCGTGTCGTACACCGCTTGGCGGGAGATCGAGCCGATCGTGCTGCGGACCTCGTCGATCACGTCATCGGCAGCGGCATGCGGATGCGCCGACACGGCCCGAAGCACGGCGATGCGTTGCGCCGTGACTTGGAGCCCATGGCTGCGGAGGAGTTGGTCGACGCCCGGCACGACGACGAGTGTAGCGCAAGTCCAGACTCTGTCCAATCTTGGCTCTCATCCACTCTCACTGAACGGCGACACGGGCATCGCAGTAGGGTGACAACGTGTTGGGCATCGTGTTGGCGAGCGTCGAGGGCGCATCACGCGGCAGCTCCGGCCTCGGGCCGAGGAGAGCGACCTCGAGATCGGGGTGCGGCGCGAAGCCGAGCGATTGTGCGAAATCGATCGCGTGATAGACGACCGACTGCGCTTCGAGGACCGTGACCTCGTCCATGCCGTCGGTGTGGACCTCGTCGTAGCGGGCGACGAGCTCGTCGAGATCGCCCTGGCTCTGCGAGGTCCGCACGAATGCGTCCTTCACGCCCAGGCACGTACGGTCGACCAAGCAGGACAGCACGACGTACGACCCATCAGGAAGCGTTCGCGTGAGGATGACACTGACCAGCCCCGGGTCCTCCTCGTCGGCGAAGCGCCAGGCCCCGGTCATGAACGCAGGCCCGAAGGGGCACGTCGCCGCGAGCGCGATCTGCGCGCCCGGCGAGGACGCCGCCTTCGCTCTCGTTGCCGCGCTGCGCACCTCGACGCGCCGCTTCTTCTTCTTCTTCTCGAGGCTCTTCTGGCGGCCGCGGTTGGACGACATGCACCGGGCTTGCCACGAGGAGCACGGCGAATCAACGGTCAGCCCCGCGACGATCCGCCCAGCTCGTGCACGCGCGCTCAGCGACGAGGACGGGCGACCTCCAGGAGCCCTTCGAACGCCGGCAAGAGATCGCTCTGGTCGAGCGCCTCTTCGAGCTCTGCGAGGGTCGCGCGGACCTCTTCGAGCCGCAGGCTGCGGTT
>CAJDUH010000130.1_pt1 | contig 10272 bp, 12 predicted proteins | sample 7389931 | NCBI WGS metagenome assembly CAJDUH01 (sample SAMEA7055663, study PRJEB34461) | soil metagenome | biome: terrestrial ecosystem; feature: Peninsula; material: soil | place: Antarctica | collected 2016 | reverse complement strand
AATCGGCTGGGTTACCTTGCACCGATGGCCGATCCGACTCTTACTGACGACCTGTGCGCTGACGACCTGTTCCGGACTGACTCGATCCTGCCGAACGACCCGGTCGGCGACGACGGAGCGCCACTCGAGGTGCTGCACGACCGCGAATACCGGGTTCGGGCGTTCCGCAAACGCGACGATCTGCTGCTGATCCGAGGCGCTGTGCGCGATCAGAAGCCGCCAGGGCTCTACATCGAGATCGACCCGAATCCGATGACGATCCATCACATGCAGATCGATCTCGAGATCGCGTTCCCGACACTGGAGATCGTCGGCGCCACCGTCGGCATCGAGACCCATCCGAGCGCCTCGTGTCCGAGCATCGAAGGCCACTACGACAAGCTCGTCGGGTTGTCGATTGCCCGCGGCTTCACTCACAAGGTGCGCGAGCTGTTCGGCGGACCACGCGGGTGCACGCACACCACCGCGCTGTTGCAGGCGATGGCCCCGGTGGCCATCCAGTGCATGTGGTCGATGCGGGCATCGCAGGCAAAGCGCGGCGGAGGCATGGCGCAGGAACCGAGCCCAGAGCAACGAGAGATGGCGTGGCGGTTCAACCTGAATACGTGTCACGTGTGGGCCGAGGATGGCGAGCAGGTGCAGCGGCTCCAGGCCGGCGGCGAGTTCGAGCCGCCGATCTGGGCGCAGGAGCGGATGGTGGAACTCGGGATGAAGCCCGATGCCTGGCGCCAACGGATGCAGGGCTGAGTGGCGCCGAGCTGAGAGGCTCAGAGCGGAGGAGTTCGAGATGGTGACAGTGATCGAATGTGCGGAGTTCGGGCCGATCGAGGACCTGCGGGTCGTCGAGCGGGAGTCGGTACCGCTGCAGGCCGGTCAGGTTCGCCTCGCCGTGTCCGCCTCGGGTGTCAACTTCGTCGATGGGCTCTTCGTGCAAGGGCTCTACCAGATCAAGCCGCCGACACCATTCGTGCCCGGGGGAGAGGTCGTCGGACGCATCACCGAACTCGGCGCTGATGTGGCTGAGGGCGTCAACGGACTGGCCCTCGGCGACAGGGTCTTCGCGAACCTCGGCCTCGGCGGGTTTGCCAGCGAGGTGCTGGTCTCGCCGCGACAGCTCGTTGCGATCCCGGACTCGTTGAGCGACGGTCAGGCCGCAACGTTCATGCAGAGCTATCTCACCGGGTGGTATGCGCTGACGGTGCGGGCAGGGGCCTCGTCGGGCGACACGATGCTGGTGCTCGGCGCCGGCAGTGGCGTCGGGCTCGCCGCGGTCGACATCGGCTCGGCGCTCGGGCTCCGGGTGATCGCTGCGGCCTCGACGCCCGAGAAGCGGGCACTCGCCGAGTCTCGTGGGGCACTCGCAACGATCGACAACTCGATGCTCGACGCGGCAGGGATCAAGGATGCCGCCAAGGCGTTCGCCGCGTCGTTCGACGATCGGGCCGATCGTGGTGGTGTCGACCTGATCTACGACCCGGTGGGTGGCGAAGTCGGTGAGGTCGCCCTGCGGGCGTTGGGGGAGGACGGCCAATACCTCGTGATCGGGTTCGTGGCAGGAATTCCGAAGCTCGCCGCCAATCAGGTGCTCCTGCGCAATCGCCGCATCACCGGTGTCGACTGGGGTGCCTGGGTCGGCCGCAACGGTGACGCCAATCGGGCGCTGCTGGCCGAAGTGGTCGAACGGATCGCTTCGGGCGACCTCGATCCCGTCGAACCGGTGACCTACCCGCTCCACGAGGCGGCCCGTGCGCTCCGCGACCTGGCCGATCGCAAGGTGGCCGGCAAGGTTGCGCTCATCCCGCCACCGTGAATCGGCGTCGGGGGCATGCCACCGAACCGTTGGTGGCGATTGGCGGCACACCTGGCAGACTGACGCCCACATGGTGGTCATAGCTCAACAGGTAGAGCACCAGGTTGTGATCCTGGCGGTTGGGGGTTCAAGTCCCCTTGGCCACCCCATACGCAGGCCCTGAGAGGGTGTCGAGCGAGCGATCGCTCGGTACCCTCCCAGGCCGCTTGCTTCTCTAGCTCAATGGCAGAGCAGTGGACTCTTAATCCATTGGTTCTGGGTTCGAATCCCAGGGGAAGCACCACCGGGACAACACGGGTCAGACCCGTGTTGTCCCCGTCGGTTTCGCGGTCGGTTTCGCGGTTGGTTTCGGGGTCGGTCGTGTGGGTCGCGGTCAGCTGCCGAGCCGATCGGCGGCGATGGCCGGGTACGCCGACTGGCACGCATGCAGCAACGACTCGAGCTTCATCGCCTGCGACTTCGACCCCGACACCTTGAGTTTGCGGAAGAGCAGCGCCTTGCCGAGTGGAAGCGTCCCGAGGAGCAGTTCGTGCATCGAGTCGGCGCTGAGCGTCGCAGTGAGCGTGGCATCGACGTCGATCGGCTCGAAGGTCGTCACCACCGGCCGCAATCGACCGTCGACCCAGATGTCAGCCGTGGGATCATGGAGTCGGAAGTTGACCACCATCCGCTGCTCGACGAGTTCATCGATCGAATCGTCGTCGGCGACGCGGTCGAACATTGCTGCGTACACCTCGGTCAATTGATCTGAATCTGAATAGATCCGGCTCATGGCGCCACCCTAGATGGAGTTGATTACCGGGTCAGCTGCGCAGGAGGTCCTTCGCGATGGCGACGATCTGGATCTCGTCGGTGCCGGCGTAGATCTGCAGCACCTTCGCGTCGCGGGCGAGTTGTTCCACCCGGAACTCGCTCATGTAGCCGTTGCCGCCGAACAACTGCACCGCTTCGAGCGCCACCTCGGTCGCTGCACGCGCCGAGTACAGCTTCATCGCCGATGCCTCGGCGAGTGTCATGTTCACCCCGGCGGCGCCCATCTCCATCGTGCGGAACACGAGGTTCTGCACGTTGAGGCGGGCGACCTCCATACGGGCGAGTTTGTCCTGGATCAGCTGGAACTCGCCGATCGGCTTGCCGAACTGCACGCGGTCCTTCGCGTACTGCACGCTGAGCTGCAGACATTCCTCGATGATGCCGAGCGCCATCGCTGCCACACCCGAGCGCTCCTGTTGGAACGTCGCCTTCGCGCCATCTCGCCCGCCTGCGGGGAGGTCTTCGGTCTCACCGATCAGGCGGTCGCGGCCGACCCGTACGTCGTCGAGGAAGAGCTGGCCGGTGGGGGAGGAGTGCATCCCCATCTTGCGCAAGGGCTTCGACTGTTCGAAGCCGGGCATGCCGCGATCGAGGACGAACGACAGCACCTTGCGCTGCTCTGGCGGGGTCTCACCGTCGTCGAGCTTGCAGATGAACACCGTTGTGTCGGCGTACGGGCCGTTGGTGATGAACGTCTTCGAACCGCTGAGGACGTACTCGTCGCCATCGCGGCGAGCGATCGAACGCATCGACCCGAACGCATCGGAGCCGCTGCCGGGCTCGGTGATCGCCCATGCCCCGATCTTGTCCATGGTGAGCAGATCGAGCGCCCATCGCTCCTTCTGGGCGATCGTTCCCTTCGACATGATCGCCGCTGATGTGAGCCCCATCGACACGCCCATCGCCGTCACCATGCCCGGACACACCCGGCACAGCTCGATGATGGGGATCAGCGACATGCCGCCACCGTCGCCACCACCGCCACCGCCCGATGACTTCTCGGGCAGGTCCTCGCCGGCCTCGATCGCCCGTTCGCGTTCGATGCCCTTCTTGAAGCTCTCGCGAGCCATGGCATCCATCCCGAACGTGGCGAACAGTTTGCGCAGGATGTCGTACGGGGGCAGATCACCGTGCTCGAGCTCGTCGACGTGCGGGCGGATCTCCTCGTCGACGAACCGCTTCACCGCCTCGCGGATCATCTGGTGCTCGTCGCTCCATTGGAACATCGCATGCCCTCCTCGGGTCTCGAACCGTCGCAATGATCGTAGGGACGAGCGCCGACCCGGCCAAACCCCTCCGCTCACTACGCTCGCTCAGATGTCGCCGTCGGAGATCGTCACTGCATTCATCGAAGCCATCGAGCGCAAGGACGTTGGCGCCGCTGCAGCGATGGCCTCGCCGTCGATCTCTTACGAGAACATGCCGATGCAGCCGATCGTCGGCCGCGAGGCGATGGCAGCGACGCTCGAGATGTTCCTCGGCAACGCCAACGAGGTCGACTGGGTCATCGTTCGCCAGTACGAGGTCGGCAACGTCGTGTTCAACGAGCGCATCGACCGGTTCCAGATCGGCGACGGTTGGCTCGAGCTCCCGCTCGCGGGTGTGTTCGAGGTCGACGACGATGGCCTGATCACGCTGTGGCGCGACTACTTCGACCTCGCCAGCTACCAACGGCAACTCGCGGAGCTCACCGGGTCCTGATCCGCCCGATCCGCCTGAGCGGAATCAGCGACTCCAGCTGCGGTCGTCGCGATACCGACCGACATTGAGCGGAGTCGAATGCTGGCGGCGTTCACGACGGCTGCTGGTGCCGAACACGATCAAGGCGGCGACCACCAACGACGCCACGGCCAGGAGGAGCGTCACGTTCCGGTGGTGGTTGGCGAGACGGGGGAACACACCCATCCACGGGTCGTCGGAGAACGCCGGCAGCAACAGCAGCGGCACGAGGTAACCGAACACCAACAACGACCCCGCAGTTGCCGCGAAGAAGACGCCAAGAGCGAAGGTGCCCTCGCCCCGTTCGGGCCGAAGGAACACCCCGGCGATCGTGATCAGCACCGCCAGTGCGAGCGCACCGAGCGCGACCCATCCGAGCCAGTCGTGGAGGAATGCCATCGAACTCACGCGCTGGACGGGCAGCGTGAGCGGATTGGCCTCACCGACCAACTCGTTGCGCACGATGTTCACCTGCTCCTGAGCGGTGATGACGACGCGACGGTCGAACGATCCGATGACCCGACCGTGGGCGTCGCCGACGAAGTCGCTCATCAACGCTGCGCCTTCGGGGATGCGAGCGATCTCCTCGATGAACTCGCGCAATTGAGCAGGAGACTGGCTGAGGATCTGTGCGTCAGCGCCGGCGATGATCGTGGCGATCTGGCCGCGGATCTCCTCGTCGCCGAGGATCGAGTACGTCACGTTCGAGTCGTTCGACGGCGAGAACGCGACGTGTTGCAGCCACCAGGCGCCGATCGACAGCGCGACCAGGACCGCAGCTGCGATCAACATCAGGCCCCCGAGCGATCTGCGCATTTCGAGAGTCTGGCAAATCCTGCGCGTATCCTTGAATCGTGAAGCGACCTGCACTCCCCAGAATGCTGTTTCGCGGCGCCTTTCGGCGCTGCGCCTGGTGCGGAGGCTGGGGCGCCTTCTTCACCGGATGGTTCAAGAAGGCCGAGCACTGCCAGTCGTGTGGACTGAAGTGGCGCCGCGGCGACGTCGGCTACGAACTCGGTGCCGCGGCGATCACGGCGGTCATCACCTTCGGCCCGTTGATGCTCGTGCTCGGTGGCATGGTCGCGGTCACGTGGCCGGACGTGAACGCCGTTCCGATGTTCGCGGTGCTGGTGGTGATGGCGATCGTCTTGCCGTTCTTCACCTACGGTCCGGCGTACTGCATCTGGCAGGCGATCGACATCTTGTTGCGTCCGCCCGAGCCGGAGGATTTCGAGATCGTCGGTGACCAATGCACGTCGTGGCCGAAGCCCAGCGCAACGGTGGCGTGTGCGCCTACATCGATGCCGATCCGACATCAGGCGAGTCGTCGTCCGAACGCAGCGACTGACGACGCGCGCACTCTCGTTCGCGGTGCATTCCTGGTGGGCCGCCGCATCGGAAGTGTCGCGCAAACGGGATTGCCGGGCGTTCGTTCCGGCAATGCTTGACCGAACGATTGTTCGTTGGTTACACTTCTGTCATTCGGTTGCTCCGAGCGACCCGATACACCCGGTCAACAGGCCTCGATCAACTCTGTGACACCCCCTCTCTACGGTGCACATCACCAACCGCACCGGGTTCGCCCGCCGCACCACGAAAGCGAGACATGACATGAGCAACGACCGCGACAAGGCACTCGAAATGGCGCTGGCCCAGATCGACAAGCAGTTCGGCAAGGGTGCCATCATGAAGATGGGTGAGCGCACCAACCTCGACATCGAGGTCGTGTCGACCGGCGCGCTCTCGCTCGACCTGGCCCTCGGCGTCGGCGGCCTGCCCCGCGGCCGGATCGTGGAGATCTTCGGCCCAGAATCGTCGGGTAAGTCAACCCTCGCAATGCACGTCGTGGCCGAAGCCCAGCGCAACGGTGCGACCAGCTGCTCATCTCGCAGCCCGACACCGGCGAGCAGGCGCTCGAAATTGCCGACATGCTCACCCGGTCCGGTGCGATCGACGTGCTGGTGATCGACTCGGTGGCAGCCCTCACACCTCGCGCCGAACTCGAGGGCGAGATGGGCGACACCCACGTCGGCCTCCAGGCCCGCCTGATGAGCCAGGCCCTGCGCAAGCTCACCGGCAACCTGCACAAGACCGGCACGATCGCCATCTTCATCAACCAGCTCCGCGAGAAGATCGGCGTGATGTTCGGTTCACCCGAGACCACGCCAGGTGGACGGGCGCTGAAGTTCTACTCGTCGGTGCGTCTCGACATCCGCCGCATCGAGTCGTTGAAGGACGGTGCCGAGATCGTGGGGAATCGCACCAGGGTCAAGGTGGTGAAGAACAAGGTGTCGCCGCCGTTCCGTCAGGCCGAGTTCGACATCATGTACGGCCAGGGCATCAGCCGTGAGGGCTCGCTGATCGACATGTCGGTCGACCTCAACATCGTCAAGAAGTCGGGCGCCTGGTTCACCTACGAAGGCGAGCAGCTCGGTCAGGGCCGTGAGAAGGCCAAGGACTACCTCAGGCAGAACCCCGAAATCATGATGGAGATCAGCGACAAGGTGCTCACCGCTGCCGGGCTCAAGAAGTCCGACGAACCCGACGTTGCCGAGGTGAGCGACGTTGCCGAAGAATTCACCGAGGCCGATGAGGCCCCGATCGATCTCGGCTGAGATCGCAGCGAACTGGTTCGGTCATGATGGGGCTCCGTCACAGGAGGCCCACATGACCGTTCCCAACCGCATTTCGATCATCACGTTCGGCGTCGCCGACCTCGCCAGGTCCACGGCGTTCTACGAGTCGCTCGGCTGGGCGAAGTCGCCTGCGTCGATGACGGCGATCACCTTCTTCGAGATGCAGGGCTCGGTGTTCGGGCTCTACGAGTGGTCGGCGCTGGCCGACGACGCGAAGGTGCCTGCCGAGGGTTCCGGTTTTCGTGGGGTCACGCTGGCAATGAACCTGTCATCAGTGGCTGAGGTCGACGAGGTCTACGCCGAGTGGGTTTCAGCCGGGGCGACACCGACGGTCGAACCCCACACCGCGTTCTGGGGTGGCTACTCGTCGTACGTTGCCGACCCGGACGGCCATCTGTGGGAGCTCGCCCACAATCCGTACGCCACCATCGACGACGACGGTCGTCTCGTCATGGGTGGCGGGGCGTGACGCCTCAGTTGAATTCGTAGCCGCCCGGCTTGAAGATCATCAGGTACAGCGACACCACCAAGATCAGGTGCGTGATGCCGATGCCGGCCGCCATGATCTTGCGGGTGTCCTCACCGGTCTCGGTGAGTGCCGGGCGGATCATGAACCAGCTGACAGCCAACGCAACGAGCCACAGCACGATGGTCGACGTCACGAACGGTGTGCCGATCAGGCTGATCTTGCCGACACCGGCCATGCCCATGCCCGCAACCCACAGCAGCACGAGCGCCGGGAACACCAGACGCATGTGCAGGCGTGCTACCTCGGCCGTCTGGCCGGCGCGCTGGAGCCGGGGATACAAGAACAACGGCCCGAACGCAGCGATCGCCGAGAGCAGGTGTACGAAATAGAGGATCCGGTACAGGGTGAAGTTCTCGACGACGAGGATGGAAAGCACGAGGCGGCACGATACCGACTGCGAATCAAGAGAGGGCCAAGGGTCCGTGCCAGTAGCCTCCGAACGCATGTCCCGCAGCTACATCGTGCGCACCTATGGGTGCCAGATGAACGAGCACGACTCCGAGCGGATCTCGGGCCTGCTCGAGGCCGACGGGCTGGTGCGAGCCGAGAACGAGGCCGACGCCGACGTCGTCGTGCTCAACACGTGTTGCATTCGCGAGAACGCCGACGACAAGCTCTACGGCAACCTCGGCCACCTCAAGACCTGGAAGGGCGAACGCGAGGGTCGCCAGATCGTCGTGTCGGGATGCCTGGCCCAGAAGGACCAGGACCTCGTCGCGAAGCGGGCAGGTCACGTCGACGTGGTGATGGGCACCCACAACGTGCACCGAGCCGCCGAGCTGCTCGCCGAAGCCCGCACGTCCGAGCGGCCGATCACCGAGATCCTCACCGAAGCCGTGATCGACGACCAGGCGATGTTCCCCTCGGCGCTGCCGGCTCGTCGTGAGACGTCGTACAACGCGTGGGTGACGATCCAGATCGGCTGCGACAACAACTGTGCGTTCTGCATCGTGCCCGCCGTGCGTGGCACCGAGATCAGTCGTCCGTACGACGAGATCCTCGCCGAGGTCGCAGACTTGAGCGTCAACGGTGTCACCGAAGTGACACTGCTCGGCCAGAACGTGAACAGCTACGGCCGCGACCTGCAGCTGGCGGCCCGCCAGGCCGGCGACGAGTCCGCTCGCCTGCGCCCGCTGTTCGCCGACCTGTTGCGGGACGTCGGTGCCATCGACGGCATCCGACGGGTTCGTTACACCAGCCCGCACCCGAAAGACATGCGGCCCGACACGTTCGCCGCGATGGCGGAGACGCCGACGGTCTGCGAGCACCTGCACTACCCCCTCCAGTCCGGGAGCGACCGGGTGCTTGCGCTGATGCACCGCGGGTACACCGCCGAGCGGTATCTCGCACGCCTGGTCGAGGCTCGTCGGACGATCGACGACCTGGCAGTGTCGACCGACATCATCGTCGGCTTCCCCGGCGAGACCGAGGCCGACTTCGAACAGACGCTGGCCGTGGCCGCCGAGGCCGAGTACGACTACGCGTACACGTTCATCTTCTCGCCGCGGGAGGGCACCGAAGCCGCCGGCATGGAGGCCGACTTCATCGACCCGGGCGTTGTGTCCGAGCGGTTCCAGCGACTGCACCTGGTCGTCGAGCGATCAGCGCTGCGCCGCCATGAGGCGCGAGTCGGACGCATCGAGGAGGTGCTCGTCGAGGGCCCGAGCAAGCGTGACCCGTCGGTGACGAGCGGACGCACCCGCCAGAACAAGCTCGTGCACTTCGTGCCACCCCGTCCGTTGCGCACAGGCAGCTATGCCACCGTCGAGATCACCCGCGGCGCCCCACACTTCCTGGAGGGCACGTTCGTCGAGTTCATCTCCGAACCGACCCACAAGCTCCGCATCCCTGTTGCCGCCCTGTGACGACCGGGGGCGCACTAGCGTCGTGGCGATGAGCGAGACGCCCGTCGATCGGCAATTGGCCGACTACCGCGCCAGCATCGACAACATCGACGCCGCGTTGGTGCACCTGCTCGCCGAGCGGTTCAAGATCACCAAAGCGGTCGGCCGCTACAAGGCAACCGTCGATCTGCCGGCGGCCGACGAAGACCGTGAACGCATCCAGATCGAGCGGCTGCGGGCACTCGCCGAGCAGTCCGGACTCGATCCGGTGTTCACCGAGAAGTTCCTCCGATTCATCGTGGCCGAAGTGATCCATCACCATCAGCGCATCGCCGAGGGCGAGCAGCTCTGATCGCTCCACCGGGCCTCGATCGCAGCGCCGACACACCCTTTCGGGTGGCGATCGTCGGATCGACGGCCTCGGGCAAGTCGGCCGTCGCAATGGAGGTCGCTCGCCAGCTCGGCGATGTCGAACTCGTCTCGATCGACAGCATGCAGGTGTACCGGGGCATGGACATCGGCACGGCCAAGCCGACCCCAGCCGAACGCTCGGCCGTTACGCACCACCTGCTGGACCTCGTCGAACCGACCGTCGACTTCACGGTTGCAGAATTTCGCGACGCCTACGCGGAGGCGCTGGCCCAGATCGTCCGGCGCGACCATCGGGCGTTACTCGTCGGCGGCACCGGGCTCTACCACCGAGTCGTGATCGACGACTTCGATCTCCCAGGGCAATGGGCCGATGTCCGCGCCGAGCTGGAAGCCGACGGCGACACCGCGTCGCTGTTCGAGCGCCTGCGGACCCTCGATCCGGCAGTGACCGCCAAGATCGAGCCCGCCAATCGCCGCCGCATCATTCGGGCACTCGAAGTGACAATCGGTAGCGGCCGACCGTTCAGCTCGTTCGGGCCCGGTGTCGAC
>CAJDUH010000222.1_pt1 | contig 10451 bp, 13 predicted proteins | sample 7389931 | NCBI WGS metagenome assembly CAJDUH01 (sample SAMEA7055663, study PRJEB34461) | soil metagenome | biome: terrestrial ecosystem; feature: Peninsula; material: soil | place: Antarctica | collected 2016 | reverse complement strand
ATCAATTGATGCACAACCACGTCGGGTGTGAGCCGGTTCGGGCGAGCCAGATCCCGACCCGTTCGAGGTGTCGGTTAGCCGATCGTGGACGGCAGGTGCGGGTAGATCTCGCGGGCGATGTAACGCTTGAGGATGCGAACTCGGCCCCGGTGAAGGACCAATCTGGTGGCGCTTTTCGCTGCGCTACTCCCCGGCTCTGCGACAGCCGCGGTCGACAACGTCGAGGAACCCGAGGCGTGTAGGGCAAGATGAGCGCATGGAGCAACACGGCGGTGAGGCTGTCCGCGGTGCAAAGCAATTGGCGGCGATGGCGGGCTGACATCCGCACTGCTATCAGCGAGCCGTGGCCTACGTGACCGATCCCAGCGGCCCGGGTGCTGGTCTTCGACCACGTCAATGTCGACGCCGGAACGCAGGTGCCAGGGGCGGCATCCACGAAGGGGAATCCGCTGAGGATGCGGTTTTGCGGGAGCTTGCTGAGGGGTCGGGAGTCGATACTGCTGTGCTCGTGCGCAAGCTCGGTGAGGCATGGGGACGATCAGAGCCCGGAAACGTGCCTGCCGGGCTCGAGGAGCACGTCCAGCACGCATTTCACCTCAGATTGGATCGCCTTCCCCCCAACGAGGAATGGCAGTGGCAGGAGAAGTCTGGCGGCGAGGTCGTCGAGCACCTCTTCGCCTTCCGCTGGGCCTCACTCGAGGAGGCGGCAACGATCCTCTGGCCACACCAGGCCATGTGGATCGAAGCAGTCCGCACCTCACTGCGTCATCCCTAACGGACTCAACCAGTGACCAGCGACCCATCCGAACTCTCGGACTGCACCTCGGGGACACCCCAGACGTTGCCTCACACGGCACGAGGTTCGACCGCCCGATCGTGCGAGTTGCACGAGGTCTTCGGGGTCGGGTTGAAGTTCACCCGGTCGACGGTGTCGAGGGGTGTCACGGGCTCTCGTGCGGAGTGGTTGGCCAGTATCGGTGGGTCGACTGTGCCAACGCGGCCATGAACTGGTCAGCGCTCGGTTCATCGAAACCAGTGTTTCGGTTCCTGACCGGCGCCGGTCAGGACGTCGGCGTCGAACGCGGGGTCTCGGCGGGCAGGCCGTGCAGGTGCGCCCCGTCGTTGTAGCGCTTGAGACGCCACTCGCCGGAAGCGACCGAGGTGAACTCGGTGATCGAGGCGTTCAGGGTGTGGAGCTCGAAGCCACCGGTCGACGCGGTCCGCAACAGCTGACGGAACGCGGCATCGATCACACCGCCGTGACAGGCGACCACGATCGACCTGCCCCGATGTGTCTCGATGGTCTTCGCGAGCGCGTTGCCAACGCGAGAGTGGAACGCTGCGATCGTCTCACCTCCGGGAAAGACGTCGCTCTGGGGATCGCTCCAGTCCGGTGTGCCGAAGCGTTCGACGTAGGCGTGGAACGTCATCCCATCGATGTCCGGTCCCGGATCGTGCTCTCCGAAGCCGGCATCGATCTCGATCGCCAGGCCGGCGAAGGCCGGAGCGATGGCTTCCGCCGTCTCGATCGCCCGCGTGAAGTTGCTGGCGATCAGCACATCGGGGGAGAGTTCGCCCGTGGTGGCGAGTCGGTCGCGCAGGCGCTCGGTCTGGCGTTGACCGAGGTCGGACAGACCGCTGCACGTGCGGTATCCGCCAATGACGCGGTTGACGGTCACGTTCGACTCACCGTGGCGGATCAACACCAGCGTGGTCGATGCAGTGGCAGTCACGGACGGACCCGTGCAGCAGTGGCCTGTACCTCGATGCCACCTCGAGGTCGCTGCGTGATCACGACGGTCACGCTCCGGGGTTGTGCAGTGTCCATGATTTCGGCAGCGATCTCGGCGGCGAGCGCTTCGACGAACACCGCCCGATCACGAAAGCCCCACAGATAGAGCTTCAGGCTCTTCCGGCTGCTCGGTGACCGGGCACATCGATGCCAGTTCGTCGCTGGTCATCCGAACCGTTGTGACGTGCGGAGGCGCAGGAAAGACCTCGACGTGGTCGATGGCGTGTCGGACCGTCTGGCCGAGCACCGTCAGTTCGTGATCGTCCGCTGTTCGGTCGGCAGGCATCGGGGCAGGGTATCTGCGTGTTGCATCGGCCTCAGGGGTCGGCGGGTCAGAAACCGCAGACGTCGAAGTCGTTGGCAAGTGGCGTCATCCCAGCGGCGTCGGCGCGGTCGCGGAATTCGGCGAGGCCAGGTTGCGACTCGATCCAGGCCAGGCGCTCGGCCTGCCCGTCGGTTGCCGGCTCGAGCCGGAACACGAACGCGCTGAACGCCTCGGCGAAGTCCTCCTCGGGGTCGGTCGCCGCATACGGCCCGAAGAAACCGTCGTCGTCGGTGCAGCGCTCGTCGGCGTCGTCGGCCGGCTCGACTTCGGGGTCGATGGCCGCCAACACCTCGGGATCCCAGAACTCATCGATCCATGCGAGCAGCAGCGAATCGTAACACGTGGGTGAACTCGTGAGCCAGTGTCAACAGCAGCTCGTCGGGATCGGCCACCGCCTCGTCAGTATTGATCGACATCTGGAACGAGTTGCCGTCGACGTCGATGACGTTGACGAACGCCATCGTCTCGTCTGCTTCGCCGCCGTCAGGCTCGAACCCTCCGAAGAGGGTGAGGTCGCCCAGTTGGCTCTGCGGTGCGATCGCGGCGAGCGCGTCCCAGGCCTCGACGATCGTCGCATCCTCGACGCCGAAGCAGAGCTCACCGAGTTGTCCATCGTCGACGACAAACGCCGAGGTGAACACGAACTCCTCATTGCCGTTGTTCAGCGCGTCCGCCGAGCAGTCGACGTCGTCGCCCTTCGCCTCCGACATGATGCTGCGCTCGGTGCTCGAGGGGCTCGTGTCGTCGTCACTCACATCGCAGGCGCTGCAGGCGAGGCAGAGCGCGGCGAGGAGGAGCCCGCGCCACGAAGTCACCGCTCGATCATATGCACGCGCATCGTGCACGCTGGCGGAGGGCAGCTCGTCAACGTGCCGCCGATATCGCTGCGCCTATGGTGAGCGCCATGCAGCTCGTGTACACCGAAGCCGAGTTGATGGCTGACCATCCCGACCTGGCCCCGCACGTCATCCTCGACCAGCGGGTGCATGGCGGCATCGACCACCGTGGCAGCTACCAGCCGCCCAGGGCACTCGTGCGCGAGCCCGCTCTCGACGCGTGGGCGCACGCGTTGCGCGAGCGGGGCGGCGACGTGTTCGACGCCGACTCGTCACTGCTCGCCGGAACCCGAGCCGTCAACGTCGAACAGCAACGGGTGCTGCTGCGCAACGGGCTCGGCGCCTGGTTCTGGAACCAGCTCACGATCACCGGCAAGATCGAAGCCCGCGGTCGGCTGCTCGCCGACATCGCCTTCCCCGACCTGCAGCCGGTCATCGTCGAAGACATCTCCGAGATGGCGATCGGGCACCTCGGTCGGGGATTGCTCGTCGCCCACGGCCTCGACGAAGGCGGTCAGCCCGATGTCGGTATCGGTGGCCACGACCTCATGTGGTTCCTCGCCCGCGACCTCGCCTTCGGAACCGACGCGTATGCCGATGCCGAGCCCCCCGAGAACATCGGGCGCCCCGACGCAGGCACGCGGTACATGCCCGAGCTACCAGCGGAGATCGAAGGGCTGATCTCGCTGCTCGCGAACCTCCTCATCATCGAGTTCCGCGCCGAGCTCGGATTCGGCGAGGCCCAGGAGATCCTGCGCTCTTCGGACGTGTTCGTCGACAGCCGGGCCGAGGCCGAACTCGCCGCCGAAATCATCGAACGCATCCGCACCGACGAACTGATCCACGTCCGCTCGCTGTGCATTTACCTCGGTGAACTGCAGTCGGTGACATTCCGCACCGCCGACGGCGCCACGGTCAGCGGACGCGAACTGTTCGGCCGATTCTGGGACGGGATGGTGCAGTGGGCGACCGACGAGCAGCCGCGGCTGAATGCGGAGCGCCTTCGCCAGGACGTCGATGACTACATCGGAACTCATCCGGACGCTGATCGGGTTCGCGCCGAGTTCGCTGCTGCGGCTTGACCGACGCCCTCGCTGACGCCGGACGGTGTCAGATCGAGCAGGCGGTGGCCGAGCGCAGCCGGGCGCGCAGCGCCCATGCCAACAACACGATCGAGGCAACCGCGAGGAGCGGCTGCACCGGCTCGAACCACTGCCGGGCACCGGTGGTGCCGAGCGCCACGATGACCAGTTTGTTGCAGACCGGGCAGCCGACCGCGAAGAACGACAACAGTCCGGCGATACCGCCGCGCCGGGTCGGCGCATCCATCTCGTCGAGCGATGCCGGCGCGCCGGAACGGGCGCCGACGTACGTGGCGGCCAGGAGTCCGCCGAGCACGGCGGTGACCAACAGCGTGGGGTACGACCACCAGGTCACGGCAACAGGCCGGCCGAAGACCGGGTTCGGGATCACGTCGGTGGGGAGCCCGATCATCAGGGCGATCAGCACGCCGGCGCCGAGAGCCACCACCACGTGACGCAGCGACCAGGCCCGCGATTGCTCGACGGCTCGGTTCGTCGGTGTTGGGGGCACATCGAGGTCGAGCACGTTCATACCCTAGTGGGTACCCCAGCCGAAGTGAACCGGGTCAGATGTCATCGGCCAAGTTGGCCATCGCAGCAGTGACGACCTCGTCGAACCGGGCGGACACCACCTCGAACCAGGCGGGGTCATCGTCAGCAAACGCTGCTCGCACCTGCGCGCGAACTGCGGCGGCGCCGTCAGCACGCGGATCACCGTTCGCGTGGAGGACCGCGTCGGCACGCAGCGACTGCAGCACGGTGACGGGGTCGACGGTGCCGAACTCCAGTGCCGCCGCGGTGATCTCGGTGTCGGGAGACATCGACTCGACGGCGCCGAGCCAGTCGCCCTCGAGCTTGGCCGACACGCTCTGGCCGTCGAGCATCGAGCGGACGTCGCCCCACCACGCCGTGCTGCGCTGATAGCCCGCAGCGTCGCCGCCCTCGTGCGAGATCAGCTCGCCGTGTCCCCATGGTCCCAGTCCTGTGTGCAGATCGAGCACGCCGAGCCGGTCGGACCCGCCGACGAGCTCGGGGAGATGCTCGAGGAGCCACCGATGCGACCACACCGGCCCAGCGCCTCCGTAGAACACGCCGGTCGGATGCGTGTACTGGCCGCCGCTGACGACCTCTTGGAGACGCGGGAACCCGACCTCCTCGGCGAAGGCCAACAGCCGCAGCGTTGTTGCCTGCTGGGTGTCATCGTCCCACGCATCGGGCACCAGGAGCTGTGCGAGTGCGCCGTAGTCCTCGTTCGCGGGTGGCGGCTGCGACCAGTCGACGAAGTTGCGGTTGAGGTCGACGTTGTCCTCGTTCACCCGCCGCACCCACGAGAAGCCGTAGGGATTGAGAGCGTGGACCAACACGACACGCAGGCTGTCGGGGCGGTGCCCGGCGTGATGCTCGAACCAGTGGTGCTGCAACGCCGAACCGGTGAAGCCCTCCACTCCGTGCGTCCCCGACACGATCAACAACACCGAGCCGGCCCCGGCCGGACCGACCGATGCGACGTCGATGGCCAGTTCTTCTTCGTCGAGGCCGCGCCGTGGGTGCACGTGTGCGGTCACATCAGCGCCGACGGATGCCGCCGAGTCGAGAAACCTGCGTCGAGACGCCTCGTAGGTCGTGACCAGTCCTTGGCTCATCCGGCAAGCATTGCAGGTCACTGCGCAAGTAGATTCGTCCCGATGACGTACGTCGATCGTGCCATCGTCGGCGCCGACGTGATCGTGCGACGCCGATGAAGCTGCTCTGCACCGCCGACCTCCACTATCGACTTCCGCAGTTCGACTGGCTCGTCGAGCAGGCCAGCGACGTCGACGTCGTGGTCATCCCCGGCGACCACCTCCAGGTGATGGGCGCCGCCCCGCTCGAGGTCCAGATCGTCGTCGTTTCCAAATACCTCCGGGTCCTGTCGGAGCGGAGCCTGGTCCTGGCGTCGTCGGGCAATCACGATCTCGACGGCCCCGGCGTGACCGGCGAGCAGGCCACGCAGTGGTTGCGCGACCTCGCGTCGGAGCGCATCATCGTGGACGGTCACTCGACCGATCTCGAGGGGGTGCGCTTCACCGTGTGCCCGTGGTGGGATGGGCCACTCACCCGACAAGCGGTGGACGAACAGCTGGCAGCTGACGCGGTCGACCGCCCCGAGCGCTGGATCTGGGTGTACCACTCGCCACCAGCGGATTCGCCGCTGTGCGTTGCTGGTCCGTCGAAGAGCTTTCCCGACCCGGACCTTGCCGGATGGATCGATCAGTACCGGCCCGACCTGGTCATCTGTGGCCACATCCATCAAGCGCCGTGGGTCGACGGGGGAGGATGGATCGATCAGCGAGGCTCCACCTGGATCATCAACGCCGGACACCAAGCAGGCCCGATGCCGGCGCACGTGATGATCGACCTCGACGAACGCACCGCCGAGTGGGTTGCGCTTCCCGACCGCCAGCTCGTCGCAATGACGCCGTGACGTCGCGACCCCGCGACACCGTGTCAGTAGTCGGGGTCGGGCATCCGGGCCGAGCCGGGAATGACCGTTTGGGTCTGATGGCGGCGACGAGCACGCTGCACGAGTCGACCGCTCGCATCGTGGCGGTCGCCGGACGTGCGAGGACCGTCGACATGTCTCCGAGGATCGCTCCCGGTGTGTCCATCACGGCCAGGCCGACCCCGTTGCGTTCGATGGCGATTCGTCCTTCGACCAGTACCAGGAGCACGCCGAAGGATGCCCCCTGCTCGATGATCAGATCGCCTGCCGAGTAGGACCGCCGGGGCAGATCCGAGCACCTGTCGATGATGTCGACCACGACGGAGAGTCTGTCAGCTTCGACCAACGCGTTCGCGTGTTGGTCGGCCTCGTAACCTGGCGTTCATGTGTGGCCGATTCGTCTCCACCGCCGGTCCCGACCGGATCGCTGCCTATTTCGACACGGTGCTGCCGACCGAGGCGGTCGCCGAGTCATTGGGCGAGAACTACAACGTCGCTCCGACACAGGACATCTACGCAGTCGTCGCCGCCAGCGACGGCGCGGCGCGGGTCGAGGCGTTCCACTGGGGTCTGATCCCGAGCTGGGCGAAGGATCGAAAGATCGCGTCCCGGATGATCAACGCCCGCGCGGAAACCGTGGCCGAGAAGCCGGCGTTCAAGAGCCTGCTCGCCAAGAAACGATGCATCGTGCCGATGGACGGCTTCTACGAGTGGATGCCCGGCGCCGAAGGTGGGCCGGTCAACGCCAAGGGCCAGCCGTTGAAGCAGCCGATGTTCATTCACCGCGCCGACCGCGACCCGCTGGCGATCGCCGGGCTCTGGACGGCCTGGAAGGATCCGGACGATCCCGACGGTCGATTCCTGCACAGCGTCACGTTGATCACGACCGCCGCCAACGCCACGCTGCGTCCGGTGCACGACCGGATGCCGGCGATCCTCACGCCCGATCTCTGGAAGGCGTGGCTCGACCCGGCCAACGCCGATCTCGCCGAACTCACCACGATGCTCGATGGCGGGCCGCCGGAACTCCTCACGATGGAGGCGGTGTCGACCGACGTGAACAACGTCCGCAACAACCGGCCGGACTTGATCGAAGCGATCAGTCGCTGACGCCGGAGGCGCCCGCTGCGCGCAGCTCGCGGCGGATCGCTGCAGCCCAGGCGTCGAGATCGTCACGGTCGACGCTCGCAGCGGCGTTGGCAAAGCTCAGCTGGGCCATCGACGAGGTCGGGATCACGTGGACGTGCGTGTGCGGTACCTCGTACCCGGCGACGATCACACCGACCCGGTCGCAGGTGAACGCAGCGCGCTGGGCGAGCCCGATCGTGTGCGTGACCGCGAAGAGGTGTGCTGCGAGTTCGGGCGGGGCATCGACCCAGTGGTCGATCTCGGCGATCGGCACGACCAACACGTGGCCCGGTGCCATCGGGTTGATCGACATGAACGCGACGCAGTGCTCGTCTCGCCACACGAACGTGCCGGGGAACTCACCCTCGATGACCTTCGTGAACACCGTGCTCATGCCCGCACCCTACGCTGTGGCCCGTGACCAACGACACCCCATCGAGCGCTGCCGCTGCGACGGCATCCGGCTCGCCACCGGTGTCGATGTTCGACGGGATCTGGAGCGTCCCGAATGCCTTCACCCTGGTGCGCCTCCTCCTGCTGCCCGTGTTCCTCTACGTGCTCTTCGGGCTGGAGGACCGTGCCGCGGCCGCCTGGATGCTCGGCGCGCTCGGGGCCACCGACTGGGTCGACGGGTACCTGGCACGTCGGCTCGGCCAGGTCAGCGAGTTCGGCAAGGTCTTCGACCCCACCGTCGACCGACTGATGTTCGTGGTGGCGACCACCGCCATCATCATCGACGGCTCGATTCCCCTGTGGTTTGCCCTCGCCGTGCTGATTCGCGAGGTCCTCGTCGGGCTGATGATGGCCATCGCGACGGTGGTGTTCAAGATGCCGCGCATCGATGTCACCTACTGGGGCAAGCTCGCCACGTTCCTCTTGATGTTCTCGGTGCCAGGATTCTTGATGGGCAACAGCGACATCGCTGGGGCGGGTTGGTTCCAGGCACTGGCGTGGATCCTCGGGATCCCAGGACTGATTCTCAGCTACTGGACCGGAATCGCCTATATTCCGCAGGTGCGACGGGCGATTGCCTCTGGCGATTCCGCTCGTTCCATTTCGCTCAACTCCGACACGTGAACCCAGGTACCGTTGCCACATGGACATCCCCGCCGAACTCCGCTATTCGTCCGATCACGAGTGGGTGCGCATCGACGGCACCACGGTCACGATCGGCATCACCGAGTACGCCCAAGATGCGCTCGGCGATGTCGTCTTCGTCGAGATGCCCGACGCCGGCCTTGCGGTTGCGGCGGGTGAGTCGTTCAGCGAAGTCGAGAGCACCAAGTCGGTCAGCGACATCTATGCACCGATCACCGGTGCGATCACCGAGATCAATGCTGCGCTCGAGTCGCAGCCGGAACTGCTCAACAGTGACCCGTATGGTGCTGGCTGGATCTGTCGTATCGAAGTCAGCGATCTGTCCGAACTCGATGGGTTGATGGACGCCGAGGCGTACCGGACGTTGACGGAGGGCTGAGATGAGTACGTACGTGTTCTGCAATCAGTGTGGGCATCGCAACCCGCCGACGAGCACGTTCTGCTCCAGTTGCGGGTCGCCGCTCGACTCGCTCGACGATCGCACGATCACACTCGCAGCGGTCGACCCGCTCCAAGACGCACCGGGCAAGGACGACGACGTCGTCGTTGCTGTCGGTGAACTCCCCAACGAGATCGGCGTGCTGATCGTTCGGGCCGGCGCCCAGGCGGGGGCCCGATTCCCGCTGATCGAGGAAGTCACCCGGCTGGGTCGACATCCAGAGTCGGAGATCAGCCTCGACGACATCACCGTGTCGCGGCGCCACGCCGAGATCGAACGCACCCCGGATGGATACGTGGTGTCCGACGCCGGATCACTCAACGGCACCTACGTCAACCAGGAGCGCGTCGATCGCATGGTGCTGCGCCACGGTGACGAGCTCCAGATCGGCAAGTTCCGACTCGTCTTCTTCGAACGTCACGATGGCTGACGCGATGACCGAGTCGTCACCTCCCTCGTCCGCGCCCACCATGGAAGGGCACCTCTCGATCGGCGAGGTCCTCGCCCTGCTGCTCGAAGAGTTCCCCGACGTCACGATCTCGAAGATCCGCTTTCTCGAGAGCCAGGGCCTCATCGATCCCGAGCGAACCTCCTCCGGGTACCGCAAGTTCTACGCCGACGACGTCGAGTTGCTGCGCTGCATCCTGCGCGAGCAGCGCGAGAACTATCTGCCGCTGCGAGTGATCAAGGACCGGATCGACTCCGGTGAAATCGATCCGACCGGCGAACAGCAGCGCCCTCAGGAGCTGCCGCGGGGGATCAGGAACGTCAGCGCGCCGAGCGACGTCCCTCGACCTGACGCCCACCCCAGTGCCGGAAAGGTACGCAGCGACGCCGTCGCATCCCCTGGTGATTCATCGACCAACGGGTTCGACGCGCAGCCCGTGACCGGAGCCGCCGTGCTCTTCCAGCGCACGGACCGTCCCGAGAACGATGGAGCACCGACTCCGTCGCCGGAACCCCGTCCCGCTGAGAGCGGCCCGATCGCACCGGCCGGAGCCATTCTGCCGGGCTTGCTGTTGAACGCAGACGAACTGTGTGCGATGGCAGGACTCACCCGGGCGCAGCTCGCCGAACTCGAGTCGTACGGTGTGCTGGCCGCAACATCGACGGGTCCCAATGGGCCCTACGACGAAGATGCCGTCGAGATCGCCACGATCTCCAAGCGCTTCCTCGATGCCGGCATCGAGCCGCGACATCTCCGCGGTTGGCGTGTGGCTGCCGATCGCGAAGCGGGGCTCCTCGAACAGCTCATCCAACCGTTGTTGC
>CAJDUH010000066.1_pt1 | contig 10570 bp, 6 predicted proteins | sample 7389931 | NCBI WGS metagenome assembly CAJDUH01 (sample SAMEA7055663, study PRJEB34461) | soil metagenome | biome: terrestrial ecosystem; feature: Peninsula; material: soil | place: Antarctica | collected 2016 | reverse complement strand
AGCCTTGCGCGGGGCGTAGCCAATAGTATCAATAGGGTGTGCCGGCGCAAGCTGCTGCTCGCAGCGCGTTGGCATACCAGAGGAACTCATCAAGAAACCGGTTTAGCGAGCGGTCGAGACGGGCATCAGCGGCAATGCCAGCCTCGCTGAGCGCCGTGCCGATTCGCGGGATCGGCATCAGGCTGGGCACGCTGGACATTCCCAGTTCGGCCAACGTCATGCGCAATTGCATCGCCGCGCGCACCCCGCCGAACTGACCAGCGGAATAACAGACGATCCCCGAGGGCCGCCAGAAATACTCCTCGAGGAAATGATCCAGCAGGTTTTTCAGTGCGGGTTGGATGCCGTTATTATACTCGCCGCTGACAATCAGGAAGCCGTCGGCGCTGCGATACAGATCGGCGAGGCGCTGCATGTTATCCGGCGCCTCACCTTTGGCGTATTCCTTGAACATGCGGTCAAGTAACGGCAGTTGCACTTCCAACGCGTCGACAAGTACCGGTTCGTGCCCGCGGGCCTCGAGCGCTTGCATAACCCAATGTGCCGCCCTGATGCCGGCGCGGTCCCGTCGCATCGAGCCATACAGAACAGGAATTTTCATCGCGGTCATGCTCGCCTCCTCGCATCAGACTATTTGGCCCGATCGTCTCGCACAATCCGGCCGCCCTTCATCACCAGGCGCACATCCCGAACTGCAGCGATATCGCGTAACGGATCGCCGGCTACGGCGACAAGATCGGCGGTCAACCCGATGGCGATGCGGCCCCGATCGGCGAGACCCAGCAGGTCAGCCGGCGTGCTCGTCACCGTGGCGAGGGCGTCCGCGAGCGAACAACGGCTGAAGGCCATCAGATTGCGAACTGCCTGATCCAGTGGGAGTGCGCTCCCGGCGAGCACACCGTCGAGCGTTCGTACGCCGGTTTCGTCGTGCACGATCTCGAACCCGCCGATCCGGAATCGGCCGTAGGGCGCTCCGAGCGCAGGCGACGCGTCGGACACCAGCGACATCCGTGTCGGGCCGAGTGCTCTCCAGGCCATCTCCACGGCGACCGGGTCGACGTGGATCCCGTCGCAGATCACCCCGACGGTCACGGACTCGTCGGCGAGCGCAGCACCGATCGGGCCGGGTGAGCGGTGCCCGAACGGAGCCATCGCGTTGTACAGGTGGGTCACGTACGACAGGCCCACTGCACGGGCGGCGGCGAGGTGACGCGGTGTCATCGCGGTGTGGCCGGCCGACACGATGATGCCGGCGGCAACGAGACGCTCGATGACCTCGATCGCCTGATCGAGTTCCGGAGCGAGGGTGACCAGGCTGACCACACCCGAGGTTGCCCAGGCCTCGACTTCGGCGAGCATCGACGCGGGTTCGGTGGCGAAGCGTGGAACGTGGGCGCCGAGGTGATCACGCGAGATCATCGGCCCTTCGAAGTGCAGGCCGAGCGGGGTGGCGGCCCGTCGTCCGTCGTGGAGGTCATCGGTGTGCTCGGCCAGCGCCGTCATCGTGGCGATCGCTGCTGCCCTCGTGGATGCTGGCGCTGTCACCACGGTGGGGAGGAACGACGTCACGCCGAATCGGGGGAGCTCCGCAGCGACCTCGATGATGCGGTGCGGCTCGCCGGTGATGTCGATGCCGCCGGCGCCGTTGCACTGCAGGTCGATGAAGCCGGGAGCGATGACGAGGTCGGAGCAGTCGACGTCGCCGGAACCCGGCGAGCCGACGACGCCCGGGTCGGTGGTGATGCCGGTGGTGATGCCGGCGATCGTGTCGCCGTCGACGACGAGGTCGGCGCGGACCAACCCTCCGTCGATGAGCACCTGGCCGCCGAGGAAACGTCGCCGATTCATCTTGCGATCGTCGGTGTCGTCCATCCCCGGATCATCGCGTACATGCCGCACCGCAGCCTGACCTGACTCTCGGAGATGGCGATAGGAAGAAGGTATGGAAGGTTTCGTCCACCCCGACTTCGCCCCGGTGACCGAGAAGGTCCAGACCCTGATGTCGAAGCGCTCAGCGGAAGGTGGCATGGCGGTGGCCGTGTACCACCGCGGCGAACTCGTCGTCGATGCCTGGACGGGAGCGCGCGATGCCCGCGGAACTCCCTGGGATCGCGACACGATGTCGATGAGCTTCTCGACCACCAAGGGCGTCGTCGCCACGATCGTGCACCGCCTCGTCGACCAGGGCCTCCTCGACTACGACGTTCCCGTGGCCACCTATTGGCCCGAGTTCACCGGCGGTGGCAAGGACACGATCACGCTTCGCCACCTGCTCACCCACCAGGCGGCGCTCCACGACGTTCGGGCGTTGGCCGAGTCGACCGAGACGCTCCTCGACTGGGATGCGATGACCAAGCTGCTCGCCGACGCCAACCCGGCGTGGGAGGTGGGCACCCGCTCGGGTTACCACGCGCTCACGTACGGCTGGCTCGTCGGCGAAGTGATCCGGCGTGTGACCGGGCTCACCGTGAACGAGGCGCTGCAACGCGAGATCGTGCAGCCGCTCGGCCTCGACGGCCAGATGTACATCGGCGCCCCACCCGATGTGCGCAGCCGCATCGCCACCTTGCTCGTCGACCCGAAGGCATCGGCCCGGCTGCTCAAGATGCTGCGAGGGCTGGCCCGTTTCGATCGCTACGCCCCGCTGTACGAGGCGCTGGTGGTCGACGACATTCTCGACGTCGGCCAGACCGACCACATCCACGACGCCGAGATCCCGGCCGCCAACGGCGTGTTCACCGCCCGGTCGCTCGCGCGGATGTACGCCGCACTCGCAACGCCGGGTGACTTCGACGGCCCGCCGTTGCTGTCGCCCGACACCCTGCGTGAGGCGACCCGCGAGCAGCCGCTGCTCGGTTCGGGGGTCGCCGGCACCGCCGCCCCCGTCGATCGATCGAAGGTCGGCCGCGATGCTGCGGTGATGATCAACATGCACTGGCGCCTCGGCTACCACCTCGCCGGCACCACCGCCGGCGTGTTGCCGAAGGCGTTCGGCCACTTCGGCTTCGGTGGCTCCGGGGCGTGGGGCGACCCCGAGTCGGGCCTCGCGATCGCGATGATCCTCAACCAGGTCGGCGGCACCCCCTTCGGCGACACCAAGATGCTTCGTATCGGAGGCGCCGCCGTCCGGGCGCAGATCGGGTGGACGGCAACGCTCGGGGCGCAGATCGGTGGTTGCGTTGCGGATACGTTCGGAGGATGCGTTCCGCCGACGATGTCGCCGCTCAGATCTTCGCTGCGATCGAGGCGGGTGACGCTGCGACCGTCGCCTCGCTCTATGCCGACGACGTGATCGTGTGGCACAACAACGACGGCGTCGAGCAGACCAAGGAGCAGAACCTCCGGGTGTTGGATTGGCTCGTTCGCAAGACGGCGTCGCGGGAGTACCGGCAGGTGCGCCGGTTCGCGATCGACGGCGGATTCGTCCAGCAGCACGATCTCCATCTCGAGTTCGATGACGGCCACAGCGCCGACCTCCCGGCGTGCATCGTGGCGGCAGTGCACGACGGTGTGATCACCCGCATCGACGAGTACCTCGACGGCCCCGGCGCGGCTGCCGCCTTCACCCCAACCTGATCTCGGCCACCGGGCCAGATCGTTTGCGTCGCATTCTGGGTGGGCCGGGTCACCGGGAATGCCACACAAACGGCGTGGTGGAGGTCCGGCTCAGGTCGCTGACGGTGCTCCGACCGTGGCTGTTGGAGCAGCCCTCGGTAGGAGGCCGCGGGTCTCGGCGACGTCGTCGTCGTCGATGAACCACGACACCACGATCGCCGGCACCATGATCAGACCCACCGCGAGGAACCCACCCTGGTAGGCGCCCAATCGATCGGCGGCCGATGCGGCATCGCCGGCGGCCGGCAGGATCGCAGCGATCACGGTGGCGGCCAGCGCCACACCGGCCGCGTACGACACCTGGCGTTGCGTGTTGAACAGGCTGGTCGCCCGCCCGGTGTCGGCCATCGACGTGGTGGCGTAGGCGGCAGTCTGGATCGACACGAACACCATCCCCACCGACAGCCCACGGATGAACGAGAACCCAGCGATCGTCGACAGCGGCGTGGTCAGGTCGGCCGTGGCGTACAGACAGGTCGCAGCGGCCGTCGCCGCGGTGCCGACCACCATCAGCCGGCGTGGCCCGACCAGTCGGTACAGGCGTTTGCCGAGCAGGTTCGACACGAGGAACACCCCGACCGCCTGCGGCGACTGGGCGAGACCGCTCTCGAAGGCGCTGTAGCCCCGCAGGCTCTGCAGGTAGAGCGGCAGCACGAAGATCATTCCGAAGAATCCGGCGTAGACCATCGAGGCCGAGATGTTGATCGTGCGAAAGAGCCGATCCATGAACAGCCGCAGCGTCAGGATCGGTTCCGGGATCCGCAGCTCGATGATGACGAGCGCGACCGCGGCGGCCGTCCCGACGGCGGCGAACGTGAGCGTGTAGGCCGAGAACCAGCCGCGCTCGGGCCCGATCGACAGGGTGTAGAGGAAGATGCCGACCGCCGCGCCAGAGAGCACGAACCCGGCGATGTCGAATCGACCCGGGGCCGCGTGTTTCGACTCGTCGAGCCAGGTGATCGAGAGGAAGATCGCGACCGCACCGATCGGGCCGTTGATCAGGAAGATCCAGTGCCACGATGCCGTGTCCACCAGGATCCCGCCGAGCATCGGGCCGATCGCCGGGGCGATCACGGCGACGCTGAGGACGCCGATCGCCGCCTTCGCCCGTTCCTCCATCGGGAACGCCCGGTAGAGCATTGCCGCGCCGACCGGTGTCACCAGGCCGGCACCGAGGCCCTGCAGAATGCGGAACAGGACCAGTTGGTCGAGCGTCTGGGCGATGCCGCACAACAGCGACGTGGCGACGAAGGCGATCAGCGCGGTGATGAACACCTTCTTGGTGCCGAATCGGTCGCCGAGCCAACCGGCGGCAGGGATCACGGCGGCGTAGGTCAGCAAGTAGCCGACAGCGACCCATTCGATGTCGGTGGTCGGGACACCGAAGTCCTCGGCCATCCTCGGCAGTGCGACGTTGACCATCGTGCCGTCGATGATCGTCATGAACAGCCCGAGGATGTAGACGGTCATCACCTTCGACGGATACGTCATCGTCGGCCGACGCTATGCGACCGCCCCGCTCGACCCCGACCCCGGCTCCCTCCGTCTGTGCGGATCTGGGTGGTCTGTGCGGATCTGGGTGGTCTGTGCGGATCTGGTAGCGAATTCCGCAACTGAGGCCGCACAGAGTTCGAACGTCGGGTGGCGTGTCGTCGAAGAGGTGCGAAGCTCCTAGGCCGAGCCGCCATGTCCGACACCGCCACCGACCTCCGACGCGCCGCTGCGGACGCGATCGTCACGACTGGCCGGTTGATGTACCCGGACAGCTTGCCGATCACCGAACGCCGCGACGAGCTGCTCGCGGCGATCCGCGATCACCAGGTGGTGATCGTTGCCGGCGAGACCGGGTCGGGCAAGAGCACACAGCTGCCGAAACTGTGCCTCGAGGCCGGGCGCGGCGTCGACGGGATGATCGGGCACACCCAGCCCCGCCGCGTCGCGGCACGAACGATCGCGGAGCGGGTGGCATCAGAGTTGGGATCGAAGCTCGGCGATGACGTTGGTTACACCGTCCGCTTCACCGACCAGGTGAGCGACCACACCCTGGTCAAGGTGATGACCGACGGGATCCTGCTCGCCGAGATCCAGCGCGACCGGATGCTGCGCCGCTACGACACGCTGATCATCGACGAGGCGCACGAGCGCAGCCTCAACATCGACTTCATCCTCGGTTATCTCAAGCAGCTCCTTCCGCGACGCCCCGACCTCAAGCTGATCGTCACCAGCGCCACCATCGACACCGCCCGCTTCGCCGAACACTTCGACTCCGACGCGGGGGCCGCTCCGGTGATCGAAGTGACCGGTCGGACCTTCCCGGTCGAGCTCCGCTACCGGGCGTTGGTCGACGACGATCCGGATGTCGCGGATCGCGATCAGGTGCAGGGGATCATCGACGCGGTCGAGGAGCTGCGCTCGGAGGGGCCGGGCGACGTGCTCGTGTTCCTGTCGGGCGAGCGAGAGATCCACGACACCACCGACGCGCTGCGACGCCTCGACCTGCGCAACACCGAGGTGCTGCCGCTCTACGCCCGACTGTCGGCGCCCGAGCAGCACCGCATCTTCGAGCGGGCGCCGAGCGGCGGTCCCGGGCGACGCATCGTGTTGGCCACCAACGTCGCCGAGACCTCGCTCACCGTGCCCGGCGTGCGCTACGTGGTCGACACCGGCTCTGCGCGCATCTCGCGCTACAGCCGCCGACTCAAGGTGCAGCGCCTCCCGATCGAGGCGGTGTCGCAGGCGTCGGCCAACCAACGCGCCGGACGCTGCGGCCGTGTGGCGCCCGGTATCTGCATCCGGCTGTACTCCGAGGACGACTTCGACGCCCGACCCGAGTTCACCGACCCAGAGATCCTCCGGACGAACCTCGCGTCGGTCATCCTCCAGATGACGGCGATCGGGCTCGGCGACGTCGCCCGGTTCCCCTTCCTGGAGCCGCCTGATCGCCATGCGATCCGCGACGGCTACGGGCTGCTCGACGAGCTCGCGGCACTCGTGGCCCCGATCGACGGCGTCAAGGACGGGCCGCGCGAGCTGACGAAGATCGGCCGCTCGCTCGCCCGGCTCCCCGTCGACCCGCGGCTCGGGCGGATGGTGTTGGAAGCAGATCGGCTCGGCTGCGTCCGCGAGGTACTCGTGATCGCGTCGGCGCTGTCGATCCAGGACCCGCGGGAGCGCCCGCAGGACAAACGCGAGCAGGCAAACGAGTTCCACAACCGCTTCAAGGTCGACGGTTCCGACCTGCTGTCGATCGTGGCGCTGTGGGAGTACCTGCGCACGCAGCAGCGCGAGCTGTCGGGCAACCAGTTCCGGCGGATGTGCCGCAAGGAGTACCTCAACTACCTGCGGGTCCGCGAGTGGATGGACCTGTTCAGCCAGCTCCGACGCATCGCCGGCCAGCTGAAGATTCGCCCGACCACCCTGGAGTCGCATCCCGACCACGTCCACCAGGCGGTGCTCGCCGGGCTGCTGTCGCACATCGGGATGCGCGACCGTGAGACCCGAGAGTTCATCGGCGCTCGCCAGTCGCGATTCGTGATCGCGCCGGGTTCTGCGCTCAGCCGGCGGCCGGCGCCGTGGGTGATGGCGGCTGAGCTGGTGGAGACGAACCAGCTCTATGCCCGCCGGGTCGCCAAGATCGATCCCAAGTGGGCCGAGCGTGCGGGTGCCCACCTGGTGAAGCGCGCCTACGAGAACGTGCGCTGGGACCCGAAGGGTGGCCGGGCCGTCGCCACCGAGCAGGTCACGCTCTACGGGCTGCCGATCGTCAGCGATCGCACCATCGGGTACGACCGTGTCGACGCCGCTGAGGCGCGGGCGTGGTTCATCACCAAGGCGCTCGTCGAGCAGGACATCGCCGACGAGGCGTGGACCGGTCGCCAGAAGTTCCTGGCTCGTAACGCCGAGTTCCTCGAACGCATCCGACGGATGGCGGCCCGAGTGCGTCGACTGGAGTTGATCGACGACGAGATGCTGTTCGAGTTCTACGACGACCGCGTCGGTGCGGACGTCACGTCGGTCCGACACTTCGACAAATGGTGGAAAGCGACACGGCGCGAAGAACCGAGCCTGCTCGATCTCACCGACGATGCGCTTGCCGGGAGCAGCCACGGGGTGCGGCTCGCCGACTATCCCGACACGTGGCAGCAACGCCGTGGAGACACGGTGATCGAGTTGCCACTCACCTACCGGTACGGGCCCGGCGAGCCGCTCGACGGGGTGACGGTGCACGTGCCGTTGTCCGGGCTCAACCAGGTGACACCCGACGGCTTCGACTGGCAGATCCCCGGCCACCGGCCCGAGCTGGTCGCCACGCTGATCCGCTCGCTTCCGAAGGACATCCGCCGTCAACTCAACCCGATTGGCGAATTCATCACTGCTGTGCTCGCTCGGGTACCAGTGACACTGCCTGACGGTCGGCTCGTCGACTGGCTGGCCGGCGCGCTGGATGCGGTGGCCGACGTGCGGGTCGATCCGTCGGCGTTCGATCCGTCGGTGCTCGCCGATCATCTCCGGATGCACTTCGTGGTGTCGGACGACGAGGGCGAGGTGCACGGCGTCGGCACCGATCTGGCCGCCATCCGGTCGTCGCTCGCCGGGGTCGCCCGCGAGTCGATCGCGGCGGCGGTGCCGATCGAGGAACGGCGAGGCATCGTCGAGTGGGACCTCGGCGACCTGCCGAAGGTGGTCGAGTCGGGCGACCGCGACCTCGACGTGCAGGCCTATCCGGCCCTACTCGACGTCGGCGACAGCGTGGCGTTGCGCGTGGTCACGACGCCCGAACTGCAGGCCCGGGTGATGCGCGGTGGCGTGCGCCGACTGCTGTTGCTCACCGCCGCACCGACCCGATCGTCGATCGTGCGCAAGGTGTCGAACGCCGACCGGCTGGCGATCGCTGCGGGCGACATCGAGCTCGGGGAGCTGAGCGGCGACTGTGTTGCCGCCGCCGTCGATCGGGTGATGAGCGATCACGGTTCGTTGCCGTGGACCGAGGCCGAGTTCGCCGAGCTGCGCCGGGCCGTTCGCGACGCTGCGCCAGGCCTCGCCGCCAACGCGCTGCGCAAGGCGGCGCGGGTGATGGCGGCGTCGACGGATGCGTCCGGTCGGTTGAGCAAACTTCGGGCCGACGCCCTTCGAGCCTCGGTTGACGACGCAAACCGGCACCTCGGGCGACTCGTCCATCGAGGCTTCGTACTGGGCGCGGGCGTCGACCGGCTCGACGATCTCGAGCGTTACGTGCGTGCTCTCTCATACCGACTCGATCATCTCGCGGGCGCGCAGGTAGCTGATCAGCGGCGGATGGCCGACGTGGTACCGCTCGAGCAGCGCTTCGAATCGATCGTTGACGCCGCGGGTACCGCGCAGCTGTCGCCGGCGCTCGTCGACCTGCGCTGGCAACTCGAAGAACTGCGCGTCGCGACGTTCGCCCAGCCCCTGGCGGCCAAGCGCCCCGGTCAACCGTCGGCGAGCCCCAAGCGCATCGCCGCCGCGCTCGCAGCGCTCCGCTGATCTCGCTGAGTGGGTGTTCTGGCACGTTCGTGTGCGGATTCGGGTGGCCCGTCCCACCGAGAATGCGGCGCAAACGATCCGGATGCAGAACGCATGCGAAGCTGGGCCGGTGACAGCACTCGACGATCGTCAGCTCGACCACCTCACGAACGAGACGGTCGAGTTGCTCCAGACGCTCATTCGCAACCGCTGCGTCAACGACGGCACCGCCGAGTCGGGCGGCGAGGTCCGCAACGCCGATGTGCTCCAGCAGGTGATCGAGGGTGCCGGCGTCGACGTCGAACGGTTCGACGCCGCGCCGGGCCGCACGTCGATCGTCGCTCGCATCCCAGGGACCGACCCTGACGCACCGAGCCTGTGCCTGATGGGCCACACCGACGTGGTGCCGGTCAACGAGTCGGGCTGGCGAGAGGACCCGTTCGGTGGCGAGATCATCGACGGCGACGATGGCCCCGAGGTGTGGGGGAGGGGCGCGGTCGACATGCTGAACCTCACTGCGTCGATGGCGGTCGCGTTCCGACACCTCGCCGTCAGTGGGTTCCGTCCAACCGGAGACCTGATCTACTTCGGTGTCGCCGACGAGGAGGCGGGCAGCGCCTACGGCGCCCGGTGGATGGTGGAGAATCATCCTGACGCGATCCGTGCCGACTACGTGCTCACCGAGAACGGCGGGCTGCACTCGGGTTCGCCGGAGGCTCCGGCGGTCGGCATCAACATTGCCGAGAAGGGCGTTGCGTGGCGGAGGCTGCGAGTCCGTGGCGTGCCAGGCCACGGGTCGGCACCGTTTCGGAGCGACAACGCGCTCGTCAAGGCGGCCGGCGTGATCCAGCGGCTCGCCGACTACCGCCCGGCGCCGCGTTTCCACGAATTGTGGCCGGCGCGGGTCGAGTCGCTGAATCTCCCGGACGACCTGCGCGATGCGCTCCTCGATCCCGACAAGATCGACGGCGCCCTCGAGACGCTGCCGAAGGGTGCAGCGGCGCACTTCCACGCGTGTACGCACACCACGTTCTCGCCGAACCTCGTCGATGGGAGCGAGTCGGGCGGCGGGCGGATGAAGGTCAACACGATCCCCGATGCGGTCATCGTCGACGTCGACGTGCGCACGCTGCCGGGCGAGGGGCCCGCCGAGGTCGATGCGCACCTGCGCGCCGCGCTCGGCGACCTCGCTGACCACGTCGAGGTCGAGCCGCTGATGAACGACGCAGCGTCGATCAGCCGGATCGACACGCCGCTGTGGGACTCGCTGCAGCGGGCGGTCAACCGTCCGTTCCCGGCGGCGAGGTTGAACCCGCAGTTCGTCGTCGGGTTCACCGATGCCCGCATCTACCGCGAGATGGGTGCGGTGGCCTACGGCGCCGGGTTGTTCAGCCCGTCGCTCGACGTCGGTGCGTTCGGGTCACGTTTCCACGGCAACGACGAACGCATCGACATCGAGTCGCTCGCGCTC
>CAJDUH010000212.1_pt1 | contig 10679 bp, 8 predicted proteins | sample 7389931 | NCBI WGS metagenome assembly CAJDUH01 (sample SAMEA7055663, study PRJEB34461) | soil metagenome | biome: terrestrial ecosystem; feature: Peninsula; material: soil | place: Antarctica | collected 2016 | reverse complement strand
CTCGGCACCGCTGGTCTGCGGCGCCGCCAGCAACGTGGCTGGCCCGACCTCGGCTGAGCCCCCAACCACGTTTGCGTTGTATTTCCGGTGGAACGGCCCGCCCAACACCCCGCACAAACGGAGCGACACGAGCCTGGCATGGGTCCACCGCCCGGCTCGCCGGCCACCATCTAGCCTGAACGTCGTGTCGACCGCCACTCTCCCATCCCGGACGCCAGGACGAATACCACTTCGACGTCACCTGGTCGAGTACCTCGTCACGTCGGTGAGCTTCTGGTTCGTCGCCTGGATCCTCCCCGGCATCTCCATCGCCGACTTCGGCACAGCGCTCGTTGCGGCGGCCATCCTCTCGGTCCTCAACGCGATCCTCTGGCCGATCATCTCGCGGTACTTCGCCCGAGTGATCCTCTGGACCGCTGGCCTGCTCGGACTGGTCGCGAACGGGCTGTTGCTGCTCCTCACCGCCGACTTGTTCGACGGCCTCACGATCGACACCGCCTGGGAAGCGGTGCTCGCGGCGTTCCTGATGACCGTCGTCGGCATCATCGTGAGCACGTGGCTGTCGCTCGACGACGACGCGGTCTGGCAACGCCAGACGGTTCGCCGGATGGTCAACCGACTCGAGCCCCCCACGTCAACCGACGTTCCGGGCATGCTCTTCATCCAGATCGACGGCCTCGCCGAGCCGGTGCTCCGCCAAGCACTCGCCGACGGCCACGCCCCGACATTGGCGAGATGGGTCCGCTCGGGAACGCATCGCATCACGGGATGGGAATGCGACCTCTCGTCGCAGACCGGCGCCAGCCAAGCCGGCATCCTTCACGGCAACAACCACAACATGCCCGCATTCCGCTGGTACGACAAAGAGGCGGGCAAGGTCTTCACCTCGAATCGGCCCCGTGACGCCGCCGAGATCGAGGCGCGCCAATCCGACGGTCACGGGCTGCTCGTCGACGGTGGCGTCTCGCGGTCGAACGTGTTCTCCGGTGACAGCACCGACTCGGCGATCACCTTCAGCACGCTCCTCGACAAGTCCAAGCACAGCCACCACGCCGCCAACTACTTCCTGTCGGATCCGTACGCCGTCAGTCGACTGATCGCGCTGACCTTCGCCGACGCCTGGCGCGAGATCGTCGACCGGCGCCGGACCCGCCGCGCGAGCGTCGAGCCGCGGCTCGAGCGGGGTGGGATCTATCCGCTGCTCAGAGCTGCGACCACGACCGCGCTGAGGGACCTCACGATCTACACGTTGATGAGCGACGTCTACCGGGGCGTGCCGTCGGCCTATGCCGACTTCGTCGGCTACGACGAGGTCGCCCACCACTCCGGGCTGTTCGCCCCCACGGCGTTGGACACCTTGCAACGGCTCGACGCGCAGTTCGCCCGACTCGAGTATGCGATCGCCGAAGCGCCGCGGCCCTATCACGTGGTGATCCTGTCCGACCACGGTCAGACCCAGGGTGCGACGTTCCTCCAGCGCTACGACCGATCGCTGGAGGGCCTCGTCGACTCGCTGATCGAGGACGACGTCGACATCGCCGTGCCCGAGATGTCATCGGAAGGTTGGGGCAACCTCAACGGCGCGCTGACCGAAGCGGTCCGCGACAAGGACAGTCGACTCGGCAAGCTGCTCGCCGTTGCCACCCGCAACCGCGTCGTCGACGGCGACGTCGTGCTCGGTCCTGCGTTCGCAGACGAGAAAGCACAAGCGAGCGGAACCGACACGACCGCCGAGTCCGACGTGATCGTCCTGGCGTCCGGCAATCTCGGGCTGATCTCGTTCGTCGACATCGACGGCCGCGCCTCCATGGAGCAGATGGGAACGCGATTCCCGGGCCTGATCGCCGGGCTCGCGGAGCATCCGGGCATCGGCTTCGTCCTCGGGGCCTGATCGCCGGGCTCGCGGAGCATCCGGGCATCGGCTTCGTCCTCGTGAATTCCGACAGCCTGGGTGGGCTCGTGATCGGCGGCGGCGGGATCCGGTATCTCTCCGATGACCGCGTCGAGGGCCAGGACCCGCTGATCGGGTTCGGACCGAACGCAGCCGACCATCTCCGGCGGACGCACTCGTTCACCAATGCGCCGGACATCCTCGTCAACAGCTTCTACGACCCCCACGCTGACGAAGGTGCGGCCTTCGAGGAGTTGATCGGGTTCCACGGCGGCATGGGGGGCAACCAGACCCACCCATTCATCCTGTTCCCATCCGGGTTCGAGCTGCCCGCCGAGCCCATGGTCGGTGCGGCCACCATCCACCACCTCTTCAAGGGGTGGATGGCGACGGTCAACGGCGGCGGGGCGCCTGCCCCGTGGACGGTGCCCGAGCAACCAGCGAGCGCCCCGATCCCGGCGCACGGAGCCTGATGGAACTCACCTGGGCCGGGCATGCGACGACGCTCGTCGACGTCGGCGGGTACCGGGTCATCACCGACCCGCTGTTGACCAAGCGAGTCGCTCACCTCCGCCGCCGCCGACCACTGCCGTCGGCCGACCTGCACGAAGTCGACCTCATCCTGCTCTCGCACGTGCACCTCGACCATCTCCACCTCCCCTCGCTCAAGCGGCTGAGGCCCACCGTCGAGGTGCTGACCCCTCGCGGCTCGGGAGGGCTGTTGCGCAAGGCCGGGTTCGACCGCGTCCACGAGGTCAGCGTCGGCGACCACGTCGACGCCGGCCCCGTGACCGTCGAGGTCGTCCCCGCCGCCCACAAGCACGGCCGAGGCCCGCATTCTCGAGTGACCGCCCGGCCAGTCGGCTACGTGGTCAACGGCGCCGGCCGGCGAATCTACTTCCCCGGTGACACCGACCTGTTCGACGCGATGGCCGACCTCGGCGACATCGACGTGGCGTTCCTGCCGATCTGGGGCTGGGGCTCGTCGCTGGGCGTCGGGCATCTCGATCCCACACGAGCAGCGACAGCGACGGGGGTGATCAAGCCAGGCATCGTCGTGCCGATCCATTGGGGCACCTACGCTCCCGAGGATGGGCGCCGCAACCTGCCGACCTGGTTCGACTCGCCGCCTGAGCAATTCGAGACCGCGCTCGTCGATGCCGGACTGGCCCAGCACCTGCACCTCCTCCACCCAGGCGGATCGGTGAGCGTCCCATGAGGCCCCTGCCCCCGGTGATGAAGCCGCTTGCGGCGGCTGCGTCGATGATGCTGCTGCTCGTCGCCTGTACCACCGAGGAGACCTCGACGCCGGGACCCACGCTCACCTCGACCACATCGACCTCCACCACCTCGACCACGTCCCCGTCGACCACTGTCGCACCCACCACGGAACCACCCGCCGAGTCGACCACGACCGCCCCTGCCGCCCCGACCGGACCGGTCGACGCGCTGGTCCCCTTGCTCATCGGCGGCCCCGACAGCACGGGATGGTTGTTCCTCGGCGCGTGGCAGCAGGATCGGTGGCAGGAATCCACCGATCCCAGCGGCAACCCCATCCGCCCCGGCATCGGAGCAGGAACGCCGTTCACGGTCAGCAACCTCGACGGTGAAACAACGGCGGTGCTCGGCAACAACACCGAAGCGTGCTTCGACGGACGCGTCGGGCCAGCGATCGACGTCGAGGTCGCACCGCCGGATCCGCCCGGGTTCGGCTACAACGCCGTCGCCGTCCTCCAGCCGGCCTGGCCACTCAAGCCCCGCCCGGTCGCCGTCACCGCAACCGCCCCGGACGCCTACCGGGCTCTCGGCGTGGACGCCTTCGACGGCGAAGCGGTCGACGCGTCTCAGGGCGCCATCGAGCAGCTTGTCGTTGCCGACCTCGACGGCGACGGTGACGACGAGGCGCTGGTCTCGTTCGAGTTCGTGCAGCCCAGCGCCGGGCCTGGCGCGCCCGGTGATCTCGCCGCGTTGCTCCTCATCGACGTCGACACCCGCGGCGCCGAGCCCGTGGTGCTTTCAGCGGTTGATCAGGACCTCGGCGACAACGGCCCCTTCCCGATCATCGAGCGCTACCGGGTCCTCGACGTGGCCGACCTCAACGGCGACGGCCGCATGGAGGTGCTGGTGCACGCCTGGTACTACGAGGGCGCTGCGGTGATCGTGTACACCTACGACGGCAGCGAACTCACCGAGGTGCTCACCACCGGCTGCGGCGCCTGACAGAGCGGCCGTTCACCAGGTGTCGATGTTGGGGCGCCGTGGTGGCGCCATCGGGTCGGTGGCGGCGCGATGGGTTTCGGGGGCCGCATCGAAGATCGTGGTGATCCAGCGTCGGGTATCGATCGGGTCGATCACGTCATCGATCTCGAAGAACGACGCCACACTCACCGCCTTGCCATGGGCGTACATCCGGTCGACCATCTCGCGGAACAGCACCTCGCGTTCGGCGTCGTTGGTGACCGCTTCGAGTTCCTTGCGGTAGCCGAGCCGCACGGCGCCTTCGAGTCCCATCCCACCGAATTCGCCCGTCGGCCACGCCAGACAGGCGACAGGAGCCTTGGTCGTTCCACCCATCATCGCCTGGGCACCCAACCCGTACGCCTTGCGAGTCACCACCGAGACCATCGGCACCGACAGGTTCGCTCCGGTGACGAAGAGCCGGCTGCAGTGGCGCACGAGCGCCGTGGCTTCGATGTCGGGGCCGACCATCATCCCCGGGGTGTCGACCAGCGTGACGATCGGTAGACCGAACGCGTCGCACAGCTGCATGAACCGGGCGGCCTTGTCGGCAGCATCGGAGTCGATGGCGCCAGCGAGATGTCCGGGGTCATTCGCGATCACACCGACCGGACGACCCTCGATTCGGGCCAACGCAGTGACCATGCCGATGCCGAACTCGCGGCGCAATTCCAGCACCGAGTCGACGTCGAACAGCCCCTCGATGGCGCGCCGGATGTCGTAGGCCCGCAGCCGGTCGACCGGAACCACGTCGCGTAGCGCCGCCTGATCCGCTACCTCCCAGTTCGCCGTGCGGCCCTGGAAGTACGACAGGTATCGCTTGGCAACCTGCACCGCTTCGGCCTCGTCGGACACCACGATGTCGATGACTCCGTTGCTGCGCTGCACGTCGATCGGGCCGATCTCGGTCGGTTGGAACACGCCGAGGCCGCCGCCTTCGATCATTGCCGGACCGCCCATCCCGATGTTCGAGTCCTCGGTGGCGATCACGACATCGCAGCAGCCCAAGATCGCCGCGTTGCCGGCGAAGCAGTAGCCGGAGTTGACGCCAACGAGCGGCACGGTGCCCGACAGTTCGGCGAACCAGCGGAACGCCAGGCAGTCGAGACCGCTCACTCCGATGCCATCGGTGTCGCCCGGACGACCCCCGCCGCCCTCGGTGAAGAACACGATCGGGAGACGCAGCTGCTCAGCAACTTCGAACAGGCGATCCTTCTTGCGGTGGTTCTGCGTCCCCTGGGTGCCGGCAAGCACCGTGTAGTCGTACGACACCGCCACAACCTTCGATGCCCGAGTCGATGACCCCGAACCGAACAGCTCACCGTTGACCTCCCCGATCCCGCCCACCAGCCCGTCGGCGGGTGTCGAGGCGATCAGGTCATCGAGGTTGCGCCGGCGTCGCTGGGCGGCGATCACCAACGGACCATATTCCACGAATGTGCCCTCGTCGACGAGGTCACCGATGTTCTCGCGCGTCGTTCGGTGACCGCGCGACCGTCGACGCTCGACGGCATGAGGCCGCCGATCGTCGAGCCCGACGGCATGCCGGTCGATCACCTCGCGCAGATCGTCACGATCGAGGCCGGTCGGGCCGAGCGGGCCGGTTCGGGCCGGTCCGGGCGTCGCTGGGAGGACCTCGTCGCCGACGCCTTCGGCGATACGGGCCAGTTCCTCGCCAATCGCCACCGTCTCACCCTGTGCGACCGCCATCGAGGCGATCACGCCAGAAACCGGCGCCACCACCTCGTGGTGCATCTTCATCGACTCGACGAGCGCAAGCACCTCGCCTGCGCGAACCGAAGTGCCGACCTCCACGAACAGCCCGACGATCGTGCCCTGGAGTTGGGATGACACCGTGACGTTGTCGGGGACGTTGTTGGTCATCGACATCCCTCAGGTCTCGTGCTAGTTCGCTCGCTCGGGCGAGCGTTGGAACGTGGTGATCGACTGCTCGCCCATCACCAACTCGGCCGCCACCGCAGCGAAGAGCGCCGGAACGATGAAACCGGGTTGTCCCGTTGCCTCGGCCACGAACATCACCGCGGCCAGCGGGACCCGGTATCCCGCGCCGAGAAAGGCAGCAATGCCGAGCAGCACGTACAGCGTCGGATCGAGCGGGTTCACGATGTCACCAACACCTCGGCCCACGATCGCGCCGCCGACCACCAGCGGAACGAACAGACCGCCAACACCGCCTCCGGCCAAGCCAACGTGGTGGCGGTCGCGAGACAACGCAGGATGAACACGGCAGCCAGCAACCACAACGCATGCTCCTCGGCCAACCATCGGATCACCTCGTAGCCGGTTCCGATGGTCAGGCTCTCACCCGTCAGTCCACGGCTGATCACGAACAACACGACGAGCGTCACGCTCGCCATCGCGACGCGGAACACCGGCGGACGGTAGGTGAACGCTTTCGCGTAGCGGATCAAGCGTGAGAACGAACGGGCGCCGATCGCGCAGAAGATTCCGATCAGGACCGCGCCCGCCAGGTCTCGATACTGGAACGACGCGATCCGATCAGCCTGGAACGAGAAGATCGGGTCGGTGTTACTGAGGGCGACGAAGACGAGATACCCCGAAGCGCTCGCCACCAGGGCCGGAAGGAGCATGCGGCGGGCCATCTGGTCACGGAACGGCACCTCGAGCGCGAAGATCGCACCAGTGGCCGGCGCCTTGAAGATCGCCGCGACACCAGCGGCGGCGCCCGCAACGAGCAGCGTGCGGTGGTCGACGCCGCGGAACGCCTTGGGCAGTCGGCGCTGGATCATGGCCCCGAGTGCGGATCCGCCGTACATCGACGGACCCTCCAGCCCCATGGCGCCCCCCGAGCCGAGCGTGGTGATCGCTGCTGCCATCCGACCCATGAACGCGCGCGGCCGCAGCGGGTACTCGGGGTCGTGGAACGCCCGGAGGTATTCGTCGGAGGTCGCCGACGACGCACCGTTGCCGACCGTGCGCAGCAGGATCGCCGACAAGACGAGTCCGACACCAGGAGCGATCGCACCGACCCAGAGCGGGCCCTGCACGATCCGTTCGAATGTGACCTCGACGACGAGGTACTCGAAGAAACGAACGAACAGCCCGGTGACCGCTCCGGTGATCGCTGCGAGGAGCACGACCTCGCGAGAGCGTCGCACCAGGTCGCGGAACTCTCCACTACGGATATCGAAGGTGGACGGGCGCCATCCCATCGTCACCTTGCTGCTCCACACGACGGCTCAGTGTAGGCATGCTCCCGGCGTGCCAGCAGGGTCAGGATTGCAGGGTCAAGCCTGAAGGGTGAGCTGGCTCGCGAAATACGGGATCGTCAACTCGAGTCCGTCTCGAAGCGACACCGTTGGTTCCCAGCCGAGACGGTCACGGGCGATCGAGATGTCGGGTTGGCGTTGACGAGGGTCGTCGCTCGGAAGCGATCGGTACTCGAGGACCGCAGTCGATCCGGTCAGTTCGATCACGAGATCGGCCAGCTCGAGCATCGTGAACTCGACAGGGTTCCCGATGTTCACCGGGCCTGGCTCGTCGCTGTCGAGCAACGCGAGGAAACCCCGGATCTCGTCGGAGACATAGCAGAAGCTGCGCGTCTGACTCCCGTCGCCGTAGATCGTCAGCGGTTCGCCACGCAGTGCCTGCACGATGAAGTTCGACACCACCCGGCCGTCGTCGACCTGCATGCGCGGTCCGTAGGTGTTGAAGATCCGAACGATCCGCGTGTCGCAACCATGGCGTCGCCGATACGCAGCGGTGAGCGCTTCGGAGAACCGCTTGGCCTCGTCGTACACGCTGCGCTCGCCGATCGGGTTGACGTGACCCCAGTAGTCCTCGGTCTGCGGATGCACCAGCGGGTCGCCGTACACCTCGCTCGTCGAGGCCATGAAGAACCGGGCGTCGTGGCGGCGAGCGAGTTCGAGAAGGTTCCGGGTGCCGGTGCTGCCAACCGCGAGCGTCTCGAGCGGCATCGCCAGGTAGTCCTTCGGTGACGCCGGGCTGGCGAGGTTCATCACCGCGTCGATCGGGCCGACGAGGTCGAGCTCGCCACCGAGCGAGACATCGAGTTCGATCAACTCGAATCCGTCGTGGGCGCGCAGGTGCTCGACGTTGTGTTGGCTGCCGGTGACGAAGTTGTCGATGCAGACCACGTGGTCGCCGCGGTCGAGCAACGCGTCACACAGGTGTGAGCCGAGAAATCCAGACCCTCCGGCGACGACGACGCGCATCAGCGACGACCCACTCCGTCGTACTCCAAGCCGGCCTCGCGTACGAGTGCCGGGTCGAGCAGGTTGCGGGTGTCGACGATGGTGACCGGCCCGGCGAGCCTCGTTGCCAGCCTGGACAGGTCGATCTTGGCGAACTCGGGCCACTCGGTGAAGACGGCAACGACGTCGGCGCCATCGGCGATGTCGAGCGCATCCGACACCAGCTCGATGCCGTCGAGGACAATCGTCTGGTGCGGGGTCAGCTCGCCGACCGTGGTCGGGTCGAAGGCGCGGATGGTTGCGCCCAAGGTTCGGAGTTCGGCGATGATCGCCAGTGCCGGCGACTCGCGAAGATCGTCAGTGCCCGCCTTGAACGTCAGTCCGAGCGCGCCGACGGTGACGCCGGCGAGGTCGCCACCGGTACGACCGGCAGCGGCGAGGATCTTGGTGACCATGCGTTCGAGCTGTTCGTCGTTGACGTCGATGACACCGCGCATCATCGTGAAGTTGTAGCCGTGGTCCTCGGCGATCTTCACGAGCGCACGCGAGTCCTTCGGGAAACAGCTGCCGCCCCAGCCCGGCCCCGGCCGCAGGAATTGACCGCCGATGCGCTGGTCCGACCCGATGCCCTCGACGACAGCAGCAACGTCGGCACCGACCGCTTCGCACATCGCCGCGACGGCGTTCACGAAGCTGATTTTCATCGCCAGGAAGCCGTTCGCGGCGTACTTGATCGTCTCGGCTGATGCCGGATCGGTGATCAAGATGGGTGTGTCGATCGTTGCGTACAGCTCGGCGACCCGCTCGGCGGCGCTGCGGTCGGCGCTGCCGATCACCACACGATCCGGATGGAGGAAGTCGTGTACGGCGGTGCCCTCGCGCAGGAACTCGGGATTCGACACGACTCGGACATCGTTGCGTTGCAGCACCCGCTCGACGGCGAGCGTGGAGCCAACGGGCACGGTGGACTTGTTCACCACCACTGCGCCCGACTTGAGCACAGGAGCGATCTGGGCGGCGGCCTGCTCGATGTAGCTCAGATCGGCGCTGCCATCGTCACCCTGCGGCGTCGGAACGCAGAGGAACACGATGTCCGCGCCCTCTGCAGCCGCCTCAGCGCCGAGGACGAACTCGAGGCGGCCCGCGGCACGCGACTCGTTGACGATCGCTTCGAGGCCCTCTTCGACGATCGGGATGTGACCGTCGTTCAGGAGCGCCACCTTGCGCTCGTCGATGTCACCGCACACCACGTGATGGCCGAGATGGGCGAAGCAGGCTCCGGTGGTCAGACCGACATAGCCGGTTCCCACCACACCGAGACGAATCGGACGATCGGGCATTCGCACGATGCTACCGGTGTCGCTCGACGGCTCGGGGATCCGTGATTGCATGCGCCGAGATTGGGTACGTTCGCTGTCGTGCACCTGGCGACGAACCCCCCGATGACTCCCCGACGAGCCTGCCGATGAGCCTGCCGATGAGCTTGCAGGACACCTGTGGATCGAACCCGAGTTGGGTCTGCGAGAGTGTGTTCGACCTCACCAACGGCAACCGAGTCCTCACCGAGACCGCCGACTGGCTGGTCTCGGTCATCATCATCCTCGTTGTCGCCTGGATCCTCGCGCAGGTCGCCAAGCGTTACCTGGGACGGATGGTCGCCCGAGTCGTCGCGCCCGACAAGGCCATGGCAGCCCGCCAGATCCAGAGGTTCGGAGACCGCGCCACCACCCTCGTCGCCGAACCGATCGGCATCAGCGAGGGAGACCCTCGGAGAGAGGCCCGCCTCCAGTCGATCTCCCTGGTGGTCGGCAGCACCGCCGCGGTGATCATCTGGGCGATCGCGATCATCATGGCGCTCGGCGAGGTCGGCGTCGACATCGCTCCCTTGATTGCAGGCGCCGGCATCGCCGGGGTTGCGCTCGGTTTCGGCGCCCAGAGCCTCGTGAAGGACTGCATTGCCGGGCTGTTCATGCTGCTCGAGGACCAATATGGCGTCGGTGACGTCGTCGATCTCGACGAGGCGACCGGTGTCGTCGAGAAGATCTCACTGCGCACCACGGTGCTGCGAGGTCTCGATGGCACCGTCTGGCACGTTCCGAACGGCGAGGTGAGCCGGGTGGGCAACAAATCGCAACTGTGGTCGGTGGCGCTCATCGATGTCGACGTCGCATACGACTGCGACCTCACCGCAGCCCGAGAGGTGATCCTCGGGTGCGCGAGCGAACTGGCAGCGAGCGACGAGTGGTCAGGCGTGGTCCTCGACCCACCCCAGTTGCTGGGCGTCGAAGCGCTCGGCGCCGACGGCATCACCATCCGCCTCACGATCAAGGTCGAACCGGGAGCGCAATGGGGTC
>CAJDUH010000028.1_pt1 | contig 10761 bp, 11 predicted proteins | sample 7389931 | NCBI WGS metagenome assembly CAJDUH01 (sample SAMEA7055663, study PRJEB34461) | soil metagenome | biome: terrestrial ecosystem; feature: Peninsula; material: soil | place: Antarctica | collected 2016 | reverse complement strand
GGTTCGGGCGCTGGAACACCATACCCACCTTGCGTCGCACGGCGACCGGATCGACACCCGGGCCGTAGAGGTTCTCGCCGTCGACGAACACCGAACCCTTCACGTGGGCGCCGTCGATCACTTCGTGCATGCGGTTCAGCGATCGGATGAAGGTCGACTTGCCGCAACCTGACGGGCCGATCAGGGCAGTGACCGAGCGGGGTTCGATCACCATGTTGACGTCCTGCACCGCCAGGAAGTCGCTGTAGTAGATGTTCAGGTCCTCCACCACGATGCGGTTGTCCGGCCCCGTCGGCAGGTTCAGCTTCGAGGCCGAGACACCGGTGTCGGTGGGTGTGTCGAGACGGTCGGTCATGTCGGGGAATTCCTCACCGGTTGAGCGGATGGTGGCCTGGTGGTCGGACACGGTCACTTCAGACCCTTCGGCTTGAGCGCTGTGGACAGAATACGGGCGAGAGTGAACAGCACCATCACGATGAGCACCAAGGTGAGGGCGGCAGCCCACGCACGGTCCTGGCCCGCCTCGGGCGGAAGGCCGGGCTGGACGTACTGGTAGTAGGTGAAGACCGGCAGGGTGGTCATCCGTCCATCGAACGGGTTCCAGTTCACCCCTTGGGCCAGACCAACGGTGACCAGCAACGGTGCGGTCTCGCCGATCACCCGTGCGATCGCGAGCACCACACTGGTGATGATGCCGGCGATGGCGGTGGGGATGACGATCTTCACGATCACCTTCCACTTACACCGAGCGCGTAGGCAGCCTCACGGAGTTCGTCGGGCACGAGGCGCAGCATCTCTTCCGCCGAACGGACGACGACCGGAGTCATCAGGACGGTCAGGGCCACGGCGCCCGCAATTCCTGATCTCGTGCCAGGACCGAAGAGCAGTTCGAACAGTGCATAGGCGAACAACCCGGCGACGATCGACGGAATGCCGGTCATCACGTCGACCATCGACTGGATCGCCTTGGCCAGCTTGGTGCCATGGCCGTACTCGGCGAGGTAGATCGCCGTGAAGAGCCCGAACGGCACCGACATCACGGTGGCGAGGCCGGTGACGATCAGCGTGCCGATGATGGCGTGGTAGGCGCCGCCGCCCTCGCCGACGACCCCGCGCATCGTGTCGGTGAAGAACGTGACATCGAAACGGTTCGTCCCACGCTCGACGACCGTCCAGACCAGCGAGACCAACGGGAGCGCAACGAGCAGGAAGCAGCTCGTGACCACGGCGCGCATCAATCGGTCCAACGCCCGGCGGCGCCCCTCGATGATGCGGGAAACGGCGTAGATGCCGATGCAGTAGGCGACCAACGTCACGACGATCCATCGGGCCCAGTTGACGGAGCCCGTCGGCAGCCAGGTCAACACGCCGAGCACGATGGCGCCGACGACGACGACGATGTGGCGTGGTGTACCGAGGCGGTGGGCTGTGATCGACGACTGGTGCTCGCTGGGGGCGGGGCGCTGTTCGATGAGGGTCATCCCGCGGCTCCCGAGAATCCGGCGCTGGCCACCTTGCGGGCGAGCGCGTTGACCAGGAAGGTGATCGCGAACAGCACCAGACCAGTGGCAATCAACCGGTTGACCTCGAGCCCGGACGATTCGGGGAACTTGAGGGCGATGTTCGAGGCAATCGTGTTCGGGTTCTGGTTGCTGATGATGTTGAACGAGTAGACGTCAGCGGGCGACAGGATGATGGCAACCGCCATCGTCTCGCCCAGCGCACGGCCGAGGCCGAGCATGGCGCCGCTGATCACGCCGGAACGGCCGTAGGGGATGACCGCCTGGCGAATCATCTCCCATTTGGTGGCCCCGAGGGCGAGCGAAGCTTCTTCGTGGAGGCGGGGTGTCTGCAGGAACACCTCACGGGAGATCGCGGTGATGATCGGCAGGATCATCACCGCCAAGACCACTGCCGCCGTCATCATCGTGCGGCCGCTGGTGGAAGCCGGGCCGGCGAAGAACGGCAGGAAGCCGAGGTTGTCCTCGAGCCAGGGATACACGCTGCGCGACAGGATCGGCGCAAGCACCGCGATGCCCCAGATGCCGAACACCACCGACGGGATCGCGGCGAGCAGATCGATGAAGTAGCCGAACGTGACCGCCAACCGCTTGGGGGCGTAATGGCTCACGAACAACGCAACCGCAACCGCCATGGGTAGCGCAATCAGAAGGGCGAGGAACGCCGCCCAGATCGTGCCGAACAGAAGTGGCCCGACGTACTGCAAGAAGGTGGCATCGCCGTCGAACTCAGAGGCGTCGGCGCCGAAGGTCGGCCATGCCTCGGTGATGAGGAACAGTGCGACGGCAGCGAGCGTGACGAGGATGAGGATGCCGGCACCGAGCGACAGGCCGCCGAAGATGCGGTCGCCGAGTTTGCTGGTCTGCTCAGTCGGCGTGGGAGACGGCCGGGCGTCGGGCGGGGTGTCGGTGATGGTCACGTGGTGGGTCTCCGGCGTGCTGGACGAGCACGGTACGTCGGGTCAGGAGCGATGACCCGGGCCCGGGCCCACCGTAGTGGACCCGGACCCCTGCCCTTTCAGGCGGTCATCTCGGGGGGAACCGTGTCGGTGCAACGGGGAGCCGCACCGACCTTGATCACGAAGCGACCGAGATCTGGTCGATCGAGGTCTGCACCTCGGCCTGGACCTCAGCCGACAGCGGTGCCGATCCGGCGGACTCCGCCGCAGCGGCCTGGCCAGCGTCGGAACCGACGTACGCCATGAATGCCTTCACCAGATCGACCTTCTCCTGGCTGTCGTACTGCAAGCAGACGATGTGGTACGAGACCAGGGCGATCGGGTACGTGTCGGCCGAGTCCGGCGTCCGATTCACCTCGATGGCGAAGTCGAACTCGCTCTGGCCGCCGGTGCGCTCCGACGAGTCGACGATCTTGCCGGCTGCCTCGGGCGAGAACTCGACGAACTCGCCGGCGACGCCGACCGCAGCAGCGGGGAGGTCGCCGATCTGGCTGGCGTCGGCGTAGCCGATCGAGCCCTCGCCGGCACCCACGGCTGCAACGACGCCGGAGGTCTGCGGAGCACCTTCGCCGCCACCTGGGCCGTCGTCCCACACCTCGAGTGCACCGAAGGTCCACACATCGGGAGCGGACTGCGACATGTAGTCGGTGAAGTTCTTGGTCGTGCCCGACTCATCGGAGCGGTGGACCGGGTTGATCGTCGTGTCAGGCAACTCCAGATCGGGGTTGTCGGCGGCGATCGCCGGGTCGTTCCACACCGTGATCTCGTTGGCGAAGATTCCTGCGATGACCTCAGGAGTCAGGTTGAGCGTCTCGCCTTCGAGCGACGGAAGGTTGTACGGGATCGCAATGGGCGAGATGTAGTGGGGCAGGTTGATCGCGCCCTGATCGCCGGCGCAACGCTCGATGGAGGCGGCGTACTCCTCGTCGTTGAGCGCCGAGTCGGACCCGGCGAAGTCGGAGCCGCCCGACAGGAAGGTCTCGCGACCGCCGCCGGAACCGATCGGGTCGTACTCGACGGTGGCGTCAGGGTTGACGGCCTGGAACCCGGCCTGCCAGCCCTGCATTGCAGCCGCCTGCGAGGACGCTCCGGCGCCGACGAGCGTGCCGGACACCTCGGCCATGGCCTCGCCACCGTCGGTGGTTGCCGAGGTCCCGGCGGGAGCCGACGTGTCGTCGGTGGTGGCGTCGTCGCTGCCGCATGCGGCGGCGACGAGAGTGAGTGCGATGGCACCGGCAAAGATGCGGCGCTTGGGAGTGTTCACGCTTCCAACTCCGTTCGTAGGGGGATGTTGATTCGTCATGGTCTGTTCATGTGGAACCAACGGTCGTCGGCTTCCGGCGAGCACCGTAGACACCTCAGGTGAACTGGAACTCCTGTTCAGGTGAACCAGAGGTGAACAACTCCCGTCATCTCGGCCAACTGTGGCCGGGATCGCTCAAGCTCTGCCCGAGAGCTGCTGCTGGACCATCCAGCGGTACATCCGCTCCTGGCTGTGCGGTTCGAACGAGTTCGTCGGCCCGATGCGCTCCCAGGAGTCGTCCGGCTGCAGTTCCCACGCAACCACGTCGTCGGCGAGCGAGAAGTCGAGCGCCTGGTCGAGCGCAGCGGTGTGGCGCGGGTGCTCGATCGGCACCATCACCTCGACACGTCGGTTCAGGTTGCGCGGCATCAGGTCGGCCGATCCGATGAGATAGACCGCATCGGTCGTGGCCGTCGAGAGGCGCTCGCCGTGCACGACGTTCCCATGGGCGAACCGGTAGATGCGGCTGTGTTCGAGGTACCGGCCGAGGAGGCTGCGCACCCGAATGGTCTCGGACAGACCGGGCACACCGGCACGAAGGCAGCAGATCCCCCGCACGACCAGGTCGATGCGAGTTCCGGCAGCGCTTGCGGCGTAGAGCGTCTCGATCAGGTCGTCGTCGGCGATCGAATTGCACTTCAGCACGATGTGACCGTCCTCGCCGAACGAGGCCTCGTGTTCGATCAGGTCGACGAGTTGACGACGAAGGTCCCGAGGCGCCACGAGCAGTTCGCGGTAGTCCTCCGAGCGGCTGTACCCGGTGAGGTGATTGAACAATTGCGTCACGTCGTCACCGATGTCGGGCGAGCAGGTGAGCACGCCGATGTCCTCGTAGATCTTCGCGGTCTTCGCGTTGTAGTTTCCGGTGCCGATGTGGACGTAGCGCCGCAACTGGTCGCCGTCGTCGCGGATGACGAGTGCCACCTTGCTGTGCGTCTTCAGACCGACCATGCCGTACACGACGTGAACGCCGGCCCGTTCGAGCTGGCGGGCCCACTGCACGTTGTTGGCTTCGTCGAATCGAGCCTTGAGTTCGACGAGTACGGCGACCTGCACACCACGCTCGGCTGCGCGGATGAGGCTGCGGATGACCCCGCTGTCGCCGCCGGCGCGATACAGCGTCATCTTGATCGACTGCACCTTGCGGTCGTCGGCGGCTTGCGAGATGAAGGCCTCGACGCTGGTCGCGAAACTCTCGTACGGGTGGTGGAGCATCACGGCGCGATGGCGCATCACGTCGAAGATCGGGCGGTCGATCTCGTCGGCGGCCGCGATCCGACCGGACGTGACCGCCGGCCAGGGCGCGTCCTTGAGGTCGGGACGATCGAGTTCGAGCAGTTGCCACAGGAAGCTCAGGTTGAGCGGTGCGCGATGGAACGTGACGTCGTCCATCGTGATTTCGAGTTCGCGCACGAGCAGCTCGAGCACCTCGGCGCCGATGTCATGCGACACCTCGAGACGGACGGCCTTGTTGAACCGACGGCGCCGCAACTCCATCTCGACGGCTTCGAGCAGGTCGTCGGCCTCCTCTTCTTCGAGCGTGAGGTCGGCGTTGCGGCTGACACGAAACGGCGCCCAATCTTCGATGATCATCCCCACGAAGAGGCGATCGAGCTTGGCGGCGATGAGCTGTTCGACCGGCAGGTACCGCCCGGGAGCGACGGGCACCAGGCGCGGGAACAACTTGGGGACCTTCAGCCGGGCGAACCGGCGGTCGCCGGTTTCCGGGTCGGCCACGTTGATCGCAAGCGAGAGCGCGAGATCGGAGATGTACGGAAACGGATGCCCTGGGTCGACAGCCAGCGGCGTGAGCACCGGGAAGACCCGTTCGTCGAACCAGTCGTCGAGTTCGGCGCGCTCGTCGTCGGTGACGTCGGCCCACGAGATGATGTCGATGCCTGCCGCCCGCAATTCGGGCACCAGGTGGTCGACGAATGCTCCATCGACCCGATCGACGAACTCGAGGACCCGGTGACCGACCTCGGCGAGGGTCTGGGCAGGCGTGCGGCCGTCCGGTGACGGCCGGTCGATGCCGGCGACGATCTGGTCCTTGAGTGCGGCGACGCGTACCTGGAAGAACTCGTCGAGGTTGGTGGCCGCTATGGCGCAGAACTTCGCCCGCTCGAGCAGCGGGATTCCGGGCTCGCTGGCGAGCTGCACGACGCGATCGTTGAACTGGATCCAGCTCAATTCCCGATTGGTGAACCGCTCGTCGGTCATCGCCGCCGGGTTCGTTCCTCGTTGTTCGGCGTCAGGTCGATCAGACCGATCAGCCGTCGTCCTCGGCGTAGCCGAGGTCCCATTCGATGGTGATCAGTTCGCGTTCGGCGTCACGCACGATGCGTTCGCGATTGCGACGGAACTGCGGATCGTCACGCGGGAGCAGCACGAGCCGTGCGAGCACCCGGGCCCGGAACTCGTCGAGCACCTGGCGGTCGCCCCAGTCGCCGTAGACCTCCCAATGTGGCGCCACCGGCCCGTGGTACACGATGCGGGCATGGGCCCTCGGGGCCTGGGTCTCGGCGAGGTCGGTCATGGGCGCCGATTCTATCGGCCCCAGCGCGGATGGGTCGGCGACAGAGTCCTCGCATTTACATTACGGACGTGTTACGATTTACCGTCAGGTACGCAACAATCCGAACCCAACGTTCTCTTACCTCCACCGTCCACACTGACACCGGTTCCTTCAGAAACTGGGAACCGAACGGACGTGCCGAGCGTCCAATCAGCACTCCACACCGAATACCTCCCGCAGGAAGGTTCACCAATGGCCAAGTTCACCGCCCGCCCGCAGCACATCCCCGTCGAGACCGCACACGTGCCACACGACCCCGATTCGGCGACGGCCTGGATGGCCGACGGCAACTGTCGGCTGCATCCACCGGCCACCTTCTTCCCGAGCGACGGGGTGGGCGTCGACCGAGCACGCAAGATCTGCAAGGACTGCCCGGTGCTCGCGACGTGCCTCGAGTTCGCTCTCGAAGAACGCATCGAACATGGCGTCTGGGGCGGCTGCAGCGAACGCGAACGCCGCCGCATCCTGAAACGCCGTCGCACCGACGCGATGGTCTGAATCACGAGGGTCTGAATCGCGAGGGTCTGAATCAACCGGCCACACGGGCCGGGGTGGTCTACTTCGACTCGTCGGGCGAGGCGTTCGAGCCCGTCGAGCCCGAGTTCTCTTCAGGCTTGTTGGCGTCCGCCATCCCGTCTTTGAATTCCTTCTGGGCCTTGCCGAGGTTCTTGGCGAGCTTGGGCAGCTGCGCGCCGCCGAAGAGCACCAACACCACGATCAAGATGATTATCCACTCGGGACCACCTGGCATGTTGCACACGCTACCTCATGGTCGGACGTGCGCGCAGCGCGACCCGCCAGGTTTGTTGTCGGGCTCGCTCAGTTCAGGCGGTGATGGTGCTGCGTGCGACCTGGGCCCGCTGGCGACGAATCCGGCGCCGTTCCCGCTCTGACAAGCCGCCCCAGATCCCGAACTTCTCGCCGTTCTGCAGGGCGAACTCGAGACAGTCGTGACGCACCTCGCAGCCACGGCACACTTCCTTGGCTTCACGGGTGGACGCCCCTCGCTCGGGGAAGAACAGATCGGGATCGACACCGAGGCAGTTCGCGTAGTCGTGCCAATCCGGATCGGGCTCGACCGGAACGGCGCTGACCGTGATGCTGGATGTGGTGATGAACTGCATGTGGAGGATCTCCCTGCGGGCCCGGAGGCATCGAATGTGTCCGCAATCACCCGCCCCCAACGAACGATCGACAGCGATGTAATTACAGTGGCGTCATTCTGACATAGCACACACGGATTTGGCAAGGGCGCATTTCGAACAAATCGCGCGGTCCGCGCGATTCAACCGGCGCGACGGCCGCGGCGGGCGAGCTCGCGCTTGCCCTGCATGAAGTCGACGAGGACGTAATCACCGAGGTGCTCGGGCGTGGTGAAGAATGCCCGACCCCGGTTGATCTGTGTCATCTGCTCGATGAAGTGGCGCAGCGAACCGTCGGCGCCGAGGCCGAAGGTGTTGATGCGGATCTGCTCCTTGGTGCAGCGCACCACCTCACGCAGCGTGGCCTCGACGGTCTCGCGGACCGGCGGATAGTTGAAGAACGGCATGCCGTTGTCCATGATGTGCGCCGTCGGCTCGCCGTCGGTGATCATGATGATCTGCTTGGTGCCCGACTCGCGCGCCAGCAGCTTGCGCGCCAACGTGAAGCCGTGGTGCATGTTGGTGCCGTACACGAAGTCCCACGACACCTCGGGAAGTTGCTCGGCGGTCAGGATTCGTGCGGTTTCGGAGAACCCGACGATGCCCAGGTAATCGCGCGGGAACTGTGACGTGATCAGGCTGTGCAACGCCATTGCCACCTTCTTGGCGGGCAGGAAGTTGTCGCGCATCGGCATCGACAACGACAGGTCGAGCATCAGCACCGTCGACGACCTCGTGAGGTGTTCCATGCGCTCGATCTCGAAGTCGGCCGGGTCGAGCTGAATCGGGGTGCCGCCACCGCTGCGCCGGAGCGCATTGCGGATCGTGCGGTTCAGATCGAGCTGGAATGGGTCGCCGTACTCGTATGCCTTGGTGTCGTAGGTGCGCTCGTGACCCTGGCCGATGTTGCTCGTGTCGTGCTGGCCGAGCGTGTCCTTGTCCAGCTTCGAGAACAGGTCACGAAGTGCGTTGGAGCCGATCTTGCGGAGGCCCTTCGGCGTCATCTCGAGCCGGCCCTCCTTCTGCTCGATCAGACCCGCCTCCTCGAGCAGCTTGGTGAGCTCGGCGAGCCGCTCGAGCGACTTGGCCGCGTCGTCACCCATCAGGTCACGTACGCGATCCATGTCGGCTTCGGCGAGCGCACCCGGGCTGGCGGCGTTGCGCAGGAGGTTCTCGAGCTGATCGAGGTCGCCCATGTCCTGCATGGCCTGCATCGCCTGCTGGAACCCCATGGGGTCCTGGCCCTCGAAGTCGTAGCTCTGGTTCCAGTTGAGCTGCGGGAACATCTGCTGGAGGTTCCCTGACAGCTGCTGCATCTGCCACTGCAGATCCATGTCCTCCATCAGCTGATCGGACAGCTGCTGGAGTTGCGCCCGCTGCTCGGGCGTCATCGAGTTCATCATCGCCTGCATGGCCGCCATGCGCTTGGCCATCTGTTCGAGGAGCTCTTCGACGGTCTCGGGGTTCTCGGGGAAGAAGTCGCCGTACTCCTCCATGAACTGCTCGAAGCCCGGATCGTCGCCGCGTTGGTGCTTCTCGAGCATCTCGTTGAGCGCCGCCATCATGTCCTTCATGCGCGCCATGTCCTCAGGGGACATGTTCGCCATGGCACCGGACATCTGGTCGACCATCTGCTGCATCAGCTGGTCCTTGAGCTGCTCCATCAACTGGTCGAAGCGCTGCTTGGCTTCCTTCGACTCGAAGTTGTAGGCGTCGAGTTCACGAACCTTGCCGGCGAGGTCGTCGGGCATCAGGTCGAGGCGCATGTTGCGTTCCTCGGCGGCCGCCCGGGCGTTCTGCGCCCGACGTTCGTCGCCAGAATTCTCGGCGTCGCGGCGGGCGTTGTCGATCGCGTGTCGCTCTTCGTCGATGATGTCGTCGAGTTGGTCCTTGATCTCGTCGTAGACGCCGCCGAGATCGGAGTTCTCCAAACGCTTCTGGCGTTCGGCTCGCAGTTGTTCGAGGAGTTCACGCAGGCCCTGCATCTGCTCGCCGTTGCGGTCGGTCATGCCCTCCTGCATCATCCGGCGCAATGCTGCGTTGACGTCACCGTGATAGAGCAACTCATCGGTGAGTTCGTCGAAGGCCGCCTCGGCGTCGAACTCGAAGCCGGTCTGGGTGCCGTCCCAGCGGGAGTATTCGAACCGCTTCGCCATGACTGGAACTTAACGGGTCCTCCCCCGCTTCGCTGCTCGGAGCCCGTAACATCAGCCTCATGCGTGTCCCCCGCACGTTCGTGTTCGTCGACCTGTCCGGATTCACGAACTACACCGCTGCGTTCGGCGACGATGCCGCCGGCCGCATCCTCAGCACGTTTCGTGGCATCGTTCGCACCGTTGCGTCCGAGCGGGGTGTCCGTATCGCCAAGTGGCTCGGCGACGGTTGCATGGTGGTGGCCGTCGACCAACGCGACGCCATCCAGTTCGTACTCGACCTCGAACAACGTGCCACCGACGTCTGCACGCCGCTCACCATCCGCGCCGGATTGGCCACCGGCCACGCCCTGCTGTTCGAGGGTGACGACTACATCGGCTCCGCCGTCAACATGGCAGCCCGACTGTGCGACTACGCCCGCGGCGTCCAGGTGCTGATGCCGACGATGCAACTCGACCGGTTGCCGCCCGGTGTCATCGCAGAGACGTACGGCGAGGTCGAACTTCGTGGATTCCCAGGGCCCATCGAAGTGGTCAGCCTGTCGGGCGTTCCCCAGTCGGCGAGCCTCGACGCATCCGAGCTCTGGACGCGCTCACCGTTCATCTGACCACCGCCCAACATGACCTTCCTCCGGGGCACCTCGCTCACCACGGCTGCCACACTCGGCTACGCCGACACCGCAGACTGCGGCCCCACCGCGGGTAACGGCTTTCGCACCCGCTGGCCCGACGACCTGCCCGCCCTCCAGGACATCGGAATCACCGACGTCCGAATCACGCTCGACTGGGCGCGACTGCAGCCCAAGCCGGGAGCCTTCGACAACGACTGGGCCGAGCGATTCGAACAGATCGTGGTGGCCGCCGATGCGATCGGTCTGCGACCGTGGGCGTGCCTCCACGACGGATCAGTCCCGCGGTGGTTCGACAACGACGGCGGCTTCGACGACGGCGAGACCTTCACCAGCTGGTGGCCACGGTGGGTCGAGCGCGCCGCCGACCGCTTCGGCGACCTCGTCGCCGGTTGGGTGCCGTTCGCCTGCATCCCCGCTGGCGCAGCTGAGCAACCCTGGATCGACACGTGGCGCATTCTCGCGGGCGGACCTCCGGTG
>CAJDUH010000150.1_pt1 | contig 10848 bp, 8 predicted proteins | sample 7389931 | NCBI WGS metagenome assembly CAJDUH01 (sample SAMEA7055663, study PRJEB34461) | soil metagenome | biome: terrestrial ecosystem; feature: Peninsula; material: soil | place: Antarctica | collected 2016 | reverse complement strand
GCTGGTCTCTGCCACAGCGACGAGCACTTGGTCACCGGCGACATGGTGCCGCCGAAAGAGGCGTGGCCGCTCATGGGCATTCCCGAGTTCTGGCCGGTCATCGGCGGCCATGAGGGTGCCGGGGTGATCGCCGAGGTTGGGCCCGGCGTCCGCGACGTCGCAGTCGGCGATCACGTGTCGGCGTCGTTCGTGCCGTCGTGTGGGAAGTGTCGATACTGTTCGACTGGCCGTCAGAACCTGTGTGATGCCGGTGGCGGCGCCTTTTTGAAAGGCATGGCCACCGACGGCACGAGCCGTCACCACATGGCCGACGGCAGTGGCGACCCGATGCTTTTCGCCAAGCTCGGCACCTTTTCGCAGTACACGTGCGTCACGACAGACCAGGTGATCAAGGTCGACACCGACCTGCCGCTCGAGGCGGTAGCGCTCGTCTCATGCGGTGTGGCGACCGGGTGGGGATCGGCGACCAACCGCGCTGCGGTCGCGCCGGGCGACACCGTGGTGGTGGTCGGCATCGGCGGCATCGGCATCAACGCCGTGCAGGGCGCAGCCATGGCGGGCGCCCGGCGCGTGGTGGCCGTCGACCCGATCGAGTTCAAACGCGAGAAGGCGATGGAGTTCGGTGCAACCGAGGCCTATGCCTCGATGGAAGAGGCGATGCCTGCGGTGATGGACATGACGCAGGGGATGATGGCCGACAAGGTGATCATGACACCGGGCGTGCTGTACGGCGACATGATGGCGCTCGGCACCCAGCTCGCCGGCAAGGGCGGCACGATCGTGGTCACCGGCATCGCTCCGATGACCCAGACCGAGTCGTCGGTGAACCTGTTCGAGCTGGCGATGTGGAACAAGGAGATCAAGGGCACGATCTTCGGCTCGCTCAATCCGCGAGCCGACATTCCGAAACTGTTGAACCTCTATCGCGACGGCCAGCTCAAGCTCGACGAGCTGATCACCAACCGCTACTCGCTCGACGAGATCAACGACGGCTACCAAGCCATGCGCGACGGAACCAACATCCGTGGCGTCGTCGTCCACGGCTGAGCCCGAGGTATTCCCCGAAATTCGGAGCGAGCCTCGCGCTGGGCGTGACGCTGGCTCCGAATTTCGGGTTGGGGCGGATCCGTTGGCGCGGACCATCGGTCGCTAGGTTCGGCGGTCGATGAGGTCATATGTCTGAGCACGCAAACCGGGATGCGACACGCTTGCCATCCGAACTGGTCGCCTCGATCGGCTCGACCGTCGTCGGTCGACGCCGCGAGATCGAACTGGTCGTTGCAGCGCTGATCGCTGACCGCCATGTCGTCATCGAAGGCCCTCCTGGCACTGGCAAGTCGACGCTGCTGCGCACGGTCGCCCACGAACTCGGCGTCGGATTCGAGTTCGTCGAAGGCAACGCGGAGCTCACGCCCGCTCGCCTCGTCGGCCACTTCGATCCGGCGCGCGTGATGGCCGAGGGCTACGACGCCGATGTGTTCGTCGACGGTCCGCTCGCGTCGGCGTTGCGTGACGGCTCGTTGTTGTACGTCGAGGAGATCAACCGCGTCCCCGAAGAGACCTTGAATGTCCTGATCACGGTGATGAGCGAGGGGGAACTGCACGTGCCGCGACTCGGTCGCCTCGTCGCCGCCCCCGGTTTCCGTCTCGTCGCCGCGATGAACCCATTCGATGCCATCGGCACCGCCCGCATCTCCGGTGCGGTGTACGACCGTGTGTGTCGTCTCGCGGTCGACTATCAGACCGCCACCGACGAGCGCCAGATCACACTTCGTGAGTCGGGAAGTGCCGAACTCGATCCCGACTGGGTCGCCAAGGTCGTCGAGCTGGTTCGCCTCACCCGGTCGCACGCGCCGCCGTTCGCGGATCGTCGGTGATGGCCGGCGACGTCTCGCTCGATGCGGCGCTGGTGGCGCTCTCGGGTCGCGTCCGGTTGCGCGAGGGCGCCATGCGCTCGACCGAGGACATCGTGCGCGAGCTCTGGACGGCGGTCTTCGGCAAGCAGGACGAGGGTGGTTCGAACGAGGGAAAAGCGGACGCCCCGACCGGGGCGACGCCGGCTCACTGAACAGCCCACCGCCAGCGAAGGAGGGCGACGCGGCCGACGACGAAGTGTCGAAGGCTCGGCGCAAGACCACCTCGCGCCGGGCATTGGAGAAACAGGAGCACTTCGACGAGATCTCACCGGAGGTGGGAGAACTCGACGAGGAGGCGCTGTCGCAGGCGCTCGACGACGACCCTGACCAGACGCTGGCGCTGCTGGCCGACCTCACCGGTGCGACCGACCCGAAGCTCCGCGAACTGGCCCGACGGCTGGCGGGCCGGCTGTTCCTCGACCTCGCCAAGCGTGGCCCCGCATCCCCGCGCGGCGTCGGTCGACTGCGCACCCAGCGCTACCGGCCCGATGGGGGCGATCTCGACATCGACGCCAGCCTCGATGCGTTGGTGACGGCGCGTGCCGAAGCAAGCGCGGTCGACCCCGACGACCTCCGAGTCAGGTCGTGGTCGACGCCGGGCACTGCGATCTGCCTGCTGGTCGACCGCAGCGGATCGATGACCGGACGCCCGCTCGCCACCGCCGCGGTTGCCGCTTCGGCGGTTGCGTGGCGGAGTCCGGACGACTTCTCGGTGCTGTCATTCGGCAAGGACGTGGTGGCGGCGAAGAGTCAGGACGTGGCCAAGTCGAACGAGGGGGTGATCGACTCGGTGCTCGCCCTGCGAGGGTTCGGCACCACCGACGTCGCTGGCGCGCTCACGGCGGCGGCCGACCAGCTCTCGCGTTCGAGGGCGGGCCGCAAGATCACCGTGTTGCTGTCCGACTGTCGGGCGACGGCGCCGGGTGACGTGCATGGTGCAGCACGCCGACTCGACGAGCTGGTGATCGTGGCACCGGACTCCGACGAGGTCGAGGCACGTGAACTCGCCGAGCAGGTCGGCGCCCGGTTCACCACCGTGTCGGGCCCATCCGACGCCGCCGCGGCGCTCGCTCGGGTACTCGATACCTGAACGTCTCAGCTCGACTGGAACCGGGGTCGGTCGGCGCAACGGGCGCCGGCGCGGGCGTGGCGTCGACGGTCGCGTCGGGTGCTGGTTCGAGGACTTGGTCGGGGGCGTCGCCGAGGGTCGCCTCGCCGCGGAACACTGCGAGGATCGCCTGCATGTTGTCATTCTGCAGGGTCGGCACCAGCACGGCGTTGCCCTGGATTGTCTTCGGTGACGCCGCGATTTGATAGGTGGTGATCTCACTCGGATCGACTCCGCTGAGCACGCCGGCGAACTCGAGTTCTTTCCTGAACGTCAGGCCGGGGTCGGCGACGATGTACTCCGACAGTGTCTCGATCAGGCCACCGGCGACGTCGGGGTTGTACGCCCCCTTCGACAGCAGGCGCTGCACCGTGCGTCGCAGGAAGTCCTGCTGGCGCGAGATGCGGCCGAGGTCGGAGGTGGGGTCCTGCTTCCACTCGCCGTTCTCGTCGATGTACTGGAGCTTGCGTGATCGGGCATACGCGAGAGCGTGGTCACCGTCGAACGTGAAACAGCCCGCCTCGGGCACATTGAGCCCGGTGTTCGGGTCGCGTACCGGCGTGTCGAAGGGGACGGCCACACCCCCGACAGCGTTCACCAGGGTTCGGAACGCACAGAAGTCGACCTGTACGAAGTGATCGGTGTTGATACCGAAGTTCTGATAGATCGTGTCGATCAGCTTCTGCGGGTTGTCGCGCTGGTACGCCTCGTTGATGCGACCCTTGCGCGACGTCCCGGCGATGTCGACGAACAGGTCGCGCGGGAACGAGAGCACTGCCACTTGTGATGTGCTCGGATTGACGCGCCACATCATGATCGTGTCGCTGCGCTCGCCGAGGTTGCTGCGATCACCGAACGCGGGGTAGTAGGGCGAATCGGGGTCGATGCACGAGTTGTTGTCGGCGCCGGTGATCAAGAAGTTCTTGGCGTCGGGTTCGGCCGGTGGGAAGGTCTCCGGTGGCGCAGTCGGCTCGGGGGTTCCGTCGACTGCGGTGGGTTGTGGGCCTGGGAGCGTCGTCGCCTGCGCTGGATCGATGATCGCCGGAGCGATGTTGCGATCTTCGACGACACGCTGGCCTGCGTACAGGGCGCCGGCGGCACCGAACGATCCGATCGCCATCGCGAACATTGCCACGACCGCGAGTCGTTGCGGCCACGTGCGCGGGATCCTCTTCTCCGAGGTCGGCGTGTCCGTCGGACGCGTGGCCGTCGGCGGCTCTGCTGGCATCGGCGTCTCTGATGGCATCGGTGCGTGGTCGGGCGTCGGATCGTGTGCCTCTTCGGGCGCGGATGGTTCGGACATGACGTCGTGAGACGCTACCCGCCGCGCTGGCGTGGTGCGGGTCGGGTCGGGTGCCCGCGATCGGTGCCCCTGCCACCTGGCTGAGGCCCGTCTCAGGGGGTGACGACGACGACAGTGCCGATCTGGGCCCAGTTCCACATCCAGATCGCGTCCTCGGTCGTCTGGCGGACGCAGCCGCCGGACAGTGCCTCACCGAGTTGGTCCTCGGATTGGACCGGCCGGCCGTACTGATACGGGATCTCGTGGAAGCCGATGTTGCCGCCGCGGTCTCCCTTGGCGAAACGGACCATGTAGCTCCAGGTGATCGACGGGTTGTTGATCGAGAACGTGCGGAGCGAACGGGACCAGACCTGATACGTGCCAGGGGATGGGTCGCGCGGGTCCTGGCGACCGGACACCCGGTGCATCTTGATGATCGTGTTGGTCTCGTCGTACACCCACACGGTTTGCTGTGATTTGGAGTAGACGACGCGCCGGCCGTCACCGCCGTCGACGGGTGGATCGAATGGACTCGGCGGAGGCGCTGCGAGTTGGACTTGGGGGCCCCGGGTCGCACTGAGACCGGTCACGGTCGCCGGACCGTTCACGGCGGGTGCGCCCGCGTCGAGCGATCCGACGATCGAGGTGGTGGTCGTCGGCAGGGTGGTGTCCGACGCGGTCGCCGGCAGGGTGGTGTCCGACGCGGTGGTGTCGACGGTGGTGCTTGCCGTGGGACTGACGTCGCCCGTGACGTCGTCGGCGAGTACTGGTGCAGCGACAGCGAGCAGGAAGGCGACGACCATCATCGGCAGACCCAACTTCGCTTGCACGGCGCCGAGTGTAGGGGAGCGTCGAAACACGATGGCAGATGGGCCCGGGACCGGCGACGGACCACCGCCGATTGGGTCAGTCCTCGTCGGCAAGGGTGACCGTGGTGGACACCTCGGCGCCCTCGACGACGCGGAGGTCGCGGATCGATCCGGCATCGACGAGATCGGATCGTCCGGCGTCGATGGCAGCGTGAAGCGCCGTCGGCGCCGTGACCACGAGCGATTCCACCACAGCACGTTGGCTGCGCTTCGCCTCGGTCTTGGCGCGACGGACCCGGGTGAGCACGTCGATCGTGACGTCAGCCAGGGCCGGGTCGCCGAATGGTGTGGTGTCGTCACCGGACGGTGTGGGCCATGCAGTGATGTGGATGCTCGACTCGTTCCACCAACTCCACGCTTCCTCGGCGGCGAACGGCAGGATCGGGGCAAACAGCCGTTGCAGTGCGCCGAGGGCCTCGCGCAGGGCTCGCTTGGCGGAGTCGGCGCCCTCGGGGCGTTCGTCGTTGTACGTGCGTCCCTTGACCAGTTCGACATAGTTGTCGCAGAACCACCAGAAGAACGCCTCGGTGCGCTCCAGCGCCCGGGCGTAGTCGAACGCCTCGAACGCAGCGGTCGCGTCGTCGATCACAGCATCGAGCTTGGCGAGCATCGACCGGTCGATCGGGTCGGTCACGGCGTCGTCGAGCGACAGGTCGCCTGACGGTGCACCGAACTGCAACACGAACTTGGTGACGTTGAGCAGCTTGTTGGCCAGCTTGCGACCGACCTTCATCTGGTCTTCGCTGAACGCTGTGTCGACGCCCGGTCGGCCCGACCCCGCCCAGTAGCGAACGGCGTCGGTCCCGTAGGTCTCGAACAGGTCCATCGGGGTGACGACGTTGCCCTTCGACTTCGACATCTTCTTGCGGTCGGGGTCAAGGATCCAGCCCGACAGCGCCGCGTGCTTCCACGGGGCGCAGCCGAACTCGTGGTGGCTCCGCGTGATGGTGGCGAACAGCCAGGTGCGGATGATGTCGTGAGCCTGCGGGCGCATGTCCATCGGGAACACGTGCTCGAACAAATCGCCGTCCTCCTCCCAACCGCCAGCGATCTGAGGCGTGAGCGACGAGGTGGCCCATGTGTCGAGGATGTCGGGATCGCCCATGAAGCCGCCCGGCTGGTCGCGTTGGTCCTCTGAGTAGCCAGCGGGAGCGTCGGTCGACGGGTCGATCGGGAGCTGGGATTCGTCGGGCACCAGCGGCGTGTCGTAGCGCTGCTCGCCGTGCTCGTCGAGCGCATACCAGATGGGGATCGGCACGCCGAAGAAGCGTTGGCGGCTCACCAACCAGTCGCCGTTGAGGCCCTCGACCCAGTTGTCGTAGCGGTGCTGCATGTGGGGCGGATGCCAGGTGAGCTCGCCGCCGCGAGCCACGAGCGCTGCGCGGAGGTCGGCGTCGCGGCCGCCGTTGCGGATGTACCACTGGCGAGACGTGACGATTTCGAGCGGGCGGTCGCCGCGTTCGTAGAACTTCACCGGATGTTGGATCGGCCGGACCTCGCCGATCAGGAGGCCGGCCTCGACGAGTTGTTCGACCACGGCCTTCTGGGCCTGCTTCGACGTGAGCCCGGCGATCTTCGCGTAGGCGTCGGGATCGACGTCGTTCGGGGCGTCGGCGTGGAGGCGACCGTCGCGCCCGATGATGGCGCGCATCGGCAGGTTCAGTTCGCGCCACCAGGTGACGTCGGTGGTATCGCCGAACGTACAGATCATCGCGATGCCGGTGCCCTTGTCGGGCTGGGCGAGTTCGTGGGCGCGCACCTCGACCTGCTGGCCGTACAGCGGCACGGTCACCGTGGTGCCGAAGTACGGCTGATAGCGCTCGTCGTCGGGATGCGCGACGAGGGCTACGCACGCCGCGAGCAGTTCGGGTCGGGTGGTGTCGATGTCGATCGTGGCGGGCCCACCGTCGCCGGCGTCGGTGCGGGCGAACGGGATCTTGTGGTACGCGCCGGGCCGATCGCGGTCTTCCATCTCGGCCTGAGCGACTGCGGTGCGGAAGTCGACATCCCACAAAGTGGGCGCTTCCTGGCTGTAGGCCTCGTCGCGCGCCACGTTGCGCAGGAATGCTCGCTGGCTGGCACGTCGTGAGCGCTCGTCGATGGTGGCGTAGTGGTAGTTCCAGTCGACCGAGAGGCCGAGGCGCTTGAGGAGATCTTCGAAGATCTGTTCGTCGATCTCGACGAGTTCGTCGCAGAGTTCGAGGAAGTTGGGCCGCGAGATCGGGATCGCGTGGTGGTTCTTCGGTGGGTCGCCGCGGAACGGCGGCTCGAAGTTGTCGGCGTACGGCTGCGTGGGGTCGCACCGCACGCCGTAGTAGTTCTGCACCCGGCGTTCGGTGGGCAGGCCGTTGTCGTCCCAACCCATTGGATAGAACACGGCCTTGCCGCTCATGCGCTGGAATCGGGCGATCGTGTCGGTGTGGGTGTAGCTGAACACGTGGCCCATGTGCAGTGAGCCGCTCACCGTGGGCGGTGGGGTGTCGATGGAGAACACGCCCTCGCGGGGTACCGACGCGTCGAAGCGGTACGTGCCATCGGAGTCCCACTGGGCAGCCCAGCGTTCCTCGATGCCGTCGAGCGTCGGCTTGTCGGGGATGTTCGCCATAGGTGGCCGAGGCTACCGACTCGCCCCCACCCCCTCCCCAGAACGTTTGTGTGAGGATTTGGGCGGCCCGGGACCACCGGGAATGCAACACGAACGTGATTGGGTGGGGTTCGGGGTCCGAAATGGTGCCGGGTTGGCTTCGGGGGGTGCTCGTAGACTCTCCCACCGTGCTGCACCTCTACGACACCGCCACGCGTTCCGTGCGCGAGCTGGCGCTTCGCGAGCCGGGCAAGGTCAGCATCTACCTGTGCGGTCCCACTGTCTACGGACCGCCACACCTCGGGCACGGCCGCGCCACCCTGGTGTACGACATCATGCGCCGCTATCTGGAATGGACCGGACTCGACGTGCGGCTCGTGTCGAACATCACCGACATCGAGGACAAGATCATCGAACGCGCGGTCCGCGAGGGTCGTCCGTGGCAGGACATCACCACCAAGTGCGAGGCGATCTGGTGGCAGGCGATGGACGCCGTCAACTTCGAACGCCCGTCCGATACGCCTCACGCCACCGACTACGTCGACGAGATGGATCCGGCCGACTTCGTGTTGTGGAAGTTCGCCACTGGACCCGAGACCCCGAGTGATCCGGCGTGGCCGTCACCGTGGGGCGCGGGTCGCCCGGGTTGGCACTCCGAGTGCGTGGTGATGAGCCTCGACCTGCTCGGCGAGGGCTTCGATCTGCACTGCGGTGGCCAGGACCTGCGTTTTCCGCACCACGAGAACGAACGTGCCCAGGCAGTTGCGCTCGGCAAGACGTTTGCCAACCACTGGATGCACAACGGCTTCGTCGTCGACGCCGAGGGCGAGAAGATGTCGAAGAGCCTCGGCAACGTGTCGAACCTGCTCGACCTCGTCGAGCACTACGACCCGCGTGCCTATCGGATGGTGCTGCTGCAGTCGCACTATCGCAGCCCGGTGAAGATCACCCAGGACGGCATCGACGCGGCGGTGAAGTCGCTCGCCGGGCTCGATGCGTTCGCCGCTCGGGTCGCCGGTGTTGATGCTGACGAGCCCGATGCCGCGGTGATCGCCGAGTTCCGTGCGGCGATGGACGACGACCTCGACACGCCGCGCGCCACTGCGCTGCTGTTCGACACGGTCCGCCGCGCCAACGCCGCGCTCGATTCGGGTGACGACACTGCAGGTCGGCTCGTCGCTGCCGTCCACGAGATCGCCGGTGCGGTGGGTCTCACGCTCGGCTCGGCTGTCGAAGCCGACGCCGACGCGCTCGCCCGGGCCCAGGCGCTCGACGACGCCCGAGCGGCGAAGGACTTCGCCGCCGCCGATGCTCTGCGCGCCGAACTGCAGGCCGACGGATGGACCGTCGAGACGACCCGCGACGGCACGTCGCTTCGGCGGTGACTGCGACCATCGACCGCCCGCAGTCGACGCCGGAATCGGCGCGAGGCTCCTCTTCGCCCGATTCAGCGGTCCGCCTGCACGAGTTCCCTGCCATGGGGTATCAGCCATCGCTCGACGGTCTGCGAGCGCTCTCGGTCGGCGTGGTGTTGCTGTATCACGCCGGCTTCTCCTGGATGCACGGCGGCTTCTTCGGCGTCGAGGTGTTCTTCGTCGTGTCGGGCTTCCTCATCACGTCGCTGTTGCTCGTGTTGCTCGACGAGACCGACCGCAGCGGCCAGGTCTCATTCCGTCAGTTCTGGCTCCGACGAGCTCGTCGTCTGTTCCCGGCGCTCTACGCCGTGCTCCTCGCGGTCGGTGTGGGGACCGCCCTGTGGGGATCGGCGGAGCAGCAGTCGCAGGTCCGCCGGGAGATTCCGTGGTCGATCCTCTACGTCAACAACTGGGGCCAGATCCTCGGGAATGTGCCGTACTTCGCCGGCGAGCCGTCGCCGTTACGGCACCTCTGGAGTCTCGCAGTCGAGGAGCAGTGGTACCTGATCTGGCCACTCGTGTTCGTTGCGTTGATGCGCGTGCGGCTGCCCCGTCACGTCGTGGGGTCGCTGATCCTCGGTGCTGCGGTCGCCGTGTGGATCTACACGTTCTGGATCCAGTCACGCAGCCCGACGCTGCTCGGTGGCCCTCCGGCTGCCTTCGATGGTGTCGATCGCACCAACTACATGTACCTGTCGACGATCACCCGCTCGGCCGGATCGCATCCTTCCTCACGATCGACCGAGGGCAAGCGCAGCTACGGCCTGTACCTGTGGAGCTGGCCGATCTTCGTGTACGTCGGCGCGACCAACGGGTCGGTCGCCAAGTTTGTCTGGGCGATGCTGCTCACGGTGGTCATTGCGGAAGCCTCGTACCGCTACCTCGAGACGCCCGTGCGCCGCGGGATCATCGGGACCTGGTGGAAGGATCGTTCGACGGTCACCTACTGGCCGCTCGCTGGTGGCGCCGTCCTGGTCGGAGCGTTGTTGCTGTTCTACGTGAGCGTCGATCAGTTCAACCGTTTCGAAGGCGGCGATGACGCGGTGTTCGATCTCACAGCTGCTGTCGTCGACGATCCGGTGACGGCCAGCGAGGTGTCGCCGCCGGCCGGCTCCACGCCTGCCGGGTCCACGGCTGATGCTTCGACGGTGCCGAGTCCCTCTCCGGTGACAACCGCGCCGGTGGTACCGGCCTCGTCGGGCGCGGCTGGCGATCGTCGGCGACTCCCAGGCGAATGCGCTGGCGATCAACCTGCCCGACGGCATCGAGGGCGTGTTCCCCGAGGTCGTCAACGGCAGCGTCGACGGGTGCAGCGTGTACGACTCGGGTTCCGTGCAGAGTTCGGTGAGTTTCGGTAACAACTTCTCGAGCTGTCAGGGATGGCAGCAGGAGTGGGCCGACGCCGCGGCGGGCAACGATGTGGCGTTGGTGGTCGTGGGGGCGTGGGACGTGTTCGACATCGACGACGACGGCACCGTGTACGGCTTTGCGACACCCGACGGCGACGCCCTCTTCATCGGCAACCTGACTTCAGGCATCGACGCGATGCTGGCGGAAGGAACCAATGTGGCGCTGCTCGAAGTGGCCTGCATGCGGCCCCAGGATGTCGAGGGCGCCGGAGTGCGGGCGCTGCCCGAACGCGGCGACGACGTGCGCGTCGCCCACGTGAACGAC
>CAJDUH010000018.1_pt1 | contig 10988 bp, 13 predicted proteins | sample 7389931 | NCBI WGS metagenome assembly CAJDUH01 (sample SAMEA7055663, study PRJEB34461) | soil metagenome | biome: terrestrial ecosystem; feature: Peninsula; material: soil | place: Antarctica | collected 2016 | reverse complement strand
TGTTCCAGGACTACGTGCTCTTCGAGCACCTGACCGTGCTCGAGAACGTCGCCTACGGCATGCGGGCGCGGGGGGTGGCGAAGGGCGACGCCCGCCAGCGGGCGAACGAGTGGCTCGAGCGGTTCGACCTGGCCGCGTACGCCCGCCAGCGTCCTCGCGCGTTGTCAGGCGGCCAGGCGCAGCGCGTCGCGTTGGCTCGGGCGCTCGCCACCAACCCGCGCCTGCTGCTGCTCGACGAACCGCTGGCCGCGCTCGATGTCGGCACGCGTGCTGTGGTCCGGCGTGATTTGCGCCAGCATCTCGCGACCTTCGACGGGATGCGTCTGGTGGTCACGCACGACCCGGTCGATGCACACGCACTCGCCGACCGGGTCGTGGTGCTCGAAGCCGGTCGCATCGTGCAGACGGGCACCTTGGCCGAGGTGACCGCGCATCCCCGCACCCGCTACGTCGCTGACCTCGTCGGCGTCAACCTCGTGACCGGTGTGGTGCTCGACGGGGTGCTCACCACGCCCACGGGGGCCCGAGTGGTGATTGCCGACGCCGCCGACGGGCCGGCGATGGCGACCATACGCCCGCATTCGGTGCTGCTCGCACGCCGCGACGATGCTGCGTCGAGCGCACGGAACACCTGGCGCGGAACCGTCGTCGATGTCGACCGCTTGGGCGACCGTGTGCGGGTGGTGGTCGACGGCGAACTGCCGCTCGCCGCCGAGATCACCGCCGCTGCGCTCGACGAGTTGCAGCTGCGGCTGGGTGACGACGTTCACGCGTCCGTGAAGGCCACGGACATCGAGGTGGCGCCGGCGTGACGCAGTCGCCAACGGATCGCCGCCGCCGCGAGCTCCTGCTGGGTGAGTGGGCGTGCCTCGGCATCCTGTACGAGGGACGGACGCACGGCTTCGCTATCGCATCGATGCTGCGGTCGGGCGGCGAGTTGGGTCGCGTCTGGTCGCTGTCGCGTGCGCTCACGTACCGCTCGCTCGACCAACTGACCGAACGCGGACTCGTTCGCGCGGTGGGGGAAGAGCCCGGCATCGCCGGTGGCAATCGCACCGTGCTCGCCGCGACTCGAGCTGGACGTGCCGAACTGCGTCGATGGCTCGACGCGCCCGTCGAACACCTTCGTGACCTACGCAGCGAACTCCTCTTGAAACTGGTGATCGCCGACCGATGCGGCATCGACGTGAGCCCGATGCTGTTTCGCCAACGAGCGCTTGTCGCCGAGCTGGCCACTGCAATCACCGCTGAGACCCGCATCGATGGCGGAACTGACGTCGTCATGCTGTGGCGCCACGAAACTTCCGAGGCGGCGCTGCGCTTCCTCGATCAGCTGCCCGCACATCGCTGCTGACCCCCCTCGCTCACACCACTCACCCCCACGTTGGTGTTGGATTTTGGGTGGGCCGGGTCACCCAAAATCCAACGCAAACCTGGTTCTCGGCGTGTCGTGTGCTCGGGTCGGTGGCAGCATGGCGTCATGATGGCCGTCACGTTCGAGCTCACCCGACGATTCGATGTTCCAGTCCGTGAGCTGTGGGATGAACTGATCGACTGGCCGGCCCACGGTGCGTGGATCCCGGCGACCACGATCGAGGGCGAACCTGGTGACCCGAATGAGGTCGGCTACACCTTCACGGGCTGGACCGGTTTCCGGCCGGTGGCGCTGGAGGACCGGATGCGAGTCACGCGGTGCGACTGGAACGAGGCCGAGCAGTCCGGCGTCTGCGACGTCGACAAGCTCGGCCCGGTGCTCGGTGGCGGAGCAGGGTTCGCCGTCCGCGCTGACGGGTCGGGTTCGATCCTCGAGTGGCGCGAAGACGTCACCGTTCCGTATCTGCCGGGTTTCCTCTCGCCCATCGGCGCGTTCGCCGGTCGGATCGGGTTCACCCTCGCACTGCGCAGCCTCGCCAAGATGCTCGCCCGCCGCTGACCGCGACACTGCTCCGCCAACGCTGACGCTGCAACGGTGATGCCACAACGGTGACCTTTGCCCCTGGGGCGCGGTGTCGATCGCGCAGAGTGTGGGAGTCGGGCACGGGCCCCCGACTGGAGCATGATGAAGGCGAGCAAGCGGAACCTGCCGATCGTTGCAGCATTGCTGATCGGCATCGGGATGATTGCGGCCCCGGCCGTGTTCCAGATGTTCGATCGCGCCCCGCTCGGCGGCACGATGATCGACGACTTCGAGCCGTACATGACGGTCGACGAGGTCGAGTTGTTCCGCGGCTACCTCGATGAGATCGGTACCGCCAACGCCGAGTCGATCGACGACCTGCGCGACGGCCTCGTCGCGGCGGGAGCGATCGAGGACGGGAGCTTCGATGCCACGTTCGTGTCGGTCGTGAACCTGAACGAACAGTGGCCGACCATCCAGGACGACATGGGCGACCTGATCAACCGCATGGAGGCGAACCTCGACAACTACGCCGCGGTTGCGGCGCTACCACCGTTTCCCATGTTCCCGTGGTTCTTCGTGATCCCGGGACTGATGATCGTGGTGACGGCAGCGGTGGCGCTGGTCCTGCGTCGTGACGGGCACGCCGGTCGCGGACGTGCGGCGGTCTGGACGCTCCTCGCGCTCGGTCTCGCCGTCACGGCGGCACCGGTGATGTTCCAGATGTTCGAGCGGGCGCCGAAGGGCGCCGAGATGATCGACAGTTTTCGGCCGATGATGACCCGTGAGCGGGTCCAGTCGGTCCAGGGCTACTTCGTCACACTCGGCGCCGCCGAGGGCCAGCTCCGTGCCAACGCGTTGCCGATGTTGGTCGAGGCAGGCGGCGACGCGGCGGACTATCCCGCGATCGCTCAATGGTCCGCTGACTGGCCGACAATCCTCATGGACTTCAATCCGATGGTCGCGACGATGAGCGACAACGTCGACAACTACGAAGCGGTCGACGCCCTCCCGCCGTTCGGCCTCTTCCCCTGGTTCTTCGTGATCCCCGGTGTCCTGGTCGCCGGCCTGGCCGGGCTGGCGCTTCGCACCCGAACCGAACAGCCCGCTGCGTCGCCGGCTCCCTCTCTGGTTCCACCTCCCGAAGAGCCATCCCCGACCCCAACTTCTCCATCAACTGTTTGAACGGCAAGGAGCCAATCATGCGCACATCCAACCCCCACCATCGTCTGCTCGCATCCGTTGCGGTAGTCGCACTGCTCGCCGCCGCGTGCGGGAGCGACGGCGACACCTCGGACACCGAATCGACGACCGCCGATACGGCTGCCACCGAAGTGACCGAGCCGGAGTCCACCGAGCCGATGACCACCGAGTCGATGGCCGAGGACACCACCCCCGAGACCACCGAGGCTGCGGCATCGTTCGAGGGCGACCTCGTCGGTTTGTTCTCGATCGCCGACGCAGTGTGTGACGACGCAGCGAACGTGACGGGTTCCTACTTCCGCATGTTGCAGCCCGGTGGCACGCTCGACGCAGGTCCGTTCATCCCGAACGCCGACTCGGCGTGTGCCGATACCACGTTCTCCGGGCTCACCGCAGGCGCTGACGGGGGTCTGGTCACAGGCGACTGGCAGGCCGCCCCCGACCCGGCGTTCGACGAGACCGGCAACGGTCTGGTCGACAGCATCTTCCAGCCGGTGACCTTCTTCGCCGTGGCGTTCGCCGGAGCGACCGACCCGGCCGAGGCCATGCCCACGCTCACTGCAACCGACGGCGTCCTGACGGGAGACTTGTCCGCATTCACTGCGTACTACGGCGGTTCGAGCTTCAACCAGGGCGCCCCGAAGCCTGACGGGACCGGCGAGGCCCCCATGGGAACCATCGACGTCGACACGGGCGCCTATGTCCTGGATTGGACCAGCCAGATCGTCGGAGGGTCGTTCAACGACTTCGTCGGTGTCTGGCACCTCGAGGGCATGTTCACGCCCGGTTCCTGACCTCATCACCACTTTCGGTGTCGCCGGCCAGCGCATCTGGCGCGAAGATGCGGTCATGGCCGAACCCACCACCCGTCTCGAAGTCGAACGGAAGATCGCCGCTGACCCAGCGGCGATCTTCGACGTCCTGCGCAGCCCCGACGGACATGTCGCGATCGACGCCACCGGCATGTTGATGTCGGCCGACGGTGAACCGGCGGGCGCGGTCGGCGATCGGTTCGTCGTGCACATGGATCGCGACTCGCTGCGCGACTTCGACCTCGGGGAGTACGACGTGACCGTCGTGATCGAGACGTTCGACGCGAACCACGAGATCGCCTGGAGCATCGACGGCACGATGCAACCTCCGATGGGGCACGTGTACGGCTACCGGCTCGAAGCGATCGACGGCGGCACGATGGTGACGTCGTACTACGACTGGTCGAACCTTCACGAGCAGTACGCGGGCTTCGCCGATCGGTTTCCGATCATTTCCGAGGCCAGCTTGCGCGCCACGCTCGGGATCCTTGCTCGCACGGTCGCACCCGGCCGCGGGCGCCCCGGCGCGTGACCTCGATCGACTTCCGTGTCGCCGACCCGCGAGTGCGGCTCGCCGGCATCAGCGACCTCACGACGATGGGGCGGGGTGCGCTCACCGAGCGGTTGCCGGCGTGCGCGCGTGCGCAGCTGGTCGACCCGGCGATCGGGTTCGTGTCGTCGATGCCGTCGGGTGGTCGAGTCGAGTTCGTGACCGACTCGACGTCGATCGAGCTGGAGGCGGTGTTCACCCGGCTCGAATACGGCGGCATCACGCCGCACACCGCCACGATCGATCTCGTCGTCGATGGTGAGTTGATCGCGAGCGAGGCGCTCACCGACACCGATGTGATCCGGTTCCCGGACCCCACGTCGATGGACTTCGAGATGATGCACATCGACCCGAGTGTGATCTGCTTCGACGGGCTCGCCCCTGGGCGCAAACACGTGGAGATCTGGTTGGCACAGAACGCATCGACGATGCTGCGCGAGCTCCGCTTCGACGACGGTGCATCGATCGACGGCCCTCCGTCGTCGAAGCGTCGTCGGTGGGTGCACTACGGCAGTTCGATCAGCCATTGCATGGAGGCCGAACACCCGACCGGCACGTGGCCGGCGGTGGTGGCCCGAGCGGCCGACGTCGACCTCTACAGCCTCGGCCTCGCCGGGCAGTGCCACCTCGATCAGTTCGCTGCCCGCACGATCCGCGACCTGCCCGCCGACCTGATCAGCCTGAAGCTCGGCATCAACCTCGTCAACGCCGACTCGATGCGCGAGCGCGCCTTCGTACCTGCGGTGCACGGCCTGCTCGACACGATCCGCGATGGTCATCCCGACACGCCGATCGTGGTGATCAGTCCGATCATCTGTCCTGCGGCAGAAGATCACCCGGGCCCGACGCTGCCGAACGCCGAGGGCACCTTCGATGTCATCGACCGCCCAGACGAGCTGATGGTCGGAGCGCTGTCGCTCACGCGGATCCGCGAGCTGCTCGAGGTCGTGGTCGCGCAGCGCCGGCAGTCGGGCGACGAGCATCTGCACTACCTGCACGGCCACGAACTGTTCGGTGCCGGCGACGTCGACGACCTCCACGACGGTCTGCACCCGAACAGTGCTGGCTACCAGCGCATGGGGGAACGGTTCACCGCATACGCGTTCGCTCCTGACGGCCCGTTTGCCTGACGGACCGTGGCACCGTCACCTTCACTCGATGAGCGTTGGATCACTACGGTCGGTCAGACATCTCGACGAAAGGCAACGGCGATGAAGATCTCCACCACCATTGGATTCAACGGTGATCCCAAGAAGCTCGCTCAGGAGGCGCGCGATCTCGAGTCGGCTGGCGTCGACCTGATCTGGGGGGCGGAGATCTACGGCTACGACCTGATCTCCACGCTCGGCTTCCTCGCCGGGCAGACCTCGACCGTGCAGCTGATGACCGGCATCATCCCGCTGTACTCGCGCAGCCCGGCGCTCATCGCGCAGACCGCGGCCACGCTCGACGCGCTGTCCGACGGTCGGTTCGTGCTCGGGCTCGGTACCTCCGGCCCCCAGGTGATCGAGGGCTGGCACGGCGTGCCGTTCGAGAAGCCGATCGGCCGCACCCGCGACACGATCGAGATCTGCCGCAAGGTGTGGAGCGGCGAGAAGGTCGAACACGACGGGGCGACCTACCAGCTGCCCCTCGCCGCGGGTGGTACCGGGCTCGGCAAACCGATCAAGTTCATGAACCGTCCGCCGGCCAGGGACATCCCGATCTCGCTCGCCACGATCGGGCCGAAGAACGTCGAGCTCACTGCCGAGATGGCCGACATCTGGCAGACGATCCACTTCGTGCCCGACCGTTTCCAGCAGGTGTGGGGTGACGCGCTCGCGGCCGGTACCGCGAAGCGCGATCCGAACAAGGCGCCGCTGGAGATCATCGCCGGTGGCACCGTCGCGCTCGGCTCGGGCGCCCACGTCGACGAGGCCCGTGAGGCTGCCCGCGGGCTGATCGGGTTCTACGTCGGTGGCATGGGCGCGAAGTCGAAGAACTTCTACAACGATCTGTTCGTGCGCTACGGCTGGGAGAAGGAAGCCGCCGAGATCCAGGACCTGTTCCTGTCCGGCAAGCGCGCCGAGGCGATTGCCGCTGTGCCCGACGAATACATCGACCTGTCGGCGTTGATCGGCGACGAAGGCCACGTCCGCGAGCGCATCCAGGTGTTCAAGGACGTCGGCGTGACGTACCTCAACATCAACCCGCACGGCCCCGACCCACTGAAGACGATCGAGAAGATCAAGGCCTGGGCCGACTGATCGTCACGCGGTGCCGCAGAGGCCGCACTTCGCGAAGGTGCCCGATCGCCGATTGCTCGCCCTGCCCGACCGCTCACTTCCTGAGGGAGTCTGCTTGAATGCGCCGATGACCAACGAGCAAGAGGACACCGGCGAGATCGACATGACCATCGAGATCGAGACCGAGGTTGTGGACGTCGACGGTGATGGAGTCGCCGACATCGTCACCGAGACGACAACGTCGGTGATCGACGTGGACGGTGACGGGGTGGCAGACATCGTCCAGGAAACGACCACGACGTTGATCGACGTCGACGGTGATGGAGTCGTCGACATCGTCAGCGAGACGACCACGACCTCGATCGACGTCGACGGTGATGGTGTCGCCGACATCATCGAGACCGAGACGGTGACGGGCATCGACATGGATGGCGACGGCGAGTTCTCCGCCGACGAGATCGAGGTCGAAGGTGACCTCGCCGTCCGCGAGGACCTCATCGACGAGAGCTGAAGCGGCCGAGCAGTGCCTCGTGGTCGAGCGTGACGCTCAGTCCAGCGTCACTGGCGGTTCGGGGACACTGAGGTTGTCCCAGACGGCGGCGTCGGGCATGCCCATGATCGCGTCCCGCACGGCGGGCGAATAGTGCATGTTCGGCTTCGACTCGTCGTAGGGCGGCTGGGCGACCGGCTCGTCGGGACGCTCGAATCCGCCCGGGTTGGTGAGCCGTTCGAGTTCATCGGCTGAAATACCGCACAGGTCCTGCACCTCGGGGTCGACCCACTGTCGCTCGTCGATGTCGTGGCCGGTGCACACCTCCAGGCTGAGGTTCTCCAGCCCGGCAAAGTAGATCGACTGGATCATCCCGTGGTCGATCGGTCCCATCACTTGGATGCCGTGGCTGCGGATGCGGTCGCGCATCGTGAGGACGTCGTCGATCGAGTCGACGTTGAGCGCCAGGTGCTGCATCGTGCCTGCGGTCACCGGATCGCCGGCATTGCCCGAGTGGGTGACCCCCCACTGCGGCTCGGTCGGGTTGCCCGGTGCCTGCACGAAGGCGATGTAGCTGTCGCCCGCCAACTCGACGAAGCCGTGGAACGTATTCGGAACGCCGTGCATCCAGTACAGCGCCCGCGTCGCGCAGCCGAGCACCTCGGCGAAGAAGGTGAGCTGGCCCTTCATGTCGGCGGTCGACAGCGCCAGGTGGTTGACACCGTTGGGGTGCAGTTCGGGAGACGGCTTCGCGCCGGTCGCCCGGTACGGGGTGAGGTGCGGCGCCGGTTGTTCGGTGATGCTCATCGCCCGAGTTGACCACACCGACCATCACCTCGCCGGACCCGGACCGAGCGGTGCTGTGAGCGGTGCACGCACATACTGCGCACATCGCTCACCACGTGAGGTCTGACAGGATGCGGGAATGGCAGATCAGAGGATGACCGAATCGGAACGACAGGAGTTCCTGGCCGAGTTGCACGTCGGCGTGCTCGGGATCGAACGAGCCGACGGGCCGCCGCTCGTGATTCCCGTTTGGTACGCCTACCAACCGGGCGGCGATGTCGTGGTGCTCACCAGCGCATCGTCGATCAAGGGGCGACTCGCCACCATCGCGGGTCGAGCGTCGCTGTGCGCGCAGCAGGAGGAACTGCCGTACAAGTACGTCAGCGTCGAGGGCTCGGTGTCGGTCGAGGAACTCGACGCAGATGCGTCTCGGGCAGCGATCGAGCCGATGGCGATCCGATACCTGGGCGAGGAGATGGGCCGCGGGTATGCGGCCTCGAGCGTCGGTCCGGACGACATCTTGATCCGGCTCCGCCCCGAGCGCTGGTTCTCGGTCGACTACGCCAAGCCGACCGGCTGACCACTTCTCGTTTGCGTTGGGTTTCCGGTGGCCCGGGTCACCGAAAACCCAGCACAAACGTGGTGATCCGGGGGTTCAGGCTGGGATGACGACGATCTTCGCTCTGGCGTGGCCCGAGCCGATCTCGGCCAGTGCGTCGGCGACACCGTCGAGACCGACGGTGCGTTCGATCTCGGGTACGACCTGTCCGCTGGCGAGGAGTTCGCCGAGGAACGTCAGATCGTCGGGAGTGGACGACGCCGTGAACTGGTGGAACGTGGCCTCGGTGCGACGGAACGCGAACTTGGTTCGCATGAGGTGGGGCACTGGGCCGATCCAGCGGTTCTCCTTCGGACCGCTCACCGCGACGTACCGCGCGGTGGGGCGGAGCACGCTCATGCAGTCGGCGGCGCTGCGGTTTCCGACGTTGTCGAGCATCACGTCGAATCGCGCGCCGCCGGGTACGAAGTCATCGGTGGTGTAGTCGACGACATGGTCGGCACCGAGTCGCCTGACCATGTCGACGTTGCGTGTGCTGCACACAGCGGTCACGTCGGCATCGAGGGCCTTTGCGATCTGCACGGCGAACGTGCCGACACTGCCAGCCGCGCCGTTGATCAGCACACGGTCGCCGGGTTGGGTGGCGCCGTGCGTTCGGAGGCCCTGCAGTGCGGTGAGCCCTGCAACCGGCGTTGCGCCCGCCGACTCGAACGACACGCCCGTCGGGATCCGGACCAGGTTCTTTGCGTTGGTGGCGAGATACGGGGCGAACCCGCCGCCTGCGCTTTCGCCGAACACCCGGTCGCCGACATGGAGCGAGGTGACGTCGGCGCCGACAGCGACGACGGTGCCGGCGACGTCGGCGCCATGGATGATCCGTTTCGGGCGGCGTGCGCCGGCGATCAATCGGAGGAAGTACGGAGTCCCCGTGAGGAAGTGCCAGTCGAGGGCGTTCAGCGACGAGGCTGCGACATGGACGAGTACCTCGCCATCACCTGCGCTCGGCGTCGGGACGTGCTCGACCGAGACCACGTCCTCAGAGCCGTAGCGCCGAGCGACCGCGGCGGACATCGTGGACGGAATCGACGCAGGATCGGCGGTCGGTTCGAGGTCGGCGGGCTCGCTGGGTTCGGTGGGCTCGCTGGGTTCGGTGGTGGTGGATCGGGGGCTCACAGGGACTCCTCAGGCTGGTGGCAGGGCGGTGGCAGGGCGGTGGCAGGGCGGTGACGTACGCTGTACATACTGCTGCGTACAGTGTACGTTGTCAAGGGGTTTGCGATGATCGAAACCAGATGGGCATGACACCGAGGGAACCGCTGCAGCGCGACCGCATCGTGGTCGCCGCCATCGAGCTGGCCGACCGCGAGGGCGTCGACGCATTGAGTATGCGCAACCTGGCCCGCAGCCTCGGCTACGAGGTGATGTCGCTCTACAACCACGTCGCGAACAAGGATCAGCTCTTGTCCCTGATGATCGATGCGGTCGCCGGCGAAATCGACCGGCCATCGCCCGATCACGCGCCGCTCCAGGCGATCCGGGCGGTGTCGATCTCCACCCAGGAGGTGCTCGTCAGGCACCCGTGGGCCCCGGCGCTCTGGCAACGTCACCTCCCCGGACCGGAACGAACCGAGCGCATGGAGGACCTCCTCCGCCTCCTCGACGAGAGCGGTCTGTCTCCTGATCTCGCCCATCTCGGCTTCCACGCCGTGACGAACCACGTGCTGGGGTACACGCTGCAACAGCTCGGGATGGCCCTCGGCGCCGATGATCCTTCGGCCGTGGCCGAGGAATTCCTGGCCTCCATGTCGCCGGACTCGAGCCCGCACATGATCGCGCACGTTCGCCAACACCTCGATGGTGAGACCGGGCGAAGCTTCGAAGTCGTCCTCGATCTGATCCTCGACGGTCTGGTCAGGCTCGACGCCGAGCGGTGACCGGGCGGGCGTCGTACGCTCGCCGTTGTGAACCAGCGTGCGGTGGGGTGGGCGTTCGTGGCGGGTCAGGTCGTGCTGCTCGTCGCGCTGGTGCTGCTGCCCGGAGGCGACGCGTGGCCGACCGGGTCTGCGGTGTGGACGACTGGTCAGGTGCTCGTGATCGCGGGGCTCGCGCTGATCATCGTCGCCTCGCTGCGACTCGGTACCGGCTTGACCCCGACACCGGTGCCCAGCCAGCGAGGTCATCTCGTCACCGGCGGGCTGTACCGATACGTCCGACACCCGATCTATACCGGCGTGCTCCTGATCGTGGTCGGATTGACCGTCCGGTCGGGGAGTGTCGTCACGTTGGCGGTAGCTCTCGAAGAAGACCTCCATCTCCTGCAGTTCGGATTCGGAGTAAATGTTGTCAAGAACACAGTAGCCTTGGGTTTCGTATTGTTCCTTGGCTGTTAATAATGGGATTTTTGCTTGGATCATAGATTTTCTTTTTGTTTATTGTGATTGGATATTCAAGTGTTAAATCACTTTA
>CAJDUH010000017.1_pt1 | contig 10994 bp, 10 predicted proteins | sample 7389931 | NCBI WGS metagenome assembly CAJDUH01 (sample SAMEA7055663, study PRJEB34461) | soil metagenome | biome: terrestrial ecosystem; feature: Peninsula; material: soil | place: Antarctica | collected 2016 | reverse complement strand
ATTGCCGAGCACCACTTCGTCCTGCAAGCCCAACTTGATCCGGGCGACCGCGTTGGTCACCTTGCGAGTCACGAACTCCAACCCACGACGAGGCCCCTCATGGTTGAACAGAATCCCCGACGACGCGTGCAGCCCGTACGACTCGCGATAGTTCACCACGATGTCATGACCGAACACCTTCGCACACCCATACGGCGAACGGGGATGGAACGGCGTCAACTCGGTCTGCGGGGTCTCACGCACCTGACCGAACATCTCCGACGACGACGCCTGATAGAAGCGGATCGGATTGTTCTGGCTGCCGCCCACCATGCGGACCGCTTCCAACATCCGCAGCACACCCAACCCGGTGATGTTCGCCGTCAACTCCGCCTGGCTGAAGCTCAACGCGACGAAGCTGATCGCGCCGAGGTTGTACACCTCGTCGGGCTGACACGCTTCCATTGCGCCCACCAGCGACGGCAGATCTGCGAGATCACCTGACACCAACTCGACGAACGGCAACTCCTGCTGGAGTGCCTCGACACGCGGATTGTTCTGCCCTTTCACCATCCCGAACACGTGATAGCCCTGCGAATGCAGGAACTCCGCCAAATGCTGACCATCCTGGCCAGTGATCCCGGTGACAAACGCTGTAGGCATAAGGCGCAGAGTCTACGGCTCGGCACCCAGACCTCGCAGATACGCTCGGGTTCCACATGCTACGAGTGGCGATCGATGTCGGGCCGACCCACGGCCGACGTACCGGCGTCGGCAACGCCGTGGCCTGGACCATCGACGCGCTGGCAGACCGAGACGGATTGCAACTCCAGCGATACGTGACGAGCGCTCGTGCGCGATTGCGATCGTCCGAACGCCGCATCCCGATGCCAGCAGCGGTGGCCCTGCGGGCGTGGGCCCGGACGGCGGTTCCGATGGATCGGTGGCTGGGCCATCCCGACCTGGTCCATGGCACCAACTACGTCGTGCCGCCGACGCGCTGTCCGCGAGTCGTGTCGGTGTACGACTGCTGGTTCCTCGATCATCCCGAGGACGCCGACCCCGATGTACGGCGAGCGGCGGCCGTGCTGCGCCGTGCCGTGGCCGATGGCGCCCATGTGGTCACCAGCTCGGATGCCACGACCCGGCGGGTCCGAGAGTTGCTCGGTACCGAGCGGGTCCGCACGATCCTGCTCGGTCCGCCACCCGTCGATGACGTTCCCCCGATGACCCAGGCGCCCTCCGGACTGCCGGAGCTCTCGGAGTTCTTGCTCGCGGTCGGAACGATGGAGCGTCGCAAGAACCTGCCGACGCTCGTCGACGCGTTCGGCCGTCTCGCTCGCGAACAGGCCACGGTTCGCCTCGTCATCGCCGGCGCGGCCGGCAACGACGTCGCCGCGGTCGATCGGGCCATCGCCCGTCTCCCATCCGACGCTGCGGAACGGGTCGTGCGTACCGGCATCGTCGATGCGGCAACCAAGCGGTGGCTCCTCACCAATGCGCGGGCCCTCGCCTATCCATCGCTCGATGAGGGATTCGGGTTCCCGATCCTCGAAGCCCAGCAGGCCGGCACGCCAGTCGTTGCCAGCACCGCCGGCTCGATCCCGCAGATCGCCGGCGCCGCCGCACTGCTCAGCCCAGCACGTGACGTCGAGGCACTGGCCGCGAACCTCTACTGGATCGTGACCAACGACGAGATGCACGCCAAGCTGAGACGACGAGGCAGGGCCAACGTCGCGCGGTTCTCCTGGGCATCGACGGCCGAGCACTACCACTCGATGTACCAGGAGCTGGTCGACCATGGCTGAACCGAGATCCATCGCCGTGATGTGCGGGGGTGTCGGCGCCGCACGGTTCCTGCGCGGCCTGATCGACGCCGTCGACGATCCCGCGTCGATCACCGCTGTGGTCAACACCGGCGACGACTGCTCGCTGCACGGGCTGGCGATCTCACCGGATCTCGACACGATCACCTACACCCTCGCCGGGGCCATCGATCCCGAACGAGGATGGGGGCTCGTCGGCGAGACCTGGAGAGCAATGGAGTCGCTCGAGCGGTTCGAGGCGGTTCGGCCCGAAGGATCGGCTGCCGCTCCGCGATGGTTCAACCTGGGCGACCGCGACCTCGCCACCCACTTCTACCGCACCGCCCGTCTCGGTGAGGGCGCCACGCTCACCGACGTGACCGACGAAATCCGCCGGGCCTGGGACGTGCCCATCGAGGTGGTCCCGATGTCGGACGAACGCTTGTCGACGATGGTGACGATCGCCGACGGGAGCGAGATCTCGTTCCAGGACTACTTCGTGCGCCTGCGTCACGGCGTGCCGGTCAGTTCCATCCGTTTCGACGGTGACGCCGGGCTGTCCGAACCAGCCCGGCGAGCGCTGGCGGGCGCGACCTCGGTGGTGATCGCACCGTCGAACCCACTGGTGTCGATCGGTCCGATCAGGTCGCTCGCCGGTGTCGACGATCTGCTCGTCGGACGTCGCGACCGGGTGGTCGCGATCTCGCCGATCGTCGGTGGCGCCGCGTTGAAAGGACCCGCCGACCGGATGCTCGTCGAACTCGGCCACGAACCGAGCGTGGTCGGGGTCGCCCGGCTCTACGCGCCGATTGCGTCGACGCTGGTGATCGACACGGTCGACGCCCACCACGTTGGCGCAATCGAGGCAACAGGCATGCGATGCGTCGTCACCGAGACCGTCATGTCGACACCCCAGGTCGCCCGTCAGCTCGCCCTCGACACCCTCGCCTCGCTCCCCTGAGCGTCACATCGTGCCGGGCCCGAGCGTGACGTCGGGCCTCGTCGCCCGATCGCTCGTCACTCGATGAGTCGGACGAGGCCCTCGTCGAGCCCCGTCCACGGCGACCACCCGAGATGGATCCGAGCCCGCACGGGCGACACCGCGAAGCGCTGCAGCTCATGGAGTCGCCCGGGCCCGCGAGACGGCTCGATCGCGTCGGCACCTGCGATCGAGGCGGCAACCCGCGACCAGAGTTCGGTGATCGAGGTCTGCTCGCCGGTCCCGATGTTGATGACCAGTCCGCTCCCCCGACTCCCGGAACGCACCAGTGCGTCGACGACGTCGTCGATGAACACGAAATCGCGTGTCTGGCGACCGTCGCCGGACACGACGGGCGCTCGGCCGTTGACGGCAGCGTCGAGGAACGCCGCGACCACGCCTCCCGTCGGCCGCTGACGAGGGCCGTAGACGCTGCCGAGCGCCAACGCCGTGAACTCGATGGCGTGCAGATCGCGATACGACACGAGCAGATCGATGATGGAGCGGGCGACGACACCGCGAACATCGCGCGGTTCGAGCTGCGACGGTTCGCCCTCCTTCACGGGCAGCGATTTCGAGGCGGGATGCCCGTAGATCGCCGATGCCGGAATGGCCACGATGACCTTGGCGACGCCGTGACGCCGGGCGGCTTCGAGCGTGGCCAGTGCGGACTGGAAGGCGTCGCCCTGTGCCGTCGCCGCTGGGTCGTGGCGAGGGAGCAGCGCGAGGTGGAAGATCACGTCGGGGTGTCGCTGTCCGATCGACGACTCGGCCTCGGCCGAGCCGGCGTCGAGGTGGTTGATACGGAGCGCTCCGCCCGACGCCCGTGCCGCGGCCAAGTTGGCGAGCGAGCCAACGGTGAGGTTGTCGATGACATCGACAGTGTGTTCTTCGGCGAGCAGGCGATCGACGAGGTGCGAGCCGATGAAGCCTGCCCCTCCGATGACGACGACGTTCACGAACTGGACCGTAGCGCCGACATCACGACGTCGGATTCGTCCGTCACTCCGCGGCGGGCGTGACGGCGTCGACGAGCGTGTCGCCGTCGGCGACGTGGCCATCAGCGCCGATCATCGAGTCGCGCACCACGGCGTCCAGTCCGACGGCGCCCATCACGAGCGACCGCTCGACGGTGGCGCCGGCAGCCACGCTGGCACCGGGGAGCAGCACCGAATCGACGACCAATGCGCCAGCGGCGACACGTACTCGCTCGCCGACGATGCTGTGACGGACGACGGCGTCGACGGACACCTCGGCCGATGGCGCGATGGCATCGCAGCGCTCGGTGCGGCGTTTGCCGTCGAGCAGGTCGAGATTGGCCGCCCGATACAACGTGGGCACGCCGGCGTCGATCCAGTAGTCGTGGGTGGCCACGCCATAGAGACCCCCGTCGGCAACGATCCGTGGGAACGTGTCGCGCTCGACCGACACTTTCGTCGCTGCGGGAATGCGAGCGAGCACCGACGGCTCGAACACGTAGGTGCCGGCGTTGATCAGGTTGCTCGGCTCGGTTCCCGGCGCCGGCTTCTCGACGAACGCTCGTACCGAGCCGCCGTCGGCGAGATCGACGACACCGAACGCCGAGGGATCATCGACCCCGATCAGGTGGAGGGTTGCCTCAGCACCGAATGAACGGTGCGCATCGACCAGCGCCGCCACGTCGAGGTCGGTCATCACATCGCCGTTGGCGACCACGAACGTGTCATCGATTCCGGCGAACTCCGCCGCGAACTTGATGGCTCCGGCGGTGTCGAGCGGTTCGGGCTCGACGGCATACGTGAGCACGACATCGCCACACTGGCCGTCGGGGAAGGCCTCGATGAATGGCTCGGGTCGGAACCCGAGCGCCAGGACGACCTCGGTGACGCCGCCACGTCCGAGCCGGTCGACCAGCCGGGTGATCATCGGGATGTGACCGATGGGCAGCATCGGCTTGGGCACGCTCAGCGTGAGCGGGCGCATCCGTGTGCCGAAGCCGCCGACCAGGACGACGGCGCGCATCAGCCCTCGGTGGTGCTGGGAACGTCGGCCGTCGTGTCGCTCGGCGTGCTGACGTCAGGGATCGAGCCGGACGTCGGGAGCGAGTCGTTGGGGTTGACGACGCCGGAGTCGATCTCACCGAGGCTCGGAAGTTCGGGGGCCCACGGCGGCATGCTCACGTCGGTGTCGTCGGGAACGTACGCGATCGCCACCACCATCTGGTCGCGGTCGAGGCGGATGTTGTCGAAGTCCGCGATGTAGGTGGTGCCATTGTCGGTGTCGGTGAAGTTGTTCCACACGACCACCTTCAGCTCGGCGTTCTTCTCGGAGCCATCGACCGTGCACGTGTCGCCATCTTCCCACACGAGGATGTCGTCCCGTGGCGGCTCCTGAGCGGCCAGCTGCGTCTCGAGCGCCACCTGCTGGGATTCGGGGAACGTCAACTTGCTGTTGGTGAGATTGACGCCGTAGGTGTCGAGGAACACGCCGAGCCGCGCGTTGCTGCCGACGGACGCCGACGAGAACGGGTGCCAGTGGATCAGGCCGTCCTCGTGGCTGTGGATGCCGGTGCGTTGGTACTGGGTGAAGTTCTCGGTGCCCTGCTGTTCGGCGTCACCTTCGAGCTTGAACCAGGTGTCGCACAGGTAGAAGCCATAGGCGTGGTGCCAGTGGTCGGACTGTTGCGGAGCGCCGGAGGCGTCGACCGACGGCTGGCTCTGGCGGGCGTAGACGACGAGCGAGAGCCCGAGCACGATCACCAGAGTCACGACGACGGGGAACAACGTTCCGCCCTGGAATCGGACCTTCTTGCCCGAGCCGGACTTCGCCAGCTTGGCGGCTTTGTTGGTGGATGACGAGGAGGGTGCCACGACCATGAGAGGCTAGCGGGGCGCCGATCGGATGCGGGTTCAGGCCAGCGAACGCAACAGGACGTCGTAGGCGGCACCGACCGCTGCGGGTGATGCCTCGCGCTCGACCCACGCCCGTCCGAGGGCACCGAGGCGGGTGCCACGATCGGGATCCTCGATCATCGACCGGATGGCCTCGATGAAGGCTGGTGCATCGTCGGGGGGCACTGCGACGCCACCGCTGGAATCGGCCAGGATGCGCGGCACAGCCGTGTCCGGGTCGATCGCAGCCACCACGGGCCGACCCGCAGCCATGATCGAGTAGGTCTTCGATGGCACGCTCACCCGGCCGAGACCTCGCCGTAGCGGCACCACGTGGATGTCGCCGGTCGCGAGCAGTTCCGACAGCCGTGACGTTTCGATGTAGTCGGCGAAGCGCAGGTTGGGGATGTCGGTGGCGGCGGTTTCGAGCGATGTGCGTGCCGCTCCGTTGCCGTTGATCAGGAACGTGACGTCGGGAAGCTGACGGGCCGCGGCCAGCACCAGGTCGAGTGACTGCGAGAACCCGACGTTGCCCGCGTACAGCACGACAGGGCCGTCGCCCAGGCCGAGTTCCGCCCGATAGGGCGTCGCCCGGTCAGCGGGCACGATGGCGTCGGTGTCGACGAAGTTGGGGATCACGTGCACGGTGTCGCCTGCACGTTCGCCGCGAGCTGCCTTCAGCTTCGCGACGACGTTGTCATGCAGATCGTCCGACAACACCGTGATGGCGTCAGCGGCCAGGTAGCTCATGCGTTCGAGCCACGAAGCCACAGCGATGATCGTGCGGTTGGAGATCGCACCGGTCTCCACGGCCGCATCGGGGAAGACGTCTTGGATGTTGAACACCAAGGGGCAGCGCCGCAGGCGGCTCGCCACCCAGCCGGTGAGCCCGAGCGTGAGCGGCGGTGACATGGCGATCACCGCACCTGACCGACGGAACCAGCCGCCGACGCGGAGGCACTGCAGGCCGGCCAGCAGCGAATAGGCACCGAAGCCGAGGGCGCGTCGCACCAGGTTCGACTTGTCGCGCCCGGGGAACGGATGCACCCGGGTGATCGACCCCCACGGTGTGGTCTCGGAGCGGACCAGACGCCCCTTCCAACCCGGTTCGATGCGGTGCGAGCGGTACCACGGCAACGCCGTGACGACGTGCACGGTGTGGCCGAGCGCCACCAGCTCCTCGACGATACGGGTCATCACCACACCGGTCGGCGCGGTGTCCGGCTCGAAATGCGGGCACAACACCACCAGCGGTCGCAACGCTCTGGGTTCGTTCGTCATCGCCCGATCCGGAAGGCCAAGTCGTACGCGTTCGCGAGCGCAGCACCCGAGTGCTCGGTGGTGAAGGCCCGAGCGCGCTCACGACCGGCAGTACGCATCTCGTCGGCGCGATCAGCGATCACGTCGAGCGCGTCGGCCCAGGCGTCGGGGACGAGTGGGAGGACCAGACCGGCGGCGCCGACAACCTCGGCGAGCGCCGGTTGGTCGGAACAGACCACCGGCGTGCCGAGCGACATCGCTTCCACCACGGGCGCCCCGAACCCTTCGTACTCACTCGGGAAGACGAGGGCGTCCGCTGCCGCGACGAGCCCGTCGCGATGCGCATCGGGAACGCGACCAGGGCGAATCACCCGATGCTCGAGTCCGAGCCGGGCGATGTCGGCGGCCACCTCGGCCTCGGCCGAACCCTTCCCGCCCAGCAACACGAGCCGCAGATCCGGGTCGGTCCAATGCCGGGCCATCAGCTCCAGCAGGAACCGATGGTTCTTGTGGGGATGGGTGATCGCTGGATACACGATCATCCTGCCGGCACCGATGCCGTACAGGTGGCGCAGTTCGAGCGCCGATGGTGCGTCTCTCCCGAGCGACGCCTCGACACCATGCGGAACGACGAGCACGCAATCCGGATCGGCGCCGTACGCCTCGACCACGGTGCGTCGGACGTAGTCGGTCGGGACCGCGACGACGGCAGCCCGACCGACCGACCTCGGAATCGTTCGTTCGAGATAGCGCCGCTTGGTCGGGGTGAGGTACTCGGGATGGGTGAGGTACTGCAGATCGTGGATCGTGAGCACGATCGGTCGGCGGCCGACGGCGGGGGTCGTGCCGCCGCCGTGGTGGACGACGTCAGCGTGGCGCGTCCGTCGGCGCAGCCAGGTGTGCTCGGCGAGGACGCGGCGCGGTCGGCTGGCACCACTGACGGTCGCGGCGACCATCGGATGGAACGAAGCCAGCTCGTCGTGGGCCTCCACGAACGAGGGCAGGCAGTACAGCGTTGCCACGAAGCGCGTCGGCTGCGATGCGAGGCCGAGCAGTTGGCGCACGAGGTATTGCTCGGAACCGCCGACCTCCCCCGGCACGCACCACAGCAGGTTGACGGCGACGTCGATCGGAGACCGTTGCCGCGGCGAGACCCCCTCGCTGCTCGGCTGGGTCGGATCATCGATCATGTGGCGAGTTCACGGTAGACGTCGAGCGTGCGTCGAGCCGACCGCTCCCAGGTCAGCTCGCCGGCCCGATGTCGTGCGGCCGCAGCGAGTTCGCTGCGCCGGTCGGCTGCCTCGATGATGCCGCGAGCGATGTCGTCGACGTCGAACGGGTCGACGAGAACGGCGGCCTCTCCTGCCACCTCTTCGGTCGAAGTGCCCGAGCTCGTGACCACCGCCGCGCCCTGGGCCATCGCCTCCGCCACCGGCAACCCGAATCCCTCCCGTTCACTGGGGTAGGCGAACACGGTGGCGGCCGCATACAGGGGCGCCAGATCGGCGTCGGGGATGAACCCGAGGAACAGCGTGTCGCCGTGATCGACCACACCGACATCGCCCCAGCCGTCGGCCCCAGCCACCACGAGCGGCCCCGGCATGCCCGGGCGACGCATCGCGTCGGCGAGACGGGCGAGGTTCTTGCGTGGCTCGAACGTGCCGACGAACAGCACGAACTCATCGGGCAGCAGGTACCGGCGCCGAACCCGATCGATGTCATCGTCGGAGACGGCGACGACGTCGACACCCAGTGGAACGAGCCGGAGTCGTTCGGCGACAATCCCGGCAGCCACGCAGTCACGTCGTGTTGCCTCACTGGAGCAGATCACGCGATCGGCCCGACGAATGATGGCCTCGAGGCTCCGGTTCATCGTGCGCACACCCTGTTTCGAGAACTTCGCCGGGTCGTGCAGGAATGCGAGGTCGTGGACCGTCACCACCAGCGGCGCAGCGGTGCCACAGGGGACGAGTCCGGTCGCATGGGTGACATCGATCTCTCCGGTGACCGATTCGACCTTGGGCCAGTTGAGTCGCGTCCAAGCTTCGTACAGGACGGGGCGAGCGAGCGGGAGCATCGCCACCGGTCCGCTCGGGCGGAACTCGGCGACCGGCGCGACCGGGTGTTTGCCAGCGACGAGATGGAGTTCGACGTCGGCGGGCAGGCGCTCGAGCTCGCGAGCGATCCGGAGGGCAGCGATCGCGGTGCCACCCGGGCTCGGATGCCAGCACTGCTCGACGGAGTATGCGACTCGGACAAGCCGCGTCGGGCTGTCGTCGGATCGCGCCGGGGAGTCCACCGGAACCATCATGGCGGCTGTCGGTCGCACAGCGGTGGCACCGACACGGCCGTGACCTCTGGGAGATGTCGACGGATCGCGTGCCCGAGCACTGCTCGGCTGGTCGCCCACGCACCCCCTCCACGGAGCCGATCCCTGTTTCGGATGAGTTTCAGCGCGGACAGGATGCGGCGAAACTCATCGCTCGGAGATGATCCCGGCGGCGCGGGCGGCGGCGGCGTACGACTCGGCGAGGGTGCTGACGGTCTCGTGGGCGTTGAGGCCGCTCGGGTTGGGCACCACGAACAGCCGTGACCCCTCGAACGACTCGGGCTGCTCCCCCATCGTCGCCGTCGGCTGCGAGAACGCCGTGCGGTACGCGGTGATTCCGGCGACGGCCACCACGGTTGGCGCATGCGTGCGGACGAAGGCTCGGAGCTGGTCGCCGCCGGCTCGGAGTTCGTCGCGGCTCAGCGCTGACGCCTTGGCGGTGGCCCGATGGACCACGTTGGTGATCCCGATGCCACGGTCGATCAGCAGGCGCCGATCGTCGTCGGTGATGCCGACGCCCCGATCGATCGGCTGCTCGATGATCCCGGCCTCCAGCAGAGCTGGGTAGAAGCGGTTGCCCGGGTGGGCGAAGTGGGTCTGCGTGGCGGCGGTCCAGAGCCCGGGGTTGATCCCGACGAACAGGAGGCGCAGATCCGGGCCGACGAGGTCGGGCACCGTTGCGTCGATGAACGACTCGAGCTCGGCTCGGGAAAACCCCACGTCAGCGATGGTAGAGGTCTGCGACACTTGCGCCATGGGGAGCGACCACTGGCCACTGTTCGATCTCGAGATCGCCACGCCGCGGCTCACGTTGCGGTACCTCGACGATGCGCTCGCCGCCGAGCTGATCGGTGTCGCGAAGCGGGGCGTCCATGATCCGGCGGTGATGCCGTTCACGATCCCGTGGACCGACCTCCCGTCACCACAGATGGAGTACGAGGCGATGCGCTTCTATTCGCGCAATCGGGCCGAGACCCGGCCGGAATCGTGGACGCTGCAGTTCGCCGTGATCCTCGACGACGCGGTGATAGGTGCATGCGACCTGATGGCGGCGAACTTTGCGACCTTGCGCCAGTTCACCACCGGCTCATGGCTCGGACGTGAGTTCCAGGGCCAAGGACTCGGCAAGGAGATGCGGATGGCGGCACTCACGCTCGGCTTCGACGGCCTCGACGCCGAGTTCGCTCAGACCGGGTTGTGGCATGACAACGCTGCCTCGCTCGGGGTCACGCGTTCGCTCGGATACGCAGAGGAGGGTCGGCGCCGGGAGCTCCGACGTGGCAAACCCGACGAGATGGTCGGATTTCGGATGCCACGAGAGCACTGGGAGACGATCCGACGCGACGACATCGTCGTGGCTGGCGCGCCTTCGGCTCGATCGTTCCTCGGGCTCTGACATGGAGCCAGGGGTCAGACCGAGGTCTGACCCCGAAGCTTCGCGACGAGTTCGGCCAGGGGTTCACGGAAGTGGCGGAGAGGTTCGTAGCCGGCGGCGCGCCAGGCGGCGTTGTCGAGCACGCTGTTGGCCGGGCGCGGCGCCGGGCGGGGCGGGTCGAGGTCGGCGCTGATGATCGGGCGCACCCGATCAGGGTCGTCGCCGGCTGCGGCCAGGATTTCGCGGACGAACTCGTACCAGCTCACCGCGCCCTGGTTGGTCACGTGGTGGATGCCTGATCGGCGGTCGACGGCGAGCCGTCGCAAGGCGGGAGCGAGGTCGGCGGTGAAGGTGGGGTGGCCGCGCTGGTCGTCGACGAAAGCGAGCGCCTGCTCGG
>CAJDUH010000015.1_pt1 | contig 11017 bp, 10 predicted proteins | sample 7389931 | NCBI WGS metagenome assembly CAJDUH01 (sample SAMEA7055663, study PRJEB34461) | soil metagenome | biome: terrestrial ecosystem; feature: Peninsula; material: soil | place: Antarctica | collected 2016 | reverse complement strand
CCGTCCGATCGGCTCGTTCCAGGCGATCAAGCACAAGTGTGCCGACATGCTCCTCGAAGTCGAGTCGGCCAAGTCCGCCGCCTACTACGGCATGTGGTGCGCCAGCGAGATGAACGACGAACTGCCGTCGACCGCCTCGCTCGCCAAGGCCTACTGCTCCGAGGCGTACTTCCACGCCGCTGCCGAGAACATCCAGATCCACGGTGGCATCGGCTTCACGTGGGAGCACCCGGCCCACCTCTACTTCAAGCGGGCCAAGAGCTCCGAGCTCCTCTTCGGTGATCCCACCTATCACCGCGAGCAGCTCGCCCAGCGCATCGGCATCTGAGACGAGCGCCGTCAGGCGCCAGTCGAATCATCGAGCGATGAGTTTCCGCGCGGACAGGTCGCGCGGAAACTCATCGCTTTCGGGTGCGGTGGGTCAGGGCTGGGCGGTGAAATCGAGGCCGATTTCGTCGTTGCCCTCACCGGATCGCAGCGAGAGGGTGTTGCCATCGATCTCGTAGGTGACCTCACCCTGCAGGACGGTGACGACACTGGCCTCGAGCGCGTTGAGCGCGTCGTCGCAGGCCCGCCTGGTGATGCCGATCGGGCCGAAGACGAGCGTGGTGTCGGTGACTTCGACGCTGCCTGAGCCAGTGTTGCAGCCGGTGTCGACGGCCACGGTGTCATCGGCAGCGATCGTGATCGAAGCGGTCGAATCGGGCACGCTGCTGATGCCCTGGTTCGCAACGGTGCCGGTGACCAGCCAGGTGGTCCCCACGAGCTCACTCGGCTGGAGCTCGTCCAACGTGATGGTGGTGTCGCCTCCGGCGAGGGTGAGTGTCTCTCCCTCGAGGGTGATGGTGGGCAGTGACATCAGGAAGTCGCTGAGCCACGTGTCCTGATCCATCAACGGCTGGTCGCAGGCCATCATCGTCGATGCGAACGGCCCAGCGGTCAGGACATCTCCGTCGATCTGGAACCCGCCGTTCATGGCATTGCAGCCTGCGTTGACGCTCATGGAATCGGCCAGGAACGTGATGTTGATCTCTGAGCCGTCGACCAGGTCGTAGCCCGTCACTTCGGTGGAGACGAAGGTTCGACCGTCGAGATCGGCGGCCGTCGGTGCGTCACCCGAACCGCCCGAGTCATCGCTGCCACAGGCGGCAAGGGTCAGGCCGGCGAGTGCCAGCAGGGCTATGGCTGTACGGGGGGTCATGATGATTCGACGCTCCTGAAGCGAAGTTGGTTCCCTCGGCGAGTGCCGAGTCAACGAATCATGACACGGCGACGGCGCAGGAAATGCGCATCATCTGGTCGACTCCCGACCTGAGTTCTTCGTCGCTGATGCGGACCGTGTCGCCGCTCTCGCCGAGCAGGTCACTGACCGTCATGATCGCCAGCGATTCGATGCCCTTGACTGCCGCAATCGTGTACAGCATCGCCGCTTCCATCTCCACGCCGATGTGGCCGAGCCGCTTCCACCTGGCGAAGGTGGTGGGGTCGGGATCGTAGAAGATGCCCGAGGTGACGATCGGCCCGACGTGGACGGCGCCCGTCGATCCGTCTCGCGCGAGCCGCGCTGCTGTCTCGACCAGCGAGAACGTGGCGCTGGGGGCGTATCCCTCCATCGCGGCGTAGCGAAACGGGGTCTGGTCGTCGCTGGACGCTGCGAGGCCGACCACGGTGTCTCCCATCGCCATGCCATCACCGAGCCCGCCACAGGTGCCGACGCGAACCAGTCGGGTGGCGCCGAGCATGATCAGTTCCTCGAACACGATGCCGGCCGACGGGCACCCCATGCCTGTCGATTGCACGCTGATCGGCTTGCCTTCGAACGTTCCCGTGTAGCCGAGCATCCCCCGCTCGGCGTTGACCTGGCGGAACCCCTCGTCGAAGAAGGTTTCGGCGATGTACTTCGCTCGCAAGGGGTCGCCGGGGCAGAGGACGTTCGGGGCGTAGTCGCCGGGCTCGGCGCGAAGATGGATCGGCATGTGGCCGAGCGTATTCGGTGGGCGCTACTTGAGGAACTTGCTGGTGGTGTTGTCGGCGAGCACCTTGCCGCCCGTCTGGCACGTGGCGCAGTAGTTCACGGTGTAGCCGGAGTACTCCACGGCGCGAACTGTGTCTCCGCAGTCGGGGCAGGGATTCCCGGTCCGGCTGTGCATGGCGCTCGGCCGGTCCTTCGACGAGCTCATGTCGTCCCGGCTCCGCTCGTACTCGAGGCTTTCGGCGATGCAGGATCGGATCGCTCCGCCGACCTTCGCAGCACCGTCGGCGCCGAGTTTGCGGGTGTTGGCGAACGGCGACACGCGAGCTCGATGACACACTTCGTTCGCGAGCCGTCGTCCGATGCCGGCGACCATTCGCTGGTCGCGCAGGAACCCGTGCACCCGCATCGAGTTGGCCGAGAAGCGCGCGCCCAGTTCGTCGTCGGAGATCGTGGCCGCCTCCGGTCCCAGGTGTTGGAGCGGCGGCGTCGATGATGAGCCGATCGACGGCACACACCACACGCCGGCACGTCGCTCCTTGCCCTGTTCGGTGAGGAGCAGTGCAGACGCGTCGATCGATCCATCGGGCCGCTCGACCGGGGCGAACGCGAATCGAGCCTGACCACCACGCGGCTTGGCGCTGAGCTTGTCGTCGGCGAGGAGACGGCCACCCTGCATCAGGTGCACGACGAACGTGGTGGGTTCGAACCGGACGAGCAGGTACTTGCCGCGCCGCCCGACGTCGAGCAGCGGCAGGCCGTAGGCGGTGTCAGGAGCTGGGACCGCTGTCTTCAGCGCGGTGAAGTTGAACGGCGTGAACTTCGTGAGGATGCGGCCGGCGAAGCGTTCGGTCAGCCGCTCGGCGTGCGCCTGGATCTCGGGCATCTCCGGCATGGCGTGGGCACGCTCACTCGTAGATCGTGCGGTCGCGCACGGTGGCGAACACGGCGTCGAGGGCCCCGAACACCGGTTGCGATTCGAGCAGGAGCTGTTGGTCGCCGTAGAGCCGGATCCGCCCGCCGATGAACGCCTCCTGCGCGTTCAGCTCGCCGGTGGCGACGGCGACCGCGGTGTCCCAGTCCTGCTCCATCTTGACGCTCTCGTTCTCGGCCGGGCCGGCGCCGAATGTCGCCTCGCCGTTGCCCACCGAGAGGTGGTAGGTCACATCGCCTTCCGGTCCGTTGCTCACCACCTGGGTGACGCCGATGCGGTGGGACTCGGCGACGGTGCGCATCTGGTCGCTGGCGGCGACTTCTTCGGACAGCGCGCTGATCCAGTCGAGGCTGAGGTATCGGATCATGGTCCGTAGTCTGCCTGATCGTGGAGCCCATCGCCGATGCCCGCGCCGCGGATGGCCGCCACGTGGACGCGCCAGTCGAGGAGTGGGTGTTCGCTGCCTGGACCGTCGACGCTGCGATCGGTCTGATCTCCGGACATCGGATCGTCGGGCGAACCGCCTGGTATTGGGCCGCCCTCGCCCGGGAGGGTCGTCCGCTGCTCCACATCACCGACTTCGACGTGCCCGTGCGTGCCGATCCGTTCATCGTGAAGGGCGAGGCGTTGTGGGCCGAACACACCTGCGACGACCCGATGGCGCAATGGTCGATCGGCAACGAGACCTACGCGTCCGCCATCGACAACGCCGACGAGGCACTCGGACGGGCCTATGGCGACCCGACGCCGATCGCGTTCGATCTGGAGTGGTACGCGACCGGCCCGGCGACACCGCTCGAGCCGACCGGCGACCGGGCCGCGGTCGACATCGGCTACGAGCAGATCGGCGTGGTCCACGGTGCCATCGAGATCCTGGGGGAACCTCGGCTGGAACTCGTCGAGGTGCCGGGCCAACGCTGGCACCGGTGGACGAGTCACACCACCGGCTTCGGACCGCTGACGCTGCCCGAGGTGCGAGCACACGCTGGTGTGCGTGCGCCGTTCGCATTCCCCGATGGCAGCGTCAGCGATCTCGTGCTCACCCCCGAGGGCTGGGCCCGGCGAGCTGCTCGTCCGGCGTGATCGCCGCCTCGACCGCCTCCGCGGCGGGTGGCGTGGCTCCCGAGGTGTTCCGCTCGCTCCGGGTCGTGTGCCGACGGCGACGAGTTGCCAGCCACACGACGCCGAGCACCAACACCGCGGTCACGATGAACGGCGCTGCGACCGCGAGTATGAAACCGATCGCGAACAGTGCGCCGATGAACACGTCCCAACCTGCTCGCCAGGCGTCGCCGATGCTCTCGATCGAATCGTTCTCGGCGGCAACGATCTCGGCCGCGGGCACTTCGTACTGCAGCTGGATCGTCAGCGTCGACCGGTCGACGCGGTTGTCGAGGTTGCGCTGGCTGGCCAGCAGTTGTTCGAGTGCGATGGTCCGTTCGCTGATGACCCGCTCGATCTCGACGATGTCCTGGAACTCGGTGGCGTCGACGAGCAACGTCTGGAAGCGGGCGATCACGTCGCGTTCCACACCGATGCGGATGTCGAGGTCGACGAGCTGATCGGTGACGTCGGTGGTGTCCTGTGTGCGTCCCGACAGCCGGCCCACGGTGGCACCGAGGTCGGTGATCAGCGGTTCGAGGTCGGCGGGCGGCACCTTGACGACGAAGAAGCCCGATCCGTCGACGCTGCCGTCGTCGCGCTCGTCGCCGATGTTGACGTCGGCGGTGAACACGCTGGCACCGTTGCGCTGTGCAGCGGCGAGCGTGTCGGCGACAGCAGCTCGAATGTCCGGCGTTGCCACGACGACACCGGCGGTCGTCGCGAGAGCTTGCCCCGTCGGCAGCGGGTTGCCAGGTGTCAGCTGGACGGCGGCATCGCCAGCTGCCTCGGTGCGTTCGACCTCCCCGGGCCGCCCGGGTTCCACTGCCTCGCTCGCCTGAGCGTCGGATTCGGTCATCGGCGCGAACTCGGCCGACGAACTCGAGTCGTCGTCGCTGCCGCACGCCGAGACCCCCAGCCCGACGAGAACCATCAGAGTGACCGCTGCTGTTGCTGTGTTGTATCTCCCCATGGGATTTCGACGTCGCCCGACCCCCGCTGGTTCCGTCGTGCTGGTGACCGTCAGGCGTCGGCGGCGAACGGGGTGCCGGCGTTTCCGGAGGTGAGGTCGCCGAGGGTGAGCGACTCGTAGGCGATCTCGGGGTTGGCGCGCACCGCTTCGTCGAGCTTGTGGGCGTCGTCGCCGACGAGGATGCGCCACTTCGCGTTGCGGACGCCGTCGAGGATGACGGCGCTCGCCTCGGCTGCCGTCATCGGCGCCTGGTCGCGGAACATGTTCGACATCAGCTGCACCATCTCGGCGGCCTCCATGTCGAGTTCGTGCCCGCCGTGGCGCATCGAGTTCTCGACGATCGAGGTGCCGATGTGGCCGGGCATCACCACCGACACCTTCACGTGGGGAGCGTTGACCCGCAGGTCGGTGATCAGCGCCTCGCTGAATCCCTTCACGGCGAACTTCGCGGCCGAATAGGCGGTGTGTGGCCGGTCGGGGCCGAGGCTCGCCCAGAAGCCGTTGACGCTGGAGGTGTTGATGATGTGGCCCTCGTCGGAGGCGATCAAGAGCGGCATGAAGGAGCGAACGCCGTTGTACACGCCGCCCCAGCAGACGGCGAACGTGCGGTCCCACACGGCGCGGTCGTCGCTGATCATCGAGCCGCCGCCACCGATGCCGGCGTTGTTGAACAGCAGGTTGATGTGGTCGGTCTCGTGTTGAGCGACGACGGCGTCGCGGAATGCGAGCATCGACGCTTCGTCCGAGACGTCGCAGACGTGCATCGTGATGACCGTGCCATCCGGTGCCGCTTCGAGTGCGAGGCGACGCGACTCGGCCATCTCCTCCACCGACATGTCGCACATCGCGACGTGGCACCCCGCCGACGCCAGCTGCACGACCAGTTCGCGACCCATTCCACTGGCGCCTCCGGTGACGACGGCGATCTTTCCTTCGAAGCTCTGCATCGGCGCATGCTGGCACAGCGACCTCGCCGACTGCTTCACTGGGGCGGTGGCGTACACCGGTGACATTCTCGACGACTTCGCAGCATCGAAGCGCGGCCCCACCTATCCGGACCTGGTGGTCGAGATGGGCATGCTCGTGGAAGATCGCGCCAGCCACTTCTGCGGCGATGTCGTGCGGTGGAGCGCTGAGGGCGTCACGCTGCAGGACCGCAACGACTACATCCGTCACTTCACGTGGAAGCCCGGCGGATTTCTGATCGAGGGCAAGCCGGTCACACTTGTGCGACCAGCGATGGCCAAGGCGGCAACGCAGCGGATCACTGCGTCCGGATCGGTCGCTGGCGACGGCCGAGCCCGCATCGCCGCCGCCAGCCGGATCTGGGTCGAGGGCAAACACGACGCCGAACTGCTCGAACACGTCTGGGGAGACGACCTTCGCGAACTCGGCATCGTCGTCGAGCCATTGCACGGTGCCGACGACCTGGCGGCCGCGGTGGCCGAGTTCGGCCCGTCACCCGAACGACGCCTGGGGGTCCTGCTCGATCATCTCGTTCCGGGCTCGAAGGAGACCCGCATCGCCGAAACCGTTCGCGACCCGAACGTGTTGATCACCGGGCACCCCTTCGTCGACGTGTGGGCCGGCATCCGCCCGAAGGTGCTCGGCCTCGACGACTGGCCCGATGTCCCCCGTCGTGACGAGAACGGGAACGATGTGCCGTGGAAGGAGGGCCTGTGCGCAGCGTTGGGCCTGCCATTCGACGGCTTCTGGCCGCGTCTACGCAATCAGGTGAACACCTTCGTCGACCTGCGCCCCGAACTCGTCGGCGCCGTCGAACAACTCATCGACTTCGTCGCCGAGTAGCCCCGGTGAGGAAGCCAGGGGATTCAGACGAATGCTGAAGCGAACACCAGGCTGACGATCGTCATCACCTTGATCAAGATGTTCATCGACGGACCGGACGTGTCCTTGAACGGGTCGCCCACGGTGTCGCCGACCACGGCGGCCTTGTGCGCATCGCTGCCCTTGCCACCATGAGCGCCGGCCTCGATGTACTTCTTGGCGTTGTCCCAGGCGCCGCCCGAGTTGGCCATGAAGATGGCGAGGGCGAAGCCGGTGACGAGCGCTCCGGCGAGCAGACCGCCGAGCGCATCGACGCTGATGAAGCCGGTGACGAGCGGCACGACCACGGCGAGGGCGCCGGGGAGGATCATCTCGCGTAGCGACGCTTCGGTGGAGATCTCCACGCAGCGCGCCGAGTCGGGGACCACACCGGGCAGGCCTTCGCGCAGGCCGGGGATCTCGCGGAACTGACGGCGCACTTCCTCGATCATCTTCTGCGCGGCACGGCCAACGGCGTCGATGGTGAGTGCAGCGAACAGGAACGGGAGCCCCGCACCGATGAACAGGCCGATGAAGACCTGTACCTCGCCGATGTTGAGGTTCAGCACCTTGTCGCCTTCGGCGTCGGCGATCGCGAACTCGAAGCTCTTGAACAAGGCGAGCGCGGTGAGTGCCGCAGAGCCGACGGCGAAGCCCTTGGCGATTGCCGCAGTGGTGTTGCCGAGCGAATCGAGGGCGTCGGTGACCTTGCGGACCGACGGATCGAGCCCAGCCATCTCGGCGATGCCGCCGGCGTTGTCGGCGATTGGACCGTAGGCGTCGACGGAGACCACCACGCCGGTGGTCGCGAGCATGCCGATGGCGGCAACGGCGATGCCGTACACGCCGCCGCCCTCGCCGAGCGTCTGCTCGCCGCCCCAGTACGCAACGGCGACACCGACCAGGATCAACCCGATCGAGGCGGCGACCGACAACATGCCGGTGCTGATCCCGCCGAGGATCGTGGTGGCCGGGCCGGTCTCGGTCTGCTGGGCGATCTTCTTGACAGGTCCGTATGCGTCGGAGGTGTAGTACTCGGCGGTCTTGCCCAGCGCCCAACCGACGGCCAGGCCACCGATGACCGAGACGCCGAGACCCCACGGCTTGTCGAACAGCGCGTCATCGGCGAACAACCAGTAGGAGATTCCAATCGTGGCGACAGCGGTGAGGCCCATGGCCACGTTGGTTCCCATGTGCAGGGCCCGCGAGAGCGCGTGACCTTCGATCGAGTCGCCGCCCTTCACGAAGAACGAACCGATGATCGATGCGACCATGCCGACGAACGCAATCCCCATCGGGAACATGAACAAAGGGAGGTAGGCGTCGGCGCCCGCGTCCTTGGCCGTCAGGGCGAAGGCGAACGCCGTCAGGGAGATCGGTGCGATGATCGAGCCGGCGTACGACTCGAACAGGTCAGCACCCATGCCGGCGACGTCGCCGACGTTGTCGCCCACGTTGTCGGCGATCGTGGCCGGGTTGCGAGGATCGTCCTCGGGGATGCCCGCTTCGACCTTGCCGACGAGATCGGCGCCGACGTCAGCTGCCTTGGTGTAGATGCCGCCACCGACGCGGGAGAAGAGCGCGATCGAGGAGGCACCGAGGCCGAACGCGGTGAAGATCTCGAATGCCTGATCGACCTCCAACCACACGATGAAGACCAAGTAGGTGGCCATCAGCCCGAGCAGCGCAAGGCCGGCGACGGTGAAGCCCATGACCGCTCCGCCACGGAACGCGACGGGCAGCGCCTTGCCTGGCCCGGATTTTGCCGCCTCGGTCGTGCGTGCGTTCGCCATCGTCGCCACGGTCATGCCGACGTAGCCGGCACCGGCCGACAGGACGGCACCGAGCACATAGGTGATCGACGCCAGCGGCGTGATCACGATGGCGAGCAGGATCGCCATCGCCACCACGAACACCGAGACCCACTGGTACTCCTTCTTCAAGAAGGCTCGAGCACCCTTTTGGATCTCGGTCATCAAGAAGACCATGCGTTCGTCGCCGGGCGACGCCGCCTCGACCTGCTTGTAGTAGTAGAACGCGAGTGCGAGTGCGGCGAGCGCCGATGCTGCTGCGAGATAGGGAACGACGTCCACGGGCTTCTTGCCTCCTGAGGGCGGTACGGGAGTGATCCTGCTCGGAACGATCCGAGGGACCGGACCATGATGGTCGGCGGGGCAGGTTAGATCCCAACCGGACGGATTCCACGCATCGCTGTGCCAGGAGCGACACCGACGAACCTGCCGGACAATTGGGTCGGCGCCCACGAGCGGCGAGTAGCGTCGCTGAAATGGCACAAACGTTGAACCGCGGGCCCGTGTCGGGCACTGCAGTCAAGCCGCCGTCGAAGAAGAAGAAGCCCTTCCTGGTCGACTTCTACTCCACGTCGGTCGGCAAGAAGTACGTGATGGCGATCACCGGCATCATCGGGATCGGTTTCGTCGTCGTGCACATGATCGGCAACCTCAAGGCGTACCTCGGCGTCATCTCCGAGGGCAACGAGCGCGTGTACGACATCGACATCTACGGCGAGTTCCTCCGCGAGTTGCTGGTGCCGATCCTGCCGCGCACCTACGTGTTGTGGGGTTTGCGTCTGGTGCTCATCGCCGCCGTGATCCTGCACATCCACGCCGCCTACTCGCTCACCGTGCTCAACCGCAAGGCACGCCCGGTCAAGTACCAGTCGGCGCGTGACTATCAGGTCGCCAACTTCGCCAGTCGGACGATGCGCTGGACCGGCATCATCGTGGTGCTCTTCATCGCGTGGCACCTCGCAGACCTCACCTGGGGGTGGGCGAATCCTGATTTCGTCCGCGGTGCCGCCTATCGCAACCTCGATGCGTCGCTGTCGCGGATCCCGGTGGCGATCCTGTACATCGTCGCAAACATCGCGCTCGGCATCCACCTGTTCCACGGCACGTGGTCGCTGTTCCAGTCGATGGGCTGGAGTAACCCCCGCTTCAACAACTGGCGCCGCTATCTGGCGACCGGTATCGCCACGGTCGTCGTGGTCGGCAACGTGTCGATCCCGGTCGCTGTGCAAGCCGGGATCATCAGCTACGACCCCGACGCCGTCACCATCACCCACGAGGAGCCAGCCGAATGAGCATCACACTCGACTCCAAGGTCCCCGACGGCCCGATGGCCGACAAGTGGCAGAACTACATCGCCAACCAGAAGCTGGTGAACCCGGCCAACAAGCGCAAGTTCAAGATCATCGTCGTCGGCACCGGCCTGGCTGGCGCATCCGCTGCTGCCACGTTCGGCGAGCTCGGCTACCAGGTCGAGGCGTTCACGTTCCACGACTCACCCCGCCGCGCTCACTCGATCGCCGCCCAGGGCGGCATCAACGCCGCGAAGAACTACCAAGGCGACGGCGACAGCGTCCACCGTCTCTTCTACGACACGGTCAAGGGCGGCGACTTCCGCGCCCGCGAGGCCAACGTCCATCGTCTCGCCGAGGTCTCGGTCGACATCATCGACCAGATGGTCGCCCAAGGCGTGCCGTTCGCACGCGAGTACGGCGGCCTGCTCGACAACCGCAGCTTCGGCGGCGCCCAGGTCAGCCGCACGTTCTACGCCCGTGGCCAAACCGGTCAGCAGCTCCTGATCGGCGCCTACCAGCAGCTCGCCCGCCAGATCGGTCTCGGCAATGTCAAGTTGTGGAACCGCATGGAGATGGTCGACGTCGTCAACATCGACGGTCGCTGCGCCGGCATCGTCACCCGTGACCTGATGACCGGCGAGTTCTCGTCGCACTCGGCCCACGCGGTCGTGCTCGCCACTGGCGGCTACGGCAACGTGTTCTACCTGTCGACCAACGCCATGGCCTGCAACGTCACCGGAGCGTGGCGTGCCCACCGCCGTGGTGCGGCGTTCGCAAACCCGTCGTACACGCAGATCCACCCCACGTGCATCCCGCAGGCCGACGACTTCCAGAGCAAGCTCACGCTCATGTCCGAGTCGTTGCGCAACGACGGTCGCATCTGGGTGCCGAAGAACGCCGACGAGACCCGGTCGCCCGACCAGATCCCCGAAGCCGACCGCGACTACTACCTCGAACGGATCTACCCGAGCTTCGGCAACCTTGCGCCGCGCGACGTGTCGTCGCGTGCGGCCAAGCGCTTGGTCGATGCCGGACAAGGTGTCGGCCCGCTCAAGAACGGCGTCTACCTCGACTTCGCCGATGCGATCGGACGTCTTGGCAAGGACG
>CAJDUH010000297.1_pt1 | contig 11133 bp, 10 predicted proteins | sample 7389931 | NCBI WGS metagenome assembly CAJDUH01 (sample SAMEA7055663, study PRJEB34461) | soil metagenome | biome: terrestrial ecosystem; feature: Peninsula; material: soil | place: Antarctica | collected 2016 | reverse complement strand
AGAAGCGCTCGTTGAACTGCTCGCGAAGCACATGGGCCTCGTGATCACAGCGGGTGGCGTCGTCGTGGCGATCGACGCTGCGATAGATCTCGGCAGCGCCCGACAACGCGGCGTAGGTGTACCCCTGCACCTCGACGAGCGCGATCGGTGCCGTGGGGAGTGACCCATCGGCGAAGTTGACGCCGTCCCACGAGTCCTTCCAGCCTTGATTGGTGAGCCCACGTTCGTCGTGTGGCGCATAGTCGACGAAGCCGTCGCCGTTGCTGTCGCCGAAGTCTCGGATCCAGCCGATCGCGGCGTCGACGGCGGGGAGCAACCACGCTCGGCCAAGACGTAGAGCGGGGTGGCATCCACCGTCCCGTAGTAGCGCGACCGTTCACTGAACGGTCCTGCGCCACCGTGTTCGCGCAGTTCGTGCACGATCTTGCCCGGCTCCTCGCCGGACAGTGGGTCGACCACCCGTCCTTGCAGTTCCGCCAGCTCGTGGAGGACGCCGCGGGCGAGCTCCGGTGCGAACGGCAGCGCCATGTACGACGTCAGGAGGGCATCGCGCCCGAACAACGTCATGTACCAGGGCGCGCCGGCTGCGACGACCGCAAGTTCGGGGTGGGCGGTGTCGAAGATCCGCAGTGAGGCCAGGTCCTCGAGTGACTTGCGCACTCCGACGGCAAGCCGAGGGTCGGACGAGACGATCGTGGGCACCCGCTCCTGCCACGTCTCGTAGCGGTGGTGTGACAGATCATCGACGTGGAGGGCCGAGCCATCGGCATTCGTGGTGCCGTCGAGTTCGACGAGATCCTCGTCGGTCGGCTCGCTGGTGATGGCCTCGAGGGTGACGCGTGCGACATGACGACTGTGCGGGCCCATCTCGACGTCCCACGACCAACCGTGCCCATCAACGCTCGATGCCGCAGGTTCCAGTCCGAGCAGTGTGCGTTGTCCGATCTCGGGATCGGGGTGGACGATGCTGACGCCGTCATCGGTCACCGTGATCGAACCGTGGCTGCTGGCCGACCGGCCCGACTTCACGTCGAACAGGTGGCTGAAGTCGGCCCCGGCGTCGACGATGAGCGTGAGTTCGTAGGGCTCCCGTCCGGAGTTGTGGACCTCGATCGCTTCACGCATGCCGTGTCCCACCGATCGACGTCTGATCACGAGTATGGGAAGCGGGCGTCCGTCGAGTTCGTGGACGCGTGCGACGAACACGGCGCTGAACGGTGTGGGAGTCGTGGCCGCGAGCGGGCGTAGCTCGAGGCCGGCGAGTCGGAGCGACCAGATGTCGAGGTACCTGCGGTCGTCGTGGATCAAGCCGTGCACCGCTCCACGAACCATGTCACCGCTGGTGTCGCTGATCGCGAAGTCCCTCCCGGAGACCAGGGTGATCGATCCGGTGCCGACCGCCGGCACGGTCCAGTCGTCGGCATTCATCGGTTCGGTCATCGCGCTCGTGCCAGGCTCAGCTGTGGTGTCAGTGCCTCGGGGTGATCACCAGACGCGGTCAGTAGGTCCCGATAGGCGGCAACGTGTCGGGCCACCATCTTCTCGACGCTGAAGCGCTGGGCGATGTCGGATCGGCAGTCGCGTCGATCGATCCTCCCGAGGGATCGGACGGCACGTGCGAGGGCGTCGGCGTCGTCGCCCAGGAATCCTGTCCGGCCGTGGAGGACGATCTCGGGCGCGGCGCCTCGCGGCGTCGAGATCACGGGCGTGCCGGCGGCGAGCGCCTCGATCATCATCAGCCCGAACGGCTCGGGCCACTGGATCGGGCTCAGCAGTGCCAGCGCACCGCCGATGAGCCGGTCCTTGACGGCGCCCGCGACTTCGCCGACGAATTCGATTCCGTCGGTGCACAACGGCGCCACCACCTTCTCGTAGAACGCCAACTCACCTGCTTCACGCATCTTGGCGGCGATCACGAGCCGGTGACCGGTGGCTCGTGCGATCTCGATGGACTCGACGACTCCCTTGGCTGGACTCATCCGACCGAGAAAGAGCAGGTACGGGCCGTGCTCATCGCCGCTCCCGTCGCCTTCGGGGACCTCGTCGACGTTGATGCCGTGGTGGATCACATGGGCCACATGGATGCCGAATCTGGGTGCGAACGATGCCTGACTCCGCGAGATTGCGATGATCGGAATGCCTCGCGGGAGGCGGCTGAAGATGGTCGCCAGCTCGGGATTGTCGAACGGACCGTGGTTCGTGGTGATGACCGGCGCCGTCGCCGTTCCGAGGAACGGACCGACCAGGGTGTGGTCGTGGATCACGTTGCATCCTTGGTCGGCGAACCATTCGTAGCCTTCGAGGGTGTGTCGGAGCTCGATCGAGCTGGCCCCCATCGCCTCGGTCCGGGCCGTCGGGAACGTGAAGCCGCGCGGAACCGGACACGTCGACTCACCGGTGGTCCACAGACGCACGTCGTGACCGGCGAGTTGGAGACCTCGAGCAAGTCGATCGATCACGCTCTCGGTGCCGCCGTAGCCGACCGGAGGGACCGGGACCCAGGGGGGCGCGAGGATGCCGATTCGCAAGACCTCCCGCCCGAACACTGGTGACACCACGTCGAACTCCTCCGAGCCGTGTACCGACACCAATGATCGGTGAAGTTGGCGGCTCCGCGCCCAAGTGTACGACCCCGACTCGATCGACCGACAGAGCCGATCGTCCCCTCGGAGCGCCTGCAGCCGGTGCTCACCTCCGGCGTTGACGACTCGGGGCCGACCCGTCACGGGCCGGCCCCGACCCCGTCACATTCCGAAGAACACGTGCTGGCTGACCTTCAGCGTGCCGCCGACGTCGACGATGGTGTACGTCGAGATCCCGTCGATACCGTTCGGCGGGTAGTCGTTGGCAGTGAGGAGATCGACCGTCGACACGTACCACGGCCCTGATCCGGCCATGATCGGTTCGCCGACAACGTCGACGTTCCAATTGACGGTCTCCAGCGACGTGATCATCGCCGCCGTTTCGGTTGCGTCACTGTCGCCGGCTCTCAAGTCGAGCACATAGCCATCGGTGACCAGTGCCAAGAACGCATCGCCGTCATGGTTGTTCCACGCCGAGTTGTAGTCATCGAGCAACTGTGTGACGTCGCCCGATGGGTTGGTCGCTGGTGTCTGCGTGTTGTCGTACACCACCCAAGCCGCGAGGCCGATCAGCGCAACGGCGAGAACGGCGATGGTGGCGATGAGGAACCGATGTCTCCCGTGGGAGGCGTCGGCCTCGTGTGGTGTGTTGGTTGATGTTTGCTCCTTTTCCAAGAGCGTGTTCATGTCCGCTCCTTTCGGTTCCACTTCGCGCGATTGCGTGAGTGGCTACTTCCATGGTCCGTCCGTGCGGCCACCTTCCGTAGGGCACAACGGCACTGTCTGGTCCCGTTGGCGGTTCCCCTGGCCCGATCGCAGGCCTTCAGGCGCCGAGGATGGCGAACGTGCCTGCTGCTGTCGCGATGAGTCGATCGTCATCGCCGACCACACGCGCATCGAGGTGGACCACGTTGCGGCCCCGCTTGACCACGGTTGCCGTGGCGGTCAGTTGGCCTGCCACCGCTGGTCGGATGGGCTGGCTGTCCGAGCGCTGGAGCAGGGCGGGCCGGACGCCATCGAACGTCCGGCCCCGAACCTCGCTACTTCATGAAGAGCATCTCCCGATACTTCGGCAGGGGCCAGTACTCGTCGCCGACCTCGGATTCGAGGGCATCAGCGTGAGCTCGAACCGTGTCCATCAATCCACGCAGCGTTCCGGCGCAGTACTGCATGTGCTCCTCGGTCGTCTCGAAGTCGTGCACCGTCAGTGCTGACTCGAGCGCCCCCACCGCAGTGATCAGCGAGTTCGCCTCGTCGGCGATGGTCTTCACCGGATTCGTGTCGATCTCGATGCGATCGAGGCAGCGCCGTTGATGCTGCCGACGAGGTCGGAGACGTACGCCATCGCTGCGGGATACAGCATCGTCTTGGCGATCTCGGCCGTCGTCTTGGCCTCGACTCCGATGGACAGGATGTACTGCTCGGAGTACACCTCGTAGCGGCTCTCGAGCTCGACAGGTGACAACACCCCGGTGCGTTCGAACAGCGCAATGACCGACTCGTCGGCGAGCGCTGGGAGGGCGTCGGCCGTTGTCGGGATGTTGCGGAGACCGCGTTCTTCGACGGCCATCGTGTGCCAGTCCGACGAGTAGCCGTCGCCGCCGAAGATCACGTTGCCGTGTAGCTGCATCAGTTCCTGCAGCACTGCAGCGACCGCTTCCACCTGGCTCTTGCCGCCCCCGAGTTCGGCCTCGAGCTTGTCGGCGATCCAGTCGAGCGAATCGGCCAGCATGGTGTTCATCGCGACCAGGGGGCCAGACACCGACTGCGACGAGCCGACAGCACGGAACTCGAAGCGGTTGCCGGTGAACGCAAACGGCGAGGTGCGGTTGCGGTCACCGGGATCACGGGTGAACGGGAGGATCTGCGACAGTCCGAGATCCATCACGCCGCCGTCGCTGGACACCGCGACGTTGCCCTCCTTGATGTCGTTGAACACCGCCTCGAGCTGGTCGCCGAGGTACACCGACAAGATCGCTGGCGGCGCCTCGTTCGCACCGAGGCGGTGGTCGTTCGCCGCCGACGCGATCACCGCTCGGAGCAGTGGCCCGTAGAGGTGTACGCCGCGAATGACCGCGCCGCAGAACAGGAGGAAGTTGAGGTTCTCGTGTGGGGTCGTGCCAGGGTCGAGCAAGTTGCCCTGCGTCGAGTTGCCGACCGACCAGTTGACGTGCTTGCCCGAGCCGTTGATGCCGGCGAAGGGCTTCTCGTGCAAGAGGCACATGAAGCCGTGTTCCTTGGCGGTGGCCTTCATGATCGTCATCATCAACTGCTGGTGATCTGCAGCGACGTTGGCCGCCTCGAAGTACGGGGCGATCTCGAACTGGCCGGGGGCGACTTCGTTGTGGTGCGTCTTGGCGGGGATCCCGAGCCGGTAGAGCTTGTCCTCGAAGTCTCGGGCGTTCGCGAAGTTGGCGTCGATGAGGAAGTACTCCTGCTCCGCGCCGCAGCTCGAGTTCAACGTGTCGATGTCGGTCTCACCCATCAGGGTGAGCACGCGCTGGGCCGCTGTATCCATCGCCGTGTTCGAACGCAGGAGCGGGATCTTCTTGTCGAGCGATTCCCCGGTCCACGAGAAGAAGACGCTCGGAATCATGAGGGTCGCACCATTGGGCGTGTGCATCACGTACGCCGGGCTCGTGGGGTCCCAGGCCGTGTAGCCGCGGGCGGCGTTGGTCATTCGCAGGCTGCCGTTGGGGAACGACGAGCCGTCGGGCTCACCCTTGATCAGCAGGCTTCCGGTGAACTCCGTGATCGCATTGCCCTCGGCGTTCGTGACGATGAACCCGTCGTGTTTCTCGGCGGTGATGTTGGTCAGCGGGAAGAAGACGTGGGAGAAGAACTTGACGCCCTTCTGCAGCGCCCAGTCCTTCATCGCCGCCGCGACGATGTCGGCGGTCGCGGCATCGAGTGGGGCGCCTGTCTGCACCGTCTTCTTCATCGCCTTGAAGGCGTTCTTGGAGAGACACTCCGTGGTCGTCACGGTTGCGGTTCGATTCGTCACTTCGTTGATCGCCTGTTGGCGGACTTCGTTGCCACTCACGGTTGCTCCCTGCTGGTCGGATTGGGCTGGTCGGATTGGGCTGGTCGGATTGGGCTGGTCGGATCGGGCTCGTTGGGTTGAAGTTCGGGAACGTACCGAGACCGAGACGACCCGAATCCAGAGAACGAACCAGTTCTCGCGCCGTTCACGCGCTGGTCACATGCGCTGGCGGCTCCCCAGACGGCCGCCGGCCCGAATTCGGACGTTCGCCCCTTGCGAACCGGCGGGTGGCGTGTCTCGATGGTGGTGGAGGACTCTGGTCGACCTGGGAGGTGCGACATGAGGACAGAAGCAAGTGGACCGCGGTTCGGGGGCATCGCCGCCGACGCGAACCTGCTGCAACCATTGCAGCGTTTGGTTGATCGCGACCCCGACCGGGTGATCGCCATGACGCGCCTGGGTGATCACTTCGTCGACTGGACCGCGAAGCAGACCGCCGAGCAGGTCCGCGCCGTCGCGAAGGGCCTCGTCGCATGCGGTGTCGAACCGGGTGAGCGCGTGGCGCTGATGGCCCACACCGGACTCGACTGGATGATTGCCGACCTGGCGATCCTGTCGGCTGGAGCCGTCACCGTCCCCGTGTACGAGACCTCCTCGGCCGAGCAGCTCGGCTGGATCCTCGAAGACAGCGGCGCTGTCGTCGTCATCGTCGAGAGCGACGACCTGCGAGCACTCCACGCCACCGTGGCCGATCGGGCTCCGGCCTGCCGCCACGTCTTCACGATCGAGCCGTTGGACGACCTTCCGGGTCTCGACCGACTCGCCGAACTCGGCGCACTGGTCGACGACGGCGAGATCGACCGCCGAGTGATGGCGCTCGGCCCCGACGATCTGGCGACGGTCATCTACACGTCCGGCACCACCGGCCGTCCCAAGGGGTGCATGCTCACGCACCGAAATCTCTGCGCCAACGTTGCACAAACCGTCGACGCGATCGGTTCGGAGATCGTTCCCGACGACCGCTCGCTGCTGTTCCTGCCGCTGGCCCACGCGCTCACGAAGGGAACCCTGCTGTTCTGCCTCGAACTGGGTGTGCCGACCGGATTCGCGTCCGACATCGCACATCTACCCGAGGAACTGGGCATGGTGCGTCCCACGATCATCGCGGCGGTTCCGCGGATCTTCGAGAAGGTCCACAATTCTGCTCACCGCGCCGCGCATTCGACTCGCAAGGGCCCGATCTTCGATCGCGCCGAATCGGTCGCCGTTCGCTGGTCGAAGCAATACCACAGCGGCAAGGTGTCACCGTGGACCGCGATCAGGCGCTGGGTGGCGGGATGCGATTCGCGTTCAGCGGTGGTGGCCCGCTCGGTGAGCGTCTCACCCACTTCTTCGACGGGGCTGGGGTGTGCATCTACGAGGGATACGGCCTGACCGAGACCAGCCCAACCCTGACCATCAACCGTCCCGGAGCCTGGCAGCCGGGTTCGGTCGGCCAACCCGTGGCAGGCACCACGATCCGCATCGCCGACGACGGGGAGATTTTCGCAAAGGGACCCCAGGTATTCGCCGGCTACTGGCGCAACCCGACCGCCACCGCCGAGGTGCTCGATGTCGACGGCTGGTTCCACACCGGCGACATCGGCGAACTCGACGCGGACGGCTTCTTGACGATCACCGGCCGCAAGAAGGAGATTCTCGTCACGGCCGCCGGCAAGAACGTGGCCCCCGCACCGTTGGAAGATCGGCTTCGTGCCCATCCGCTCGTCAGTCAGGCGGTCGTCGTGGGCGACCAGCGTCCGTTCATCGCTGCGCTCATCACGATCGACGAGGACGAGTTCGCCGGTTGGGTGCAGGAGAGCGGTCTGGTGGGTGCGGCCGTCGATGATGCCGCCACGAGCTCCGAGCTCCGAGCCGTCATCGGTGCAGCCGTCGACGCCGCGAACGCCTCGGTCTCGCGAGCCGAGTCGATCCGCGAGTTCGTGATCCTCCCTCGCGATCTGACGATCGAAGCCGACGAACTCACCCCGACCTTGAAGGTGCGACGGGCCGTCGTGCTCGCCCACTACGGGGCCGCCATCGAGTCGATCTACGGCTCATGACTAGGCTCGCTCCTCGCATGCCAGAGATCGCCGAAGCATCCGCGTTCGACGCGGACGTGGTCACGCTCGCCGACGGGGGACGGATCCTGGTGCGCCAACTCCTGCCATCGGACCGTGACGAGCTGGCCCAGCGCTACCTCGAGCTGTCGCCCGAGGCACGTCGGCTCCGCTTCTTCAATGCACCCGATCACCTCTCAGCGCGGCTCCTCGACTACCTGATCGACGTCGAAGGACCCGACCGCTGTGCCCTGGTCGCCCAGGCCATCGACGACGAGGACGCGCCCGGCGTCGGGTTGGCGCGCTACGTGCGGAGTCGGGATGATCCCTCCGCCGCCGAGGCTGCGGTCACCGTCCTCGACGCGTATCAGAACCGCGGGATCGCGACCACGCTGTTGCGCCGACTCAACGACGAGGCGCGGGATCACGGGATCTCGACGTTCACTGCGAGCGTCATGTGGGAGAACCGTGCGTTGCTCGACGGGCTCCGGGCGTTCGGTGCAGAGGTTGCTCCGAGCGAGCCAGGCGTGGCATCGGTGCGGATCGCCCTGCCCGATCCCGATGTCGCACTGCCCGAGTCCGATCTGCGCCGAGCGCTGCGCATCTTTGCTGCCCGGGTCGACGAGAAGATCGGTCTTCGTTTCAGTCGTTGAGGTCAATCGCCTGCGCCCCCGAGAGTTGGTGGGGGAGAGGCCAAACGTTGCCTGACAGGGCACTAGTTCCCTGACGATCGACGCGCAACTCCGTCAAGGTGGAAGCGTGACCGAGTCAGCGAGACGCTTCGTGGTTGTCGGCATCGACGGTTCTGACGGATCCGCTACCGCATTGCGGTGGGCGCTCGATCACGCCGATCACGTTGGTGACATCGAGCCGGTGATGACGTTCGTCAGCGGTCCCTTCGAGTATGGATTCGACGAGCTCGATGGGTCCGACGCGAACGGCGAGCCGTACCGGAGCGAGGCGGTCCTGCGCATGCAGACATTCCTGCAGACCCATGCGCCGTTCCTCGCCGGGTCAGCCGTGGTGATCGAGCATCGAGCGGGCCCCGGTCTGGTCAAGGCGGCGACAGCGTCGGAGCTGCTCGTGGTCGGGACCCGAGGTTGGGGCGGGCGCGTCGACCTGTCGGTCGGCTCCGTCGGCGCCTACTGTGCGCGGCACGCGAGCGTGCCGGTCGCGTTGATTCCGCACGACGTGCCCGCGGTACACGATCACCTCGATGTCGTCGTCGGCTTCGACGGCTCACCGCACGCCCACAACGCACTGCGGTGGTCGCTCACACACCTCCGCAGTTCCGCCCGGGTGACTGCGGTTCGAGCGTTCACGGACGACTCGGTTGTCGGCGAACCCCTGGCACCGTCACCCGACGCCGCTGAGGCGATCGCCCGGGCGGAACTGGAGGCCGGTGTGGCAGCAGTTCTCCGTGGTCTCGCCGGGCACCCCCCGGTGGAGCTCATGGTCCTGCCCGGCGATCCGAGATCGGCCCTGCGGACAGCAAGCGTCGATGCCGACCTCCTCGTCGTGGGCGCACGTGGCCACGGCGTCCTGGACCGTCTGCTCCTCGGATCCGTCGCGAATGCGCTCACCCACCACCCGACGCTCCCGACGATCGTCGTCCCGCACCATCGCTGACCCTCCCGCATCCGCGATCTTCGGCTTCATCGCATCTTCATGGTGATCGCCATCGCTCCTTTATCGGGCTCCGGTCATATGGGTGGTGCAAGGACAAGAGGCCCGATGGAGACCCGGAAAGGTTCCGGCAACGCAGACGGCTCGAGACACTCGGAAAGGAGTGGTCATGCGCAAGATGTTGTTGGCACTCACCACGGTCGGACTGCTCGCCGTCCCAGCGGGAATGGCAATGGCCCAGTCCGACACCACCGAACCGGCTGGACCGGTTCCCACCTGTGTCGATCACGAACAAGATCGTGATCGTGCCCACAGCGCCGATCAGGCGATGCCAGGCGCGCAGGATCAACTGCGCACCCAGCAGCGGGACCAACTACAGGACGGCACCTGTGATGGCGACTGCCTGGGCGATCAGGCCCAGGTCCAGAACCAGTACCAGTACCGCCTGCAGGATCAGGCCCAACTCAACGACGGTGCCATGTACCGTCAGGGCCAGCTGGGCGAAGCCCGCAATGGGTGACACCAAGGAACTGCCGGGACGAGTCGTCCCGGCAGTTCGATCCCTCGCTGCAGCGGCGTTGCTCGTGTTCGGCGCCTCGTGCAGTAGCGATCCGGTGTCGACCGGGCCGACATCTATCGACACGGCCCCGACGGTCACCACCCCGACGCGGTCACCACCCCGACGGTCACCACCCCGACGGTCACCACCCCGACGGTCACCACCCCGACGGTCACCACCCCGACGGTCACCACCCCGACGGCTTCCACACTCTCCGACGACGAGGTCGCCGGTCTGCTCTGGATGCGCGAGGAAGAGCAGCTCGCTCATGACGTGTATGTCGTGCTCGGTGACCTCTGGGGTCTGCGGATCTTCGAGAACATCGCCGCGAGTGAGACCACACACATCGCTGAGGTCTCCGCTTTGCTCGACCAGTACGGCATCGCCGATCCGGCCGCTGGCAACGAGCCCGGCACGTTCACCAACCCGACACTCCAGGGTCTGTACGACCAGCTGATCGCAGATGGCAGCCAATCGCTCGATGCCGCGCTGCGGGCCGGTGCGCTGATCGAGGAACTCGACATCAGCGACCTGCAGTCCCGCTCCGCCGCCACCGAGGTTCCCGACATCACCACGGTGTACGCCAACCTCGAGCGTGGCTCGCGCAACCACCTTCGTGCATTCATCTCGCAACTTGAGCTGCGAGGTGAGACGTACGAACCCACCCAGCTCGACTCGGCCACCTTCGACGCGATCGTGTCGAGCGAGACCGAGCGGGGACCGGTCGGCTGACAAGCGAGCGCTTGCACTTGCGGTGCTGGCGACGACGTGCCTCCTACGATGAACCCCGTGGCGCACCAACGAGTCCTGGTGGTCGATGACGAGGCAGCCATCCGCGACCTGGTCGGCTCCTATTTGCGCAACGAGGGGTTCGAGGTCGACGAGGCGGTCGACGGCGAAGAGGCACTCGCCAGGTTCGCCCAGCGTGTTCCCGACCTGATCGTGCTGGACCTGCGATTGCCGGGCATCGGCGGCCTCGACGTGTTGCGCGAGATCCGGCGTACCTCTGCGGTCTACGTGATCGTGCTCACCGCGCGCGCCGACGAGGCCGACAAGCTGATCGGACTCGAACTCGGCGCCGACGACTACGTGACCAAGCCGTTCAGCCCACGCGAACTCGTGGCGCGTGTGCGCGCCGTGCTCCGGCGCCCGCGCGACGGTGACACCGACACGACCGACACCGACGACACCACCGACGACGAGGTGACGCGGCTCGATGGCCTCACCATCGACGTCGCCCGCCACGAGGTGCACGTCGACGACGAATTGGTCGAGCTGACGAGT
>CAJDUH010000133.1_pt1 | contig 11156 bp, 12 predicted proteins | sample 7389931 | NCBI WGS metagenome assembly CAJDUH01 (sample SAMEA7055663, study PRJEB34461) | soil metagenome | biome: terrestrial ecosystem; feature: Peninsula; material: soil | place: Antarctica | collected 2016 | reverse complement strand
GAGCAGGAGCACTGGGAATCACTGGATTGGGGCGACCGAAAAGACGGCGACGATCCACCCGACGAGGAACGAGATGCTGTTGGCCTTCGAGCCCTTGGAGAAGAGCATCAGGATCACGGCGATGATCGGCACGGGGCTGATCGCCACACCCACCGCCTGTCCGAGGATCGCTCCGATTGCTTGACCCATGTCGATACTCCCTGTGGTGCGCAAGCGCGACTGTTCGCGCCGTCGGTCAACGATGACCGCCGTCCAACGTATCGACATCACCCACTCCGGATGATCCGTTCATCTCGACGGCCCCCGTCATGGGGTCATCCGCCATGGGTGATGACGAAGGAGCGGGGCAGAACCACACTGGTGGGGTCCGACGACGAAGCCAGCGAGACGAGTGACCCGATGCCCACGCCGAGCCAGCCCCCTTTCGGGTGATGCGCAACGTGAGCTACACGCAGATACTGGACGTTCATCGGTACCCACGGCCCGACCCGAGAGCGAGGAAGGACGTCCATGCTCACCCAGCAACTGTTACCGCGTTCGACTCCATCATGAACGCGCTCTTGGCTCCGTTCACACGGGTGACCGAGCATTGGTCGATGACCGATGACGCAGACTGGCACGATCGATACTGCGACACCGGCAAACATCCGAAACCAGCGAGCGAAGATCGACAGCGCTCGGTGACCGCGTTCATCGTTCCTGCCCTGCTGAGCACCGGCGCCGAGCTCAACCGAGTCATCGACCGGATCGCCGGCGATGACGCAATCACGGATGAGGTGGCCGATCAGGTGAGGATCGAACGGTCGGCACCGATCACGTCGGCGCTGCTTTCGGACCGAGAACCAGATTGAGGATCACGGCGCAGCAACGCTCAAGGACGCGACCGCCACGAGCAGCGCCATCACGATGTAGCCGTCGGTTGCGCTCGGCGCGCTACCCCCGACGCTGACGGCGCCTGAATTTCGTTCAGCTGGCGAGAATCTTGGCCTTCGCCGTCGCGAACTCTTCGTCGGTCAGCGCTCCAGCGGTGTGGAGATCGGCGAGTTGTGTCAACTGCTCGACCTCGGTCATCGCCGACGCGGGCGCTGCTGGGGGCGGCGCGTACTGCGGCTGCTGGTCGTACTGCTGCTGCTCGTAGGCACTGGCCTCGGCTTGGGTCTGATATCTGCGGTCCTGGCGGCGGCGCACGCGGCCGGACACCGCCGTGGCGGTTCCGGCCACGACGGCAGTGCCGACTGCAGCTCGCATGAGGGGTCGTCGTCGCAACATGTCGTTCTCGCTTTCTCAGCTGGCGTCTGCCAGCACGGCTTCCAGCTCGTCGGCAATCTCGGCGGGGATTCTCCCGCCTTCGATGAACACTCCACCGGCACGTCGCAGCGCATCAGTGAACGGGGCGGCCCAAAGGTCCTCCCAGACGATCACGAGCACCGACGAGCCATCCGCGATCGATTCAGCGGCGTGGTCGATGTCCTCGGGACCGATCACTCCACCAACGCCACCCTCGATCGCAGCGAAGGCGCTGAGGTGGTCGTGCTCGTCCACCTCGAGAGCGATGACGCTGCCGTCGTCGCCCTTGGCGACGAAGACCATGTCGACGATGCGGATGAGGCCGGCGTCGACGAGCGACACGAGGCCGGGAACGATCTCACCCGAGAAGTTGTTCTCGGGAAAGCCGACGATGATGTATTCCAACGGCGCAGTCATGAATCCTCCGCATGAGGGGCTCGGGGGCGGGTGTCGCCGTCCAGGTCGACGGCGCTTCGCAGACTAGAACCACCTCGCCGAGCCAACCTCCCCCAGATGGGATGATCCGAGCGCGTCGAGCGGCCAGATCGGGCGCAGCGGTGCGATCTCATCCCCAACGGGTGATGACACCGGCGCCTGCACCGGTCACACTCGGTGGCGAGCAATCCATTCGATGGCCACACGCGCCATCAGCGCGCAGGAGGAACAATGAGCGACAACGAACTCGACGAGATGGGACCGGTCGACTACTTCGTCGTCGAATTCCCAGCCGGACATGCCAACTTCACTGGCGAGATGGCCGCAGAACTCGCCAGACTGAGCGAAGCAAGAATCGTCCGGATCCTCGACCTCATGATCCTCGTCAAGAACAGCGATGGCACAGTCGAGGCCCACGAAGTCGATGACTTCGACCAGGTCGACGAGCTCGTCAAGCTCGAAGCCGAAATCGCCGAAATCCTCGCCGCGGACGACGTCATCCACTTGGCGGAGTCCATGGAGCCAGGGACCGTCGCCGGCGTCATCGTGTGGGAAAACCTGTGGGCGGCCCCGTTCGCCTCCGCTGCACGGCGTGCAGGCGGCCAGCTGGTCGCCACCGGCCGCATCCCGATCCAAGCCATCGCCGCCTCGCTCGAGGCCGACGAACTCAACGAAGGAGAATGACCATGCCACTTCGACCAGCACGCAGAGCACGACGAGCCGTGATCGCCGCGCCAGTGGCCCGCACCGCCGCAGTGGTCGGCACCGCAGTAGTGGTCTCCAACGGCGTCAATCGCCGCCAATCGCGGCGTCGCCGCTGACCACACGACCCCACCAGCCCAATGGCCGAACGTGACATGCTGCGAGGCTGCGCGCCCGATCCCGTGAAGGAACCACGACATGACTGACGCACAGATCGCACCGAACGACCACTCGACCATTGGGCCCCGATGGCTCCCGGGGCTGCTCATCGTCCTGGCCACGCTGCTTGCGGTTGTGACCAGCGTGACGACGTGGACGCGCTCGCAGGCACTCGACACCGACCAGTGGGTCGAGGTCAGCGGCAACCTGCTCACCGAGCCAGAGATCCAGCAGGCGCTGGCGCTCTACCTCACCGACGAATTGTTCACCGCGGTCGACATCGCAGACGAGCTCCAGTCGCTACTCCCGGACAACCTGTCAGGGCTTGCGGGTCCGCTCGCCGGCGCGCTCCGAGGACCGACCACCGACGGCATCGAAAAGATCATTGCGTCGAGCAGCTTCCAGTCCGTCTGGCAGGACGCGAATCGGACCGCCCACACGGCAGCGGTCCGGATTCTCCGCGACCAGAGCATCGACAGTGTCTCCACCACGAACGGTGCGATCGTTCTCGATCTCAGCACCGCCGTGCGCAACCTCGGCCAACAGGTTGGCGTGCCGCAGGCGGCGCTCGACCGACTCCCGGCCGATGTCGGGCAGATCACCATCCTGCAGTCCAACGAGCTCGCCGATGCACAGACAATGTACGTCGGGGCGGTGTATCTCGCCGTTGACCGGCGGCGTCAGATGCTCCGGTCCGTCGGCATCGGGCTGATCGTCGGCGGTGTCACGCTCCTGCTCCTTCGTCAGGTCGGGATTCGGGTCTCCGTCGACAGGTTCGTCGAGGACGCGACCAACAAATCGCTGGCCGAACTCGTCGGCTCGGTGCTGACCGAGTTGCTCCGACAGATCGCGTGGACCGGGATCGTGTACGGCGTGTTGATCATTGGTTTCTCGGTGCTGATCGGCCCGTACCGTTGGGCCGTCGCCGTCCGTCGTTGGGTCGCCGGGGTTGCCGACTCCACCGCTGCCCTCGTGGGCATCAGCTTCGGCGCCGTGCTCCTGCTCCTCTGGTGGAGCCCGGGCCGGGCCTTCGACCGCTGGGTCACTGCGCTCGTGCTCGTCGGCCTCGTCATCGGAGCGATCGTCACCCTCGTCCTCACCGGACGCCAGGAATTGGAGGCCGCCAGCGCCGAGCCGTCCGAGTCCGACCCGCAACCCGACGACGCCGAGCAGGTCAGCGAAACCGTGTCGTGATCGCCCGGCGCACGATCAGTCGTGCGCCAGGGCGTCGACGGCAACGGTGACGGCGAGGATCAGCACGATGTCCGCATCGGCCTGCATCTCGACGCCGTAGGTGTCGCGCACCCGGAACCACTTCTTGGAGACGTTGGCGACCCGGTCACCGTCGCACTCGATCTCGTACTCGTGGTCGACGATGTTGCCGTGCACCTTCAGATCGTCGCCGTGCTCCACCTCGACGTGGAACCGGTCGCGAATCCCGACGATCGCCTTCTTGACCGTCGCCTCGCGCCCACCCGCGTCGATCTTGATCGCATCGCGGACCGAGAGCTTGCGCTCCCGAATGGTGGCGACCCTGCTGCCGTGCAGGTCCTCGAGCGCCCAGGTGTCGCGAGCACGAACGACCTTGCCGTTCACCTTGAACTGCCGATCGCCGTTCTCATCCTCGATCCAGTAGTCGTCGCCGATGGCAACGAGGCGCTGGCGCATCATGAACCGTCGTGTCTCGTCGTGGTGTCGTCGTCTGCCGAGTGCCATGTGGCCATCTTTCCAGTTGCCGGAACCTCATCGGTCGCCCCCACGTGGAATCATCCGTTGTGGGCGATGCGAGCCACCCGACGTGCCCATACGTTCGATGTCCTACACCCCCACTTCCACCACCTTCTGCAAGGAGACCTTCAATGCTCGCGTACGACTATCCCATCCTCGGTGTGTTCTGGTCGATGTTCATCTTCTTCCTCTTCTTCGCCTGGCTCATCTTGTTGTTCCGGGTTTTCGGCGACATCTTCCGATCCGACATGCGGGGACTGGCCAAGGGCATCTGGTCGATCTTCGTGATCGTCGTCCCATTCCTCGGCGTACTGGTGTACGTGATTGCTCACGGTGACGGGATGCGGGGCAGGGACATCGCCAACGCTCAGCAGAACGAGGCAGCGTTCCAGGCGTATGTCCAGAAGGCAGCCGGTTCCGGCGGTGTCGCGAGCGAGCTGAGCCAGCTGTCCGCGCTCCGCGATTCGGGAGCGTTGACCGACGCCGAGTTCGAGGCACAGAAGGCCAAGCTGCTCGCCACCTGACGGAACCGGTCTGAACTAGGTTCGCACCAACCAACCGCCAACGAAGGACGCCCCCCGCCATGGTCCACAAACATGTGTCGAACGACGAAGCAGTCGACCCGGCCTACGCCGGACGGTTCGCGAGCGCTCCGATTCCCAAGAATCGGATGCGTGACGAAGAGGCATCGCCAGCAGCGGTCTACCGGATGATCCACGACGAGCTGCTGCTCGATGGCAGCTCGCGCCTCAACATGGCGACGTTCGTGACGACGTGGATGGAGCCCGAGGCCGAGAAGCTGATGGCCGAGACGTTCGACAAGAACATGATCGACAAGGACGAGTACCCGCAGACCGCCGAGATCGAGCGGCGCTGCGTGAACATCGTCGCCGATCTGTTCCATGCTCCCAGCGGCGGCGACGCCATCGGCGTGTCGACGATCGGCTCCAGCGAGGCGGTGATGCTCGGTGGCCTGGCAATGAAGTGGAAGTGGCGCCAGCGCCGCGAGGCGGCCGGCCTGCCGACCGACAAGCCGAACATGGTGATGGGTTCGAACGTCCAGGTCGTGTGGGAGAAGTTCTGCCGCTACTGGGACGTCGAGCCGCGCTACGTGCCCGTCACCCCCGACTGCTTCACCGTCGCACCCGACGACGTGATGGCGATGGTCGACGAGAACACGATCGGCGTGATCCCGATCCTCGGCACGACCTACACCGGCGAGTTCGAGCCGATCAAGGAGATCCACGACCGCGTGGTGGCGTACAACGCCGAGCACGACCTCGACATCCCCATCCACGTCGATGCTGCGAGCGGCGGGTTCGTGGCCCCGTTCCTCCACCCCGAGCTCGAGTGGGACTTCCGACTCCCCCAGGTGAAGTCGATCAACGTGTCGGGCCACAAGTACGGCCTCACCTATCCGGGCATCGGTTTCGTCGTCTGGCGATCGGCTGACGAACTGCCCGAGGACCTGATCTTCCATGTCAACTACCTCGGCGGCGACATGCCGACCTTCACGCTCAACTTCTCCCGACCCGGCAACCAGATCGTCGGGCAGTACTACAACTTCGTGCGCCTCGGCCGTGAGGGGTACCGACGGATCATGGAGTCGCTGCGCGACACCGCCGTGCACATCTCTTCCACGCTCGCCGAGATGGGCCCGTTCGAGGTCGTCAGCGACGGCTCGGCGATCCCCGTGCTCGCGTTCAAGGTCAAGGAACCGTCGAAGTACACGGTGTTCCACGTTTCCGAGCAGCTGCGCACCGGCGGTTGGCAGGTTCCGGCCTACACGATGCCGGCCAACGCCGAGAACGTCGCCGTCCTGCGCATCGTCGTGCGTGAGGGTTTCGGCATGGATCTCGCCGACATGCTCCTCGAGGAAATCGGCAAGGCCGTTGCGCACCTCGAAGCGTTCCCGCCGCCGCAGCCTGCGCCGGTGCCCGGCTTCAGCCACACGTGAACCACGCGCGAACATCCACGTGATGCAGTGGCGCCGCCGAGTCGACTGGACGCCGCGCGACTTCGAATGGCGGGTCACCGCTCTGTTCATGGCCGGATCGGCGCTGTTCGCACTCGGGTCGTTCCCGCCGTACTCACAGCTCGTCGATGGGAGGGCCGTCGGCATCACGTTCGTGATCGGGTCGCTGCTCTTCACCACGGCAGCGTTGAGCGTCGCAGTCCGGGTGATCGACGAAGACCGAAACGACGGCACACGGACTCGTTGGTGGTCGGAGTCGCGCGTCGCCCGACTCCGGTGGGCAGCAGTGATCCAACTCGTCGGCACCCTGCTGTTCAACATCAACACGATCGACGCGATGGTCACGACGTTCACGGTCGAGGAGACCAACCGCTTGGTGTGGGCTCCTGATTTCTTCGGCTGCATCGCGTTTCTCGTCGCCAGCCACCTGTATTGGTGGGACACTCGCAGCCGACGCGACAACAACGACATTCATGACCCGGAGTGGTGGTCGTCGTTGCTCAATTACGTCGGCTCTGTGTTCTTCATGGTGTCGGCGATTGCCTCGTTCACACTGAGAACTACCGGTGAGACGATCAACATCGCCATCGTCAACAGCGGTACGTTCGTCGGCGCCCTCTGCTTCCTGGTCGGTTCCTACGTGTTGCTGCCGCCAGCCCAGCCTGACAGAGGTGCGTGACATGCGCCGCCGAGGCAAACCGGGCGAGACGTCGCCGTTCGACGTGAGCCTCCGGCAGCGCTTGCGCTACCGGTTCGACAACGTGCTCGCGCGAGGAACGGGGGCGGCGCTCGTCTGGCTCGGCGCAGTCACGATCGCAGCCGTGCTCGTGAGCTCGCTGCTGCTCACCATCTTCGGTGTGACGCTCACCGGCAGCGAGAACGGCGCCTGGTTGGAGGACTTCTGGCAGAGCCTGCTCCGGATCCTCGACACCGGCACGATGGCGGGCGACGTCGGCTGGGGCCGCCGCGTTCTGGCCCTGCTCGTCACACTGTTCGGCGTGTTGATCGCCGGCACGCTCATCGGCATCATCGCGGCCGGCGTCGAAGACCGGATCGACAGCATGCGCCGGGGCCGCAGTGTGGTCATCGAGTCCGGGCACCTGGTGATCCTGGGCGGCTCGAATCGAATCCCGGCGATCATCGAGCAACTCGTCCTCGCCAACGCAGCACACGACTCGAACACGATCGTGGTCCTCACCGAAGTCGATCCGACCGAGCTGCGACGCTCCGTGGTCGAACTGATCTCGGATCGGCACCACACGCGCATCGTCTACCGATTCGGCGATCCTCGGGTTCGTGCCGACATCGCACTTGCCCGCGTCAGCGAAGCACGTGGCGTGATCGTCCTGCCCCACGACGACGGAGGCGATGTCTCTGTGGTGCACACGGTGCTCGCCCTCAACGCCGAACTCGGGGGCCTCCAGTCCATTCGAGTCGTGGCCGAGGTGTCCGACGCGACGACCGCCGAACGGTTGGTGCAGGCGTGCGGCCCGACCATGCATCCCATCGCAACCGCCCAGGCGATCGCGAGGACGTCGGCGTTCGCGCTTCGCCAACGCGGACTGAGCAGGGTGGTCAACGAACTCACCGACTTCAGCGGCTGCGATCTCCACCTCACCGACCGCCCCGAACTCCTCGGGGTGCGCTTCGACGAGATCGTCGGTCGGTTCGCGAACGCCCGACCGATCGGTATCAGCCGTCGTGACGGTCGAGTCGAGCTCAATCCGTCGCCGGAGTCGGCCATGGCGGCGGGCGACCGACTGATCCTCCTCGCGTACGACCTCGAAAGCCTCGAATCGGCTCCCGCGACGTCGCAGCTCCCGAGTGGCGGGCCGGCAGAGCGCCGTTCGGCACGGGTGACCGAGCCCGTCGAGGAACACATCCTCGTCGTCGGGTGGAATTCGCTCGGCCCACATCTGCTCAGTGGTTGGGCGGCCCACACGTCGGCATCGTCCAGCGTGGAAGTGGCATTCGACCCTCGGCACGTCGAGCTGGGAGACGTCGTCGTCCCGGACATCGACGTCGACGTCCGGCTCTCCCCCACCCTGGAGTCATCGTCGCTGAGCCTGGACCCCCTGCCGACGACGATCGTCGTACTCGGCTACTCCTCTGTCGACGTCGATGCGGCAGACGCCCGAACGATGCTCGACGTCATGCAGCTCAGGCGGCGCTGCGCCCAGGCCGGCGACGTGCCCCGGCTCGTCGTGCAGATGCTCGGCGAAGAACACGCAGACCTCGCCGACCTCACCGGACCGGACGACTTCCTGATCAGCGCAGCCCTCGGTAGCCAGTTGATCGCACAGCTGATCGAGCAACCCGAACGCCGCGATGTCCTCCTCGAGTTGTACGGCGGCGAGGACGCCTCGATCCGAATGATCCGGTGCGATCACCTCGACTTGGTCGGCAGCTTCACCACTGACGACGTCGTGGCGACGTCGCCGGCGTGTTCCACCAGGAAGTAGACGCTGACGATCAAGACCCAGAACGGGAACATCAGCGTCATCCACAGGCTGATCCCGGGACCGACGACCTGCAGGATGGCGAGCAGATAGGTCAAACGGGCGATCCAGCGCGGCACATCGCCCGATCGCCACCAGATGGTGCCGGTCGACAGCATGAAGACACCCGCCATCCGGACGCCGAACGTGTTGGCCAACGCGAACACGGCCACACGAGCGAATTCGTATGTGCCCGAGTCGAACACCTGCACCGGTGCTGCCTCGTACGTCGCAACCATCGCAGCGGTGAGGGCCGTTGCAGCGAAGATCATCGCCAGGTACAGCAACCCACTGCCGAACATCACGCTGGCGAAGAACCGATCCTCGCGATCGCCGAGCCGATCCCGGACGACACCGATGAACCAGAGGAACGAGATCCCGGCGAACGGCACGAGCAACAGCGCAAGGTTGACCCGGGATCGACTCGCGTCGATCCACTCGCCCGACTCCGCGAGGTCGGACGGCACCGACAACCGGAGCAACACCGTCGACGTACCCGACAGCAGGGCGAACAGAACACCGGCGACCGCCGCCGCGCGTGGTGTCGTGAGACGACGGCCGAGATCCGGAGGATGCGCGATCACGAACCCACGTCGCTCGCCGATGCCCACCCACTTGTCACCACGCCTCCACACGATACGCCGCGCTGCACGAGGGGCATCGGCCGCTCTGGGTGAATCAGCCCTCGCTCGGGCGATCGATCGGGTCGACGGCGATGGGTGGCGACGCGTGTAGTTTCGTGCGATCGACGTCGAAGGGGTACCCACAGAGGGCGAGGAGTCCCCTCGCCATGCGATCCGCGTGTCCGATCTCCGATCTCGCCGACTCGGGTCTCGGGCGTTCGCCGTGCCATCGACATCGCCGCGTTTCCGGCGTCCGACCGACATCGTGCTGCTCGGACTGTCGCTCGCCGTCATCGTCATCACCGCCTCCCAGGTCGGCGACCCCGGAGCCTTCGAGCAGTCCTTCGCCAACTGGTTGGCAGCGCTCCCTGTGCTGCTCGACTTCATCTGGGGTCTGGCATTCGATTTCGTCCAGGTGTGGGTGCTCGTCATCGGCGTGCTGGCCATCGCACGACGACGTTGGTGGCTGCTGCGCGACTGGGTGGCGAGCATCGCCATCACCGTGGCCGGCGTGGCACTCGTGGGCTGGCTCGTACTCACCCCGATGCCGAGAATTCTCGACGGCATCGGACCAGCTGATGGAGCGGGAACGTTTCCGTCGCTGGCACTGGCCGCGGGGGCAGCGGCCATCACCGTGGCCAACCCGTACTTCGTCAGCCCGCTGCGCAAGTTCGGCCGCTGGCTCATCGGGATCGCCTGGCTGTCGGCGCTGGTGCTGGGTGCGGCCGTCCCCGGCGAGGCGTTGTGCGCAGTGGCGATCGGCTGGGCGGCGGGCGCGTTGGTGCATCTCGTGTTCGGATCGCCCGATGCGACGCCCTCGCCCGCCGAACTCGGCGAATCGCTCCGATCGATCGGCGTCGATGCAGAACCCACCGACGTGGAGGTCCACGCCGGCGTCACCGTTGCCCGAGCACGCACCCCCGACGATCGAGACGTCGATGTGCGCGTCCACGGTCGCGACTCGTGGGACAGCCAGTTCTTCGTCAAGCTGTGGCGCCTCGTGTTCTACCGTTCGGGTGGACGCGAGGTCACCGTCAATCGACGCCACCAGGTGGAGCACCAGGCGTACCTGACCCTGTTCGCCGCACGTGAGGGAGCCGCCGTGACACCGTTCGTCGCCGCAGCCGTCGACCGTCGTGGCGACGCCTTCTTCGTGTCCGAGCGGGTCGGTGCCGGATTCGGCCAGGGTGACGACGAGATCAGCGACGAACTGCTGGCCGACGCCTGGCACTCCCTCGAGCGACTGCACCGCGTGGGCATCCGCCACGGCGCCATCACCCCCGACAACCTCCAGGTCGCCGACGGACACGTCGTCTTCGGCGGGTTCGATCGGGCCGCCATCAACTGGGACGACAACTCCCGGCAGCTCGACGAAGCGCAGCTCCTCACGACGACGGCGGTCGCGGTGGGCACCGACCGCGCGCTCGCTGCCGCTTCCGATGCACTCGGCGTGGACGCTCTGACCGAGATGACCACCTTCGTGCAGACCGCGGCGATGCTGCCTGCCCTGCGACGTCGGGCAAGCGATGCCGACCTCGACATCGACGACCTCCGCAAGGCCACCCTCGCGAAAGTCGGCGCCGAAGAGCAGAAGCTGCAGACGATCCGACGATTGTCGGTCGGCAACGTCGTCATGTGGGTGCTCCTCGCTGTCGTCGCCTACGGGCTCATCGGGGCAGTCCAGAGCGTCGGCTTGTCGTCGATCGTCGACTCGATCAGCCAAGCAAACTTCGCGATCCTGCTCCTCGC
>CAJDUH010000242.1_pt1 | contig 11323 bp, 9 predicted proteins | sample 7389931 | NCBI WGS metagenome assembly CAJDUH01 (sample SAMEA7055663, study PRJEB34461) | soil metagenome | biome: terrestrial ecosystem; feature: Peninsula; material: soil | place: Antarctica | collected 2016 | reverse complement strand
CCACTATCGCCGCCTGGGCTACGACGTGATCGACCGCAACTGGCGCTCACCGACGGGTGAACTCGACCTCATCGTGTTCGACGGCTCGACGTACGTGTTCAGCGAGGTCAAAGCCCGCCGGACCGCCGACTTCGGGCCCGCATCGGCCGCGGTGACCGTCGCGAAGCAGCGCCGAATCCGCCAACTCGCCGTCGAATGGCTCCGCGCCAACGACGTGCATGCGACGTCGATCCGATTCGACGTGGTCGCCATCACCGGCAGTGAACTCGAACTCCTCACCGACGCGTTCTGAACGGTTCAGCCGACGAGCGCCCAGACGAGGAGCGCAAAGGACACCAGCAGCGCAGACGCGACGAGCGCATAGTCGGCCGGCTTTGCCCTGAACTTCCGGTACGGGTTGAGTCCCACGACGGTCAGTATCGTCGGCCCGCATGGCCTCTGACACTCGCGAGCTCGAATCGATCACGGTGGAACGCGCCGACGGGGTGGTCACGATCACGCTGCGGCGCCCGGAGAAGAAGAATGCTGCGGACGCCGCCATGTGGAACGAGCTCCTCGACGAGTTCCGCTCGATCGCTTCGAACCCGGACGATCGTGCCGTCGTGCTCACCGGCGCCGGTGGCAACTTCTGTTCCGGCGCCGACCTCTGGCAGGCCGGTTCCGGCGACGGTCCACCGCCGCACCAGCTGTCGGCAATGCGCCACATCACCGACGTCTGCCTTGCCCTGCACCGCATCCCGCAGCCGACCGTCGCCAAGGTGCGCGGTGTCGCTGTCGGGGCCGGGCTCAACATGGCGTTGTCGTGCGACCTGATCGTCGCCGGCGAGGACGCCCGCTTCTCGGAGATCTTCGCCAAGCGCGGCCTGAGTCTCGATTTCGGAGGGTCGTGGCTGCTGCCTCGACTCGTCGGAATGCACCGAGCCAAGGAGCTGGCCCTGCTCGCCGAGATCATCGATGCGCAACAGGCGGCGGAGATGGGGTTGGTCAACCGGGTGCTGCCCGACGGCGAACTCGACGCCTTCGTCGACGACTGGGCGGCCCGCTTGGCCGGCGGTCCGCCGGTGGCGTTGGCGATGTCGAAACGGCTGCTCAACAACTCGATGCACGTCACACTGGAAGAAGCGCTCGACGACGAGGGACTGTCGCAGACCGTCAACTTCGGCACCAAGGACACCGTCGAGGCGATCAAGGCGTTCATGGAGAAGCGCGACCCGGTCTTCGAAGGTCGCTGAACCCGGGATCCCACCGAAATGGCGCGTCAGCGTTGCGCTCAGCGCAACGTGCGCGGGATTTTTCGGGGTGAGTGAGGGTGGGGTCGGGAAGGGGACGGGTGGTGTGACCTGTGGCGTGGTCCGCGGATCGGGGGCGCGCGCTGCGTAGGGTCGCTCGCTGAGCGCTGTGAGTGATTCGGCGTCGTACGCCGATCTCCCCGAGGTGCCATGTCCACATCCACGATCTCTCCGCCGCGCGCCCGGTTCCTGCCGGGCGGGCGCGCCGAGTGGCTCACCGACCCGAAGACGAACCTGCTGTCGGGCCTCGTCGTCGCCCTCGCACTGATTCCCGAGGCGATCTCGTTCTCGATCATCGCCGGCGTCGACCCCAAGGTGGGCTTGTACGCATCGTTCTCGATCGCGATCATCATCTCGTTCTCGGGCGGTCGCCCCGGGATGATCTCGGCGGCCACCGGCGCCATGGCGCTCGTGATCGTGCCGCTGGTGGAGGACTACGGCGTCGGCTACCTGTTTGCCGCCACGGTGCTGGCCGGCCTGTTGCAGATTGGGTTCGGCTACCTCGGCGTTGGTGACCTCATGCGGTTCATCCCCCGGACGGTGATGACCGGCTTCGTGAACGCGCTGGCGATCCTGATCTTCCTGGCCCAGGTGCCCCACATCCTGCTCAACGGCGACGACGCCGACTCGAGCGAATTCGGACTGAACCTGGCGTTCATCGCCGTCGGACTGCTGATCATCTACGGGCTGCCCCGATTGACGAAGGTGATTCCGTCACCGCTCGTTGCCATCGTGCTGTTGGCCGTCGGTGCGATCGTGTTCGATCTCCGGCTTCCGACCGTCGGCGACATGGGCGACCTGCCGAGTTCGCTGCCGCTCCCCGGATTGCCGGATGTTCCGTGGAACCTCGACATGCTGCTCGTGATCCTGCCATTCTCGATCACGCTGGCGTTCGTCGGTCTGCTCGAATCGTTGCTGACCGCGCAGCTGCTCGACGACCTCACCGACAGCGACTCCGACAAGAACCGAGAGTCGCGTGGCCAGGGCATCGCCAACGTGGCGACCGGCTTCCTCGGTGGCATGGCCGGCTGCGCCATGATCGGCCAGTCGATGATCAACTACCGCACCGGCGGACGCACGCGGCTGTCGACGTTGGCTTCGGGTGTGTTCCTGATCGTCTTGATCCTCGCGTTCGGCGACTTCGTGGCCCAGATCCCGATGGGCGCGCTGGTTGCTGTGATGGTGATGGTGTCGATCAGCACGTTCAACTGGCACAGCGTCGCCCCAGACACCATCCGCATCATGCCGAGAACCGAGACGATCGTGATGCTGGTGACCGTTGCCATCACGGTGCTCACCCACAACCTCGCTTACGGCGTCGGCGCCGGTGTGGCCCTGTCGGCGGTGTTCTTCGTGCGTCATGTGTCGCACGTGGTGAACGTCACCAGCGTGGTCGACCCCGACAACGTCGAACGGCTCTACGACGTGAGCGGCGAGCTGTTCTTCGCGTCCACGAACGACCTGGTCCACTCGTTCGACTACGACGCCGTGCAGGTCAGCCGGGTCGAGATCGACCTGAGCAACGCGCGGATCTGGGACACCTCGGCTGTCGTCGCTCTCGACGCCGTCGTCGAGAAGTTCGCCCAACGTGGCATCAGCGCGGAGTTGGTCGGACTCAACGATCACTCCGAACGGCTGCACCGCAGTACGAGCGGACGCTCCAACGGTGGGCACTGACCATCGCCAGACCAGTAACTCGCCACCCATGCGCTCCGGCTGCCGGGATCGTTCGGGTGACGCTCGTTAGCCTGGCGGGGATGACACGACGGCTGCGACTCACCAGGCTCTTGGGCCTGCTTGTCGCTGTGCCGTTCGTGCTCGCACTTTCAGCCGGTTCTGCTCTGGCGGCACCGCCTCCGGACAACCCGCCGCCAGCGACCCTGCCGCCGGAGAACTCGCCGCCCGTCCCTGGGCTCCAATCGGGGTCGCTGATCCCCATCCCCGTCGGCTGCCCGGTGCCGGACCCGGCCGACGCGGTGTTCACCGGCACGATGATCGGCAAGGACGACGTCACGCAGGTCGTACGGTTCCGAATCGATCAGCTGCGAGCCGGTTCGGCGGAACCGTGGGCCGTGAACGGCCTGATCGACGTGCGCTATGGGCGCGACTACCGGTTCCTGGCCAAGGGCGAGCAGTACCTGATCGGTATCGGGCTCGATCCCGTGTACGGCGTGCCGGCCTCGACTGTGAGGCCTCCGGAGCCGACATTTGGCGGCAACGACGTCGTCGGTGTCGATGATCTTGCCGTCGACTGCCCGCAACTCGACGACCCGATCCGGACACTGCGCGTCGACGGGACCAGCGTCGACTCGGGGGTGCTGAGTTTGATGACCGAGGATCGCCGACTGCTGCTGGCAACCCTGGCGGTGCCCGCGGCGATCGTGTTCGCGGTGTTGCTCGCGCTCGTGGTGCTCCGAGTGTTCGGAGGCATGGCGTTTCGGGGCGTGTTCCAACTCGGTCGCGCCGCAGTCACGCCGGTGCCCGACCATCGCGCAGTCCGGGTCCGATCGCACCACCCTCGAGACCCATCGTCGACTCCGATGCCACCCACGGACGGCTGAACGTCAGCTGACGGCGCGCCGTACCTCGTCGATCGCATCGAACCAGTCGTCGATCACGATCTGTTCGGCGTCGCCCGTTGGCGAGCATCGCACCAGGATGCCCCCGACGACCGCTTCGTCAGGCGTGCGCACGAGCAGGTCGACGTAGCCCTCGAGCACCCGGTCGCCGATGGGTGCGGCAACGAACAGTTCACGCCAGTGTTCGGCGCCGTCGACCACGCTGTGAACGATCGGCGCCCCGAGCGCTGAGCGGGCGAGTGCGACCACCTGGCGTTCGAGCCCGATCACGCCCTCGGCGGCGCACTGGGAGCGGGCGAGGTTCTCGATGTCGGCGCCGGTGGCCAGATCGCAGAACTGCAACACCCCGTGCACGGCGCGCCCGATGCTGGTGCCGTAGCGCCCGCGCTGCCACGGTGGCAGCTCGACGTTGACCGGGCGCTTGTCGAGACCGGCGTCGTCGACCACACCGCGTCCGTCGGCACCGGCAAGCTCTTCGGACAGCCGGGTGGCCGCGATTCCGGTGCGACGCGATGCCGCAGCGAACACACGGTCGCGCTCTGCCGTCCACGCCGCGTGGTCTGCCCAGTCGAGCACGCCAGGCTGCGCTCGAACCGGCGCCACGGCGTGGAGCTCGACGTTCGCGATGTGGGCGCCCGACGTCGGTTCGGCGGCCCCGGCGGCCCACAACAACTCGGCCGACGTGAGCGGCCCCCAATCGCTGTAGTCGGCGTTGTTCTTCGTCGGTGCTCCCCGATGCAGCGACACCACGAGGTGGTCGACCGCGCGGGTACACGCCACGTACAGCAGTCGTCGACGTTCCGCGTCGCCCATCTGTTCGTCGATCGGCTGGTGCGTCACGAACACGCCGTCGTCGCCGCGCCCTGCGAGCATCCAGGTGTCGTTCGCCCACACCACACCGTTCGTGGTGGCGCGACGAGGTTTGGTGGTGAGACCGGCAACGATCGTGATCGGGAACTCGAGGCCTTTGGCCGCGTGGATCGTCATCACACGGACGGCGTCGTGGTCGTGCTCGGGCAGGATCGTGTCGGCCACCCGGCTCTCGGAGGCCTGCAGGATGGCCCACTGCAGATAGCGGCGCACGCCATGACCACCAGCGTCGGCCCACGCTCGTGCCTGCTCGATGACGTAACGCAGGCGGCGCCACACGTCGCGCGCGTCGGTGCCCGCCAGTGCAAGGTCGAACAGCCGGCGTTCGTCGGCGACCGCGGCGAGCAGGTCGGCCGCCGACGTGGTGCCCACGCGTTCGGCCACCGAGCGGACATGGGCGATCGCTGCAGCGACGGGATGGTCGCTCAACGCGGCCGGCGGCGTCGACCACAGGTTCCACGTGCCGCCGCCCGACTTCCAGTGCCACAACTCGACGTCGCTGCAGCCGTACAGCGGGCTTCTCAGCGATTCGATGAGCGCCAGGGTGTCGGTGGGGTCGTCGGCGGCCCGCAGCGCCAACAGCAGTTGGCGCACCTCGGAGGTCGCGTACACCACCGAGGAGTTCTCGGCCCGGTAGGTCAGATCGGCTCGACGAAGCTCGGCTTCCAGCGACGGCAGCGAGATCCGGGTCGGCAGCAGGATGCAGATGTCGCCGGGTCGACACGGCCGTAGCTCGTCGAGCGTGTCGTCGTACACCGGCCATCCGTCGGCGAGTGCGGTCGACACCGCGGCGGCCACATCGGTGGCTTCGCGCAGACGCAACGCATCGGCCGAGCCCATCTCGGCGTTGCGCTGGTTCGCGGCGAGATCGTCGTGACGATCGGCACCGATCAGCGACACCGTGCCGTGATCGAGCAGAGCGGGTGCCCGGCATGCATCGAGGGCCTGGAATACCGGCTGAGCATCTGCCTCGAACGTGATCAGCCGACCGAAGACATCGTTCGCGAAGTCGATGACCGCGCGAGTCGAGCGGAAGTTCGCCGACAGCCGCACGTTGTCGGCACCCACCTGATCGGCCGCGTCGAATGGGTCGAATGGGTCGAATGGGTCGAATGGGTCGAATGGGTCGAATGAGTCGAATGAGTCGACGGGTCGGATGACTCGAACACCGCCTGGGCGAGATCGTCGGGATCGGAGGTGAGCCTGACAGCGACTTCGAGTTGGATCGGATCGGTGTCCTGGAACTCGTCGAGGAGCACCCGTTCGTAGCGTTGGTGGAGCAGACGGCGCACGTGGGTGTGCTCGGTGAGGAGCCGCCGGGCGAGGACGAGCAGATCGTGGAACTCGAGTTGTCCCGATGTGGCACGTTCGGTCGCGGAATCGAGCACGAACCGACCGACGACCGCCCCGAGGAGGAGTCGGCGATGTCGTTTGACGCGTTCGAGCAGTTCGTTCGCGAGCCGACCCAGTTCGACTTCGTCGGCACGGAGCGCTTCCAGCGCCTCGTTGCCGCCCGATCCGAACGCCGCCGTCCATTTGCCCTTCGCGCCCGGCAGCGACTTGAGCTTGCTCCAGTGGCCACACTTTGCATCGAGTGCAGCGATCGTTTCGAGCCGCGTCCGCAGGCTCTCGCTCGCGAGCCCGGAAGCCAGCGCCACCAGATCGGCCACGGTGTCGACCTGCTTGTCGTCGGCGGGCAACGGGGTGGACGCGATCACGGCGGCCAATGCGGTGATCGCGGCAGTGTCGAGCAGAAGTGGCCCTGGATCGGACAGCTCGACGCGGTCGCTCACCAGGTCCCAGTTCGATCGGAAGTCGTCAGCGATCCGACGGGCCCCCTTGTTGACTCCGAAGCCGTCGAACTCGCAGAGTTCGACGAACGCCCGGCCTCCCGCGATCAATCCGCCGGCGGGGTCGGCATCGTCGAGGAGACGGTCGAGCAGGTCGCCCCACTGCTCTTCGAACGCGAGGCCACTCTCGAGTTCGTCGAGCACCGCGAAACCGGGTGGTAAGCCGGCCTCGATCGGGAAGTCGAAGAGGATGCGTCGGGCGAACGAGTGCAGCGTGCCGATCGGTGCGTGGTCGAGCCGTGCGAGCGCCTCGTCGGTCGCCGGGCTGGGATCGGCTTCGAGTCGTTGTCGGGTGCGGCTGCGCAGCTCCGCGGCGGCCTTCTCGGTGAACGTGATCGCGGCGATGCCGGTGATCGGCACGCCCGAGCGCACGAGGTTGACGATTCGGGCCACCAATGAACTGGTCTTGCCGGCGCCGGCGCCGGCTTCGACGAACAGTGTGGCGTCGAGATCGGATCGGATCCGGTGACGTTCGGCCTCGTCGGGGGGCGGCGCCGGCGACACCGCGGAATCGGTCGACGCGGTCATGCTGGTGTCCCCCCGTTGACCGTCTCTCCGTTGACCGTCTTCACGGTGACGGTCTCGCCCTCGACGGCGTCGTCGCTGCCGAACCACGCACTCACGCGGGGATCATGCTGCTTGCGCTGCCATTCGCCCCAGCGCTCGGCGGTGCCCAAGCCGTCGGGTTCGCAGTAGTGGCAACCGACGAAGAAGCGCCAGCCGGGCCGTTCGGGCAGGTTGGGGAAGAACCCGGTCTCGATGCCCGCCACGACACGGGCCAACGACTCGCTCACCTGGGCGTCGACCTCGGGATTCATCGGGTAGCCGGGTCGGGCGTAGTCGCCTTTGCGGAGCAGTCCGTATTCTGCGAGCACCGGCGTGTCCGGCTCGGCGAAGCGGGCACGGGCTGCCGCCGCGTAGCTCGGCAACTGGAACAAGGTTCCGCCGACGGTCGGGTCGTCGGACGACATGTCCTTGAACTTGTCTTTGCCGCCCGACTTGTGGTCGGTGACGACGAGTCCGCCATTGCGGGTGCGGTCGACCCGGTCGACCGACCCTTTCAGGCGGATTCGGCGGCCGTCGGGCAGCTCGATCGACACGTCGTCGTCGGCGCCGAAGCGCATCTCGGAGGCGAGCACGACCGACCCGCGCTGCACGACGAGTTCGCTGTCGTGTCGGAGCCAGGTGAGCAGGTCGTCGAGCATTCGGGCGCGTTCGTCGGCCCAGAAGGCGCGACGGCCGGTGCGGCCGCGTCGCTCGGTGCGCTCGCACACCTGATCGAAGAATGGGGGAGTGCGCCGTCGACCACGGCCTGGTGGAACATGTCGAGCGCGGCGTGGTGAGCGGTGCCTCGATCGCGGGCGGTGATGCTGATCTCGTCGCCGGGTTCCTCGACCGGTTCGACATCGAGCAGGTAGTGGTCGTAGTAGGCGTGGGGGCACGCGGTCCACGACTCGAGCCGACTGGGCGAGACCACGTCGTCGAGCCGAGGAACCTCGGTGGTGGACAGGTCGCCGTCGTACTCGGTGAGCAGGTCGCTGCGTCGGGCCTCGATCAGACGCAGGCCCCGCTGGAGCACCACGTCGGTGGTGGTGGCGACCTCGTCGCCGAGTGGGCGACCGGCTCGGACGTGTTGCAAGCGCCCGCGGAGGCGGTGCTCGGTGGTGCTGGCCGGGAACGCGACAGCGCCGACGCCGGCGTGGTGCGATGCGACGGCGCGGAGGTCGTCGGCCCAGTGCCTGATCCAGCGCGACAGCTCGACCGACGACGTCGCACGGAGGTCGCCACGCGGTGCGGTGATGGTGACAGCACTGGTGGCGAGCGTGGCCAGCAGCACACGGTGCAACCGAACCGAGCGCGCATCGGCAGTGGGGAGACCTGCCAGGGTGCGGTCGGATTCGGAGAGCAGGGGATCGCTGGTCGGTCGTGGCGGGAGGAGGCCCTCGGCCGCTCCGAGCACGATGGTGACGTCGACGTCGAGGCCGACGGCTCCGGCGAGGGGCGCCGCCGTGACGCCATGGCCGACACGTCCCTGTCGGGGCGGTGTGGCGTCGAGCTCGGCTTCCAGCGTCGTGCGGAACCGGTGCCGGGTGACCGGTGGGCTGACCGGGTCGAGGTGTCCGAGCCGGTCGAGTGCACCGGTGAGCGCCTCGTAGGCCCGGTACTCGGGCTCGGCGAGGTGCTCGATCGTGTGGCGCCCGAGCCGCTGTTCGAGCTGGCCGTTGCACCATGCAGCCCACTCGGCCCAGGTGCGCGTGGCGCCCGGATGTCCGAGCTGGTCGCGCAACTCGCTGACGAACGATCGCAACGAGTCGGCCGACTCGCCCCATCGGCTGCTGGCGCTGATGGAGCCGAGTCGCCGGTCCCAGTCGTCGTCGCGAGCCACTCCGGCTTCTCGACTGACGCGCTCCCAGCTCGCCGTTGGCAGGTACTCGCCGTCGGCATCGCGCAGCGGGAGGTCAGCCAGCATGTCGAACAGGTTGCGTCGACGTAGCCCCCGTCGATCGACGTCGAGCAGGTCGAGCACGAGCCAAGGCCACCACGGTGGACGGGTGGGTGGCGACAGCACCGAACGGGCCGGGCTCGTCGGTGAGCAAAGCGGCGATCGTGAGGTCGATCACCGGCGTCGACGATGAGACGAGTGGCCTCGCGGACTTCTTCGTCGGCGTCGGTGGTCGACACGATCGCCGTTGGTCGAGGCGACGGTCCCTGCGGCACGTTGGCCGGACCGGTGGTGGTGATGGTGTCGATGGCACCGAGCGAGTCGACGAGCTGTCGGGTGTCGGCGTCGGCCGTCGTGTCGCCAGTGAGCTGGGCGACGATGCGCACGTCGACGCGCTGACCGAGCGCCCGGACGAAGGTGATCGCCAGGCCGTGCAGCTCCTGCGGGAGGTACAGCACGAGGTTCCGCAGGCCGCTGGGGGCCTGCGCCTCGACCGACCATGTGGCGCCGGTGAAGAGGTCGGCTTCGTCGTACCACTGAGCTTCGAGCGCGGTCGTGATCGCGGCGCTGATGCGAACGGCTTGGCGCCCGCGCAGCGATTCGTCGCGCAGCCGACCGACGTCGTCGGGATCGGCGAGACGAAGCTCGGCGTGGAGGTCGCGTAAGGCCACCACGGTGGACAAGGCCACCACGGTGGACGGGTGGGTGGCGACAGCACCGAACGGGCCGGGCTCGTCGGTGAGCAAAGCGGCGATCGTGAGGTCGATCACCGGCGTCGACATCGGCGACCGACCGGCGGCGGCCAGCGGCGGTCCTGCGATCAGTTCGGCCAGTCGGTTCAACGTGACCATGTCGACGCCGGCGATGCCGCCCTGACGTCCGAGCGCCCGACGCGTCATCACTCCGCAGATGTTGGTGGGTACCGCAACCGTGACCGGTACGAGCGGATTCCCGGCCTTGGCGTCGGAGATCGCGGCGGCGAGCTCGGCGAGCGCACGTTGGGGAGCGACCAGGGTCGCAGAGATCGGCACGTCACCGATCGTAGGGAAGGGGTGTCGCAGAGTTGGCCTACCATCTCCGCATGCAGGTCCGGCGCGCCACATCCGACGACCGGTCGGCGCTCTGCGTCACGGCGGTTCGCGCCTTCGTCGACGATCCGGTGATGCGTTGGCTGTACCCCGAAGACGAGGTGTTCCTCGCGCCCGGTGGCGAAGTGATGCGGCCGGCGATGAGTGGCTGGATCGGCCTCGGCGAGGTGTGGTGCACCGACGACGGTGTCGGCGTGGCCGTGTGGATCCCGCCGGGTCGGCCCGAGATCGACTTCACGGTCGACCCGCCTGCCGCCGAACCACCGCCCGACCGGCTGGAGCGGTTCGCGATCATCGGTCCGTCGATGGAGGAGCACACGCCGCCCGAGCCGCACTGGTACCTGCAACTGCTCGGCACGCATCCCGACTGGCAGCGCCGGGGGATCGGTGCGGCGTTGATGGACGTGATGTTCGGACGTGCCGACGTCGACGGGTTGGGGTGCTATCTCGAGACCGAGACGGTCGAGAACGTCGCCTACTACCGCCACCACGGCTTCGACGTGCGCTCCGAGTGGGACATTCCCACTGGCCCCCACATGTGGGGGATGTACCGCCCATCCGCCTGACCGACTTCCGATGAGTTTCAGCGCGGACGGGGTGCGCGAAGACTCATCGGAGCACGATCGCGTCGGCGCGCCTCAGGCGTTTCGTGCGGCTTCGGCGCGGGCGCGGAGGTCGGTGACGGCGTGTTCGAGCCCCTCGGGGTCCTTGTAGAGGGCGCTGCCGGCGATCAGCACGTTGGCGCCTGCCGCTGCCGCCCCGGCGATCGTCGAGGGTCCGATGCCGCCATCGACTTCGAGATCGACGGTGTCGGTGAGGCCGGCGCCGTCGATCATCGCTCGGATCTCGGCGATCTTCGGCTCCATCGTCGGGATGTAGGCCTGCCCGCCGAAGCCCGGGTTCACCGTCATCACCAGCACCAGGTCGACCAGGTCGAGCACATGGGAGATCGCCGAGGCCGGGGTGGCCGGGTTGAGCGCAACGGCTGCGTTCGCGCCGAGCACGTTGATGTTGCCGAGCGTGCGGTGCAGGTGCGTACACGCCTCGGCGTGCACGATCAGTCGCGAGCAGCCGGCATCGATGTACTGCTTGGCCATCACGTCGGGCGTGTACACCATCAGGTGGGCCTCGAAGGGCACCGAGGTGTGCGAGCGGGCCGACGCGATCACGTCGGGACCGAACGTGAGGTTCGGGACGAACTGGC
>CAJDUH010000093.1_pt1 | contig 11332 bp, 12 predicted proteins | sample 7389931 | NCBI WGS metagenome assembly CAJDUH01 (sample SAMEA7055663, study PRJEB34461) | soil metagenome | biome: terrestrial ecosystem; feature: Peninsula; material: soil | place: Antarctica | collected 2016 | reverse complement strand
CGCCACCCAGCGGGCGATCTCGATCGACATGTCGAGCGCCGACCGCAGGTCGACCGCGAGTGCCCGCATCGCCGCCACTGTCGGGGTGCTGTAGAAGCCCCCGACGCGGACGTTCACCGGGTGCACGGCTCGCCCGCCGACGACCTCGACGATCTGATTGCCGATCTTCTTGAGGGCCAGTCCGCGTTCGACCTCGGCCCGATGGTCGGCAGCCATCGCGATACCGCTCGGGTAGCCGAGGAAGTCGGGAGCATGGAGGAGGTGGATGTGCAACACATGGCTCTCGATCCACTCACCGCAATAGAAGAGGTGACGCAACGTCCGGATGTCGTCGTCGACCTCGACACCGCACGCGGCCTCGATCGCCTGACACGCGCTCATCTGATACGCGACCGGGCAGATGCCGCAGATCCGTGCCGTGATGTCGGGCGGCTCGGTGTACGACCGTCCACGCAGGAATGCCTCGAAGAACCGCGGCGGCTCGAAGATGCGGAGGCGGACGTCGGCCAGTTCACCGTCACGCACCTCGACGAACAGCCCACCCTCACCCTCGACGCGGGTGAGCGCTTCGACCTCGAACCGTCGTGGACCGTGTTCGTGTGTCATGTTCGAACCTCGCTCGCTCGGTCGGCCGCTGATCGCACGTCGACACGCGTCGCAGCGGCATCGAAGACCGGCGCGGCGACGTTGAACGTCCGCAGGGTCCGCAGCAGGTCATCGTCCGACACCCCGGCAGCCGTCCACGCCTTGTGTAGTGCGTCGATGTTCACGGTCTCCGATGGCCCGAAACACCCGAAGCATCCTCGATGGACCGAGGGGCACAGCGCCTCACAACCGGCGTGTGTGACCGGCCCGAGACACGCGATGCCCTCGGCGACCAGCAGACACGGGTTGCCCTGCTGCTTGCACTCGACACACACGCTGTACGTCGTGATCGGTGGGCGTCGACGGGCGAGGAGCGCGGTGATCGTGTCGAGCAACTGATGTTTCGAGATGGGGCAGCCGCGGAGCTCGTGGTCGACCGGAACGTGATCGGCGATCGGTGTGCTGTCACGAGCAGGCCCGATCGGGCCCGCACGTCGAGGATCCGTTCCGCATCACCGGGCGTGGTGATCGATCCCTCGACGAGAGAGATGTCGTAGTGGTCGAGCGGTTCGTCGAGGCCGGCCTCGAGGAACATCTTCAGATCGAGCGCCGCGGCAACGGCCAGCAGTTCGTCCTCGCAGTCCAACAGCGTCAGCTGGCACCCGTCGCACGAGGCGAACTTCCAGACGGCGACCGTGGGCCGGCTCATCGTCCGCGCGCTTTCAGCAGTTCAACGACGTGACTCCAGCGAACCACGGCACCGTCACGACACAGCAAGAGCGGTCCGAGCTGGCACCGCCCGCAGTGAGCCACGCCGCAGTGCATGTTGCGCTCCAACGAGACCCAGATCCGGTTCGGATCGGTTCCGTGCGCGATTGCGGTTGCTGCCGCCGAGGTCATCATCAGCTCTGGCCCGCACACGAACGCGGTCCCGTAGGAGCCACCGAGTCGATCGAGCAGCGCGGTGGCGGTCCCGACCGAGCCGGTCCAGAGGCGGTGAGCGGCGTCGACCGTCTCGTGCACGCGTGCGCCGTGGCTGCGCCAGCGTCGGACATCGTCGGGGTAGAGCAGGTGCTGCGGATCCCGTGCCCCGTTCACCACCGTGAGGCTCGCTGGCGCGCTTGCTGCGAGTCGCTCGATCGCCATTCGCAGCGGGGCGAGCCCGAGCCCGCCGGTCACGACGAGAACGTCGTTCCCCACCGCTTCCGAAAGTGGCCAGGCGGTGCCATACGGGCCACGCAGCCCGAGCACGTCTCCCGGTTGCGTGTTCACCACTGCGTCGCTGACCGCGCCGACCGAGCGAACGGTGAGCCACACCGAACCATCGTCGCCGACGCCACTGACCGAGATCGGGATCTCCCCGACGCCGAACGCCCAACACATCACGAACTGCCCGGGCTGGATGCCCAACACCGGGAGGTCGAGGGGCTGCAGCATCAGCGTCACGACGTCGGAGGTCTCGCGCACCACCCCAGCCACCCGATGAGGCCACGGAGTGATCGGGTCAGCGAATGATTCAGCGAGCATTGCCATAGACGTCCACCAGTTGCATCCGAGTTGCGCGCAGACGAGACGCCACCACGCGCAACAGCCGACTGGTGAGTTCCTGTCGGAGCTCGTCGTCGCCGTCGCAGGCGTCGAGCAGGCGGGCGGCGTCGATGGCCACCGTTCGGACAGCGTCGAGTGCGACCACGTCGAACTGCCACGGTTGGCCGTCGATGAACCACGACCAGCCCACGATTTCTCCGGGGTGCACGGTGGCGACGATCAGTGGGTCGCGGCCGGGCGCGGTGATTTCGATGCCGGCGCGGCCGGACACGACTGCGTGGAAGCGGTCGGCTGCGTCACCGGCGCACGCAATCCACGCAAGCGCCGGATGATCAGCCCACGACGCCATCGTCGCAATCGCGTCGAGGTGCCGGGGCTCCATCCCGGTGAAGAACCCGTGCTCGTCAAGTGCCCGTCGAATGTCGTCGCTCATGTGATTCCTTCCTTGTTCGCTGCACCGATGAGCACCGTTGTCTCCTCGACCAGATCGATCCCCGCCGGACACCAGGTCGTACAGCGACCGCATCCGACGCAACCGAGCTCCCCGAACTGTCCCGGCCAGGTCTGCAGCTTGTGCATCAGCCACTGCCGGTACCGCGACGAGACGGTGGCGCGTACGGGTTGGCCAGCGAGGTGCGAATGATCGAACTGGAAGCACGATGCCCAGTGCTGTTCTCGGACGGTCTCGGACGACGCCGAACCGTCAGGGGTCAGGGCGGTGGTATCGGTGAAGGTCGAGCAGAAGCACGTCGGACACACCATGGTGCAATTCCCGCAGGACAGACAACGCTGCGCGACCTCGTCCCAGTGCGAACTGTTCACGGTCGTTTCGAGGAGCACGGGCAGATCGGGACCGGGTACCCGCACCGGCAGGCGACCGAGCGCATGCTCGACGGTGCGGTCGGCAGCGGAGTGATCTCTGGCGGTCGGGCGTCGACCGGGCACCGTGGCGAGGATCTCGGCGCCGCGGTCGGTGCCGGCCTCGGCCAGGAGGCGGTGTCCGTCGATGTCGTCGAGCTCGGTCAGCCGAATGTCGTAGCCCTCGTCGGGTCGCGGGCCGCCCCCCATCGACGTGCACCAGCAGGTGGCCGAGGGCACACCGCAGGTGACCGCAACGACGAAGACATCGCGCCGACGCGCCGCGTAGCGCGGGTCAGGATGATCGGCATCGAGCAGAACGTGGTCGAGCACGTCGAGGGCTCGCAGTTCGCAGTCGCGCGCCGCGATGATCGCGAGCGGGCGCTCCGGGGCGTCGGGTCTGGACGTGACCCAGGTGCCGTCGACGCGCCGAATCCGCAACACCTCCTGATGTGCGGGGTACACGAACTGCTTCCACGAGTCCGCGCCTGGCGTCCATCGGAACCTCGTCGTGCCACCGGATCGATCGAGGCGCCACCGTCCCGGTTCCTGGGTGACGGTCCACCCGGTCGGGAGGTCGTCGCCATCGGTGACGTCGTCGTAGGCGATCACCCCGTCGCGCACGACCGGGCCGACGACGCGATGGCCGGCATCGACGAGCGCGCGCACCAACTGGTCGATGCCCTCGCGTGGGTCGAGGGCGAGCGCGTCGATCGACGGTTCCGGCACGGTTCCACGATGCGCCGTCGGCGTCGACCGGGCAAGGGGCAAACGTCACGGTCAGTGGTGGCACGGCAGTTGCTCGCCGACTCGGCAGCACGGTGACGGCAAGACCGACGTCGTCGACATCTCGACGCCGTCTGCACCGGGGAAGATCGGCGAGCTGGCGCTGCCCGACATGGTGACCTTCACGCCAGACGGCAAGGCGCTGATGGTCGCCAACGAGGGCGAACCCAACAGCTACAACCAAGATGCTTCCGTCGACCCCGAGGGGTCGATCAGCCTGATCGAGACCAAGTCGTTCCGAACGGCGAAGGCCCTCGACGGCAACACCAAGGAGAAGGTCAAGACGATCTCCTTCACCGACTTCAATGTCGGCAACAAGCGCAACAAGGACCTGCCTGCGGGCGTGCGGATCACCGGCCCGAACGCAACGGTCGCCCAGGATCTGGAGCCCGAGTACATCACCATCTCTCCCGACGGCAAGACGGCATGGGTGTCTCTGCAGGAGAACAACACCCTCGCGATCCTGGACGTCAAGTCGGCGAAGGTCGACGAGATCGTCGCACTCGGCGACGACTGACGAGCGGCACGGTGAACATCCTCGGCTGATCGTCGAGCCGACCTCGGGCGGGGATCAGCCGCCCGGGGTCCGGTTCAGGCGACGGTCACTAGCCTGGATCCATGGCCCTCTCAGCGTCGACATTCGTCGATCTCGACGACACCTTCGCCCGCGAGCTGACAGGGCTGCACGAGCCGTGGCAGGCCGAGCCGGTGGCCGAGCCGACATTGATCGTGTTGAACGAGGACCTGGCCGGCGAACTCGGGCTCGACGTCGAGGTGTTGCGCGCTCCGGCCGGGGTCGAGATCCTCGCCGGGAACGCTGCACCGGAGGGCGTCACCACCGTCGCCCAGGCGTACGCCGGACACCAGTTCGGTGGATACTCGCCCCGCCTCGGCGACGGTCGGGCACTGTTGCTCGGCGAGATCGTCGACACCGCTGGAGGGCGTCGCGATCTTCACCTCAAGGGTTCCGGCAGAACACCGTTCGCCCGTGGTGGCGATGGCCGAGCCGCACTCGGGCCGATGCTGCGCGAGTACCTGATGGGTGAGGCGATGCACGCGCTCGGGAGGTCGACGGTCGCCACGCCCACGTGCCGGGGGCGGTACTGACGCGAGTGGCGTCGAGCCATCTCCGCGTCGGCACGTTCCAGTACGCGTCGGCGACGGGCGACCGAGCGCTGCTTCGCTCGCTGGCCGACTACGCGATCGCCCGTCACGCTCCCGAAGCCGCCGAGACCGACAACCCGGCGCTGGCGCTGTTCGATCACGTCGTCGGCGTGCAGGCGGAGTTGGTCGCTCGGTGGATGGAGGTCGGCTTCATCCACGGGGTGATGAACACCGACAACGTGACGATCTCGGGCGAGACGATCGACTACGGGCCGTGTGCGTTCATGGATGCCTACGACCCCGCCACCGTGTTCAGCTCGATCGACCACGGCGGCCGCTACGCCTACGGCAACCAGCCGGCGATCACCACGTGGAATCTCGCCCGACTCGCCGAGGCGATGCTGGCGCTGTTCGACGACGACGACGACACCGCGATCGAGCTGGCAACCGCCGCGTTGCAGACGTTCCCCGAGCGGTTCCAGTCAGCCTGGTCCTCCGCGATGCGCGCCAAACTCGGGCTCGCCATCGACGATGCGTCCGGCGACGAACTGGTGGCCGACCTGCTGGCCCTGATGCAGGCCAACGGCGTCGACTACACGGGCGGGTTTCGCGCGCTGTCGGCAGTGCTACGAGGTGAGCGGGGCAACTCTGTGTTCGGCAACGGCTTCGACGAGTGGCAGGAGCGTTGGAACCCGAAGGTCGTCGAGACACCCGACGAGCTGGACCTCCGCAACCCGATCTACGTGCCACGCAACCATCTGGTCGAGGAGGCCTTGGTCGCCGCGACCGCAGGCGACCTCGGACCGTTCGAACGTCTTCTCGCCGTCGTCACCGACCCCTTCACCGAGCGAGCGGGCTTGGACCGCTACGCGGAAGCCGCACCCCCGAATTTCGCCGACAGCTACCGCACCTTCTGCGGCACCTGAGCGCGACATCACCGGGTCTACGTCCCAACCACGTTTGCGTGGGGTTTCCGGCGGGGCGGGCCACCAGGAACCCAACACAAACGGGATGGGGATCGGGTCAGCGGCAGACTCGGAAGCCGATGTTGCCGGTGGCGCTGTCGGTGGTGTTGCTGCTGCGGGCAGCCACGCGGTACCGGTTGCAGTACGAGTCGTGACACAGGTACGACCCACCTCGCATCACCCGGCGGGTTCCGCCAGGTGGGCCGGTCGGATTCACTCTGACGCCGAGTGCGCTCTCTCGGGCGTAGGTACCGGGATCGAACCAGTCGGCGCACCATTCCCACACATTGCCGGTCATCTCGTACAGCCCGAACCCGTTGGCCGGATACGACCGCACCGGCGCCGTGCCGGCAAATCCGTCGGCGGTGGTGTTGATGCCGGGGAACTCGCCCTGGAAGACGTTCATCAGGTGCTCGCCTCCGGGCTCGAGGTCGTCGCCCCACGGGAAGCGACGGCGTTCGGAGCCGCCACGAGCCGCGTACTCCCACTCGGCCTCGGTCGGCAAGCGTGTGCCATTCCAGTTGGAGTAGGCGGTCGCGTCGTCCCACGTGACGTGGACGACCGGGTGGTCGAGTGCGTTCTCGAACGTGGTGTGCGCTCCGGCGGGGTGGCGCCAGTCGGCACCTTCCACCTGGCGCCACCATGGTGCAGCGGCGACCGCACGTGTCGGCGGGAAATCGTCGGGAAGTAGACCGGCGAACACGAACGTCCACTGGTCGCGCTCGGCCAGCGTCACGTAGCCGGTGTCATCGCAGAACGCGGCGAAGTCAGCGTTGGTCACGGTCGTCGGCGCAATCGAGAAGGGGGACAACTCGACCTCGTGGACCGGCCCTTCCCCGTCGTCGTCGTACCCCTCACCGCTGGGTGTTCCCATCCGGAACCGTCCACCGACGAGGTCGACCAACTCGAGCCCGGCCCCACCTGTTCGAGATGTCCCTGGCACATCTCGAACTGCGGCATCCCGGCGGTCGCTCGAGGGCGAACAGCAGGCGCTCATCGACGCAAGTGTGCCACAGGTGGTGAAGACTGGACTCGCGTCATGTGTCACGTGGCCGCCATCGGGAAGGATCCTCACCATGACCACCAAGATCAGCGACAGCGGGCACAATCCCCGCCAACCCGACCACGTCGACGACGGCCCCGCAATCGCCACCGGGGTGACGCCCGAGCGACTCGCGAACCTTCGTGTGTGGAACCTGGGACTCGCGGTGTTGCACGCGGTGCAGGCGGTGCTGATTGTCGTGCTGTCCGGCGACTTCGTCATCCAGGTCGTCTCGACCTTTCCCGAAGGGCCACCCGGTACCCGCGTCCCGGCGGCGGAGCCACTGTTCGACGTACGAGTCGGCATCGCGATCGGCTTGTTCCTCGCACTTGCGGCGATCGACCACTTGGTGACCGCCACCGTTGCCCGATCGACCTACGAGTCCGATCTGCGTGCAGGCATCAACCGGTTCCGCTGGATCGAGTATTCGGTCAGTGCGACGATCATGGTGCTGCTGATCGGCTTCTACAGCGGCATCACCAACATCACTGCCGTCGTCGCCGTGATCGGTGCCAACGTGGCGATGATCCTGTTCGGGTGGCTCCAGGAGCGGATGAACCCGCCGGGACGGAGCACGACGACGATGCTGCCGTTCTGGTTCGGCACCGTTGCGGGCATCGCCCCGTGGGTCGGGATCCTGATCCAGATCGTCGGCTCGAAGACCGTGCCCGGCTTCGTCTACGGCATCGTGATCGTGCAGTTCGTGCTGTTCTTCACCTTCGCGGTGAACCAGTGGTTGCAGTACCGCAGCATCGGCAAGTGGACCGACTACGTCTACGGCGAGAAGACCTATCTCGTGCTCAGCCTCGCCGCGAAGTCACTCCTGGCCTGGCAGATCTACTTTCCCAGCCTCGACAGCTGAGACCACCAACAACCACGTTTGCGTGCGGTTTCCGGCGGGACGGGTCACCGGGAATGCAACACGAACACCTCCGTCAAACAAATCGGAATAAAGACTGATAACACCGCGTTGCACCTTTCGTCACCAACGAAAGGACCACCATGCAACGCCTCCCCGTCTCTGTCCGCCTCAAACTGCCCTTCCTGATCGCTGGCTTCGCCTCGTTCCTGTTCTCGGTCTGGTTGTATTTCGTGCAGGGCGAGACGACCGCCGGCATCTTCGTCGGCCTCTGGGTCCCGTCGATCCACTCGCTGGGAACACTCATGCTGACGCCTGTTGACGTCCGCGTCACCGAGAAGCAGCGGGACGAGGTCATGTCATGAGCACCGCCATCTTCATCGTCGGCGTGTTGGTCTTCCTGATCACCGTCTACGGCACCGTCGTGACCGGCGGCCTGCTGCTCACCGAACGCCAGCTCGACGAGCAGCCCGAACTCGAGCCGGATGTCCCCACCCCCTCGGACGGCGAGAGCACGGCCGATCGTGCGCGCCGCGTGATCACCTCCGAGTTCTGACGCACGAGGATCGAACTGATGAACGCGCCGAGCGAGCCTCGTCACGACGCCGATCTCATCATCGCCGGGGCCGGGTGCGCCGGTTTGAGCGCGCTCTGGCATGTCCTGCACAGTGCGGGGCGAGATCGCCGAATCGTCGTGATCGACCGCGACTTCGAGCCGATCGACGACCGAACCTGGGCATTCTGGGGCACACCGGCGATGCCGTTCGCGAGCCTTGCCGACCGAACGTGGGACCAGGTCCGGGTCCGCTTTCCTGGATGGGAGTCGACGCAACAGCTGCGTGGTCCGGCATGGCCCGGCACGTCCAGACGGCGCTCGTACACGCGGGTGCGGCGACGCGACTACGACCAGGCGATCCTCGATGGAGCTCGCCAACGATCGAACGTGCGCTTCGTCGCCCAGGACATCGTCGACATCCGCGACGAGCCCGATGGTGGGGTCGTCGAACTCCCGGAGGGCGAACTGCGCGCACCAGTGGTGTTCCAGAGCGCCCGGCTCTCGCCCGACGGGAACATCGCCGAGGTACGACATCCTCTGCGCCAGCACTTCGGCGGCTGGGAAGTCCGAACCGAGCGGCCGGTGTTCGACCCCGCCGTTGTCACCCTCATGGACTTCGACACGCGTCAACACGATGGAACCTCGTTCTTCTACGTCCTTCCCGAGCAGCCTGACCGTGCCCTCGTCGAGCACACGATGTTCTCGCTCGAACCGCGTTCCGACACATTCCACGACCGCCAGATCCGTGCTCGCCTCGACGAGCTCGGGGCAGGGGATGTCTCGATCGAGCGTCGCGAGTACGGGGCGATCCCGATGGAGGACCGATCTCTCGACCAGCGCTGGGGGGACCACATCTGGAACATCGGCACCGTCGGCGGCATGACCAAACCCACGACCGGCTACACGTTCCAGCGAATCCACACCCAGACCCGGCACCTCGTCGACGGATGGGCGAGCGGACACGGACCGCAGCCGCTTCCGGGCGGGCCTGCCCGATTCGAACTCGCCGACCGAGTGCTGCTCAACATCCTCCACCACCATCCCGAGCAGGGGCGGCCGATCTTCGAACGGCTCTTCCGAACGAGCTCGATCGATGACGTGCTCACCTTCCTCGACGAGGAGTCGACCCTGGGCGCCGATGCCAGGATGATGGGAAAGCTCCCTTGGGCGCCGTTCCTACGCGCTGCCGCCGCCGAGGTGCGCGCGTCCGCTACCGCCGTGGCGCACCGCCAACTGGCGCGATGACCGCCGCGACGCTCGTCGAGCAGCCGAGGGTCGGCTTCCGACGGCCAGCCGTGTTCCTGCCGGTCGTGGCCGCAACCCTGGCCGTCGCCGCCGTCACGTCGATCGTCTCTCAATCGGGCCCGGTCTCGGTGGCTGTCGTCGTCGTGACGGTCGCGTTGCTCGGCATTCCCCACGGCGCGGTCGACCACTTGGCTGCAGCGGCGCTCGGTGGCCCGTTCGACACGTCCTCGCGTCGCCGGTTCACTCGCGACTACGTGCTGATCATGCTCGGTGTCGGTCTCGTCTGGCTCGTCGCGCCGACGCTCGCCCTCGTCGTGTTCCTCGCCGTCTCGGTCCACCACTTCGGTCAATCGGATCTGGCGTATCTGGGTCTCCCGCGCGGCCGTGCCGTCGCCGTGCAATGGTCACGTGGTCTCCTGCTCATCGGTCTCCCACTCGTTGCGCATCTCGAGTCAGTCAGCCCCGTCATCGAACGCCTGGGCGGCGGCGATCCGGCCAGCTGGACGTGGCTCGCCGATTGGTGGGTGCTGTGGTCGGCCGTACTCGTGACCCAGCACGTCGTCGTCGGCTGGGCACTCACTCATGCGTCCGTCGACCGGTCGACGCTGGCCAGAGAGGCGATCACCGTCGCCGCGCTGACCACGCTGTTCCTGACCGCCGACCCATTGATCGGGTTCGCCGTGTACTTCGGGTTGTGGCATTCACTCGCCCACCTGTTCGTGCTGGCCGATCTGCTCGGAACCGAGCCCGCCCCGCTGCGCTCGGTTCTGCGGCTCGCCGCACCGCTGAGCGGCGTGTCGATCATCGTGATCGTGGCGGTCGTGATCGGCGCGGCGGCGACGGATCGAACCGACCTGATCGTGCCGTTGACGTTCGTGTTCGTCAGCATGCTGACGATGCCGCATCTGCTGGTCGTGGAACGGATCTGGTCGACATCGGGATCCCGGACGCAGCCCGCATCGGTGGGTTGAACCCCAGGTGGCGCGCAGGCTCGACCTACCATCCGGCGATGGATCCTGAGGGTGTTCGCGCCAGCGCCGAACTCGTCCGTACCGGCAAGCTGTCTGCTCGCGAGTTGGTCGAGCGCAGCCTCGACCGTGTCGCCAACCAGCAAGCGACATTGAATGCGTTCGTCCACGTCGACGCCGACGGCGCACTCGCTGCGGCCGACGCTGTCGACCGCGCCCGCGCTGCCGGTGAACCGCTCGGGCCATTGGCCGGGGTGCCGTTCGGGGTGAAGGACCTCGAGGACTGCATCGCCATGCCGACGACCCGCGGGTCGCGCTGGTACGCCGACGCTCTCCCGGCAACTCGCGACGACATCCACGTCGAACGGTTCCGCTCAGCTGGCGCCATCCCCATCGGCAAGACCGCGGCGCCCGAGTTCGGCGCGTTCGGCTACACCGCCAGCCCGTTGCACGGCGTGACCCGCAACCCCTGGAATCCGTCACGTACGCCAGGCGGATCGAGCGGCGGCACCGCGGCGTCGATCTCGTCCGGTGCGATTCCGTTCGGTACGGCGAGCGACGGCGGTGGCTCGATCCGTGGGCCAGCAGCGTCGTGCGGGCTCCCCGGGCTGAAGCCGACCTACGGACGCGTCCCGACGTTCGGGGTCACTCGCCATGCGGGCAATGCGGTCAACTTCGCGCTCGCCGCGACCGTTGCCGACACGGCGCTGCTGTTCGACATCGCAGTCGGCCCAGACATGCGCGACCGCACCAGCCTGCCAGCTCCAGGCGGGTCGTACGTTGACGCCGTCGAGCAACTCGACGTGGCCGGACTGC
>CAJDUH010000111.1_pt1 | contig 11414 bp, 10 predicted proteins | sample 7389931 | NCBI WGS metagenome assembly CAJDUH01 (sample SAMEA7055663, study PRJEB34461) | soil metagenome | biome: terrestrial ecosystem; feature: Peninsula; material: soil | place: Antarctica | collected 2016 | reverse complement strand
CGCATCGCGTTCTCGGCCTGGTACAGATCGTCGGCGTTCGCGGCCGCTGGGTTGACGAGCGCCCGGATTCGGGCCGCCTGATAGTTGTTCACGAGCCGTCCGACGAACGCAGCCAGCACGGTCGACACCGACAGCAACGTGATCAGCGCGATGTAGCGCGCCTTGGCGCCGGCGACGAGGAGCACCCCCATCGCCATCGACACCAGGACCGAGGCCGAACCGAGGTCGGGCTGGATGATCACGAGCACCGCTGGCGCACCGACGATCATCAACCCGCCGAGGAAGCGCGCGTACGAGACCTCCTCGCTGCGCTCCTCCGCCAGATAGGCAGCCAGCATCAACAATGTCGTGAACTTCGCCATCTCCGCCGGCTGGAAGTTGAACGGCCCGAGGTCGAACGAGATGCGGTCCTCGCCCGATGCGATACCGAGCAGGAACAGCAGCGTCAAGATCACCAGCGTGAGGCCGTAGAGGAATCGCGCGCGGTCCTTCCACCACTCGTAGTCGACCGACATCACGACGAACATCACCACGGTGGCGACGATTGCGAAGATGACCTGCCGAGTGGCGAAGGCGTACGGGTCGGCACTGATGCGGGTCCTCGACGCCGAGAAGACCACGAAACATCCGATGACCGTGAGCGCGAACTGCACCGCCAACAGGACCCAATCGACGTTGCGGCTCGGATCAGCCGGGCTGGCGCCGATGTTGCCGAGGCCAGAGTCGGGGCGGCGGGAAAGGAACGATGTCGCCATCGGAGACTACTCGTTCGTTCGGACGCTGGTGAACCGACCGTCGTAGCAGCTCGGGTCGGCGAGCTGGCGAGGTTGGGCAGCGACCAGCGACCTGGTGTCGAGGGTGTCGGAGAGCCGGACCGGGTCGGCCTGCGTGATGCCCGACATCTGCAGGAACATGCACTTGACCACCGGTGCTGCGGCCTGCGACCCGTAGCCGGCCTTCTCGAGGTAGGCGCTGACGGTATAGGGCCGGGCCGGGTCACGGCTGTAGGCAGCGAACGCCGACGAGTCGTTCCACGGATAGTTGCCGGCACCCTGGGCCGTGCCGGTCTTACCCGCGAGCGGTATCGCACTGTCCGGGTAGTAGTAGAACAGGTTCTCGCCGGTCGTCGAATGGTAGTAGTCGCTGGTGGTGCCCTTGCCGTAGATCACACGGGTGAGTCCGCGGTCGATCTCTTCCCACGACTCCTGAGCCAAGGGGAGTTGGCGAACGATCTCGCCTGCCACGTTGGGCTCGTGCGCCAACTTCGCCTGGGTCAGGTCGGCGTAGCCCTGGGTCGCCGAGTCGGGCACACCGGGCTGGTACACGGCCTTGATGATCTCGGGCTTCATCACGTAGCCCTTGTTGGCGATCGTGGAGTACCCCATGGCGAGCTGCAGCGGTGACGCCGACAACAGCCCCTGGCCGATGGCGAGCTGCACGTTGTCGCCCGTGAAGTAGCCCGACGCCTCCGATTCGCTGATCACACCACGTTCGCCGTACAGGGCTTTCAGTTCGGCATCAGGGACGGTGCCGTCGAACGCATACGGAAGTTCGATACCGGGGTCGGAGCCGAATCCGAACTTGCGCAGCTCCTCCTGGAGGATCGGCTGGTAGTCGTTCTCGGTCATGATCAGCTCGCCGATGCGGTAGAAGAAGGCATCAGACGACACTGCGAGCGCCGTCTCGACGTCGACCGAGCCGTACACGCACGGCCGTCCCGTGCCACTGCAGGTGGCATTGCGGTACACGCATCGCACGAGCCCGTCATTGCACTTGTCCTCTTCGACCGACTCCATGCGATACGAACCCTCGTCACGGTAGTAGTCGTCGACTCCCATCAAGCCAGTGTCGAGCGCCGAGAACGCGACGAACGGCTTGAACGTCGACCCGAGGTTGTACCGGCCCTGAATCGCACGGTTGACGAGGATCGACTCATCGGGGTCGATCGGGTCACCGTTCGCGTCGACCGACGGGAAGATCTGGTCGAACTTGCCGCCGCCGAGGTCGGCTTCGAACCACCGGTTGTCGAACGTCGGATAACTCGCCAGCGCGATGATCTGACCGTTCTGGTAGTTCTGCACCACGACCGAACCGGCCGGCGCCTTGTACGGCACCTCGCGCGGGTAGTCGGGGAACACCAGCTCTTCGAAGTTCGTCTCGGGATCGCGTGGATTGATCGCCACCTGCTGCTGGCGGATCTTCAGCTGGCTCTCCAGGGCCTGTTCGGCGAACTGCTGCTGGTCGAGGTCGATCGTGAGCTGGACGTCGTTGCCGTTGATCGGCGGGACGCGCCGCACCTCGCGCACGATCCGGCTGGCATTGTCGACCTCGTAGGTGACGTAACCCCATGTGCCGTGGAGGTCCTTCTCCATGCTGAGCTCGATACCGAATTGTCCGACGCGCTCGTTCAGGTAGTAACCGTTGCCCTGGTAGAAGTCCTTCGTCTCGGCGGTGATGCGTCCCATGTAGCCGATCACGTGGCTCGCAATCGGCGCGTACGGGTAGACACGTCGCGACTGCTCGAGGATCTCCACGCCGGGAAGGTCCTCGACGCGTTCTTCGATGGCGATGGCGGTGCGCTCGTCGATGTCCTCGGCGACCGGCATCGGCAGGAACGGGCTGTACACCTCGCTGTCGAAGCGCGCCTCCATCTCCTCGATCGGCACGTCGACCCAGCCCGACAGCCGGCGGAAGATCTCGGCGCGATTGGCGCTGTCGCGCAGCACCTGCCAGTCGACACCGACGGCGAGCACGCGGTCGTTGTCGGCGAGAATTCGGCCCTCGGCGTCGAAGATCCGACCGCGCTCGGGCAACAACGGAACGGTACGCAGTTTCGTGGTGTCGACCTTCGCCTGCAGCGCTTCCTGTTCGACAGTCTGCAAGAACCACAGGCGGGCCCCGCCGCAACCGCTCGCTCGTCGACGTCCAGATCAGCATGACGCCCGTATGTTACAAACGTGTTGCAGGTCCGGTGGGTCAGGGCCCGAAACATCTTCGTGACAGCGATCACCCAGTCGACGAACGGCGATTGGACCGTCAGGAGGTCGCCTCACCGACCGGCTGTTTCCACTCGGGTCGACGCATCCGAAGACACCACCGCCCGACCGGTACCAGCACGGGGCTCATCACTGCCGCGGCGACGGCCACTACGACGACCACCACGCCGAGTTGCCGTTGGAACGGCTCGGACTCGCCGATGAATGCCCGCACGAGTGGGATCATGGCAACACCCACCGCCGCGCCAAGCGCGGTGAAGATCGCTTCGAGCCACCAGTGCGGGTCGGCCGCGATCAGCGAGAGCAGGCCACCGACCGCACCCGCAATCGTCATCGCCGTCGCCGTCGAACCGAGCGGCGTGCCTTCGGCCAGATCGAACATCACGCCGAGGGTGAACCCGACGATGGCGCCGCGTTCACTTCCGCCGGCCACCCCTGCGGCCGCCGCCATGGCCATCATGATCTGAATGATCACACCGCCGACTTGGATTTCGACGAAGATCGTGCGTTGCAGCGCGAGCAGTATCAGCCCGAGGGGAATCACCCGCACGAGCGGGCCTTGCACGAACGACGCGAACATCGTCGTTCACTGGTCGACTTCGGACAGCGGCTTGTAGAGCACCACTCTCACGAAGTTCAGACGGGCGAGGTCGGCGTACAACTCGACGTCCAACAACGGCCCTCGCGAGCCCGGACGGTCGGCCCGGTTGACGACACGGCCGACAGGGATGCCAGTAGGAGCAAGGCTCTCGGATCCACCGGCCGTCTCCACGAGGTCACCCGCCACCAGTTCGGACAACGACGGCGAATCCTGCAGCAACCCAATTTGCGGCAGGCGCAGGCGCCCCCGTCCTTCGAGGACGCCATACTCCTTCTCGATGACCGCTGCGATCGTGGTCGTGGTGGTCGTCGAGGACTCCGGTACGCCTGCCGACGTGACCGTCGAGGCGTCAGTGGTTCCGGTGGCAGGCGTGGTCGTCGACGACTGCTGCGCGGCAAGGTCCTCGAGACCGGCGATCTGTTCTGCGGTGAGCGGCCGACCCGTCAGCGGATCGAGCACCGGTTCGCCGTCGGGTCCGAGGGCCGTGCCCGGCAGCGTGGTGTCCGGCACCGGGGAGCCGTCGGGGAGTGTCACCCCCGGCACGATCGGCCCGAGCAGCGCTGGCAGGGTGGTGGTCGTGGTCCCAGCGTCGATGACCTCGGACGGGCTCAGACCCGACGGCGAGGTGTTGGTCGGGGCCACCTCGTCGGCGACCGCCGCCGACGTCACTTTGACCGCCACCTTGTACCGGCCGTCGGTGACCAGCATCACCCGGGCGGAACTGCGCGTCACCTGGGTGACCTTGCCAACCAGGCCGGCCTGATTCACCACGGCCATGCCGACTTCGATCCCACTGGTGCTGCCCTTGTCGATCTCGATCACCTGGTCGAGGTTGTTGGCGGAATACCCGACGACACGGGCCACCTCGGTGTCGATCCCCGACAGCGATGGGAGGCTGTAGAGCGCCTGGAGTTCCTTGCCCTCGATCACTGCTGCCTCGGCGGCTGCCCGCGTGCCGATCAACCGATCGACCTGTTCCTGGAGTGTGAGGTTCTCGCGCTCGAGGTCGTCGTAGTTCGTGATGCCATGCCAGATCCGCTCGATGGGGTTCGTGACGACCCCGGTGGCGGTCTCGACCGGTCGCATCACCTGCGCAAAGCCCTCGCGGCCGGCGTCGATCACCGGATTGCCGCGGAGATCGAGCGTCAGCAGCAGCGCCGTGGTGAGCAGCAGCGCGAGGATGACTCGTTTGCGCCCGACGGAGTAGATGGCCATGGTCGTGTGGGAGGTCGTAGACGCTGCTGCGTCAGTCCTCGCCGCCGAGGGACATCAGCCCCCGCATGGCGTCGATGTTCTCGAGGGCCCGTCCGGAACCGATGACGACGCTGTAGAGCGGTGCTCGAGACGTTGGGCGAGGCCGCCGAGCAGCGCGCCGCCACCGGTGATGGTGATGCCGTCTTCCATGATGTCGGCCGCCAGTTCGGGCGGCGTCTTGTCGAGCGTGGTCTTCACGGCATCCACGATGGCAGAGATCGGCTCGGCAACGGCTTCACGTATCTGCTCGGTCGTGACTTCGATGGTGCGCGGCAAACCCGAGATCAGGTCGCGCCCTCGAATGTCAGCGCTGAGCTCCAACTCCAACGGCCATGCCGAACCCATCTGGATCTTGATCTCCTCGGCGGTGCGGTCACCGATGGCGAGTGAGAACTCCTTCTTCACGTACTGCAGGATCGCCTCGTCGAGTTCGTCGCCCGCGACGCGGATCGACTGGGCCGTGACGATGCCGCCAAGGCTGATCACCGCAACTTCGGTGGTGCCGCCGCCGATGTCGACGATCATGTTGCCGGGCACCGGCGTATTCGGCAGCGTCTTGAACGGCGCGCTGCTCGACGCCGGTGATGCCCGACGGGACGCAGATCACCATGCGTGGCTTGCTCCACTTCGAGCCGGCCACCTTCTGGATGAAGTAGCGCAGCATCTTCTCGCAGACCTCGAAGTCGGCGATCACGCCGTCCTTGAGCGGGCGAATCACCTTGATGTGGTTCGGCGTGCGCCCCATCATCCGTTTCGCTTCCATGCCGACGGCGACGGGGCGGCCGTCGGTCGCGTTGATCGCAACGACCGAGGGTTCGTCGAGGACCACGCCGTGACCGCGCACGTAGACCAGGGTGTTGGCGGTACCGAGGTCGATGGCAAGATCACGCCCGAGGCTGAGCGGGTTGTTGCGGGCCATTGGATGGCCACCTTTCACGAGCTGTCACAAAATGCCAAGACCGGCACTCCTACGGTGCCAGGAACCGGAATCCTGAAATGTTACAGATTGGGGAAGAAAATCCCGATCTCGCGCTCGGCTGACGACAGCGAATCGCTGCCGTGAACCAGGTTCTCGGTGAACAAGATGCCCAGGTCACCACGGATGGTGCCAGGTGCGGCCGTGCGCGGGTTCGTCGCACCCATCATCGCGCGAACGACCTCCCAGGTGTCCTCGGGGCCCTCGATCACCATCGCGACAACCGGGCCACGGCTCATGAACTCGACGAGTTCAGCGTAGAAGCCCTTGCCGACGTGCTCTTCGTAATGCCGCGCGAGCGTGTCGGCATCGAGTGTGCGGATGTCCATCGCGACGACGTCGAGGTTCTTGGCCTCGAATCGAGACACGATTTCGCCGACGAGCTTGCGTTCGACGGCATCGGGCTTCAACAGGACGAGTGTGCGATCAGACATGAGGCCACAAGGTATCGGGACGAACCCCCCGAAATTCGGAGCGAGCATCGCGCTGATCGGGACGCTCGCTCCGAATGTCGAGACCGACCGTACGACACACCCGAATTTCGGAGTCGAGGTTGCGTTGAGCGGGACGCTCGCTCCGAATTTCGAGATGGGGCGGGAAGGGGCAGTCGACGCGACGGCTCAGTTGGCGTAGCGCTGGAGGACGGGGCGGGCGGCGCCCGCGGTGTAGAGACTGCCGGTCGCGAGGACGGCGTCGTCGCCATCGGCGTACTCCATCGCCCGCTGACACGCGGCCTCGACGGTGTCGAAGACGAACACGTCGTCACAGCCGAGGCGGCGAGCCGCGTCGGCTACCTCGGAGGCGGGCACACCTCGGGGCGATGGGGCGGTGCAGGCGAACACGACGTCGAACTCGTCGGCGCGGAGCGCGGCGAGCATCTCCTCGGGATCGCGCAGGGTGCCGACGACGAGTATCCGACGGCCCTCGGGGTCGAAGTCGTCGAAGAAGACCTGCGCGCAGGTGTCGGCACCCGGGGCGTTGTGGGCGCCGTCGACGATCGCGAGCGGCTGGCGACCGAGGACTTCGAACCGCCCCGGCATCACCGTCTCCGCGAAACCCTCCAGCACCACGTCCTCGGGCAGCGGCGCCGCGAAGAACGTCTCGACGGCCACCAACGCCACGGCGGCGTTCGCGCCCTGATACGAGCCATGCAGCGGCAGGTACACGTCGGTGTAGATCGTGGTTGGCGTGCGGATGTCGATGAGGCGGCCGCCGACCGCGAGTCGATTCCCGACGACCTCGAAGTCGTCGTCGGCGACGAGCATGCTTGCGCCTCCCGCCTGCCGGAAGATCTCTACGAGTTCGGGCCGCGTCTCGCCGACCACGGTGGCCGATCGGGGCTTGATGATGCCGGCTTTCTCTCGTGCGATGTGTTCCAGAGTCGGCCCGGCGAACTCGGTGTGGTCCATGCCGATGTTGGTCACGACCGCAACCGTGGCATCGACGACGTTGGTGGCATCCCAGCGACCGAGCAGACCGACTTCGATCACCATCACGTCGACGGCGACGTCAGCGAACCATCGGAACGCTGCGGCGGTGACGACCTCGAAATAGCCGGGTCGACGTCCGATGATGCCTTCGAGGTCGGCGATCGCCGCGATCTGTTCGGCGAAGTCGTCGTCGGAGATCGGTTCGAGGTTGCGGCTGATCCGTTCGTTCACCCGCTCGAGGTGCGGGCTCGTGTAGGTGCCCACCGTCAGTCCGCTCGCCACCAGCAACCGCGAGATCATCTGGGCGGTCGAGCCCTTGCCGTTGGTGCCGGTCAGATGGATCACCGGTGCCGCGTGTTGAGGATCGCCCATCGCCTCGCAGAGCGCGGCGATCGTGTCGGTCGAGGGCGAGGTGATGCGGCCCGTCTTTTCGTAGGTGGCGTGCTCGTCGAGATACGTGAGCGCGTCGTCGTAGGTCATGGAACGCTCAGGCTACGGCCGGTCGGCCGCCTCGCTCAGGACGCCGCTTTGCGCTGGCGGGTGGTGGCGCGGGGCACCAGCGTGGGATTGACCTTCTCCCTCACGGTGGTTTCATCGATCACGACCTTGCCGATGTCGGTGCGGCCCGGCAAGTCGTACATCGTGTCGAGGAGCACCTCTTCGAGGATCGCCCGCAGGCCACGAGCGCCGGTCGACCGCAGGAGCGCCAGGTCGGCGATCGCCTGCAGTCCGTCGGGGGTGAACTCGAGCTCGACGTCTTCGAACGAGAACACCTTCTCGTACTGCTTGACCAGGCTGTTCTTCGGCTCGACGAGAATCTGCACCAGTGCGTCACGGTCGAGGCTGCCGACCGCGCCGATCATCGGGAGACGTCCGATGAACTCGGGAATCATCCCGAACTTCACCAGGTCTTCGGGCAGCACCTGGGCGAACAGTTCACCCGGGTTGCGGTCGACGGCCGAGCGCACGGTGCCGTGGAAGCCGACGCCCTTGTGACCGATGCGCGATTCGATGATCTGTTCGAGTCCGGAGAATGCGCCCCCGAGGATGAACAACACGTTGGTGGTGTCGATCTGGATGAACTCCTGGTGCGGGTGCTTGCGACCACCCTGCGGCGGCACCGACGCCTGGGTGCCTTCGAGAATCTTCAGCAGCGCCTGCTGGACGCCCTCGCCTGACACATCGCGGGTGATCGACGGGTTCTCGCTCTTGCGGGCAACCTTGTCGATCTCGTCGATGTAGACGATGCCGGTCTCGGCGCGCTTGACGTCGAAGTCGGCAGCCTGGATCAGCTTCAGCAGAATGTTCTCGACGTCTTCGCCGACGTAGCCGGCCTCGGTGAGCGCGGTGGCGTCGGCGACGGCGAACGGCACGTTGAGCTGGCGGGCGAGGGTCTGGGCGAGGTGGGTCTTGCCGCAGCCGGTGGGCCCCAACAGCAAGATGTTCGACTTCGCGAGTTCGACCTCGTCACGCCGCCCGACGGTGGTGGCCTGGTTCTGGTGCTGGATGCGGCGGTAGTGGTTGTAGACCGCTACCGACAGGATCTTCTTGGCCGAATCCTGCCCGACCACGTAGTCGTCGAGGAACGCGCGTACTTCGCGAGGGTTCGGAAGGTTGTCGAAGCTCAGCTCAGCGGTCTCGGTGAGCTCTTCTTCGATGATCTCGTTGCACAGGTCGATGCACTCGTCGCAGATATACACACCTGGGCCCGCGATGAGCTTCTTCACCTGCTTCTGCGACTTGCCGCAGAACGAGCACTTCAGCAGTTCGCCGGTGTCGCCGAATTTCGCCACTTGTCGGTACCCCTTCGTGTCGTTCCTGCGCTTCGCGGCCCGGATCGTTGTGATCGGACCGGCCGTCTGGAGCCCGACAGTCTGGCGCATCCACCTTCACGAATCGCGGACCCGCCCGACGAATCGGACCGACCCCTCCCCGATCAGCGGATGGGACCGGTGCGGTCCACCGCCTCGCGAGACGAGATCACTCTGTCGATGATGCCATATTCGAGCGCCTCGTCCGCTTCCATGACGAAGTCACGGTCGGTGTCGGCGTGAATTCGCTCGATCGGCTGACCGGTGTGGAGGGCGAGGATGCCGTCGAGCAGTTCACGCATCCGCATGATCTCCTTGGCTGCCAGCTCGAGGTCGGTCACCTGGCCGTAGCCGACCGACCCGCTCGGCTGGTGCAGCAGCACCCGACTGTGGGGCAGGGCGAGACGCTTGCCCTTGGTACCAGCGGCGAGCAGAACCGCAGCGGCCGATGCCGCCTGGCCGAGGCAGATCGTGGCGATGTCGTTCTTGATGAACTGCATCGTGTCGTAGATCGCGAACAGCGCCGTGATGTCGCCACCCGGGCTGTTGATGTAGATGTTGATGTCCTTGTCGGGGTTCTCCGACTCGAGGTGGATCAACTGCGCGCACAACAGGCTGGCGATCTGGTCGTCGACCGGGGTCTGCAGGAAGATGATGTTGTCCTTCAACATCCGGCTGTAGAGGTCGTAGGCGCGTTCGCCGCGGCTCGTCTGTTCGACGACGTTCGGGACGAGGTAGTTCACCGCATCGAGATTCATGACGTCTCCTCTTCGCTGGGCTGTTCGTTGGTCTCTTCGTTGGTCTGCTCGTCGGCTGCTTCGTCGTCGGCCGTTGCGGTCGCCGCCGCGTCGGTGGCCGCAGCGTCGGTGGCGGCGATCACCGCAGCAGCTGCGGATTGCACGTCGGCCTCGCCGTGGTCGTGCTCGCCATGGCCGCCGTCCTCGTCGTGGGTGTGGCCGAGCAAGGTGTCACGATCGATCGGGTCGCCGTTGGGGTCGACGAAATCGATGTTGTGCAGCAGCCAGTCGAATGCCTTGGACTTGCGGATCTGCGCGGCCAACTCGGGTACGGCTTCGTTCTGTTCGTACGCCTTGCGGATGTCCTTGGCCTTCTGGCCGTACTGCATCGCCATGCGGGCGTACTCGGCGTCGAAATCGTGCGGCTCGACCTCGATCGATTCGGCCTCGGCGACGGCACGGAGTGCCAGGTCGACCTGAACGGCTTCGACCGAGGCGCCACGCATCGACTCGATGAACTCGTCGGGGCCCTGGCCCGTGGCAGCCAACCATTGCCCGAGGTCGATGCCCTGAGCCTGGAACTGCTGCACGATTCCTTGCACCCGTTGGTTGAGGTCGGCATCGACCATTGCCTCGGGCAGCTCGAGGTCGACGAGCCCAGCAAGTGCTGCGTTCATGGCCGGAACGACGCCCTGGCGAGCCTGGTTCAGCTTCTGATCAGCCTGCGACTCGCGCAGGCTCTCGTTCCACTCGTCGACCGTGTCGAATTCGCCGATGTTGTCCGACACCCAGTCGTCGGTGAGTTCGGGGACGACCGACACTTGGACCGCGGTGACCTTCACCACGAAGTCAGCGGGGTCATCGAGCCCCTTGGGTGTGGAGGTGAAGGTGATCTCGTCACCGACTGAAGCGCCCGTGATGTGGTCGTCGAAGTCGTCGGTCACCCAGCCCTGGCCGAGTTCGTACGACCAGTCCTCGGTGTTGAGGCCCGAGAGCTCCTCGCCGTCGCGGCTGGCGGCGAGGTCGAGCGTGAGGAAGTCGCCGGCCTCGGCTGGCCGATCGGCATCGGCGAGGCTCGCCGTGCGCTTCAACTCGGCCTGATGGACTTCGGCGAGGTCGTCGTCGGTCACCTCGAGCGACGGCAACTCGACACGCAGGTCTCCGTAGCCTTCGACGGTGATCGTGGGGCGCACCTCACAGGTGGCGTCGAATTCGACGGGACCCGATTCGGTTCCGTCCGTGATCTCCACCTCGGGAGTGGCGATCAGGTCGACCTGGTGCTCTCGAATCGCCTTGGAGAGGTACTGCGGAACGGCGTCGCGCAGCGCCTGTTCACGGGCGGCGCCGACGCCGATGCGGGCTTCGAGCACCTTGCGGGGCGCCTTGCCGGCACGGAATCCGGGAAGGTTCACTTCTCTTGCGATCAGCTTGAATGCCCGATCGATGTCGTGATCGAACTCCGCCTCCTCGACTTCGACGTACAGCTTGACTTTGTTGCCCTCGAGGGTCTCCACGGAACTCTTCACAGATCGGCGAGTGTACCGGTGGCCCCCGAATTCTGAACGAGGCCAGCCACGTCTGCAGCGACGAAGTCGCGCGTTCGCGTGTC
>CAJDUH010000112.1_pt1 | contig 11472 bp, 10 predicted proteins | sample 7389931 | NCBI WGS metagenome assembly CAJDUH01 (sample SAMEA7055663, study PRJEB34461) | soil metagenome | biome: terrestrial ecosystem; feature: Peninsula; material: soil | place: Antarctica | collected 2016 | reverse complement strand
GTACGACGATCTCGCCGACCTGCTCGGCGAGATGGCACCGGCCGACCAGGAGCGCATGCTCAGCGTGATGGACGTCGACGACGCCGACGTCGTGCGCCGGTTGCTGTCGTACGAGGAAGGCACCGCCGGTGGCCTGATGACTCCCGAGGTGATCATCCTCGGTCCTGACGCCACCGTCGCCGAGGCCCTTGCGCAGGTGCGCGACCCCGACTGGGTGGTCAGCATCGCCACGCAGGTGTTCGTCACCCAGGCGCCGTACAAGGCCCCGACCGGAAAGCTCGTCGGTGTCGTCCACATGCAGCGCCTGCTGCGTGAGCCGCCGCACATGGTGCTCGGCCGACTCGTGGCCGACGACCCGACCGTGGCAGCCGACGCCACCGACCGCGACGTCGCAGAGTTGCTCGCCAGCTACGACCTGCTCGCAGTCGCCGTCACCGACGAAGCGGGTCGCTTCCTCGGAGCGGTCACCGTCGACGACGTGCTCGACCGCATGTTGGGGGTGGGCTGGCGGACCCGTCGCAAACGAACGGTCGACACGTGAAGCGCCGCGAGGATCTCACCACACCGCGCGCGGCTGGCCGCGTCGGCGTGTCGTACGACTCCGACACGTTCGGCCGGTTCAGCGAGTCGATCGCCAACTTCCTCGGCACCGCGAGATTTCTCGTGTGGCAGACCGTCGTCATCACCGTCTGGATCCTGCTCAACACGGTTCTCCCGGCCAGATTCCAGTTCGACCCGTGGGACCGCGGCCTGGTCCTGCTCACGCTCGTACTGTCGATTCAGGCCTCTTACGCGGCACCGCTGATCCTGCTCGCACAGAGTCGCCAGGAACGCCGGGATCGGGTGACCTCCCAGAACGACCGCGAGGTTGCCGAGCGCACGCAGGCCGACACCGAGTTCCTGGCCCGAGAGATTGCCAGCGTCCGCCTCACGATGTCCGACATGGTGACCGGCGAAGCCTTCGACGACCGACTCGACCGACTCACCGAAGTGGTCGAACGACTCGCAAGCACGGTCGGGGATCTGGCAGGCGACAGCCGGTCGGGTAGCGACACCGCCGAGGCCGCCAGTGCAGCTACGGATTCGCGCTGATCCGGCGTTCGCGCTGATCCGGCGTTCGGACGACACGCCCGTGAAATCCTGCAGTCGCACACCGGCCTGAGCCACCAATCGGAGCAGATCGACCGTGTCGAGATCGGCGTCTCCTGCGAGCACCACGCCGACAGGAAGCCGTCCCGCGACGAGATGCGCTGCGAAGGCAATCGACGTCGCCGCGGTCGCCGTGGCGACCAGTTCAGCCACCCCGGCGATCATCGTGACCCGAGCACCTGTGGCATCGGTGCCGCGAGCCTCGACACGGACTGCGCCGACACCACCCTCGCGGTGCGGAGGCGTCAGCATCGGCAACCATGCTGTGAACCGGTCACGACGGTTCGCCGTGACCCGGGCGCTGATGCGCGTGACGTCCGGAAACGACGCGTGGACGAGCATCGAGGTGGCGAACTCGGCCCGGTAGCAGTCGTACGGCCCGACCGGTTCGGGGAAGTAGCACAGTTCACGACCCGAGCCGGCAGGCGGTCGGACCCAGGCACCATCATGGAACCCGAGCGATCTGCGGCCCAGGGCTCGGTGCTGCTGACGAGCGCATGCTGGTCCAGCGGTTCCGTGGATGGCGATGTGGATCTCGTCGCACGTCGCGAGCCGCGAGGTGAGGAGCCGTGCAAGCAGTTCGGTGAGCCCTGGCGACATGCCGGCACCGACGACCAGCGGCACTCCGGCCCCGCGAGCATGATCATCGAGATCGACGAGCGCCTGGACGTCGTCGAGATCGTCGCTCACCGACACCACACCGACGCCGCTGTCGAGGAATCGGACAGCGTGTGGTGCATGTGGACCGGCGTGCGCGAGCACGACGACATCGAGTGCACTCAACACAGGGCGCGAGGTTCGCGTGTCGATGTCGACGACGGTGACGTCTCCGAGAACGGTGCGGAGTCGGCGGGCAATCCGCTCGCCGATGATTCCTCGCCCGACCAGCCCGACGGTGACCATCAGCGATCCGGGAGTTCGAGCGGTCGCCAACCCCCGTGCTGCGGCGGCGTCCCACCGGTTCCACGGACTCGCATGACCGTGGCCGTGATCACCATCGCCAGGATTGCGGCCAGTGATCGACGCACGAATTTCATGGGACAAGGGTAGTCGGGTGGTCGTGTCGACCGGCCGGGGACGGATCAGTGCTCAGCAAGACAGGCGCGTCGGTGGTGGATTGAGGACTGAAGGGAGAACGATGGACCTGATCACCCGGTTGATGTACTCACCGTCGTCGCGTCACCCGAGTTCTTCTTGCGCGACGCGGTCTCGCTGATAGGTGGCCGCAACATCTTCCGCTGGGTCGAGTACTCGCTGAGTTCGTCGATCATGATCATCGTGATCGACCAACTGAACGGCATCAGCGAGATTGCCGCGCGCTTCGCCATCTTCGGTGTGAATGTCTCGATGATCTTGTTCGGGTGGCTCCAGGAGAAGTACACGACTCCCGGTGACAGCGACCTCATCGCTCCGAGCGCTCCAGCGGGATTCAGCGTCCCTGGTTTCGTCTACTCGGCGCGGAGAGTTCACAGCCTGCCGCGCCTGTCGCGGACCTGGGAACGACGACGGGAGGCCTCGCGGCCTCCCGTATCTGGATCTACCAGGTGTTTTGTGGTGGGGCTAACAAGAATCGAACTTGTGACCTCTGCCTTATCAGGGCAGCGCTCTAACCGACTGAGCTATAGCCCCGGCAAGTCGGTGAGGTTATCGGTCGGTCGGGACCTTCACGCCATGGCGCGCCATCGAAATCCGTGATCAGCGCTGGAGACTGCCGCTGTCGTCGACGATGGCCTCGCGAACGATCGGGCCTGATTCGTCGTACGACACGACGGGCACCTCGGGTTCGGCCCGCCGAACGACGAAACGGCGCATCGGAGACGGTCGCGCTTCGACCACCTCTTCTTCGAGCACGGTGAACCGCATGCCGCCCACGAGATCGGTGATCAGATTGAACAGCGTGGCCATCAGCACGGCAAGGCCGGTGAGGCCGATCACCACGAACAGTCCACCAATCCAAGCGTTGTGGTAGATCTGGCCGCCGTTGAACTCGAATGACGACCAGCCGAACGACTCGAAGAACCGTTCGACGTTGTCGACTGTTCCGGTGGCGTAGGCCACGTTCCACAGCAACACGCCGGCGGTCAGCACGATCAGGTACAGCACGATGTTGGCAACGATCGCGATCTTGAACACACTCCAGGGGTCGACATGTCGCACCACCCGGGTGACCCGGCGGACCCGCGGCTTGCGGCCGAGGACGCGCGGAACAGTGAGGGCGAGCGGAAAGGGCGCTGGGTCGTACTCGGCCGATCGTCGAGGCCGCCTGATTGCCGACGACGAGTCGTCCTGCGGCGCCATCTCGACGGTTGGCCCGTCGATATCGGAGCGTCGCAGCTCCTCCAGTACGTCGTCGCTCACATCGGGCTCGTCGACCTGTCGGGCAATCAGCGGATCGTCACCGTCCTGTGCGTCGGGTTCGTCGGCCTCGTCATCGTCGGTCGCCATGACGATCTCGGGAAGTTCGTACGGCTCGTCGCCCTCGTCATCGTCGACGTCCCCGTGATCGTCATCGACCTCGTCGACCTCATCAACCTCATCGTCGACAACCTCGTCGACAACCTCGTCGTCGACATCGGTCTCCTCGACCGCTGCCTCGATCTCGTCGTCGAGCAAACCGTCGTCGAGTGCGTCGATCTCCAGATCGAGATCGCGCTCGGTCTTGCTCATCTGCTGGAGTGTAGGCAACTTCATGCGAAACGAATCGCCACCTGCCCTCATGGTGCATCGGTGGCCGCTGCCGTTGCGGTGACGTCACCAACGCGCACGACCACCGTCACCTGGCCCACCGCCGGACCCCGCGTGAACTCGACCAGCGTGGCTCCGTGGCGTTGCGCCAGCGCCTGAGCAGCTCCGCTGCCACCAGCGAGCGACGCCAGTGCTGCTGCATCTGCCGCGGTCTGGGCACGCGTGCGGTCGATCAGTTGACCGCCGAAGCCGACGATCGCACCCGACAAGGACGCACACAGCACCGTCGCCACGATCAGCACCAGAACCGACACTTGTCCTCGATCGCGCGTTCTCATCGTCACCTCCACTCGTGCAGTGTGTGGCGACCATTGGTCGCGAGTGGCGCAGCGAAGCGCGAGCAGTCAGTCGTCGTCGACCGCGAGGATCGGCGCCACCGAGCTGACGGCGTCGCCGTCGTCCATGTTCATCACCCTGACACCAGTGGCATCGCGTCCTTGCGAGGAGATCCCACGAACCTCCATCCGGATGGTGACACCATGGCTCGACACGGCGACGATTTCGTCGTCGAGGCCGACCATGAACGCGGCGACCACAGCGCCCTTCTTACCCGTGAGTTTGATGCCACGCACACCTTGGCCACCGCGACCCTGGCGGTTGAACTTGTCGAGTTGGGTGCGCTTGCCGTAGCCGGCCTCGGTCATGATCAAGATGGCCGTGTCGTCACGGGCCACGTCGACGGACACCACCCGATCATCTGCATTGTTCTTCAGCCTCATGCCACGCACACCACCGGCGGTGCGACCCATCGCCCTGACGTCGTTCTCGTCGAAGCGGATCGTCATGCCGTTGCGGCTGACCATGAAGATGTCGTCGCTGCCGCTGGTCTCGATGACTCGAACCAACTCGTCCTGGTCGCGCAGATTGATGGCGATCAGCCCGTCGCGACGGCTCGAGTCGTAGGCATCGAACGCAGTCTTCTTGACCGTGCCGTTCTTGGTGGCGAAGAACAAGAATCGTTCGCCGGCGAAGTCGCGGGTGTCGATGATGGCCTGGATCTGCTCGTCGGCCTGCAACGGGAGCAGGTTGACGATCGGCATGCCCTTCGCGGTGCGCTCGCGTTCGGGGATCTCGAGCGCTCGCAAGCGGTAGACCTTGCCGCGGTTCGAAAAGAACAGCAGGTGAGCGTGTGCGGTGGTGAAGATGACATGGCGCACGATGTCGTCGGCCTTCATCTTGCCGCCCGCCACGCCACGCCCGCCACGGCCCTGGGTCTTGAACGAGTCGGCCGACACCGCCTTGACGTACTGGGCCTGGGTCATCACGATCACCAGTTCCTTGTCGTCGACCAGGTCTTCGATCGACATTTCACCGTCGTCGTAGGTGAGCTCGCACACGCGTGGCGTCGCGAATGTGTCCTTGATCTCGGTGATCTCGTCGCGAATCACGGTGCTGAGACGCTCGGGGCTGTCGAGGATTTCTTGGAGATCGATGATCTTGGCCCGTGTTTCGTCGAGTTCGGTCTGCAAGTCGAGGCGTGACAACCGGGTGAGCTGGCGCAGCTGCATGTCGAGGATGTCGTTGGCCTGGATCTCGCTGAACTCGTACGGTGCTGTCATCAGCCCGTCGCGCGCAGCAGCGACGTCGTCGCTGGCCCGGATGAGCGCGATGATGGCGTCGATGACGTCGAGGGCCTTGATGCGACCTTCGAGGATGTGCTCGCGACGCTTGGCCTTGTCGAGTCGGAACTGCGACCGGCGGGTGATGACCTCGCGTTGGTGCTTGACGTAGGCAACCAGGGCGTCTCGTAGGTTGATCTGGCGAGGTACGCCGTCGACGAGCGCCACCATGTTGATCGAGAACGTCGATTGCAACTGTGTGAGCTTGAACAGGTTGTTCTTGACCACGTTGGCATTGGCATCACGCTTGAGGGTGATGATCAGGTTGGTCTTGCCACCCGATGATGCGTCGTTCACGTCGGCGATGCCGTCGAGGTCGCCGCCGTCGACGAGGTCCTGGATGCGCGCCGCGATGGCCGAACAGCTGGTCTGGTACGGCAGCTGGCTGACCACGATTTCCATGCGACCGGTCGTGGACTCTTCGATCTCGACCTTGGCGCGCATCTTCACCGAACCGCGACCGGTGCGATAGGCGTCGATGATGCCGGCCTTGCCGAGGATGCTCGCCCCGGTCGGGAAGTCGGGACCCTTGACGAACTCCATCAGGTCCTCGGGTGTGGCCTCGGGGTTGTCGAGCAGATGCACGACGGCGTCGATGACCTCGCCGAGGTTGTGCGGCGGGATGTTGGTGGCCATGCCGACAGCGATGCCCTGGCTGCCGTTGACCAGCAGGTTGGGGAACCGGGCAGGCAACACGATCGGCTGTTCGAAGTTGCCGTCGTAGTTGGGAATCATGTCGACGGTGTCTTCGTCGATGTCGGCGAGCAGTTGCATCGCCAACGGATTCAGGCGGCACTCGGTGTAACGGGCGGCGGCGGCACCGAAATCGGGGCTGCCGTAGTTGCCGTGGAAGTCGATCAGCGGGTGACGCAACGAGAACGGCTGGGCCATCCGCACGAGGGCGTCGTAGATCGCGCTGTCGCCGTGCGGGTGGAAACGCGCCATGGTGTCGCCGGTGACGCGGGCGCACTTGACATGTGGCCGATCGGGGCGAAAGCCCTGGTCTTCCATGTCCCAGATGATTCGGCGGTGCACCGGCTTGAGGCCGTCACGAACATCGGGGAGCGCGCGCGACATGATGACCGACATCGCGTACTCGAGGAACGAACTCTCCATCTCGTCGCTCAACGAGATCGGCTGGATGGGTTCGATCGGTGGGGTGTCGTTGGTGTCAGTCATGTCAGCTCAGTCTCAGGTGCGGGCCGCGGTGATCAGAAGTCGAGGTTGCGCACGTCGCGTGCATTGGTGGTGATGAATTCTTTGCGAGCCGGAACGTCATCGCCCATCAGGGTCGAGGTGATCTCGTCGGCGAGCGCCGCCTCGTCGACGGTCACCTGCAACAGCGTGCGGGTTCCGTCGAGCATCGTGGTGGTCCGAAGCTCTTCCCAGTCCATCTCTCGGTGGAGTACAGCGGTGGCTGGGCGATGTAGACGTAGCCGGCCTCGACCATCTCGCGCATCTGGCGGAAGAAGAACGTGAGCAGCAACGTGCGGATGTGGCTGCCGTCGACGTCGGCGTCGGCAAGGCAGATCACCTTGTGGTACCGGCACTTCTCGACGTCGAACTCATCACCGACACCGGCACCGATCGCGGTGATCAACGCCTGGATCTCGTTGTTCTTGAGCATCTTGTCGACGCGGGCTCGTTCGACGTTGAGGATCTTGCCGCGGATCGGCAGGATCGCCTGCGTGCGCGGGTCGCGCGCGTCGACCGCCGTGCCACCGGCGGAGTCACCCTCGACAATGAAGATCTCGGACTCGTCGGCGTTCTTCGACGAGCAGTCCTTGAGCTTGTCGGGCATGCCCGCGCCCGACAGCGCTGTCTTGCGGCGGATCGCGTTGCGGGCATTCTTGGCAGCGACCCGGGCCTGCGCCGCGGCGAGGCCCTTCTTGACGGCCTTGTTCGCCTCGGCCGGGTTCTCCTCGAGCCATTCGCCCATGCGCTCGTAGGTGGCCTTCTGCACGAACGACCGCATCGGCACGTTGCCGAGCTTGGCTTTGGTCTGGCCCTCGAACTGGGGCTCACGCAGCTTGACCGACACGATGGCGGTGATGCCCTCGCGAATGTCCTCTCCGGCGAGGTTCGGGTCTTTCTCCTTGAGCAGGTTCTTCGCTCGGGCGTACTTGTTGAGCACCGACGTGAGGGCGGTCTTGAACCCCTCGACGTGCATGCCGCCTTCGGTGGTGGAGATGCCGTTGGCGTAGCCGTGGATGCCCTCGTAGTAGCCGGTGTTCCACTGCAGGGCGATGTCGAGCATCTGACCCTCGTCTTCTTCCTCGTCCTCGAACTGACACACCTTGGAGAACAGTGGCTCCTTGGTGGCGTTGAGGTGCTTGACGAAATCGAGGATGCCGCCTTTGTACTGGTACGTGATGGACTGTTCGCGGCCTTCGCGCTGATCGGCGAACACGATCTCGAGGCCCTTGTTGAGGAACGCCATCGTCTGGAGACGTTCGAGCACTGTGCGCGACACGAACTCGGTGCCTTCTGCGGCGAAGATCGTGGGGTCGGGCCAGAACGTGATGGTCGTGCCGGTGGTGCGCCCCCGCTTGGGGGTGTCGCCGACGATGGCCATCTTGCCCTGGGGCTTACCACCCTTGGCGTATTCCTGGCGGTAGTGATTTCCGTCGCGGTCGACCTCGATGACCAGACGTTCGGACAACGCGTTGACCACCGAGACGCCGACGCCGTGGAGGCCACCGGACACCTTGTACCCCTCGCCTCCGAACTTGCCGCCGGCGTGGAGCACGGTGAGCACGACTTCTGCGGCGCTCTTGCCCTTGTGTTCGCCGGAGGTGAACGGGTCGACGGGGACGCCGCGACCGTTGTCGTCGACCTGGCACCCACCATCCGCGAGCAGCGTGATGTCGATGCGGGTGCAGTGGCCGGCCATTGCTTCGTCGACGGAGTTGTCGACGACTTCCCAGATCAGATGGTGCAGGCCTTGCAGTCCGGTGGAGCCGATGTACATGCCCGGGCGTTTGCGAACGGGGTCGAGCCCTTCGAGTACCTGGATCGCCTTGGCGTCGTACGCGGCGGTGGTCGTGGCGGAATTCGTACTGTTCGACTTCTTCTTCGTCGGGGCCGGTGCGGTCTCGGCGGCGTCGGTCGATGTTGCTTCGGTGTCGTTGGACACTCGTACCTCGATACTTCTGGCTGTCTGGCGGACATGCCGACACCGGCATGCTGTTCTTGGCGTTCAGCGAGGCCAGCCGGTTGACGACCCTGCCTGTTCAATCGTCTGTTCGATCAGGGGTTCAATCAGCGCCCACGTTGACATCGCGAGTGAGTCAAGCTTACCAGCGGGGTGCCACGGAGTCGGGGAACCCGCCGTCTTGTGTCGAGGCTCGATCAGGTCATCGACGGGGGCCGACGCGCACGTCGATCCGCTCGATGTGAACGCTCGCGACCTCGGCCAATCGAGCGGTGATCGTGCCGGCGAGGAACTTCACCTGGGTGGCCCACGCGGGCTCATCCGCCTCGACGGTGAGGACCCCTTGATCGAGTCGCACCGGTCGAACGTGGGCGGCAACGGTCGGCCCGACCGCGTCATCCCAGCGTCCGAACACCCCACCGATCTGGATTCGGTCGGTGCCGCGGAGCGATTTCATGATCGAGTCGAGCGATCTCGAGATCGGAACCGGGTCGGACACGAGTGCCACCGTACTGGCGAACGCGAGTCAGTCAGGCGTCGTCGAGGACGCGGCCTGCTTCGACACGCAGGATGCGGTCGGCACGTGCGCCCGGCGGGAGTTCGCTGGCGGTGGTGATGATCACCTGGCCGGCAGGAAGGTGATCGAGCAGCGCCGTGGCGCGGCCATCATCGAGTTCGGACAGGACGTCGTCGAGCACCAGCACCGGCGCAGAACCAGTGCGTTCAGTCACCAGGCGATGCCCGGCGAGGCGCAACGCCAGGGCCAAGGTGCGTTGTTCGCCCTGCGAGGCATGGGTACGACTGGGCAGTCCAGCGATCGACAGCGTCAATTCGTCGCGATGGGGCCCCACCGTGCTGACCCCTCGTCGCAGGTCAGTAGTGCGGGCGTCGAGCAGCGCGGCCGCGAGGCCACCGGTTCGCCAGGCCGGTTCGTAGTGCAGGTCGATGGCGGTCGGTGTCCCCGCGAGTTGTTCGTAGGCCTCTTGCACCATGGGCGCGAGTCGGGACACCAGCGTGGCTCGGGCGTAGCCGAACTGGTCGGCGATGTCGGCGAACTTCGCGTCCCAGACGTCAAGGGTGACGGCAATCTCGTCGAGGAGTCGCCCACCTGACTGTTTGAGCAGGGTGTTGCGCTGGCGCACGATGCGGTCGACTTCGAGGCGGACCGCGTCGTACTTGACGGCGAGTGCGACGAGCGTGTCGTCGAGGAAGCGTCGCCGGTCGCCGGGGCTGCCCTTCACGAGGATCAAGTCGTCGGGTGAGAACACGGTGACCCGGACGGCACCGAGCAGATCACGAACCCGTTGGAGTCGCTGGCGGTTGACCTGCACCCGGTTGCGTCCCGCCGTGGCGAGTTCGATCTCGATCAGGCTCTCGCGACCATCCTCCTCGACCACGGTGGCTCGGATGACAGCGGTGTCGGCACCGACGCGAACGAGCGCATCACCGGGCACCGAACGGAAACTGGTGAGTGTGGCCAGGAACGCCAGTGCCTCTGCCAGGTTGGTCTTGCCTTGCCCGTTGTCACCGATGACTGCTGTGGTCCCCGACGTCAACTCGAACGTGCCCGACGAATAGTTCCGGAAGTCGACGAGCTCGAGATGCGAAATGATCATGACGAACCCGCAGTCTCACACGACGTCACGTGGCGAGCGAAGCGCCGGCGACGAACCAGATCGAAGCCGACCGGCCAGGCAAGCTCGCCGTCAGCTGGCGAGGGAAGCGCCAGCGACGAGCCAGATCGAGGCCGACCTCGACCGTACTCCTCCGGACTGCAGTGAGGCCTCGAACAGCATCACGGCACGCGTACGGGCATCAGCAGGTACAGGTAGTCGTCGCGGCCGACGCCGCGTAGGACGGCGGGTTTCATCGGGTCCATCGTCGCGAGGGTGACGTCGTCTGCGTCGATGGCGTCGATGCCGGCTGCCAGGTAGTCCGGGTTGAATGCGACGGTCATCTCGACGCCGTCGTAGCTGGCGTCGATCTCTTCGACGGCGTTGCCGACGTCCTGGGTGATCGCGGTGAGTTGCACCGTGTCGCCACCGAGTGCGAGGCGTACCGGGGTGGAGTCTTGGGCCAGGATCTTCACGCGTCGGATCGCCTCGATCATCGCGGCCTTGCCGACGGTGAGCAGGTTCGGGTAACTCGACGGAAGCAGGTTGCGGTAGTTGGGGAACTCGCCCTCGATGAGGCGGGTGCTCAGGCGGGTGCCGCCGGCTTCGAACGTTGCTTCGCGGTCACCGAGGCGAACCTGGAGCTCCTCGACGTCGCCGAGGAGCCGTTGGAGTTCGTTGAGGGCTCGACCGGGGATCAGCACCTTCTGCCCGGACGCGAGCACGCCGGTGTCGGGAAGATCGCGGACGGCGAGGCGGTAGGAATCGGTGGCGACCATGCGCAATCCGTCGTCGTCGGAGGCGAGCAGCACACCGGTGAGCACCGCTCGTGCGTCGTCGGTGGAGGCGGCCCGCACGACCTGGCGAAGTGCGTCTGCCATCGCCTCGGCGGGGAGTGTGACGGCAGCGGCGGACGGTTCGGCCTGGCTCGGGTAGTCGTCGAGTGACAAGGGGCGAACGGAGAATTGGGATCGGCCGGCGCTGATCGACATTTCGTCGTCACGGAGTTCGACCTGTACGGCCCCAGCAGGCAACGCCTTGACGATGTCGCCGACCAGTCGTGCTGGCACGACGGCAGCACCATCACGCTCACCGCCGACATCGACGCTGAGGCGAATCGTCAGCTCCAGGTCGGTCCCGGTGACGGTGAGGGTGTCGCCGACCACTTCCATGCGGACTCCGGCGAGCACCG
>CAJDUH010000013.1_pt1 | contig 11606 bp, 8 predicted proteins | sample 7389931 | NCBI WGS metagenome assembly CAJDUH01 (sample SAMEA7055663, study PRJEB34461) | soil metagenome | biome: terrestrial ecosystem; feature: Peninsula; material: soil | place: Antarctica | collected 2016 | reverse complement strand
CGCGCACCTTCAACGCCGTGAGGTACCCGTCGGCGTCGCAGCCGGCCCAGTACTCGAGCTCGATCGGATGTCGCTTGGCGTGCATCCGCAAGCTCTCCTCACGAGACAGCGTGCACTTCACCGGCACCCCGAGCAGCCACGCCGCCAGCGCTGTCTGCGCCTGGTTGCTCATGTCCTCCTTGCCACCGAACGCCCCACCGTTCGACACCAGCTCGACGGTGACCCGCGCCTGGTCGACATCGAGCACGGCGGCGATGTCGTTGCGGTCGTCCCACACGCCCTGGCCACCGGAGTAGACGTGGAGCGTGCGTCCGGCTCGGCCGTCGGTCGGCACCGCCACGGTCGACTCCGGCTCGAGGAACGCGTGCTCGATGCGTTGCGTGTGGAACGTCTCGTGCACGGTGAATGCGCTCGCCGCGAACGCCGTCTCGAACTCGTCGCCACGGGTGTACGCACTGGTCGACAGCACGTTCGACTCGGTGCCCCACACCGACAGCGGCGCCGAGTCTGCGAGCGCTGCCCGGGCATCGGTGTTCGGCGTGAACACGTCGTAGGTCACCTCGACCAACGCCGCCGCGGCCCGAGCGTGATCGCGGGTGTCGGCCACGACGACGGCAAGCACGTCACCGGCGTACGACGTGCGGCCGCGAACAGGGATCAGCACCGGCCAGTCCTTGTGGATCAGCCCGACCCGCAACTCGCCGGGGAGATCGTCGGCGGTGAAGACCGCTTCGACGCCGGGCGCGGCGAGCGCCGCCGAGGTGTCGATGGCCACGACGTCAGCGCGGGCGTGATCGGTGAGGTGGAGTGCGGCGTGGCGCATCCCGGGGATGCGGATGTCGTCGATGTAGCCGCGGTCGCCGAGCGTGAGCGGCGCTGCTTCGTACTTCGCTCCCCCGCCGCCGATCTCGGCCGACAGCGTCGGAACGCACACGTCGCCCTGCGCGACCGCTTCGATCGCGTCGAGGATCTTCACATAGCCGGTGCATCGGCACAGGTGCGCTCCGAGGTGCGGGGCCATCCCCTCACGGGTGAGCGACGAGCCCTTCTTGTCGATCTGCGACTTGGCCCGCATCACGATGCCGGGGATGCAGAACCCGCACTGCAGTCCACCGCACGCGGCGAACGCGTCGGCGAACGTCTGGCGTTCGGCTTCGTCCACGCCCTCGAGCGTGATGACCGACTTGCCTTCGACCTTCGCGAGGTCGTATTGGCAGGCGACCGTGGCCTTGCCGTCGACGAACACCGTGCAGCACCCGCACTGTCCCGACGGTGAGCAGCCGTCCTTCGGAGAGGTGATGTCGAGTTCCTCGCGCAGCGCGGCGAGCAGGTGCGGATGCGAGCCCCGCACGGTCACCGGCGTTCCGTTCACCTCGAACGCGATGCGCGGGGTGTCGCCCGCATCAGAGGCAGCGGGCGCGTCGACGAGTTCAGTCACGCTTAACAGTTTGTCAAAGCCGGGCGCCGACCGAAAGCCCACCCCCGTGAACGCCGGATTACATCAGGGGTCAGACCCGCGATGTAATCATTACAAGGCGGGCCTGACCCCTGATGTACTGCAGGCGGGGCAGCGGACGGAGAGGGCGAAGTGGCCGAGTTCCAGATGCAGGCCATACCGGTGCTCGAGACGTTCGGCGAGCGCATCGAGTTCGTCGGATGGGATGTCGGTGACGGCGCCGCAGCCGTCGCACACCGCTGCGACCGTGCGCTCGCCGGCCCATCGATAGGCCGCAGGGCCATGCCCGAGGTGGACGTGTTCGATCACGCCGACCTCCTCGAAGTGCGACAACGACCGGTACACGGTGGCGAGATCGATGTCGTCGTGGCGCTCGGCGAGCTCCTCGGCGGTCACCCGCCCGCTCGTGGCCGACAGGTCGTCGAGCAGCGTGCGTCGCGCCCGCGTGAGGCGTCCTCCCCCAGCGCGAACGCGCTCGAGTGCTTCGTCGAAGGCCGGGCTGGTCACGCCGTCCACCGTACGCGCCGCTGCACGAGGAGGCAGGCTTCAGTGATGCAATTCGGCGATCGGGCCGTACAGCTCGGGCCGTCGGTACTTCGAGAAGTCGAACAGCGTGCCGGTGTACTGCTTGCACCAGTCGAGGTCGCATTCGGCCACGATCAGCTCGTCGCCGTTCGTGGCGGCCTTGGCCAACAGCTCACCGGACGGAGCGAAAATCGACGACTCGGCGAGCGAGTCGACACCCTCTTCGACGCCACCCTTGGCCACACCGACCACGAACGTTCCGTTCTGGTACGCACCCGATGACATGACCAGCCCGTTGTGGAACCCCTGCAACGGGTCCTGCGTCGGGTCGGGCGCGTAGTGCAACGGCGTGTTGTAGCCGCACAGGATCAACTCGACGCCTTGCAACCCCATCAGCCGATACGACTCGGGCCAGCGCCGGTCGTTGCAGATCATCATCCCGACGCGGCCACCGAACGCGTCCCACACCCCGAAGCCATCGGGCGACGGCTCGAAGTAGTACCGCTCGGCGTGCTGGAACGGCCGGTCGGGTTCGTTGCCGGCATGGCCCGGGATGTGGACCTTCTTGAACGTGGCAACGACGCGTCCGCCGCGCTCGACCAATGTCTGGACGTTCCAACGGTGCATTGCGCCGTCGGCCGACTCCTCGATCAGCGCGTAGCCGAGGCTGAAGCCGATCGCCAGCCGCTTCGCTTCGTCGAACAGCGGCTGTGTCGCCTCGTTCGGCATCGTGCGTTCGTAGAAGTGGTCGACGGTGGCGATGTCGTCGACGAACCAGCGCGGGAAGAACGTGGTGAGCGCCAGCTCGGGGAACACGACGAGGTCGCTCCCCTGACTCGCCGCCTCTTGCAACAGCACGATCATGCGCTCGACCACGTCGGCTCGGTCGTCGGCGAGTTGGACCGGTCCGAGCTGCGCTCCAGCGACGGTGACGATGCGGGTCATGGGGGCATTCTGGCAGCGACCTGCACGAGCCGGTGGCCGTCTTGGTCGATCATCCACGCGAGACCCGGCCGCGGCATGATCGGCGGACGTCGCGGCAAGGTCGCTCCGAGCAGTTCGCCGTCGACGTCGCCCATCGAGGTCATGATCAGCCCGCATCGGGTTCTGGCAACCTCGCGGGTCCAGTGCCCGTAGGCGACGCGGACCGCTTCGAGTCGGCCGACGACGGCAAACGTCACTCCGGGCTGTGTGATGAGCCGGCCGAGACGGCCGTCGTGATCATCGATTCGTTCGGCGTCGTCGACGACGACCAGCACGGGAGGGCTGTCGAGATCGCCGACGGGGAGCTCTGCTACAACCGACTGATGGCGGTCGAGACGGATCACCCGCCCATCGAGATGGGCTCGACGCCATGCGGCTTCGACCTGACGCAGAGCGGTCGACCGACCGGTCCGTGCGGCACCGCCGATGAAGACGTGATCGCCGACGGGCACTCGCAGCACCGCGGGTTCGAGGTCGTCCGCACCGAGCCCGATCACCAGCTCGACCGGCTGACCCGACGACCGCTTCGACGCGATCTTCGAGCGGGCATCGAGGTGATCGGTGTCGATCATCTCCGGCAGCACCAGCACCGGCATCGGGCCGCCCTCTCGGTCGGCAGCGGGATCGGCGGTGGGATCGCGGGCGGGATCTCGGGCTGCGCCCCCGAGCGGGTCGGGGTCGAACACGACCTGTGCCTCGAGCCCTGACTCGACCACTCGCAGACGACCCGGCACACCCGGGCCGACGACCGGCGATCGCAGCCCAACCGTACGGGCGATGCCTTGGTCGCCGACGTGGAATACCCACGTCGCGGACCGCGGCACGCCGAGGCCCTTCGACGACGAGCCGTCGGTGGTGATCACTGCGACGATCCCCACCCCGGGCCCGTCACGAAGTAGCCGATCGAGGCGGAGCGCGGTCTCGCCGTGAGCGATGTCACCGAGCGCATCGCGGACGGCCGCGAACCCGTCGAAGGCGACGACGACCGTCGGTTCGCGTCGGCCGTCGGTCGCTCGACGATCCATCTCGTCGGCGAGGCGTGCGAGCAGCCGTGTGAGGCGTTCGATCTCCGAGACTTTCACCACCGCGCCGCAGTGCGCGATCGCTTCGACGGATGTCCACGCGGCTTCGCCCTGGGCGTCCACGACATACAGGTGCATCAGCTCCGGCGGCGATGTCCGAGCGCACGCGGCAACCACCCCCAACGCGGCCGTCGTGGTGCCGGCGCCGACCGAGCCGACCAGCAGGAGGCTGCCCTCGCTCGGCGTCCAGATCAGTGGACGCCGGCACTGGTTGGCGGGATCGTCGAGCACACCGACCGATCGTTGGTCGTGGACGTGGTCCTCAGCCCGGTCTCGAGCGAGGTCCCGAGGGTGGACCACCGCCGGTAGGGCGTCGATCCACGGCCGGTGCGGGCTCGCGCTTGCGACCATCACGGCCGCCGTGCAGATTGACTCGACGAGGTGCTCGAGCACGGTCGGCCCGACGCCAGGCCGCTCGCCACCAGACCCCGCACCGGCCCGAGCGCCGCCGACCGGTTCGATCCGGAGACGCTCGGTTCGCAGCGGCAGCGGCCCCGCGGTGCTCGCAGTCTGGAACACCACCAGTTCGTCCGGACCCAGTCGCAGCATCGCCCGCCCGGGTGCGCCAACGGGGAATCGCGCTGGCGAGTCGTCGCCGACCACATCGTCGGCGTCGGTGCGATCCTGCAATCGAAGCGCGATACGCAGATTGGTGTTGGCGCGGATGTCGTCGGTGACCACCCCGGCCGGACGCTGCGTCGCCAGCAGCAGATGGATACCCAGACTCCGGCCACGCTGGGCAATCGCCACGAGCGCTCCCAGGAAGTCGGGCAGCTCCTTGGCGAGCGACGCGAACTCGTCGATCACCACCACGAGGCGTGGCAGCGGATCGTCGACCGCCCGGCGATAGCTCGTGAGGTCGTCGACCCGCGCCGCTCGCAGCAGGCGTTCCCGGCGCCGCACCTCGGCATCGAGGCTGACGAGTACCCGTTCGGCCAGACCGTCGTCGAGGTCGGTCACCACCCCGACGGTGTGCGGGAGCCGGGCGCAGGCGTCGAACGTCGAGCCACCCTTGAAGTCGACCAGGATCATGGTGAGATGGTCGGGGCTGGCGCGGGCGGCGAGGGACACCACGAGCGTGCGGAGTAGCTCGCTCTTGCCTGCTCCCGTGGTCCCGGCGACCAGACCATGAGGTCCGTCACGCACCAGGTCGACGTCGACGATGCCGTCACCCGACAGCCCGAGCCGAGCGACCGGCGCGGGGTCACGTCCCGCTTGCATCCAGCGGCGAGCGATCACCGTCGAGGCGTCGTCGGCCACCGGTTCGAGGTCGGCCAACGACACGTTCGCGGGCACACCCTCCGCGGTGTCGTGATCCTCTGGGTCGATCAGCGGCGCCAACCGTCGTGCTGCGGCCTCCGCGGTCGGCACCGACAACCCGGCAACAACGATCTCACTGTCGGCCGACGTCCGCGTCGATCCGTCGGTCTCGATCCATCTCGCAGCGCCGGTGTCGCCCAGCTCGAGGATTCGATCAACGACCGCAGGCACCGACGCGTCGGGTGCAACGATCGCCAGGCAGGTGACGTCACCACGTTCCAGCCGCCGCCGGACCGGACCGGTTCGGGCGCTGAGCAGCGACGGCACATCGAGCACGATCAACGCTCGTCGCCCGTCGTCGGCACCACCGCCGACACCACTCGCGGTCTGCTCCATCGCATCGACCAACGAGGCGTTGTCGGAGGCGTCGATCACGCACGCCCGACCACGGGTGTGCGGCAGCCAGCCGACCCAGCTCCAACGGTGCGGGTCGCTGGTCACCACGTGCAGTTCCCAGTCGGCCGGCCCGTACGTCGCCGCCAACTGCACGAGCACCGACCGAACCAGCGCGACGCCGATCGCAGGCGGACCGTGGAATGCGACGACCGAGGAGGGTTCGAGTGCGATCGGAACCGCGACGTCGACGAGCCGTTCGCACCGCTCCAGCGTGACGAGCAGCTCAGCGTCGAGTCGCCCGCTGGTGTCGTCGACGATCGGTGGCGTCCATCGACACGTCCCTCGTCCGATCGTGGCCCAGAGTGCATCGGCGCCCTGCAGCCGACGTGACCAGATGCCCGAGCCATCGCCGTGGATCACGTCGAGCGCGTCGACGACGCTGCGATGCCGGGCCCGGTGACCACGTTCGGCGTCGACGTGCGCTTCGACCAGCGTCTGCTCGAAGTCGGCCAGCGCAGCGCGGTGGCGCATCTCGGAGCGACGGCGATCGCGACGGGCGACGAGCGCGCCGACCGCCCACGTCGCGAGCGACGCGATCGCACCGACGGCGGCGAACACGGCGAACAGCACCTGGCCGAGCACGGCCGCCAGCAGGCCCGCACCCGCCGCTGCAATCCCCGCGCCGACCAGTGAGGTCAGGGGCGGCGCCCGGTGTGTCGCAGGTGGATCGGGGACGACGATCGCACCGCCGACCTGCCCGACCGGCGGCGACGGACCCCGGCGGACCACGCTGCGCCACGGGTTTCGATCAGCCGGCACGATGCTGCCTCCGGCGATCGGTGGCACCGGCGGTTCGACATCGTGCCGGCGCAGCACCAGGCGGCTCGCACCGAGCGTGAGGACGCCGTCGGGAGTGACCCGATGGCGCGGGCCGCAGGCAATTCCGTCGAAGGTCACCGGGAACGCGCCGGTGAGTTGGGTGAACGTCACCGAACCGTCGGCGCCGACGTCGAGCACGCCATGGTGCAACTCGACCGCTGGATCGTCGACACGAACCGCGGCCGATGCTGCCCGACCCACGGTGTGGCGACCCTCGGTGAGCGCCACCCAGCGCTCGCACGCCGGTCCAACAGTGATCGCAGCGGCGACCGCGAGGCCGTCGCACAACCGAGCACTGGCGCGCTGCGGCACGTCCGGGTACCGATCAGGCTGCGATGACGCCCCGACCGCATCCCCGCGGGCTCCACGCTGGACGGTGATCGCAGACCCCACACGGAGCCCCGCTGCGAATAACCGGTCGTGAGCGGCAACGGGCCGATCGTCGATCGCCAGCGGGGTGGTCGCTGGGAGGTCGAGCGCCCGTGTGAGATCGGCCACCGAATCAGATGCTGCATGGGGGTGGATGACGAGGCGCGAGCCGTCTGGTCCGGTTGCCTCGCACGGCGGGATGGTCGAGTGGTCCATGCCGCCACAGTGGGCGGTCATTTCGCCGATGGGGAATCCACGCCTGTCCGATGAGCGAACCCACCACATGTGCGTGGCTCGCTCATCACCTCCGTGGCCCAGACCGCGGAAAAGGGGCGCTGAGCTGGTGCTGTGAGGCCACGACAACCGAAGCGGCCGATGCTGTGACGGGGTGAATGCTTCCGATCTTCGGGCGGTGACGCGAGCGGTGAGTACTGCGGTGAGTACTGCAGTGAGGGTGCTCCGTCACGGTGGCCGCCATGACACCGACCACTTGGATCCCGTCCCACCACACGACTCACACGTACGTCGGGTCCGATCGTGGGCGTTCGTGCCTGCTCGCTCGCCTCGACGCCGAGTGGGCCCACCTGCGGACCTCCCGGCGAGCAATTCGCACCGTTCGGACCTGGGCCGACCGATACCCCGACCATCCGTTGGCAGACCTCGCCGCAAACCTCTCCGACCTCGATCAACTCCGCCGTGCGACACAACGCTGCGACGGCGCGGAGCGCACCGACGATGTGATCCTGCTCGCGCTGGTCGAGCTGTCACACTGCGACGAACTGGCCGGTCGGATCGTGCTGCAGCATCTCCTGCCGGCGCTGATCGTGCACGCGACCCGGTACCGCTCGTTCACCGACCGGAGCGACCCCATCGCGCAGGTCGTCCCGGCCGCCTGGCTCGCCATCCGGTCCTACGATGTGCAGCAACGACGTCACCATGTCGCCTCGTCGTTGATCTCCGACGCCGTGTTCCAGGCGTTCCGTCGGCCACTGCGCAGGCGTGCCAGCACCGAGGAGTTGTGCGCTCCCGATGCGTTCGCCGCCACACCATGCCACGACGGACCGGCCACGGCGCTCGACGAATTCGTGACGCTGTTGCGCGAGGCGGGCCGTGCGGGCGTGCCGTCGGTCGACCTCGACCTCCTCCGCCAACTGGTGCGCGTCGGCTCACCCGGCGTCGTGGCCCGGCAACGCAACGTGACCCCGCGCACCATTCGGAACCATCGCGATCGCGCCATCGACCATGTGCGCGCGGCGCTGGCCGTGGCCGCTTGACGAGTCAGGCGCGTTGGTTGAACTGCGGATGCCGTTTCTCGAGGAACGCCCTGAAGCCTTCCTGGGCGTCGTCGAGCATCGCCGCTGACGCCATCTCCTCCATTGCGAGCGCGTACGCGTCGCCCTGGTCGAGCCCCACTTGCGCATAGAACGCCCGCTTGCCGAGCGCCTTGGAGAGCGCACTTCCACGGGTTGCTCGACCGACGAGTTCGGCGACGGCGGCGTCGAGTTCTGCGTCGGGAACGACGCGGTTGACCAGACCCCAGTCGGCGGCGGTGGCTGCGTCGATCGGGTCGCCGGTGAGCGCCATCTCGAGTGCCCGCTTCCGGCCGACGTTACGAGCGACCGCGACGAGTGGCGTGTGGCAGAACAGCCCGCCCTTGCCACCAGGAATCGCGAATGCAGCGGACTCCGCGGCGACCGCGAGGTCACAGGTGGCGACGAGCTGACACCCCGCCGCAGTGGCCAAGGCGTGCACCCGTGCGACCACCGGCTGCGGCAGTGCCTGCACGGTGTCCATCATCTCGGTGCACACCGCGAAGAGATGCCGGGCCGCGTCGAGGTCAGCGCCGACCATGTCGCCGAAGTTGTGTCCGGCGGAGAAGACCGGGCCGTTGGCGGCGAGGATCACGCCGAGGGCGTCGGAAGCGCCGACGTCGCGGAGCGCGTCGGTCAGTTCGATCATCACGTCGAGTGCCAACGCGTTGCGCTTCTCGGGCCGGTTCAGCGTGATCGTGGTGATGTCGCCGTCGCGGTCGACCAAGAGGTGCTCGTATGTCATGGCGACAGTCTCGCGCCGGGGTCGCTGCGCGAATTGAGCGGGACAGTTGAGCGCGACGGTTCAGCGAGACGGTCGCACGCACGTCTCACCGGGGGAATCACTGCCTCCGATGGATGTCGTGGCCACACGCCGGTACCGTGCAGGCATGGCCAGTGACACCATTCCTGCCCGCCGCGAACGTACCGAACTCTGTGAGTTGTTCGTCGAACTCGGCCCCGACCAGCCGACGCTGTGCGGCGACTGGTCGACTCGCGATCTCGCTGCGCACCTCGTGGTGCGCGAGCGCCGTCCCGACGCGGCGATCGGCATCGTGGTGTCGAAACTGGCCGGCTACACCGACAAGGTGCAAGCGGGCGTTGCCGACGATGAGTGGGACGACCTCGTCGACGCGGTCCGTTCCGGCCCGCCGTTCTGGTCGCCGGCCAGGATCGCCAAGGTCGACGAGCTGACGAACACCGTCGAGTTCTTCGTCCATCACGAGGACGTTCGCCGTGCACAGGCCACGTGGGAACCTCGCGACCTCGACACCGACCTCACCGACGCGCTGTACGGCGTGCTCACCAAGATGGCCAAGCGGCTGGTGAAGGGCTCGCCGGTCGGCATCGTGCTCGAACCTGATGACAGCCACGGCCCGGTCATCGCCAAGCAGGCCGAACCGTCGGTGACGGTACGGGGCGCGGTCGGTGAGCTGGTGATGTTCGTGTACGGGCGCCAGGCGCACAGCAAGGTCGAGCTGTTCGGCGACGACGAGTCCGTGGCAGCCGCGAACGCCGCCAGCTTCGGCATCTGAGCAGCCGATCGCCATGGCAACTCGCAATCTGAACGGCGCTGTGGTTGCCGTCGTCGGCGCAACCGGTGGGCTGGGTCGGGAGATCGTCACGACGCTGGCCGGGCGGGGCGCCACCGTGGTGCGTTGCAATCGATCGGGCGGCGACGGCAGCGATCTCGTCGTCGATCTGCGCGACTCGCGAGCCGGTGACCTGCTCGTCGAGCACGTGACTGCCACGTACGGTCGGCTGGATGGCGTGGTGATCGCTGCTGGCATCGTGGCGTTTGGCGACCTGGTCGTCACCGACGACGTGGTGATCGAGGAGCTGTTCCTGACCAACGCCATGGGACCGATGTGGCTCGCCAAGCGGGTGGCTCCGGCATTGCAGGCCACCAACGGGTTCTTCGTGAACGTGTCCGGGGTGGTTGCCGAGGCCCCGATGCCCGGCATGGCGGCCTACTCGGCGTCGAAGGCTGCGGCCGCCGCGGCGACCGAGGCGATCCGGCGAGAGTTCCGTCGCATGAAGGTGTCGGTCATCGACGCCCGACCGCCGCACACCGAGACCGGGTTGGCGACTCGCCCGATCGGCGGGGAGGCACCGAAGATGCCCGTCGGTCTCGAACCGGCCACGGTCGCCGAACGGATCGTCACCGCGATCGAGCAGGGCGACTCCGCGGTTGCTTCCACGGACTTCACAGCCTGAGAACCGCCCACCCGTCGTGCGATGAGCTTCCGCGCGCACAGGCCACGCGCAGACTCATCGCTTCAGCGAGCGTCGGTGGCCGCGAGATGTGCTCGGACGTGACGGGTGAGGACGCGGGCGAGCGCCTTGTCGGTCATCTCGTCGTGCTTCGCCAGGTAGTCGAGCGCCTCGAACTGGAACATGGTGTCGAGCGCAGCCAGCGCCACCTTGCGCTCGGTGGCAGGCATCGCAGCGAGTTCGGGCTGGAACTGCTGTGCCAACTGCTCGCGCAGGTACTCGCGCACACGGTCGTATCCCTCGGCGACAGCAGGTTCGTTGACCCGACGATGCACGGCGCTGCGCGTCAGTGGGGCGAGTTTGCGGTAGGCGGCGAGACGGACTGCGATCAGGCGCTGGATGCGGTCGTCGAGCGGGCCTTGGCCCAGGTTCGCGACGTCGAAGATCGGCCACAGGTCGCCCATCACACGATTGATGGCCGACAGCATCAGGTCGGTGCGGTCGTCGAAGTACCGGTACACCGACCGGTACGACACACCCGCCCGTTCTGCGATGTCCTCGATGGGTGGCTCGTCGCCGCGCTCGTTCGCCAGCTCGATCAGTGCATCGAGGACAGCGTCCTTGTTGCGGTTGCGTCGGGCGGTGCGCCCGTCGATGGTATCGATTGCCTTCACTTGAACAAATTGTACAAGCGCCAGATCGCTTGTTGGGCTCACCGTGCCTCCCCAGGGGCTCGAACCCTGAACCAATGGATTAAAAGTCCACTGCTCTACCATTGAGCTAGAGAGGCGGGACCGGCGCGATTCGCGGGAGAAAACCCCGTTGAACCATCCGCGCCGGATTGCGGTTGACCATCGTACGGGCAGCGAGCGAGCGTGCCGACTTCCATTCGGGGCGACCGACGCCACCAAGAGCCATTCTCCGTGTTGGAGTCGCGCTTGGGCGTCGAATTGCCGGTGATTCGAGAACTCAGGCCGCCTGCGACGGGGCGAGCCCCTGGCGGGGCGCGCAAGAGCACTTGTCCTCTGTCTGCTCGCGCGGAAAGAGACGAAATTTGCGAATACAAACAATCACCAAGATCAAGGAGGCGCAATGCGCCGGCTCACAACACTCATGATGGTCGGCGCACTC
>CAJDUH010000108.1_pt1 | contig 11859 bp, 12 predicted proteins | sample 7389931 | NCBI WGS metagenome assembly CAJDUH01 (sample SAMEA7055663, study PRJEB34461) | soil metagenome | biome: terrestrial ecosystem; feature: Peninsula; material: soil | place: Antarctica | collected 2016 | reverse complement strand
TCTCGAGTTCGACCGAGCTGATCCACTCGCCGCCGCTCTTGATCAGGTCCTTGGTCCGGTCGACCAGGCGGACGAAGCCGCGCTCGTTCACGGTCGCGACATCACCGGTCTTCAGCCAGCCGTCGTCGGTGAAACTCTCGCCGGAGCGCTCATCGTCGTAGTAGTCCGAGGCAATCCAGTTGCCACGGCACTGCAGCTCACCGCTGCTCTCGCCATCCCACGACACCGGGCTGGTCGTGCCGGGTTCGACGACACGACACTCGGCGCCGAACACGATGCGACCCACCTGAGTCCGCAGCTCGGCCTGCTCGTCCTGCGGGAGCTGCTCCTGGTCGGCGTCGAGACGGCACACGGCGGCGATCGGGCTGGTCTCGGTCATTCCCCACGCCTGGAAGATCGGGAGCCCGGTCTGTTCGCGGTAGGCCTCCGACAGCGCCTTGGGCACCGCGGAGCCGCCGCAAGGGATGCTGCGCAGCGACGAGGTGTCCTTCCCCTTCAGCTCCGGCAAGACGGCCATCCAGATGGTGGGCACACCAGCGGCGACGGTGACCCGTTCGTTCACGATCAAGTCGGCAATCGCCGGGCCGGAGAGATTCGGGCCGGGCATCACGAGGTTCGCTCCAGTTCCGACGGCGGCGTGGGCGAGACCCCACGCGTTCGCGTGGAACATCGGCACGACCGGGAGGATCACGTCGCTCTCACGGGCGCCGAGGCTGTCTGCGGTCATCGCTCCCATCGTGTGCAGGAACGTCGAGCGGTGGGTGTACACGACGCCCTTGGGGTTGCCGGTGGTCCCGCTCGTGTAGCACATGCTGGCGGCGCGATGTTCGTCGTCGACGCCGAACTCGACGGGCTCGGCCGCCGCGAGGAGTTCCTCGTAGTCGAGCAGCTCGTGACCAGCGAGGTCGGCGGGGATGTCGCCCGTGCCATCGTCCATCATCACGAGGTGTTTCAGGTTCTCGAACGTGGGCAGCAGTGGTGCGAGCAGACCGAGCAGCGAGCGGTCGACGAAGATCACCTCGTCGTCGGCATGGTTCACGATGTAGGTGAGCTGTTCGGGGAACAGGCGGATGTTCAGCGTGTGCAGTACGCGTCCGGTGCAGGGTGCCGCGAAGTACAGCTCGAGGTGACGGGCGGTGTTCCACGCAAACGTGCCAACGCGTCCGTCGGCGGAGATCCCGAGGTTGTCGAGCACGCCGCCGAGCTTGCGGGTTCGGGCCGCCCACTCGCCATAGGTGGTCCGCTCCAGGCCGGACCCGGTGGCGGTCACGATCGTCTTGTGGGGATGGTACTTCTCGGCCCGTTCGAAGATGTGCGGAATCGCGAGTGGGACGACTTGCATCAGGCCTTGCATGAAGCGCGAACATAGCTTGAGGCGCCGACGGTCGATCCACTGAGGGCGGTACCGTTGCGCCGCATGACCGAGGGCACAGCCGCCGCATGAGCGAGAGTGCCGAGATCGACGCGACCGAGACGGCCCACGTACGACCATCGTGGGCGCCGCTGACCCTCGTCGCGTTCGTGCTCCTCGTGATCGCCACCAACATCGCCAGCGCGGTGTGGGCTCGTTGGGTCGACACCAATCCCGAGGGATTGCTGATGCTCTCATCGCGCAACCGCTACCTCGCATTGACGCTGGCTGCCGGCGTTCCCGTCGGCACCTACGCGTTGATCGCGTACGTACGAATCGGGGCCGCCTTCGTGGTGTGCCACATGATCGGGCGGGCGTACCACGACGACGCCATCGGATGGTTCCGAAAGTACCTGGGCGTCAGCCAGGAGACCGTCGACACGTTCAACCGAGGGTTCGCCAAGGCCGAGTGGGTGCTGATCCCGTTCTTCGCCGGCTCGAACATCGTGGCGGCGCTCAGCGGTGTGCACCGCACGCCCCCCGTGCGCTTGGCGGTGCTGCTGTCGATCGGCATCGCTGGCCGGCTGGCATTGATGTGGTGGCTGGCGCGCACGTTCGAGGCGCAGCTCGTCGACTTCCTCGAATGGCTCCAGCGCTACCAGTGGTGGGCCGTCGGCATCTCGATCGCGATCGTGCTGCTCGTCAACGTCCGCAACCTTCGCGGCGCCTGATTACAACAGGGGTCAGACCCGCGATGTAATCGCTCGTTCGATGACTGCTCGAGTGGGCCGATCGTGTCACACGTTGCTAGAACGCCATGCATGGCTGAAGTCACCTTGGGGGGCAACCCCGTCCACACGTCCGGAGATCTCCCCGCTGTCGGTGCTGCTGCACCCGCCTACTCGCTCGTGGGCGCCGACCTCGGCGAGTACGACGCATCCGAATTCGCCGGGAAGAACGTGATCCTCAACATCTTCCCGAGCATCGACACGCCGACGTGCGCAACCAGCGTGCGCCAGTTCAACGAACGCGCTGCCGGCATGGACGAGACCGTCGTGCTGTGCGTGTCGGCCGACCTCCCGTTCGCGATGGGCCGCTTCTGCGGTGCCGAGGGCATCGACAACGTCAAGGTCGGCTCGACCTTCCGGTCCGACTTCGGCTCGGACTACGGCGTGAACCTCACCGACGGCAAGCTGCAGGGTGTCCTCGCCCGCGCAGTCGTGGTCATCGGCCCCGACGGCAACGTCAAGTACACCGAACTCGTCCCCGAGATCGCGCAAGAGCCAAACTACGACGCCGCCCTCGCCGCCATCTGATTACAACAGGGGTCAGACCCGCGATGTAATCGGTGCCACGGTCAAGAGCCCGACGGCTCGCGATTGCACATCGTGGAAGCCGGGATCACTTCGCATCAGCATCCGAGCCCGGGAGATCGCCGTGCGCAGCGTGCCGAGCCGCTCGATCTCAAACACCTCCATCAACGCGTCGTTCGACACGGCTGCGACGTCGACGAAGTACACGAGGGCGACTTGTCGAGCGACGGCGCCGATGCGTCGTTCGACGGTGAGGCCCCGTTCGGCCAGGACGAGTTCGATCGTCTCGATCAGGAGTCCTGCGTCGAGTGTCGTCGGTCGCGGCAGCCGCCCGATCGGTTCGTCGACGAACCGATCGAACGCGTCGAGAACCCAACCGTCCAATACCGTCGAGGTGCGCATCCACTCCGGCTTCGTACGCAACCCGAGATACGTCCGGTGGCTCGACCACCGATACTCCTTGGCGCTGTTCACCCCAGGGAGTTCCAGCGCATTGCGGTGGATGTACCGAACGGTGGCGACGAGGTGGGCTTCTTCGGTGATCAACCTCGAATGAAACCGACCCCGGAACAACGCCCCATCACGACCGAGTCGATCATTGACGTGGCGCGTGTAGAGCGAACCCAGACGCTGCATGGCTGCAGACAGGTTCCCATCGGGACAATGCCAGAGATGGTGGAAGTGGTTATCCATCAGGCAGTACGCATGCGTGCGAACGCCGTACCGCTCGTAGACGTCAGCGAAGCGCTGGCCGAACTCGATTCGGTCGCTGTCTTCGAAGAAGACGTCGCCGTGGTCGATGCCACGATTCATCACGTGATACCAGCCATCTTGGACGTCGGGGCGCAGCGGGCGGGGCATGGGCCCATCATGAACGAGGGGTGTTACATCGCGGGTCTGACCCCTGTTGTAATCAGTCGAGGAAGGAGTCGAGGGATCGACTCAGGCCCGGCACATCTGGGATCTTCTTGCAGGCCAGGACGACGCCGGGCATGAAGCTGTCGCGGTCGTAGCTGTCCTGGCGGATCGTCAGGGTCTGGCCCTGGGCGCCGAGGATCACCTCTTGGTGCGCGACCATGCCGCGCATGCGAACCGAGTGGACCCTGATGCCGTTCGGACCCTCGCCACCGCGGGCGCCCTGGTACACCTCGTCGGTCGTCGGATCCTCGCCGAAGTTCTCGCTGCGAGCTTCAGCCATGCGTTCGGCGGTCGTCACCGCCGTACCCGATGGGGCGTCGACCTTGCGGTCGTGGTGCAGCTCGATGATCTCCGCGGTGTCGAAGAACGGGGCTGCCATCGCGGCGAAACGCATCATCAGCACCGCCGAGATCGCGAAGTTCGGGGCGATCACGCAGTTCGGCCCGTCGGCGCCACCGAACACCGACTCGAACGCTTGGAAGTCGGCTGGGGTGAACCCCGTCGTCCCGACGACGACATGGATGCCGTGCTCGGCCAACCAGGGCAGCGCTGCCCGCGCCGCATCGGCCACGGTGAAGTCGACGACGACATCGCACGAGGCCTCGACGAACGCGTCGAGGCCTTCGCTCACCTCGATGCCCTCGATCGTCTCGCCAGCCCCGAACGGGTCGACAGCGGCAACGAAAACGAGATCGGGGTCAGCGGCCACCGCCGCACAAACGGTTCGACCCATTCGTCCGGCAGCGCCGCTGACCCCAATTCTCATGTGTTCAGTCTGGCTGATATCGAGGCAGAGCCCGCGATTACCTCGCGGGTCTGACCCCTGTTGCGATCAGCGATGACGACGACGGGCGCCGCCGCGACGACCACCGTCGTCAGCAGCCGGACGCTCCGACTTCGGGCCGAGATCGCCGAGTTCGTCGGCGAGCTGAGCGTCGAAGCTGTCTTCGAAGCTGACCTCGACGACATCGGTTGCTGCGCCTGCCGGGGCCGACTCCTCACGGGGTGCCCGCTCGGAACGCTCGGCACGATCACGCCGCGGCGGACGGTCGCCGCCGCCCTTCGACGACGAGGACTCGCCAGCACCTTCCTTCACGGGCGGCGGATCGCCGGCCGGGGTGAGGCTGACCTTGCCCTTGTCGTCGATCTCCTCGACGCGGACCTCGATCTCCTGACCGAGTTCGAGCACGTCCTCGACGGCGTTGATGCGCTTGCCGCCACCGAGCTTGGAGATGTGCACGAGACCATCACGGCCGGGCAGGATGTTGACGAACGCACCGAACTTGGTGATGTTGACGACGCGACCCATGTAGACCTTGTCGAGTTCGGCCTTCGGCGGATCGACGATCGCGAGGATCGCAGCCTTCGCCTCCTCCATGCGCCAGGCCTCGACGGCACCGATGGTGACGATGCCGCGGGCACCGTCGTCGTCGACGCCGATGTCGGCTCCGGTCTCCTGCTGGATGGTGTTGATGACCTTGCCCTTCGGGCCGATCACTTCACCGACCTTGTCGAGCGGGATGTAGATCGTGGAGATCTTCGGTGCGGTCTCGGCCACCTCGTCACGCGACTGCGCGATGCAGGCGTTCATGACCTCGAGGATCTCCAGGCGAGCGACACGCGCCTGGGCCAGTGCGGCGGTGAGCACGTCGGCGGGGATGCCGTCGATCTTCGTGTCGAGCTGAAGCGCCGTGATGGCGTCCTCGGTGCCGGCGACCTTGAAGTCCATGTCGCCGAACGCGTCCTCGGAACCGAGGATGTCGGTGAGCGTGATGTACTTGCCGTCTTCGTAGATGAGGCCCATGGCGATGCCGGACACATGGCTGCGCACCGGCACACCGGCGTCCATCAGCGACAGGCTGGACGCACACACCGACGCCATCGAGGTGGAGCCGTTCGACGACATCACCTCGGAGACCAGGCGAAGCGTGTACGCGAAGTCCTCCTGGTTCGGGATGACGGGCAGGACCGCACGGGCGGCGAGTGCCCCGTGGCCGATCTCGCGTCGCTTGGGGGAGCCGACACGGCCGGTCTCACCATTCGCCCACGGCGGCATGTTGTAGTGGTGCAGGTAGCGCTTGGTGTCGTTCGGCGACAGCGAGTCGATCATCTGGTTCATGCGGGGCATGGCCATGGTGAGCACACTCATCACCTGGGTCTCGCCACGCTGGAACAGCGCCGAGCCGTGTGCGGTCGGCAGCACGCCGACTTCAGCGGAGATCGCACGCAGATCGGCGACGCCGCGGCCGTCCATACGGACACCCTCGTTGACGACGCGGGCACGCATCAGCTTCTTGTTGAGTGAAATGACCGGGGCGAGCTTGTCGCTGCCGGCCTTCTCGACGGCGGCGAAGATCTCCGGCGTGTAGTCGAGGACCGGGGTCCACTTCATCGGTGTGATCGGGCCGTCGGTGGCGATGACCGAAGCCACGAGCTGACGCTGCAGCGCGATGGATTCCTTGATCCACACCTTGCAGGCGTCGAGGCCGTCGGCGAGCACTTCTTCGGTGACCTTCTTGGCACCGTCGTCGTAGTAGTAGAACGCGTTCTCGGAGCCGCCGGCCTCGACCATCATCACGGCAACGTCGCCGTTGTCGAGTTCACGGCCGGCGACGACCAGCTCGAAGGTGCCGGCGTCGGCCTCTTCGTAGGTCGGGTGGGCGATCCACTCGCCGTCGACGCTGTACGCCATACGCACGGCACCGATCGGGCCGTCGAACGGGATGCCCGAGATCATCAGCGCGGCCGAAGCGGCGTTGATCGACAGCACGTCGTGCTGGTTGTGCTGGTCGGCGCCGAGCACAGTGGTGACGATCTGGGTCTCGTTGCGGAAGCCGTTGGGGAACGACGGGCGCAACGGACGGTCGGTGAGACGGCAGGTGAGAATCGCGTCGTCGGACGGACGGCCTTCACGACGGAAGAACGAGCCGGGGATCTTGCCGGCCGCGTAGGCCCGCTCCTCGACGTCCACCGTCAGGGGGAAGAAGTCCATGCCTTCACGGACGCTCTTGGCGGCGTTGGCAGTGGTGAGGACTTTCGTGCCACCGATCGATGCCACGACGGCACCCATCGACTGGGGGGCGAGTTTGCCCGTTTCGAAGGTCAGGGTCTTGTCGGTTCCGGACACAAGTCCGGACACGATGATGGGGTCAGCCACAAGGGCTCCTTTCGTGTGCACTCCCCCTCGGGAATGCGCCTCTTGGAGCGACGGGCCGGTTCCCAGTTGGTCAACCCGACCTGGCCAACATTGCCCAACGGGCGGCGGCGGGTTCGGATTCAGCAACCGGCAACCGACAACGGTTCGCTCGAATTGCGACGCCGGACGTTCCGGCACCGCTCAGGAGCTTACCGTGGACCGCGAGCGAATTGGCGCCATCGCAGTCCCCCGAGACCTGGGCATCGGGAGCCTGGGTTCGGGAACCAGCGTGGTTCCCCGAGACCTGGGTCCGGGGAACCGAGCGATCAGCGGCGCAGGCCTTGGGCCGCGATGATCTCGCGATAGCGCTCGACGTCGATCTTCTTGACGTAGTCGAGCATGCGGCGACGGCGGCCGACGAGCATCAGCAGACCGCGGCGGCTGTGGTGATCCTTCTTGTGGGTCTTCAAATGTTCGGTGAGGTGCGTGATGCGCTCGGTGAGCAGTGCGATCTGCACCTCGGGTGAGCCGGTGTCGGTCTCGTGGGTGCGGTACTTCTCGATCGTCGCCGTGGTGTTCGGCGTGGTGTCGGCAATGTCAGCCATGGTGTGTCGCCTTCTTCGTTGGAGGTCGCACCGCGGGCCGGTCGACCCTCGTGTGCATCGCATCCGCGCCGGAGATCCCAGCCCGAACGGACGTGGCAATGCTATGGCCCCGACCGGCCGTCCACAACGGCCCGGGCGTCTACGACACGGCACCCACGTTTGCGTGGTGTTTCCGGTGGACCGTCCCACCCGGAATACAACACAAACGTGATGGTCGACCGGATCGGGTCAGGTGAGGAGATCGCGGGCGCTCGACACGTCATGTCCGAGCTGCGCGATGAGTGCGTCGACACCGTCGAACTTGCGCTCGCTGCGCAGAAAGTGCTCGAAGCGAACACGAGCGGTCTCGCCGTAGAGGTCGACGTCGACGTCGAGCAGGTGCGCCTCGAGCAACGACGCATCGGCGTGCTCGTAGACCATCGGCCGGAAGACACATCCCCGACGGCACGGCGACGTTCGCCGTGGGAAAGCCGAGCAGCCGTCCGCGCTGGTCGCCGGCGAACACCTCGCCGCTCACCTCGTACGGGCGACCGAGCATCGCGTTGGCCCGCTTGATGTCGCCGCCGGCGAGCGCGCGACGGATCGCCGTGCTGCTGATCGGCTCGTCGATTCCGTCGAGGCGCTGGATGAGTTGCACCGGCTCGACGTCGAAATCGGCCTCGGCTCCGACCTTGCGGAGGAGGTCGACGTTGCCGTCACGGTGCCGCCCGAAGTGGAAGTCCTCGCCGACCACGATCACCCGCGTCTTCAAGCACTGCACCAGCACGCGGTCGACGAACGACTCGGGGCTCTCGGCGGCCTGTTCGGTGTCGAACGGCACGACGACGACGGCATCGAGGCCCGTCGCCGCAAGGAGTTCCATCTTCTGATCGGTGCTCGTCAGCAGACGGGGGGCCGATTCGGGGCGCACCACGCTGGCGGGATGGCGATCGAAGGTGACGACGACCGACTTCGCCCCAACCTCGGCGGCCCGGCGACGAACCTGGTCGATGACAGCGCGGTGACCGAGGTGAACGCCGTCGTATGCGCCAATCGTGATCACCGCACGCTCGTCCGCCCAAGGGCAGTGCTGGAGGTCGGTCACGACGCGCACGGCCGCAAGGCTATCGGCCGACGAGGTGACCCGCCGGGTCGCCGGGGTCAGTGGGGAAGGACGACCGCTGGCTTGGCCTGGCCACGAAACTCCTCGTAGACGGCCAGCAGCTCGCCGGAGTCGTCGAACACGGCCCAGGGTCCGTCGCCATCCCATGCATCGAGCACTCGCCCATTGCCGATGAGTTCGGCCACGTCGGCGTCGACGGTGACCGCCGGCAGCGATCGGACCGCACTCGCAACCGGGAGCAGCTCGCACTCACCCGGCGGTCCGGCCTCGTCGAGCGTGAACGCACCGACGTGCGTACGACGCAGGTTGCGCAGGTGCGCTCCCCCGCCCAGCAGCCGCCCAAGATCGTCGGCGAGTGTGCGGATGTACGTTCCGGCCGAGCACTCGACCTCGATGGTCAACACCTCGGGCTCGGCCCAGCCGGTGACGTCGAAGCGATGAATCGTGACCGGCCGTGGAGCCCGTTCGATTTCGATGCCCTCCCGGGCGAGTTCGTGGAGCCGCTTGCCGTCGACTCTGATCGCCGACACCATCGGCGGCACCTGCTCGATGTCGCCGACGAGTTGCTCGCTGACCACACGACGTGCGTCGTCGATCGTGACCGCCGACATGTCGAAGGTCGCGAGGACGTCACCTGCCGAGTCGAGTGTGGAGGTCTGCGCCCCGAGCACCACTTCGCCCGTGTACCCCTTGCGGGTCTTTTCGACGAAGCGGAGCAGTCGGGTTGCCTTGCCGACCGCCACCACCAGCACGCCGGTGGCGTCAGGGTCGAGCGTGCCGGCGTGACCGACCTGGCGCTCGCCGAAGCGTCGCCGCAACATGCCGACGACATCGTGGCTGGTGACGCCTGGGGGCTTGTCGACGACCGCGATCCCGTGGGTGGTCGCCGGCTTGCGGCGCGCCATCAGCTGTCGGACGTATCCGGAGCGTCGGACACCGCGGGCGCCGACGACTCGCGTTCGAGACGCGCCTGATCCGACTTCAAGATCTCGTCGATACGCGCCGCCGACCGGATCACCATGTCGGGACGGAAGTCGAGAATCGGCGTCTTCTTCGCCCGGATCTGTCGGGCGATCGACGCCTGCAGGCGGATGCGATGGTCGGCGAACGCTTGGAGGATCTCCTCATCGCCGTCCTCGTCGGCGAGCGAGTCGAAGAACACGATCGCCCGGTTCAGTTCGGGGTCGACATCGATGCCGGTGACGGTCACGAAGGTGAGCCGCTCGTCGTCGATCCGCACCAGTTCGTCGGCGATGATCTCCTGCAACGTGGTGCTCACCCGCGCGCTGCGCGAGTACTTCGGTGTGTTGCTGCGGCTGTTGCGCTTGCCTGCCATGGTGGCTCCTCGTCAGGTGAAGTCGGGGGCGACCCGGTTGGATCGCTTGAGTTCGGCCATGCCGGACATGGTGGCCAGCTTCTCGACGGCGTCCCACAGCTCGACCGCCTCGACGCCACGAGGCGCCTTGGAGATCACCGGACCGAAGAAACTCGCCTCGTTCTCGGCGCCGGGATGGAATGTGAGGATCGGCGTGCCGACATCTTTGCCGGTGCGGCTCAGGGCCAGCTCGGTGTCAGCACGGATGTACCCGTCGTGCGACTCGTCGTCGGCGGCGTCGACATGGGTGCCGTCGAACCCGTTGGCCGACAGCAGCCCGCTGTACCACCCCAGCGCGTCGCTGCGGGCCGCCTCGCGCTGGGCATCGACGTGCAACGCCGTCCCGACAGCGGTGTACCAACGACCGACTGCCGATGGGTCGTCGTCGCCGAGCCGGATGGCATCGGCGATGCGAAGTCCCTGCTGGCCGAGGTAGTGACCGGCCCGGTAGTGCGGCGTGTACCACTCCTGGTTGTTGTTCTCGTTGAGGACCCACAGCGAGATGAACCGCCAGTCGACCTGGTACTTGCGCTGCTCGCTCACGTTGGCCACCCACCGCGACGTGATCCACGCCCATGGGCAGACCGGATCGAAGAAGAAGTCGAGGTCGGCAGCCATCTGTGCAACCTACCGGGACGAACCCGGCGGGCCGATCACGTACGAGCGATCTCGACGTCTTGGTAGGTCTCGATGAGGTCGCCCGGCTTGAGGTCCTGGAAGTCGGACAGGCCGATGCCGCATTCGAAGCCCTCACGGACCTCACGAGCATCGTCCTTGAACCGTCGCAGCGACGCGATGTCGCCCTTCCAGATGATCGTGCCGTCGCGAAGGAACCGAACCTTGGAACCGCGGGTGATGACGCCCGATCGGACGTAACAACCGGCGATCGCGCCCTGCTTGGGCACCCGGAAGATCTCTCGGACCTCGGCTTCGCCGGTGACCTGCTCTTCGAACTCGGGCTCGAGCATGCCGATCACGGCCTGCTCGATGTCCTCGAGGAGCTTGTAGATGATCTCGTAGGTGCGGATCTCCACTTCTTCCTGCTCGGCGAGCTTGCGGGCCTTGCCGTCGGGACGCACGTTGAAGCCGATGATCGTGGCGTTGGTGGCGTTGGGACCTCGTCGCGTTCGAGCCGGCGCAGCGATTCGGTGACCGCTTCGAGCGAGCCCTGTACGTCGGCCTTGAGGATGAGGTTGACTGCGGCCTTCTCACCAGACTGGATTTGGGCGAAGATGTCCTCGAGCTTCGTACCGGTCTTGACGCGGGCGTCCTCTCGCAGATGCTTCGCCTTGAGACGAAGCTCGCGGGCCTCGGCCACCGTACGAGCGATCTTCTCGTCAGGTGCGGCACGGAACTCGTCGCCGGCCTCGGGCACGAGCGACAGGCCCAGCACCTGGACCGGCGTGGACGGACCGGCCGTCTTGACCTGCTCACCCTTGTCGTTGATCATCGCCCGGACCTTGCCCCAGGCGGCACCAGCAACAATCGGGTCGCCGACCTTCAGCTCGCCCTTGTCGACGAGCACCGTCGCAACGGGACCACGACCCTTGTCGAGCTGGGCCTCGATCACGATGCCCTTGGCGCGCCCGGTCGGATTCGCCGTGAGTTCTTCGAGTTCGGCGACGACCTGCAGCTGTTCGATCAAGTCGTCGACACCGAGACCCTGGAGTGCAGACATCTCGACGACGATCGTGTCGCCGCCCCACGACTCGGGAACCAGCTCGTACTCGGCGAGCTGTGTGAGCACGCGTTGCGGATCGGCGTTCTCCTTGTCGATTTTGTTGACCGCCACCACGATCGGAACGTCAGCCGCCCGAGCATGGTTGATGGCCTCGATGGTCTGGGGCATGATGCCGTCGTCGGCGGCCACCATCAGGACCACGATGTCGGTCGCGTCGGCACCACGAGCACGCATCTGCGTGAACGCAGCGTGACCCGGCGTGTCGAGGAACGTGACCGATCCGTGCTCGTTCTCCACCTGGTAGGCACCGATGTGCTGCGTGATGCCACCGGCCTCCTTGTCGACGACGTTGGCGTTGCGCAGCGCGTCGAGGAGCTT
>CAJDUH010000011.1_pt1 | contig 11983 bp, 13 predicted proteins | sample 7389931 | NCBI WGS metagenome assembly CAJDUH01 (sample SAMEA7055663, study PRJEB34461) | soil metagenome | biome: terrestrial ecosystem; feature: Peninsula; material: soil | place: Antarctica | collected 2016 | reverse complement strand
TTCGAGATGTTCGGCAACCGAGGCATCTACCACAAGGGCTGGAGCGCAGTCACCAAACACCACACACCGTGGGAGATGGTCGGTGCGGTGCTTCCCGAGTTGGACGACGACGTGTGGGAGCTGTACGACGGCAGCGTTGACTACAGCCAGGCCACCAATGTCGTCGACCAGCACCCCGACCTGCTCGCGAAGCTCCAACGACTCTGGATCATCGAGGCCACGAAGTACAACGTGTTGCCCATCGACGATCGCGGGGCGGAGCGCTTGAATGCCGACCTGGCAGGCCGCCCGACGCTGATCCACGGCACGTCACAACAGTTCTTCCCCGGTATGGGGCGTCTCTCGGAGAACAGCGTGCTGAGCATCAAGAACAAGTCGTTCTCCGTCACTGCCGAGATCGAGGTTCCTGCCGGCGGGGCCAACGGTGTGATCATCGCCCAGGGCGGCCGCTTCGGAGGGTGGGGCATGTACTGCAAGGAGGGTCGCGTGACCTTCGTCTACAACCTGCTCGGCATCCAGTGGTTCACGACGTCTGCAACGGTTTCCGTGCCCGAAGGAACGCACCAGGTCCGCGCGGAGTTCGCATACGACGGCGGCGGCCTCGCCAAGGGCGGTGACGTCACGCTGTACCACGATGGAGACGCCGTCGGCACCGGTCGCGTCGAGGCCACCCAGGCAATGATCTTCTCCGCCGATGAGACCACCGACATCGGCTACGAGTCCGGCACGTGTGTCACACCCGACTACACGGTCGAGACGAGCCGCTTCACCGGCAAGCTCCACTGGGTTCAGATCGACCTCGGCGACGACGACCACGACCACTTCATCGATCCGGACGAACGCTTCCGAATCGCAATAGCGCGACAGTAGGGCGCTGAGCCGTCCCGCGGGTACGGCTCAGCGCCATTCGAGGTCGTCGGCCGCAGACATCTCACATGTGAGATATCGTCCGTTCATGGCGCAGAGCGATCTGGGGACGATGGGCGCGATGATCCGCGACGCTCGCGAGCAGCGAGGGTGGACCCAGACGCAGCTGGCCTCGGCGCTCGACACGAGCCAGAGTGCCATCAATCGCATCGAACGCGGCGGGCAGAACCTGAGCTTGAAGATGATCGGACGGATCGCCGACGCGCTCGACAGCACACTGCTGACCATCGGGCCTGCCGGGCCGGTGAACCTCCGTGTGGCCGGCGACCAACGACTCAGCGGCGAGATCGACGTCAAGACGAGCAAGAACGCCAGCGTTGCGTTGCTCTGCGCCAGCTTGCTCAACAGAGGGCGAACCACCTTGCGAGACCTCGCTCGTATCGAAGAGGTCAACCGCATCCTCGAGGTGCTGGCAAGCATTGGGGTGGCATGGCGCTGGATCGACGGCACCAACGACCTCGAGATCACGCAGCCCAATTCGCTCGATCTGGAGCACATCGACGTCGACGCTGCGCGGATGACGCGCAGCATCATCCTGTTGCTCGGGCCCCTGTCGCACGACCACCGTGTGTTTCGTCTCCCGCATGCCGGCGGCTGCGACCTCGGGATACGCACCGTGCAGCCACACCTGATCGCGGTGCGCCCGTTCGGCATCGACGTCGTGACGAGCGATGGGTTCTACGACGTCACGTCGACGGGACTCGACGCTCCCGCACGTCCGATCGTGTTGACCGAACGCGGCGACACCGTCACCGAGAATGCGCTGCTCGTCGCATCGCGTCGATCCGGTACGACGGTCATCCGTAACGCGAGCTCGAACTACATGGTGCAAGACCTGTGCTTCTTCCTCCGTCAACTCGGTGTCGTCGTCGAGGGGATCGGAACGACCACGCTCACCGTCACCGGTTGCGCCGAGATCGACGTCGACGTCGACTACTCGCCGTCGGAGGACCCGATCGAAGCGATGACGCTGCTCACCGCCGGCATCGTCACGTCCTCGACGCTCACCGTGCGGCGCGTGCCGATCGAGTTCCTCGAGGTCGAACTCGCGACCCTCGCCGAGATGGGTCAGCGGTTCGACGTGTCGGACGAGTATGCGGCAGCGAACGGCAACACCCGGCTCGTCGACGTGACGACCCATCCGTCGGAACTGATCGCGCCGATCGACAAGATCCACCCCCTCCCGTTCCCGGGACTCAACATCGACAACCTGCCGTTCTTCGCGGTGATCGCTGCGATGGCGGATGGTTCGACGATCGTGCACGACTGGGTGTACGAGAATCGGGCGATCTACCTCACCGATCTGGCCAAACTCGGCGCCGACGTTCGTCTGCTCGATCCGCACCGCCTCGCCGTGCACGGGCCGACCCGGTGGCGGGCTGCCGAACTGATGTGTCCGCCGGCATTGCGCCCTGCCGTCGTCGTGCTCCTGGCGATGATCGCCACGCCGGGCACGTCGGTGCTGCGCAACATCTACGCGATCAACCGCGGCCACGAGGACTTGCCCGACCGTCTCAATTCGGTCGGGGCGAACATCGAGGTGTTCCGCGGCGGCTGACCCGACTGGGTGCCGAGCGAGCGCTCAGGCGACTCAGGCTGTGCGGGCGATGTGGAACGCAGGGATGACGCGGGGTGCAGCGGAGGTGATGTACTCGCCGAACTGGGGCATCAAGTCGGCCTGGGCACGCAGCTTGGCCTGACCATGGTCCTCGGGCATTTCGGTGACCGTGGCCGTGAACGTCTCGGTGCCGTACTCGACGGTGATCTCCGGATGGGCCTTGAGGTTGTAGTACCAGTCAGGGCTCGTCGGGGCGCCGCCCTTCGACGCGAAGACGTAGAGGTCGTCGCCTTCGACGAGTGCGACGAGCGGCGTTTCGCGCAGCTCGCCAGATTTGGCGCCGATGGTGTGGAGGATCACCAGCGGTGCGTCTCCGAACTGGGCGGCCTTGCCACCGTTGGCGCGGAACTCGGCGATGATCTGGGCATTCCAATCGTTCATTCCGACAACGCTAGCGGGAATGCTTGCGAACACAAATGAGTATTGCACTGTAATTATGTAATCAACGGCTAGGGTGCTCGTCATGACCAGCACCAATTCCACCATCAACTCCTGGCTGCGCGGACGCCTCCCCGACGCCTGGACCAGCGAGCCCGCCCACATCGCCATCGACCGCGACGAGATCACGATCATGCTCACGGTGACCGCACCGGAACTGGACGACGACGCGTCCGACGCCGATCGCGCCGAAGCGCTCGCAGGACGAGCCACTGGCTTCCGAGAGGAGACGCGCGAAGCGCGCATGCAGATCGCACGGGAAGCCGAGCATCGCTATGAGCGCAAGGTCGCCTGGGGAGTCGTCGTCGGCGATCGCAGCGAACTGTTCACCCACCTCGCTGTTCCGGTGATGACCCGACTGCGTCAGCCGGAGCGGATGGTGCTCGACACCCTCGTGGCAGCCAACGTGGCTCGGTCACGTGCAGATGCCCTCGCCTGGTGCGTGCGCCTCGTCGGCGAGCACACCGGCGACTGGCTGACGGAGTTGCGCGACGCAATGCAGACCGTCGACCGACTGCGAGCGGAGGGTCCGACTCCCTGATCGATCAACACGTTCGGGGTCAGTCCCCGATGTGGACGTCGCGGACGGTCCGCACCACCCGCGGGTCGGGATCGGTCACGACGTCGCGGTTCTTGTGCTCGTAGTCGAGGCCGTGGAGGACGCCGCGGATCGACTCGAGCCGTGCCCGCTTCTTCTCGTTGGAGTTCACGATCGTCCACGGCGCGTGTCCGGTATCGCTGGCGTGGAGCATCTCGTTGCGGGCATGGGTGTATTCGTCATACTTCTTCACGCTGGCTTCATCGATCGGTGACAGCTTCCACTGCTTCAGCGGATCCTTGCGGCGATCGTCGAACCGTTGTTTCTGACGGACCTGCGACACGGTGAACCACAGCTTCACGAGGTGGACGCCGCTGTCGACGAGCGAGCGTTCGAAACCCGGCACCTGTCGTAGGAACAACGCGTGTTCCTCGGGCGTGCAAAAGCCCAGCACCTTCTCGACGCCGGCACGGTTGTACCACGACCTGTCGAACATCACGATCTCGCCCGCTGAGGGGAGATGCGCGACGTATCGCTGGAAATACCACTGGGTCTGCTCGACCTCGGTCGGCTTGGGCAGCGCCACCAGCGTGCCACCACGAGGGTTGAGGTTCTCGGTGAAACGTTTGATGGCACCGCCCTTTCCGGCGGCGTCTCGACCCTCGAACACGATCACGACGCGCGTACCCGTCTCCTTGACGTGCCGTTGTGCTTTGAGCAACTCGATCTGCAGTGCCTCGAGATCGCGTTCGTAGGCCTTGGTGCTGATCGGCTCGTCGTACGGCAGGTCATCCTGCATCTCGTGGATCGTTTCGACCGCCTGCGGCTGATGCTTCTTGTTCACGACACCTCCTCGGGTAGTGGGATCCGTCGCTCGAACACGAACTCGTACTCGAGATAGTCGTTGAGGTGTTCGTTGCCGGGAAGAGGCGCGGCGAGCTGCGACGACTGCAGCAGCATCCAGCCGTCGCGCAGCGCAGCGACCCCGGTCGCGTACGGCGGCTTCGCGTCTGCCAGAGCCGGACCGGTGCCGTCGGTGCCATCGTGGAACGCCCACCCCACGGTGCCCGAGTCGAGTGCCGACCCGTTCGCCCAGAGATAGAGGATCTGTTGACGCTGTGCCATCAGGCCCCGACCAGTGCTGCTCGGCCTTCGAGACGGGACAGGTAGTGGTCGACGTCGTAGGTGTCATCGCCTGTGAGATACCGCCACAGCTTCGCTCGTTGGACCTGTTCGTTGCGGTAGTCGGTGATGCTCATCCAGGGGTGCATCGTGCGCAGGATCTGCGCGACGCTGTCGGGGAGCATCCGGGCGAAGACGTGGTCGGACGGTGGATTCTGGAGCTCTGCCAGGTCGTCGAGGTTCCACAGGCGCACCTGCGCCACCGTCGGGTTCAGTCGCACCTTGTGCATCCAGCGATCGCCGTCGCCCGGGTTGGGTTGGCCGGCGTGCCACAACCCGTGGTGGAAGACGACCACGGTGCCGGCTGGACCCGAGAACTGCTTTTCGCCGGCGATGTGCTGGTAGCGATCGAGACCCGAGCTGCGCACACGACGTAGGTGGCTGCCCGGCACGAAACGGGTGCCGCCTTCGCCGGGCGCCACGTCGTGCGGATACCAGAACAACTGCACGTCGAAGGTGGTGTCGGGCGAGTCGGTGATCGCGTCGACGTGCAATGGTTGGGTGTAGGTGGAGTGCGGCTGGAGATGGTGGGTGAAGTCGTGGTCGAACGAGGGGTTCGCCCCGACGAACGACTCGATGATCCCGCGGATCTGCGGCAGGCGGAGGTACTCGCCGATCGCCGACGGAGGCGGGTAGCACTCGTCGAGCGGTGTCCCGGTGTGGGGCGGTTTGAGGCCGTCCGGCCCGAAGCGTTCGAGCTCGAGTCGACGCATCTCGTCGATGCCACGCTCATTGATGTCGGGCGGGACGATTGCGTCGAACCGGATGAAGCCGTTGGCCACGAACTCGGCCATCTGCCGAGTCGTCAACCGATGATCAATCCCCATCGCCAGAGTGTGGCATGTGTGTCAACCGGGGTCAGACCCCAGTTGACACACCGATGCGCGAGTCAGCTGGCAGCGTCCTCACGAGCGAGCCTCACCCGAACACCGATCGCTGCGGTCACCTGGTAGCCGGCGAGATATCGATCTTCCTCGTTCTCGCCTCCCCAGTAGCCGTACTCGAGATTCTCTCGGGCGAACTGTCGGCAGGGCTGACGTACGACGCAGGTGTCGCACAGCATCCTGGCTTTGGCTTCGCGTCGTTCACGTGCTTGAGGGCGCTCGGCGACCTTTCCGAAGAACAGCTCCAGGCGCCCCTGGCACGCTGCGTACTCCTGCCATTCGACGCCGCGTGGAATCGGGATCTCGATCTCGGGGAGCTCGACGGCACTCATGCCGGGGCCTCGCCGGATGTCATGGTGGTGGTGGGGTAGGTCATCGAACGGAGGTCCTTTCGGGGCTTTGGGCCCGGCGCCGACGGGGAGATCGGCGCCGGGCCCACTTCAGGGAAGGTCAGCTCGATGCGAGTTCGCTCGCATCGTCGGGGATGACCAGGTCGGGGTCTTCGTCCATCGCGGGGGCGTAGCCGTCCGCTCGCGACTTGGCGATGGCGATGGCGAGGACCAAGAGGCCGAACAACGGCTTGGCGAGCACGTCGGCGATCGAGTAGCCGACCTGACGGACCACCTCGGCGGTTGCCTCGTCGTTGATGAGGCTCGGTGCCATGTAGGCGAGCGGGTACACACCCCACGTGGCGAGCACGATGTAGCGGAGGGCGTCGACGAGCTTGCGAACCTGCGGGCTCTGACGGTCGAGCGACTTTCCGAGCTCCACGAAGAGGACGTAGAGGATGTAGAGGAACGGGATCGTCGATGCGATACCCCACGCCGTGCGGGCGGTCGAGTCCGACGCAGCGATCTCGCCCGGCCAGCCGAGCAGGATCATGGCGACAGCGGCGCCCATGAGCCGCACGAGCAGGCTCCGAGTGGTGCTCTTGGCGAGCTTGAGCACGATGACCAGTTCGGCCAGCAGCAGCGGGACTGTCAGCAACCAGTCGACGTAGCGGTAGCCCTCGTTGAACGGTGCGCCGGTCTGGATGTATTCACCGTTGACGTACTCGAAGGCACTCGAGAACGAATCGAAGATCCGGACGTAGTGGTAGAAGGCGATCGCGACGACGAGCGTCGTGAGGGTGACGGCCATGCGATGGCGCGGCGCCACTTTCGACCTGACGAGCAGGAAGAAGAGGAAAGACGCGCCCATGCAGGCGATGACGAACGAGAACAAGTTGTACACGAGGTTGAACTGGTTCTCACTCAGGATGAGTTCCATGAATGGCTCCTTGAGGTTGGGTTGCTCGAACAGCAACCGACGTGTCGATATTAGCGACGTTTAGCGATAATTAGCAAGACTTAGCATAAATAAAATTACGGCGTAGAGTGACCCCGTGGATGACGAGCCCTTGGACCTCCAGCGCGCCGCTGACGAACTGGGCGTCCACTACCAGACGGCCTACCGTTGGGTTCGCACCGGCAAGCTGCCCGCGCAGCTCGTCGACGGTCGATACCAGGTGACGCACGACGACGTTCGTGCGATGTCGTCTCGTCGTGCGGCCCCCCAGGCCCCACCACCGCCGTCGGCGAGCCGCACGTCCCGGGCAGCCGAACGCATGCACGGAGCGCTGGTGAGCGGCGACGAAGCCTCGGTTCGGAGCATCGCAACCGGTCTCATCGACGAGGGTGCGTCGGTCGTAGATGTCATCCAGCAGGTACTGGTGCCACCGCTCGTGCGCATCGGCAGCGACTGGCACGATGGCAACCTGACCATCTGGGTCGAGCACCGTGCGTCGGCGATCGTCGAACGTCTGCTCGGCGGGATCGCGCCGAACCCGCGTGGTCGACGCCGTGGCACGGTCATGGTGGCGGCGGTCACCGGCGACCTGCATTCGCTGCCGACTTCGATGGCGGCAGTGGCGCTGCGCGCCGACAACTGGTGGGTGGAACACCTCGGCGCGAACATGCCCCCCGACGAGCTCGTCGATTTCTGCGCCGAGCATGCTGTCGACGTGGCGGTGCTGTCGTCGACCAATTCCGCCACAGCGGCACTCGCCGCGGAGACCGCGGACCGCCTACGCGCCGCCGGGGTCGGTGTGGTGCTCGGCGGACCTGGCCGCACACTCGACGACCTGATCGTGCAGACCCGCGCCACTGCGCGATCCGTCGCCCGGGAGGCTTGACCGACCGCCACTCAGATCACGCCAGGGGTCAGACCCCAGGCGTGATCGGGCAACGATCAGTTGGTCTGGGTGCCGACCTTGAGTTCGCGGAACGGCACTCCACGGTCGACCGACGGTTCGCGGGGGAGGCCCAGCACGCGGTCGCCGATGATGTTGCGCTGAATCTCGTCGGTGCCACCGGCGATGCTCGACTGGAAGCTGTTCAGCACGATGCGCTGCAGTTCGGCGCCGCTCTCGTCGTCCGGGTCCCAGGCCACCGAGCTGGGGCCGGCGAACTCGAGTGCCATCTCGCGAACCTTCCAGGCGATGTTCGAACCGAACAACTTGCCGAGCGAGCCGCCGGGGCCAGGGGTCTTGCCGGCTTTGAGCTCGTCGCGGGTCTTCATCGCCACGAGCGACTTGCAGGTCTCCATCGACCAGATCTTCATCATCTGGTCGCGCACAACCGGGTTGTTGATCTGCCCGGTCGACTCGGCAGCCTTGCGCAACATCTTGAAGTTGGGCTGGTTGATCTTGCCGGCGCCCGCGCCACCGATGGCGACGCGCTCGTACATCAACATCGCGGTCGCGAGATTCCAGCCGTTGTTGAGATCGCCGACCAGCCAGTCCTTCGGGATTCGGGCGTCGCTCATGAAGACTTCGTTGAAGTGCGAGCCACCGTCGATCTGGTGGATCGGACGGATCTCGACGCCCTGGCCACGCATGTCCAGGATGAACATCGAGATGCCCGCGTGCTTCACCTGGTCGGGATCGGTGCGGGCCACGACCAAGCCGTAGTCGGACTTGTGGGCCAGCGTCGTCCAGACCTTCTGGCCGTTGAGGACCCACTCGTCGCCGTCGAGTTCGGCCTTGGTCTGCAGGCTGGCGACGTCGGAGCCGGCACCAGGCTCGGAGAACATCTGGCACCACATGGTCTTGCCGGAGATGTTGTCGGCCAGGAAGCGCTCTTTCTGCTCGTGGGTGCCGTACTCGGCGAGCATGGGCAGGCACATGCCGTGGCTGATGATGAACTCGCTGTCGGGCATCGGGTAGTTGCCCTTCACCTCACGCCAGATCTTCTCGTGGGCGAGCGTGAGCCCGCCGCCGCCGTACTCGGCGGCTACGGGCAGTCCGGCAAGTCCGGCCTCGGCTGCCGCGGCGAGGAACGCCTTCTGATCATCGAGGTTCGCGGCCGGCTTCTTGCCGTACTGCTCCATGAAGTCGACGCACTTCTGGCGGAACTCGGCGGCTTCGGTGTCGGTCAATCCGGTGGCGGTGTCGGTCATGTCATGTCCTCCAAGACGGCGGCCGCGAGACGATCGCAGCACTCTGCAGTTGCAATACTGTATGGCAACGTACAGTATGTGTCCACACGTGTCATACTCGAGCCGTCACTCCGTGCCGGGCCCGATGTGCCGGCAACCGACCCGATGAGCAACCTCACCACCCACGAACTCGACTCGCCGCCGTGGCTCCGCGTGGAGTCCACGCTGATGGCCACCGCCCGTCTCGTGCGCGTCGCCTTCGACACCCGGCTCGCCCCTCTCGACCTCAACCTCACCCAGGCATCGCTGCTCGGTTACGTCAACGAGTTCGGCGCGACCACCCAGACAGACCTCGCCGATCACCTCGGCATCGGCCGCGCTGCCATCGGCTCGGTGATCGACCGCCTGCAAGCGCGTGGGCTCGTCGAACGTCAGCCGAAGCCCGACGATCGACGTGTGTGGCTCGTCGCCATCACCGAGTCGGGCAAAACGCTCGCCGGGCAGATCAACGAGGTCGACCAGGTACTGCGCGCGGAACTCCGCCACGGCCTCGGCCGCGAAGAACGTCAAGCACTTGCCTGGGTGATGACCCGTCTGCAGCAGAACCTCGCAACCGCCATCGCCAAGACACCAGCCTCAACCAGCTCAACCATCTCAACCACACCAACAGGAGAAACCCAATGACCGAAGCAGTGATCGTCGACGCCATCCGCACGCCGGGCGGCAAGCGCAACGGCAAGCTCAAGGACCAGCACCCCGCGGCCTTGGCGGCGCAGGTGCTCAAGGCGCTCGCCGAGCGCAACAATCTCGACCCCGCCATGGTCGACGACGTGATCATGGGCTGCGTGATGCAGGTCGGTGAGCAGTCGCTCAACATCGGCCGCAACGCCGTGCTCGCTGCCGGCTGGCCGGAAGAGGTCCCGTCGACCACGATCGACCGCCAGTGCGGCTCGAGTCAGCAGGCGATGCACTTCGCCGCGCAGGGCGTGATGGCCGGTGCGTACGACGTCGTCGTCGCCGCCGGTGTCGAAGTGATGACCCGCACCCCGATGGGCGCTTCGATCGTCCAGGGCATGGGCTTCCCGTTCCCGAAGGAGCAGCTCGACCGCTACGCCGACACCGGACTGCCCCCGCAGGGCATCGGTGCCGACATGATCGCCGCCGAGTACGGCATCACCCGTGAGGACCTCGACGAGTTCGGCGCGCAGAGCCAGCAGCGAGCCGCCGTGGCCCGCGACGAAGGTCGCTTCGAGAACGAGATCATCCCGATCGAGGTCGAGATCGACGGCCAGACCGAGACGATGACCGCCGACGAGGGCATCCGCGACGGCAGCACCGCCGAGACGCTCGGGAAGCTGAAGCCCGCGTTCAAGGAAGACGGCGTAATCACCGCCGGCAACTCTTCGCAGATCTCCGACGGTGCATCCGCCGTGCTGATCATGAGCAAGGAGAAGGCCGAGGAGCTCGGCATGAAGCCCCGCGCCCGCTTCCATGCGTTCGCGGTGACGGGTGCCGATCCCGTCACCATGCTCAAGGGTCCGATCCCGGCCACCAAGAAGATCCTCGAGAAGGCCGGCATGACGATCGACGACATCGACCTGTTCGAGGTCAACGAGGCGTTTGCCTCGGTCGTGCTCGCGTGGCAGAAGGAGACGGGCGCCGACATGAGCAAGGTCAACGTCAACGGCGGCGCCATCGCCCTCGGTCACCCGCTCGGCAGCTCTGGCACCAAGCTGATGGCGACGCTGCTCAACGAGCTCGAGCGCACCGGCGGCCGCTTCGGCCTCCAGGTGATGTGTGAGGGCGGCGGCATGGCCAACGCCACCATCATCGAACGCCTCGACTGACACGTCGAACCTTCGAACCCACCGAAATGTCGCGTGATTGTTGCGCTCAGCGCCACGATTCCGCGACATTTCGGAGGATTGGGAAGTGCGATACGGTCGCGCCATGTCGCCTTCAGTCGGTCTGGACGTCGCAGCGATCAGGATCAGCACGACCATGGCTGCGGTCGACGTGGTCGCCGAAGCCGGACGCACGACGGTGGACTCCGAGGGGACCCCGATGGAGATCGATGGCGACGTCGTGACCGTGTCGACACGCCTCCAGCGAGTCCGCGTACGGATCCCCGAGGGCCTCGACGTCATCGTGGGGACCACGTCGGGCCGGGTGTCGGTGGAAGGTCGGGTCCGACACCTCGCGGTTGTCACGACGTCGGGCAAGGTCACCGTCGATGAGGCGGTGTCGGTCGATGTTCGAACGACCAATGGCAAAGTCGTGATCGGCCGATCCGATGGCGACTGCCGGGTGGTGACGAAGAACGGCCGCATCGAGGTGGGCCGCTGCGCCGCCGCCGACGTCACCACCACGAGCGGCAAGATCGTGCTCCGAGACGTCCACGGGGAGGCTCGGGCGAACTGTACGAGCGGGCGAATCGAGATCTCGATGGCGGGTGCACACGACGTGATCGCCGAAACCGTGTCGGGCCGTGTGTCGATTTCGCTTCCCGCCGACGCTCGACCCAAGGTCGACTCGTCCGCCGGCGGATCGATCCCGGTCGGTGGGGATCACGACTGCACGGTCACTGCACGATCGGCCAGCGGTCGCGTCACCGTCACGCGTCGGTGACTGCAGTGCCGGTTCGCAACGGCGCGGTGCTGTTCACCGATCTCGTCGGGTTCACCGAGTACACGGACGTGTGCGGTGACGCTGCCGCAGTCGAGGTGCTCGATCAACAGGTGGCGATCGTCGGCGCGGTGATTGATGCGATGCCTGACGCTCGGGTCGTGAAGGAACTCGGTGACGGACTGATGCTGTGGTTCGGGTGCGCCGAGGATGCGGTGTCGTCGGCGGAACAGATCCTTGCGACGGTGATGGCCCGGCGGTCGACCGGGTTCCCCCTCGCCGTTCGGATGGGTGTGCATTGCGGTGAGGTCGTCGAGCGTGGCGACGACTTCGTTGGTCAGACCGTCAACATTG
>CAJDUH010000105.1_pt1 | contig 12572 bp, 10 predicted proteins | sample 7389931 | NCBI WGS metagenome assembly CAJDUH01 (sample SAMEA7055663, study PRJEB34461) | soil metagenome | biome: terrestrial ecosystem; feature: Peninsula; material: soil | place: Antarctica | collected 2016 | reverse complement strand
GCTTGTCTCGAAACGTGGTCCAGGCCCCGCCGATGCGGATCAGGCGATGCACATCGGGCGCCGGGAGCGACCAGTCGATCTCGAAGTCGGCCGAGGCGAACTTCGCCGCGTGCGTGACCTCACCGGTCTGAGGTTCGGGTTCGCCGATCCACTCCTCCAGCGGGCGAGCCAGCGTGTCGACGAGCAGTGCGGTCCCCACCTCGACCAGTTCCGATCGCAGCTCGGACGCCGTGGTCTCCTGCCCGATCGGCAGCTCGCGGCGGGCGTACACGCCACCGGTGTCGAGGCCCTCCTCCAGCGCCATCACGCAAACACCAGTGACCACGTCACCGGCGAGGAGCGCCCGCTCGACCGGCGCCGCGCCGCGCCATCGGGGCAGCAGCGAGAAGTGCAGATTCACCATCGGAATCTCGTCGAGCACGTGCGGTTTGATGATCTGCCCGAAGGCGACGACGACACCCAACTCCGCGCCCTGCTCACGAACCGCATCCAGCACGTCGTCGACCGAGTGCGACACGTCCAGCCCCAGTTCGAGTGCCGCCGCCTTCACCGGGCTCGGCGTGACCGACCCGCCACGACCTCGGCGCTTGTCGACACGGGTGACCACCAGCACCACCTCGTGGCCGGCGTCGACCAGCGCTCGCAACGGAGCGACGGCCATGTCAGGAGTTCCGAGAAAGACGAGCTTCACGCGAACGAATCAGCCCAGGCCGAGGCGTCGGCGGATCGGATTCCGGGCGACCTCACGACTGGCCTCTTCCTCGATCCGGCGGTATTCCATGATCGCTTCCTTGCGTTGGTCGCCTTCGAGCCGGTCGAACATCAGCACGCCGTTGAGGTGGTCGATCTCGTGTTGGAACATCCGCGCTTCGAGTTCGTCGGCTTCGATCTCGATGATCTCGCCGTTCAGGTCGATGCCACGGACGAGCACCGTCTTCGGGCGCAGCATCTCGACGTACAACCCGGGAATCGACAAACAGCCCTCGTCGTAGACCCATTCGCCGTCGGACTCGACGACCTCGGGGTTGATGATCGCCAGCGGGTTCTCGTCGATGTCCCAGACGACGACCTGCTTCTGCACGCCGATCTGCGGTGCTGCGAGCGCGATGCCGTTGCCGGAATCGACGAGCGTGTCGAACATGCCCTCGACCAGGCGGATGATCTTGCCGTCGACGTCGTCGACGGTGGACGCTTGGGTCTTCAGCACCGGATCGCCGTATGTGCGGATTGTGTACGACATCTCTGCCAGGCTACGGGAGTGTCCGCCGACCGTGACGGGTCCACCCACGAGCCCAACCCAGGCCACTACTTCGATGTTCAGCCCGACGCGCCATCGGACCCCGTGATGGTCGACGTCACGCTGCCCGACACCGCCTTCGTGATGGAGACCGATCGCGGCGTGTTCTCCCGCGGACATCTCGACACCGCCACGTCGATGCTGCTTCGAGCCGACCTCCCGATCGCATCATCAGGCCATCTCCTCGATCTCGGTTGCGGCGCCGGCCCGATCGCTCTCACGATGGCCCGACGCTCCCCCGACGCAACGATCTGGGCAATCGACGTGAATGCCCGTGCGAGAGAGCTGTGCGCCCGCAACGCCGAACGAAATGAGCTGAGCAACATCCGGGTTGCCGCGCCTGACGACGTGCCATCCGAGGTGCGGTTCGCCACGATCTGGTCGAACCCACCGATCCGCATCGGCAAAGCAGCACTCCACGAACTCCTCGAGTCGTGGCTCGCCCGGCTCGACAGCGACGCCAGCGCGTCGCTGGTCGTCCAGAAGCACCTCGGCGCCGACTCGCTCCAGCGTTGGCTGATCGGTCTCGGATACCGGTGCGATCGCATGGGTTCCAAGGCGGGCTTTCGCGTGTTCACCGTACGCCCGGGCGGACCGACGTGATTCCCCTCGACGAGATCCGGGCAGCGGCGAAAACGATCGCGCTCGAAGCGGTGCGGACACCGGTCGTCAGGTCCGACGAACTGGACGCCCTGGTCGGCGCCACCCTGTTCGGCAAGGACGAGTCGCAGCAGCGCGCCGGGTCGTTCAAGTTCCGAGGGGCCTTCAACCGCTTGTCGGCCATCCCGCTCGGCGAACGATCCCTCGGAGTGGTCGCCGTCTCCTCCGGCAATCACGGTGCTGCCGTCGCCTGCGCCGCCCAGATTCTCGGCATCGACGCAACGGTGCACGTGCCGGCCGACGTCGCCTCGGCCAAGCGCGCCTTGATCGAACAGTTCGGCGCCCGGATCGTCGAGTTCGACCGCTCGACGCCCGACCGCGAGGCGGGTGCTCGCCAGCAGGTCGCCGAGACGGGCGCCACGTTCGTGCATCCGTTCGAGGATCTTCTCGTGATGCGCGGCCAAGGAACCGCTGCGGTGGAATTGCACGAGCAGGTCGGCCCCCTCGACGTGCTCCTGGTCCCGATGTCCGGAGGGGGCCTGATGGCGGGCTGTGCCTCCGCCATGCGCCAGCTCGACCCGAGCTGCGAACTGATCGGCGTCGAGCCGGCCAACGCCGACGACACGCGGCGATCGTTCGCCGCGGGCGAACGGGTCACGATCGGTCCGCCCTCGACCATCGCGGACGGGTTGGCCGTCACGTCGCCCGGAGCGACAACCTTCGAGATCAACCGGCGGCTGGTCGCCGACGTCGTCACCGTCACCGAGCACGAGATCGTCGAAGCACTGCGAAGTGCCGCACGTCACCTCGGCCGTCGTCTGGAACCAAGCGGCGCCGTTGGACTCGCCGCGATCCTGGCCGATCCCGACCGATTCACCGGTCGACGAATCGGGATCATCCTGTCCGGCGGCAACATCGACGACGACCGATTCCGCGCTCTGACCGCCGACATCACGACACAGCGATGAGTCTTCGCGCGGGCAGCTCGCGCGGAAACTCATCACTCGCGTCAGATGCGGGCCGGGTCGACTTCGACGCGTAGTCGGGAACCGGCGGGTCGTTCGACAGCGTTGAGCGCGAGCCCGAGCGTCGTCCAGTCGGCGGCGCGCACCAGGTAGCGGTCGATGCCATCGCCGCCGACCTCGACGCTGGCGGCGACGAGTTGTTCGGCGACCGCACCGGAGCCGCTGCCGGACACGACGGCCAGCGCTCCGAACGGTGGCAGCCCCAGGAGCTCCCGCCGAGCTCGTTCACCTGGCAGGATTCCCGCCGGATCGCCAGCCGCCGCGGCAACGAGCACGTCGTGTTCGGGAGTGAACGTCTGGACGAGCACCTCTGGCGCGATCCGTCCCGCCCGCACGATCAGCGCCATCGCCTGCTCCGCCGCCCGGAACCTCGGTGCAAGCAGTTCCGAGTCGAACTCGAGGAACGCCACCACGTCGGCCGAGCGAACACGATGAAGCACCGCCTCGGTTCCGACGTAGATGCCGGCAGTCCGCGGCGTTGCATCGTCCGAACCGGTGACGGCCACGACCGGGCGCGCTGCGGCCGCCTCCAGCTCTTCGCGAAGCCGCGTGACGCCTGGCCGCAGATTCGCGAACCGGCTCGAACCGCATGCCTGGCACACGGGCGGGCGCACGGCCGCACAGCGTCGACAGGTCAGACGACCGTCGTCGCCGAGGCCGACCGCAGCGTCACACTGCTCGCACCGGATGAGCGACCGACACGAGCGGCAGGCCAACACTCGCGCCCTCCCGGTGATGTTGCTGACGCACACCACGGTCAGCTCCGGATTCCGGATCCGCTCGATCAGCGCCGACGTCACGAGCGATCGCTTCCACGGCTCCTCGTCGGATCGGTCGACGATGACGACCGTCGGCCAACCGGCCCGCTCGCGGACCACTGGTGGATGCACGACACCACCCGCACCGGCGTACTGCTCGACCGACACCAGCGTTGGCACGGGCGAGACGAGCACGTACGGCACTCCGGCGCGTCGGCAACGCTCGACCACCACATCACGCGCGTGCCACGTGGGTGACCGCTCCTCCTGGAGCGCCTCATCGTGCTCGTCGACGACGAGCGCCGCCGCCAGTCCAGGACACGGCGCCCATGCGGCGGAACGGGTGCCGACCACGACGTCGACACCTCCAGCGGCGACGGCCCACTCCCCCGGCATCAACGCGACCGACAGACCGGCGCGTCGCAGGCGAGTGGCGAGCAACGTCGCCGTCGAGTGCTCTGGCACGATCACCAGCGCTGGACCAAACGCCGCGACGGACAGCACCGATGGCATCACGTCGGCCCGCGGCGGCAGCCGCAAGACACCACCGCCAGCAGCGAGCAGGGAGCTCGTCGCCGGCGACTGCGGAGCCGGGGCCGCACCGGTGCGCCGATCGGACGGCAACGTCCGTACCGCCCGGTCGGGACCGGCCGTCACGAGGAACGGTCGGATCCGCCGGGCCGCCCAGCGCACGGACGCCCATTCCGCGAGTTCGAAGATCTCGGACCACGGTCCGTGGCCGGTCACCTTGGCGATCGGCTTGAGCTGGTCGACAGGGCGAACAACTGCCCCCACATCGGCGATCGACCGCACCCAGCCGCCGATTCGACGTCCGTGAAGCTCGACACGAACAACCGTGCCGACCTCGACGAACGCGTCGAGGTCGGCAGGGATCAGGTAGTCGAACTCCTTGTCGAGCCCGGTGACGTCAGGGACGACCCGGGCAACGCGAAACGTGGCAGTGGTGTCAGACACCACGCGTCACGCTGTCGGTCAGACGCCGACGGCGCTCTTGAAGTCGTCGAGACGGCCGAGTTCTTCCCACGGGAAGCCCGCGCGGCCGAAGTGACCGTAGGCAGCCGAACGCTTGTAGATCGGGCGCTTGAGGTCGAGGTCACGCACGATGGCGCCCGGACGCAGGTCGAACGTCGAACGTACCGCTGCCTCGATCTCGGCCGGATCGACGTGGGATGTGCCGAAGGTCTCGACGAGGATGCTCATCGGTTGCGCCATGCCGATGGCGTATGCCAACTGCACTTCGCAACGGTCAGCGGCGCCAGACGCGACCACATGCTTGGCGACCCAACGACCGGCGTATGCCGCCGAACGGTCGACCTTGCTCGGATCCTTGCCCGAGAACGCACCACCACCGTGGCGGCCCATGCCGCCATAGGTGTCAACGATGATCTTGCGGCCCGTGAGGCCGGCGTCGGCGAACGGGCCGCCCCGCACGAACTGCCCGGTCGGGTTGACGTAGATCTCGAAGTTGTCGTCGGCGAAGCGCTCGGGGATGATCGGCCGGATCACCTGGTCGATCAGATCGGGACGAATCACGGTGTCCCGGTCGACTCCTTCTTGGTGCTGGGTGCTGATCAGCACGGCCTTCAGCGCCACGGGCCAACCGTTGTGGTACTCGTAGGTGACCTGCGTCTTGCCGTCGGGGCGCAGGTAGGGCACCTGGCCCGACTTGCGGACCTCGGCGAGGCGCTCGGCCAGGCGGTGTGCGGTCCAGATCGGCAGCGGCATCAGGTCGTCGGTTTCGTTGCAGGCGTAACCGAACATCATGCCCTGGTCGCCGGCGCCCTGCAGGTTGAGGATGTCCTCACCGGACTTGCCGCCACGCACCTCTTCGCTGGTGTCGACGCCCTGGGCAATGTCGGGGCTCTGCTCGTCGATCGACACGATCACACCACAGGTGTTGCCGTCGAAGCCGTAGCTGGCATTGTCGTAGCCGATGCCGTTGATGGTCTCGCGGGCGATCTTGGGGATGTCGACGTACGCCGACGTGGTGATCTCACCGGCGATGACGCACAGTCCCGTGGTCAACAGCGTTTCGCAGGCGACGCGGCCGTCGGGATCCTCGGTGAGGATGGCGTCGAGAACAGCGTCGGAAACCTGGTCGGCCATCTTGTCGGGATGGCCCTCGGTGACGCTTTCGGAGGTGAAGGTGTACGTGCTCATGCAAAGTCCTGTCGATGTGTTGAGCGGATGGAGACAATGGTGTCGATGACGGCCCGAGCGACATCTCGCTTCGATGCGAGGTCGATCTCGACAGGCTCCGCGTCGGGCCGCAACAGCGTAAATCCGACCAGCACCTGGCCGGAGCGCTTTGTGGCACCCAGTTCGGCGAGGATGTCCGGTGTGGGCTCGAGCACGATCTCGGGCGTCCCATCGCGCTTCTTGAGCTTGCCGTCAGTTGCTGCTCTGGGTCGGAAATCGGCGACCGCTGCGCTCATCACGATCACGTCGTGGTCCTCTGACGCCTTCGTCATCGCCTCACGCATCTGCTCGGCGGTCTCGACCTCGACCACGTGGCAGCCTGGCGGGACCGGCAGGCTCGCCGTCGACACGAGGGTGACCCGAGCCCCCCGTGACGCCGCCTCGGCAGCGACCGCATACCCCTGCTTGCCGGAGCTACGGTTGGCGATCACCCGCACTGCGTCGATGGGCTCACGAGTGCCACCGGCCGACACCGCGACAGACACGCCATCGAGGTCGCGAGGACCGAGCACCCGTTCAGCGGCAGCGACGATCGAGGCAGGGTCGGCCAGCCGGCCGGCGCCGATGTCTCCCCCGGCGAGTCGCCCCGACTCGGGCTCGACAACGTGCACACCGCGTGATCGCAGCACCGCGACGTTCTCGACGACACTCGGGTGTTCCCACATCTCGGTGTGCATTGCCGGGCACACGATGACGGGCGCCCGCGTCGCGATGAGCGTGTTGGTGAGCAGATCGGTCGACAGCCCCATTCGATAGGCAGCGAGCATCCGGGCCGTGGCCGGGACCACCAGGATCAGGTCGGCTCCCTGGCCGATCTTGGTGTGCGGAATCGGCGTGGTCGGGTTGTCCCACAGCTCGGTCTGGACCGGCTCGGACGCCAGCGCGCTCAGCGTCGTGCGACCGATGAAGTGCTCGGCGCCCTCGGTCATGATCGGCACCACGTGGGCACCAGCATCGACGAGTCGGCGACAGACCTCGACGGCCTTGTACGCGGCGATCCCGCCGGTGACCCCCAACACGATGCGCTTGCCTCCGAGCATCGATGTCCCCTTCAGGTCTCGTGCGGCGGGTCAGTGACGACCCGAACGCAGATCAGTCGTCGGCGGCCTCGGCGGCCTTGGTCGAGTCCTGCGCGTCGGCCTCGGCGGCGACCTCGGACTCGTCGGGAACTTCGGGCGCCGCTGTCCAGACGATCTTGTGCTGGGCAATCTCCTCGAACGCAATCGACAGCGGCTTACGAGCCACCGAGGACACCTGCGGCGGGATCATGTGTCCGAGACCGTCACCGAGCTGGTTGAAGTACGAGTTGATGTTTCGGGCCCGACGCGCGGCCAGCGTGACCAGAGTGAACTTCGAGTCGACCGTATCGAGCAGTTCCTCGATGGGCGGATTGATCATCGTGTCGTGGTCGAGCGCCATAAGTAGGCCACCCTACCGGGCGCGAGCGGTTTCGATGATCTGCAACATCTCCTCGATCGTGTCATCGAGGTCATCGTTGACCACGATGTGATCGGCGAGCGCCCGGCCGATCGGTTCTTCGACCTCGGCCTTCTTCAAGCGAGCCAGGACCTTGTCTCCGGGATCACCACGTCCGCGCAATCGACGCTCTTGTTCGTCTCGCGAGGGAGGAATCACGAACAGCAGCAGCGCGTCGGGGAAGAGCTGCTTGTCCATTCGATGAATCCACCGTCAGCGATGTGCTGCTCGAACGCCGAGGTGTCGGTGAACACGTAGGCATCGGTTGCTTCGGATGGACGCCGTTCACGGGTGGTCCACGAACGGCTCAGCCACAGCCGGTCGTCACGCCGCACGAGCGCGTCGACGATGGTTCCCTTGCCAACCCCACCAGGGCCTGAGACGACAATGATCACCGGAGCCGGCCCGGTCAGCCGAGGAGTTCGAGGAGTTTCGACTTCTGTTGGCTGCCCAGCCCCTGGACTCGACGGTTGTCGGCGATTTCGATGTCACTCATGATGCGCCGGGCCTTGACCTTGCCGAGACCGGGGAGCGATTCGAGGAGGGACACGACCTTCAACTTGCCGACATTGACGTCGGTGGACGACAGCGCATCGGCGAGCGACATCGATCCCATCTTGAGACGGGCCTTGATCTCGGCGCGAGCAGCGCGGGCTTCGGCCGCCTTGGCGAGCGCCGCCGTGCGCTGCTCGGGGGTCAGCTGTGGGGGTGTTGCCATGGGTTCAAGCTATCGCGGCGATGTCGGTGAGCCGGGTCAATCCGCGTTCGGACGCCCACTTGATCAGTCCGTCCTGGACCGTCGCTGCAGCGGCCGGATCGGCGAACGAGGCGGTACCGACCTGCACCGCTGACGCACCGGCCAGGAGCAGTTCCACGGCATCCCAGGCCGAGGAAACCCCACCGACTCCGACGATCGGCACCTCGGGGAGCGCTCGGTGCACGTCGTGGACGGCGCGCACGGCCACCGGGTGGATCGCCCGCCCCGACAGCCCTCCCCCACCGGCACCGAGCGTTGGCGCGAGGGTGTCGGGGTCGTAGGCGAGGCCCAGCAGGGTGTTGATACAGGTCACCGCCTCGGCCCCGGCAGCCATCACCGCCTCGGCGACGTCGATGATCCGGTCGGTGTTCGCGCTGAGCTTCGCCCAGCGGGGACGACCGCACGACGCGGTTGCGGCGATCACCTCTGCCGACAGTGCGGCATCGTGCGCGAAGATCGAGCCCCGGCCCTCGAGGTTCGGACACGACAGGTTCACCTCGACCGCAACCACCTCGGGCGGGGCCGCGGCGAGCAGTTCGGCCGCCTGCGCGTAGTCGTCGACTCCCCGACCCCAGATGCTGGCGACGATGGTGGCACCCGACGCAACGAGATCGCCAACGACATGGTCCAGCCAGTACTGCACGCCCGGACCCTGGAGCCCGACGGCGTTCATCATCCCCTGCGGCGTGGGGTGGAGCCGGGGGGCAGGATTGCCTGGCCACTCGAACGCAGCGAGCGATTTCGTCACCACAGCGCCGAGCGACCCGAGATCGAGATAGCGACCGAGTTCGGTGCCGTACCCGGCGGTTCCCGACGCCGTCACCACCGGCGCGTCGAGTTCGACGCTCCCGACGGTGACGCGAGTGTCGATCACGACGCTGCGGCCCCCGTCGCCGTGTCGAGCGCGGTGTCGAGCACCGAGTGGTACTCCTGGAGCGTCCTCACCGTGAGCACCTCGCCTTCGCTCTCGGACAGACCTTGCACAGCAGCGAGCGCCGCGTCGACCGTGGTGACACAGCTCACCCGGTGCAGGCTGGCGGCCTTGCGGATCTGCTCGCCGTCGCTGCGCCCGAGCGCACCTCGCGGTGTGTTGACCACGAAGCTGATCTTGCCGTCGGCGATCAGGTCGACCGCGGTGACCCCGGGCTTGCCGTCGTCACCGATCTCCTGCACCTTCGCGACCACCTGGTCGACTGGCGAGTCGAACGCAGCGAGGTATGCGGCGGTGCCTTCGGTCGCAGCGATTCCGAGCCCCAGCGCGCGACATCGCTGAGCGACCACCAGCCCGGCAGGCTTGTCGGGATCGGCCAGCGAGAGGAACACGGTGCCGGTGGTCGGAAGCGGATTCCCGGCTGCCAATTCGGCCTTGTAGAACGCTCTGCCGAACGTGGCGGCGATGCCCATCACCTCACCGGTCGAGCGCATCTCCGGCCCGAGCGCCGGGTCGACCTCGGGGAACCGGTTGAACGGCATCACCGCTTCCTTCACCGCGACGTGGCCGCCGACCGGCTCGCACAGGACGCCTTCGGTGCGAAGTTCGGCGAGGGTGGCACCGAGCATCACCCGGGTCGCCACCTTGGCCAGCGACACACCGGTCGCCTTGGCCACGAACGGCACCGTACGGCTGGCACGCGGGTTGGCTTCGATCACGTAGACCGTCGTACCCACCACCGCGTATTGGACGTTGATCAGGCCGCGCACGTCGAGATATTTCGCGATCGCAGAGGTGTACGACTCGATCACTTCGACCACCCACGTGGGCAGCGTCGGTGGCGGCAACGCACACGCCGAGTCACCCGAGTGCACGCCGGCTTCCTCGACGTGTTCCATCACACCACCGATCAGCACCTCGCCGGTGTGGTCACGGATCGCGTCGACGTCGACCTCGGTGGCGTCGGCCAGGAACCGGTCGATCAGCACGGGGCGTTCGGCCGACAGACCACCTTCCTTGCCGAGGCTGCCGAAACCGGCGAGTTCCTCCATGGCACGGGCGAGATGGTTGCGGTCGTGAACGATCTGCATCGCCCGCCCACCGAGCACGTAGCTCGGACGGACCAGCACGGGGAACCCGATGTCATCGGTGATCGCCAGCGCCTGTTCGATGTCGATCGCCGTGCCGCCGGGCGGCTGCGGGATCCGCAGCTCGTCACAAATCGTGTTCCAACGCTCGCGATCCTCGGCGGCGTCGATCGAGTCGGGCGACGTTCCCGCAACGAGTTCGGGCGGGATCAGGCCTGCCAGCTTCAGTGGGGTTTGACCGCCGAGTGAGACGATGACGGCCTCGGGCTGCTCCACGGCGATGACGTTCAGGACGTCCTCCTTGGTCAGCGGCTCGAAGTACAGACGGCTCGACGTGTCGTAGTCGGTCGAAACGGTCTCGGGGTTGCAGTTGACCATGATCGTCTCGAAACCCGCGTCGCGCAGCGCAAATGACGCGTGCACGCAGCAGTAGTCGAACTCGATGCCTTGACCGATCCGGTTGGGACCGGAGCCGAGGATGACGACCTTGCGCGCATCGGAGGGACGCACTTCACTCTCGTCTTCGTAGGTCGAGTAGTGGTACGGCGTCTCGGCAGGGAACTCGGCCGAGCAGGTATCGACCGTCTTGTACGTGGGGAGTACGCCAGCCGCCTCGCGAGCGGCTCGGACGTCGTCCTCCGCCACCGACCACAAGTGGGCCAACTGCGCATCGGAGAACCCGAGTCGCTTTGCCCTCCGCCAGCCCCGCGTGGTCATCGTGTCGAGGGTCGCGTCGAGGAGCGCCCCACGTTCGTCGGAGATCATCGACATCTGGTCGAGGAACCACGGGTCGATGGATGTCGCCTCGTACACGGCGTCGATCGACACGCCACGGTGCAGCAGCGTTCCGACCTGCTGGATGCGGTCGGCGGTGGGAATCGCCGCCTGGGCGAGCAACTCGTCGTCGGACAGTTCGGCCAATTGTTCCTCGGCGGGATCGCAGCCCAGCCCGAGGCGCCCCTGTTCGAGCGAGCGCAGCGCCTTCTGCAGACTCTCGGGGAACGTCCGACCGATTGCCATCACCTCGCCCACCGATTGCATCTGGGTGCCGAGCACACCAGACGTACCGGGCAGCTTCTCGAAGGCCCACCGCGGGATCTTGGTGACCACGTAGTCGATCACCGGCTCGAAGCTGGCCGGCGTGGACGTCGTGGACGTCTGGGTGATGTCGTTGGGGATCTCGTCGAGGGTGTATCCGACAGCGAGCCGAGCGGCGATCTTGGCGATCGGGAACCCGGTCGCCTTCGACGCCAGCGCGGACGAACGGGACACGCGCGGGTTCATCTCGATCACGACCTGACGGCCGGTGGCCGGTTCGACCGCGAACTGCACGTTCGAGCCACCGGTCTCCACACCGACCCGACGGATGCAGGCAAGCGCCGAGTTGCGCATCTCCTGGTATTCGACGTCGCTCAATGTCTGGATCGGCGCCACGGTGATCGAGTCGCCGGTGTGCACCCCCATCGGGTCGACGTTCTCGATGCCGCAGATGATCACGCAGTTGTCGGCGTGGTCACGCATCACCTCGAGTTCGTACTCCTTCCAGCCGTACACCGATTCCTCGATCAGGATCTCGCTGATGGGGCTCGCGGTGAGACCATTGGACGCAATGTGTTCGAACTCGTCGTCGGTGTAGGCAATGCCGGTGCCCCGGCCGCCGAGGATGTACGCCGGGCGGATCACCGCGGGGAGCCCGATGTCGGCGATCACCACGCGGGCCTCGTCCATCGTGTGCGCAGTGCCGGAGCGAAGGCAGTCGAGTCCAATGCCGAGCATCGCCTGCTTGAAGATCTCACGGTCTTCTGCCGTGGCGATCGCCTCGGCGTTCGCGCCGATCATCTCCGGCTTGCCTGGCACGCCGATGAGGCCGCGCTCGAACAGCTCCATGGCGATGTTCAACCCGGTCTGACCGCCGAGCGTCGGCAGCACTGCGTCGGGCTGTTCGCGATCGATGATCGCCGACACGAATTCCCACGTGAGCGGTTCGACATACGTGGCGTCGGCGAAGTCCGGGTCGGTCATGATCGTCGCCGGGTTCGAGTTGGCGAGGATCACGCGGTACCCCTCCTCGCGAAGGACACGGCAGGCCTGGCTGCCCGAGTAGTCGAACTCGCAGGCCTGCCCGATGACGATCGGACCGGATCCGATGATGAGGATCGAGTGGATGTCGGTGCGCTTGGGCATCAGCGGGACACTCCTGCTTGGCCGGTGGGCGTGGCGTGTTTCATCATGTCGGCAAACTCGTCGAACAGGTAGTGCGAGTCGTGAGGGCCGGGGTTGGCCTCGGGGTGGTGTTGCACGCTGAAGGCGAGCTCACCGTCGACCCGCAACCCTTCGCAGACGCCGTCGTTGAGGTTGACATGGGTCATCGTCGCCTTGCCCGCCAGCGAGTCGGGATCGACGGCGAAGTTGTGGTTCTG